>Ga0157379_10003986_pt1 | contig 12584 bp, 9 predicted proteins | sample S25metaG_FD_121802 | JGI IMG/M metagenome (GOLD analysis project Ga0157379, IMG submission 121802) | Switchgrass rhizosphere microbial communities from Kellogg Biological Station, Michigan, USA - S2-5 metaG | ecosystem: Host-associated > Plants > Roots > Rhizosphere > Soil | place: USA: Michigan... | reverse complement strand
GTTCACCCACATCGTGTCGCCGCCCACGGGCGGGCATTCCACGCAGCGCAGCACGCAGCCGAACGGCGGGTTGTCGCGCCAGGTCGCATCGGTGTGCCACGCGTTCTCGTAGCGGTCGATCGGCGAGTCGGGCGACTTGTAGATGCGCACCAGGCCCGGGTTCTCGGGATCGCTGCCGGCGACCGGGTGGTCCTCGAGGTCGCCGAAGTGGCGCGCGAACGCCACGTGCTCGGCGCGGGTGATGTCCTGGTCGCGGAAGAACAGCACCTTGTGGCGCAGAAGCAGCGCGCGAATCTCGGCCACGAGGCCGGGATCGCGCGAGGCGACGCCGAGGTTGACGTTGGACAGCTCGGCGCCGATGGCACAGGTGAGCTGCTCGACCTTGATCGAGCGGGAAAGCGCTTCGGAGCGGACGACGGCCGGGGATTCGGTGGCGATGGTCATGGGCTTGTCTCCAGGGGCCGCTGGGTGCGACCTTTCCTGGACGCAAGATTAGGGATTCACGGGCCTTCGGACCCCCCCGTCGCAGAGGGGGGAGCCGGCCTCAGGCCTCGGTTTCGAGCAGCCCCAGGATCCGGGAGCGCTGCACGACCTGCTTGCGGGTGCCCGCATCCAGCTTGGCAAACAGATTCTTCATGTGCCACTTGATGGTTTCTTCGCCCACCTGCATGGCCAGGCCGATTTCCTTGTTCGACAGGTTGCGCGCCAGGAGCTGCAGCACCTCCCGCTCCTTGGGCGTGAGCGCCATGCTCGGCGTGGCGCGGGTCCTGGAGGCGACGGCGGGGGCCGGCGGCGCCGCCCGCGGCGCGGCCGCGAGCGGTCCGGGCCCGCCGGACGACGGGCTCGCCGAGCCGGGAAGCGCCTCGCGGACCCAGTCGCCGAGGGCCGGATGGGCGTCGTCGAAGACACGCAGCAGGCCGTAGGTGGCCGCCAGATCGACCGCCTCGCGCAGCAGGGGCAGCGACTTCTCGCCGCAGCGGTCGAGGACCCAGGCGCGCAGGCCGAGCAGCTCGATGTGCAGCCGGCCCTGTTTGTAGTCCTGGGCCGCGGCGTCGGCCCGGGCCAGCGACTCCGCGGCGCGGCGCCAGTCCTGGGAGGCGATGGCGGCGTGGGCCTGGGCCACCTCGCGCAGCATGACCACGCTGCGGCGCCACAGGGGGCCTTGCGGCGCCTCCGGGGCGGCCAGGAAGGCGTCGATCTGCACGCACAGGTCGCGGCAGGTCTGGGCACGGAAGCGATGCGCATGCAGCCGCGCCTGGTCGGCCAAGCTGGCGATGCGCAGCCGCGGCAGGCGGCGGGCGACGCCGACCGCCTCCAGCGCGCCCAGCAGCTCGAGCGCGCGGTGTTCGGCCCCTTCGGCGCCGGCGATCCGGGCCATGGTGCGAAAGCCGAGCAGCACCGCCTCGGGCAGGGCGCTGCGCTCCAGCACGTCGAGCCGGTTGGCGAGCAGGGCGGCGGCCTCTTCGGGCTGGTTGCGCTCCCAGACCGCCGAGGCCAGCAGCGCCGCCAGCATGCAGGCGAAGGGGCTGCGCCGGCCGAGGTCGCCTTCGGCACGGGCCAAGGTCGGTCGGATCAGGTTCTCGGCCAGGAGGACCTGGCCTTCCCAGATGTAGGACAGGCCGACGATGAAGTCGCCCCAGCGGTCGAGATAGCCATAGGCCGCTCCGTGGCCGCCGCGCGGCGCCTGCTGCTGGCGCAGGCGGGCCAGTGCCGGCTGGCCGTCGAGCAGGACGCGGAAGGCCGAGCGGTTGGCGTAGACCTGCAGCAGCAGCGGTTCCTCCAGCGGTGCGTCGCCGATCGGCGCCTCCTGGGCCCACGGGTCGTGGAGCTCGGCAAAGCGATCGGGATCGTCGGCATAGACCGCGGCGCCGCTCTGGATCAGGGCGCATTCCCAGCGCAGCGCCGGGTCGACCTTGGATCCCTGGAGGATGCGCTCGATGAACCGGTTCGCTTCCTCGTGGCGCGCGCTCAGGGCCAGCGACCAGGCGGCGGCGAGCAGCAGGCGCGGCCGGCGATCGAGCTCGTCGGCTGGCAACCGCGCCAGCCATTCCAGCACCGTGCCCTGGCGCCCCTGCGTCATCAGCGATTCGTACAGGCTGCGTTCAGCCAGGTCGTAGGCGACCTCGCGATTGCCGGCGGCGAGCGCGTGCAGCGCGGCCGCTTCCACCAGCCCCATCGCCGCCAGGCTCTCGGCCGCCCGGCCATGCAAGGCGGCCTGCTCGTCCTTCGGCAACTTGGCGAAGCGCTGCTGCAGCTCGTCGCGCGCCAGGGCATGCATGCGCAGCCAGTCGCCGGCCTCGCTGGCGACGAAGACCGGCGTGACGCTCGCCAGCCGTGCCAGCCGCTCCGCGGCGTCGGCGGCGCCGACGACGCTGCGGCAGAGATCGGGATGCAGCGGGTCGAGGATGGAGATGCGGGTCAGGAAGTCGACGTCGGCCGGATCGAGGTTGGCCAGCAGCAGGTCGACGAATCGGTCGCGCAGCGCGCCGGTGCTTGCGGCCATCACCGACAGGTCGAAGCGCGGGTCGTTGCCCGCCGCCATCGCCGAGAGCGCGAGCTGCAGGCCGAGCGGCCAGCCCTCGGTCAGCTCGTGCAGGCGTGCCGCCGCGTCGCGGTCGACGCGACGCCCGAGGCGTGCGCGCACCAGCTCGAGGGTCTCGTCGAACTGGAAGCGCAGCTGGGCCGGGCCGACAACGATGCAGGCACCGTAGGCGACCAGGTCATCGATCGCCAGGCCGGGGTCGGCACGCGAGGCGATCACGGCGCGCAGGTTGGGAGGCGCGTTGCGCAGCAAGTAGGCGAGGGCCTCGCGCGTGGCCGGCGGCAGGTGGTCGGCCTCGTCGATGATGAGGACGATGTCGATCGCCGAGTGCGCCACTTCGGCGAGCCAGACCGTCACCCCTTCCAGGCCGGTCGGTGCGCCGGCCGCGAGCAGGGTGTGGCCGAATGTGGGTCGGCCGGCGGCGACGCGGATCGCCAGCGCCAGGCTCTGGAGGAAGCGCACCGGCTCGTCGACGACCTGCGCCGAGAGCCAGGCGACGCAGCGGCCGAGCGCCAGGTGCTCGCGGCGCCACTGCGCCATCAGCGAGGTCTTGCCGAAGCCGGCTGGTGCCTGCACCAGGATGACGGGGCGATCGCGCAGCTCCTCCCGCTCGATCTGCAGGCGCGGCCGCGCCACCTGCTGGCTCGGCACCCGCGGCGGGGTCACCTTCAGCAGCAGGTCGTCGGGCACGCATTCGGCGTTTCGCGCAGGAAGAGTCGCCACGGATTCGAAGCCCTCAGCGGTCGGGCGGCGAGCCGTGTCGATGGGATACCCCGGACGGCCGCCCGGTCGCCATGGTAGCGAGCGGGCGCGGCGCCGTGGCGACGTCTCGGACCCGTTCGCAGGGTCGTTGCAGAACCTTGATCCTCATCAACCATGTCGCCGGCCCGCGCCGGACACTCTTCGGCAGGCGCTGTCGGCACCTGAAGACCTGGCGACGCCACCGACAACGGAGTGAGCCATGTCCCATCGCATCGAAACGGATTTCCTCGGCGAGAAGCTGATTCCGGAGAACGCCTATTACGGCGTCCAGACGTTGCGGGGGAAGGAGAACTTCCACATCACCGGCATTCCGATGTCGCTGGAACCGAACTTCGTCAAGGCGTTCGGCTACGTGAAGAAGGCCGCGGCGCTGGCGAACCGGGATCTCGGCGTGCTCGACGCGAAGATTGCCAACGCGATTGCCGCCGCCTGTGATCGCCTGATCGGCGGCGAGATGCGCGATCAGTTCGTCACCGACTTCATCCAGGGCGGCGCCGGCACGTCGACCAACATGAACGCGAACGAAGTGATCGCCAATCTCGCCCTGGAGCAGCTTGGCCACCGGAAAGGCGAATACCAGTTCGTCAATCCGAACGACCACGTCAACTTCGGCCAGTCGACCAACGACATCTATCCGACGGCATTCCGCCTCGCGCTGATCCTGCGCCTGGAGAGCTACACGGATGCGCTCAGATTGCTGCAGGAGGCGTTCTTCGCGAAGAGCAAAGAGTTCGAAAAAGTGCTGAAGATGGGGCGCACGCACCTGCAGGACGCGGTGCCGATGTCGCTCGGCCAGGAGTTCCACGGCTGGGGCACGACGCTCGGCGAAGAGGTGCAGCGCATCGCCGAGGTGCGCCAGTTCCTGCACGAGATCAACCTCGGCGCCACCGCGATCGGCACGACGGTGACGGCAGCGCCCGGCTATCCGGAGCTGGCGACCAAGTACCTGTCGGAGCTGACCGGCCTCACCTTCATCCTGGCCGGCGACCTGATCGAGGCCACGTCGGACACGGGTGCCTATGTGCTGCTGTCCGGCGTGCTGAAGCGCACGTCGTCGAAACTGACCAAGATCTGCAACGACCTCCGCCTGCTCGCCAGCGGGCCACGCTGCGGATTCAACGAGATCAACCTGCCGCAGATGCAGCCGGGCTCGTCGATCATGCCGGGCAAGGTGAATCCGGTGATCCCGGAAGTCGTCAACCAGGTCGGCTTTCTCGTGATCGGCCTCGATCTCACGGTGACGCTCGCCGCCTCGGCCGGGCAGCTGCAGCTCAACGTCATGGAGCCGGTGATCACCTTCGCGCTGTTCACGTCGATCTCGACGATGGAGCACGCGGTCGAAAGCCTGCGCGTCCACTGCATCGACGGCATCACCGCCAATGCGGATCGGACCCGCGACATGGTGCTGAACTCGCTCGGCATCGTCACGGTGCTGAAGCCCTCGCTCGGCTACAAGAAGTGCGGGGAGATCGCGCGCGAGGGCTACGAGACCGGCAAGTCGCTGCACCAGATCGTCGTCGTAGAGCGCAAGTTGCTGACCGAGGAGAAGTGGAACGAAGTGTTTTCGTTCGAGAACCTGATCAGCCCGAAGTTCGAGCAATAGGGGCAGCGGAGGTTCCGAGCCGCCTATGCACCCGGGAGATCGATCATGACGCTATCCATCGTTCTGCAATTCGTGGTCGTGCTCGCCGCCATCTGGATGGGCGCTCGCTACAGCGGGGTGGGCCTCGGCCTGTGGGGCGCGGTCGGCCTGCTGGTGCTGGTGGCGGCTTTCGGCGTGAACCCGACCTCGCCGCCGATCGACGTGATGCTGATCATCCTCGCGGTGATCATGGCCGCCTCCGTGATGGATGCGGCCGGCGGCATCGACTTCCTGGTGCGCATCGCCGAGCGGATCATCCGCGCCAACCCGAAGTACGTGACGATCGTCGCCCCGCTTACCACCTGGAGCTTCACGTTCCTGGCCGGAACCGGGCATATCGTCTACCCGCTCCTGCCGGTGATCTACGAGACCGCGCACCAGAGCGGCATCCGGCCGGAGCGGCCGATGGCGGTGGCGACGATCGCGTCGCAGCAGGCGATCACTGCAAGCCCGGTCGCCGCCGCCACCGCGGCGATGATCGGCCTGTTCGCCGAGAAGGGCATGACGCAATGGGGCCTGCCGCAGATCCTGATGGTCTGCGTGCCGGCCACGCTCACCGGCGTCGTGGCTGCCGCGATCGTCTCGATGTTCATCGGCAAGGACCTCAAGGACGATCCGGAATACCAGGCGCGCCTGAAGGCAGGCGGAGTCCCGGCGCCCAAGGTCGCCGCCGAGAGACCGCCGCTGAAGCCCGCCGCCAAGGCGTCGGCATTCATCTTCCTGGCCGGCGTCGCGCTGGTGGTGCTGTTCGGCTTCTTCCCGGAACTGCGCAAGCTGCCCGGTGCGAAGGACCCGCTGCAGATGCCGATCGTGATCGAGATCGTGATGTTGTCGATCGCCGCGGCCATGCTGCTGGTGACGAAGATCGACGTCGACGAGGTGCCGAAGACCGCGACGCTGCGCGCCGGCGTGGTCGCGGTGATCGGCATCTTCGGCCTGGCGTGGCTGGGCGACAGCTTCATCGCCGCCAACAAGGACGTGATCGTGCCCGCGATCGGCGACTGGGCCAAGGCGGCACCGTGGACGTTCGCGTTCGGGCTCTTCTTCGCCTCCGTGCTGCTGTACAGCCAAGCGGCCACCACCCGGGCACTGATGCCGCTGGGCATCGCGCTCGGCATCCCGCCGCAGTTCCTGATCGCGATGTTTCCGTCGGTCAACGGCTATTTCTTCATCCCGACGTACGGCTCGCTGATTGCGGCCATCAATTTCGACCTCTCGGGCACGACCAAGATCGGCAAGTACGTCCTCAACCACTCGTTCATGATCCCCGGGATCGTGGCCACGGCAGTGGCCGTCGTCACCGGGCTGTTCCTCGCCAGGATCATGTTCTGAGCGAAGGAGAGTTCAAATGTCCGGACTCCACGCGAGCCACGCGGGATCACGCCGCCATGGGCGGCGCCGCGGAGCGCTTTGGCTGGCCATCGGCCTGGCGGCGGTTGCGGCCTCGGTGTCGGCACAGGGCATCAATCCCGGAGACCCCGCCAAAGGGGCCTACCTGCTGCCCGGTGGCTTCGAGCCCGTGCTGCAACTGCGAACCTACTATCTCGACCAGGAGAGTCTCACCGGGTCGCCGAGCGCCGCCTGGGCGCTGGGCGGATGGGCCGGGCTGCGCAGCCCGTGGTGGGGCGATCTGTTCCAGGTGGGCATCGTCGGCTACACGTCGCAGAAGCTGTACGGCCCCGACGACAAGGACGGGACCAAGCTTCTTCAACCGGGGCAGGATCCGATCAACGTGATCGGCGAGGCGTTCGGGGCCGTTCGGGTTCTTGACCAGACGATCGCCGGCTACCGGCAGCTCATCAATCGGCCCTTCATCAATCCGCAGGACAACCGGATGGTGCCCAACACGTTCGAGGCCTACACCTTGACCGGGGCCGCGGACAAGTTCTCGTACACCGGCGGCTACATCACGAAGATGAAGGCCCGCCAGTCCGAGAGCTTCGTCTGGGCCTCCGACTCGGCGGGAGGAACCGGCAAGCACGAGGGCGTCTTCTATGCCGGCGGAACGTGGAACTTCGCCAAGAACGGGTACGTCCGGGTGGACGAGCAATATGCGGTCGACGTCTTCAACACCTTCTACATCGACGGCCGGTACCCTATCCCGATCGACGAAAAGACTTCGCTGATCCTCGGCGCGCAGTACTACCCACAGCACTCGGTCGGCGACGCCCAGATCGGCTCGTTCTCGACGTACGGCCTGGGGTTGCAGGGTGCCCTCGCCTACGGGCCGGTCGGACTTCAGCTGTACTACACGCAGACCGGCAAGGGCTTCGATACGCAGAATCCCTTCGGCAGCCATGCGTCCTACCTCGATCTGATGCAGGTCTCGTTCAACACCGCGGGTGAGCGCGCCTGGGCGATCGGCGGCAACGTCGACTTCGCCGCTCTCGGCGCCCCCGGGCTCACCGCCGCCGCCATCTACGCGGACGGCCGCAACCGGCTCGACGACCAGACCGGCCTGTCGTTGCCCAACCGAAGCGAGACCGACGTTCGCGTCGACTACGCGATCGGCAAGGGCACCCCCCTCGAGGGACTGGTCGCCACCCTCCGCTACTCCTGGCTGCATCAGGAGGGCTCGCCGCAGACAGCGCCCCAATTGCGCGCGTACATCAATTACGCGGTCAGGTTCTGACGTCGGCTCAATCCGGCGGCAGCCCCAGCACCTGGAAGGATCGCTCCAGCTGAATGCTCATCGGCACGCCGAGGCGGACACCGGATGGCAGGCTGCGCATGAACCACTGGTCGTAGATCCAGCGGATCTCGCGCGTCTGTGCGAGCCGGCGAAAGGTCGCATCGACCACCTCGGCGAGCGGCGCGTCGTCCCGGGCGAACATGATTCCATAGGGCTCGTAGGACAGGAGCTCGCCGACGACCGCGTACTGCCGCTGAAGGCCACGTTCGGCGAGTAGAGCAACGATCAGGATGTCGTCGGCGGCCAGTGCGTCGGCGCGGCCGTCACCCAGCCATGCCAACGCCTGCGCATGATCGTCGGCTGCGAGCACAGCGAAGCCGGAATCGGGCCGGCCGGCGAACTGGCGAATTACGGCCTCATTGGTGGTGCCCCGCACGACGGCAACGCGCCGGCCCCCAAGCTCCCGCAGCGAATGCACGCCTTCGCCGCGCCGAACCAGCAGCCGCGTGCCCGAAACGAAGGTCAGCGGAGAAAAGGCGACGCGCGCACGCCGCTCGGCCGTGTTCGTGCTGGCGCCGCATTCCAGGTCGACTCGTCCGTCGGCCACCTGATCGATACGGTCGGCCGGCGTCACCCGCCGGTACTCGGTGCGCAGCGACGAGACGCCGATCTCGCCGGCGATGTCGGCGACGATGGCTGCGCACAGGTCGATCGAGTAGCCGTGCGGCTGGCCCTCCCGGACCTCGTAGGAGAACGGCACCGCCTCGGCCCGATAGCCGATGCGCACCACGCCCGCGGACTTGATGCGCTTGAGCACGCCGCTGAGCGTCCGCACGGCGGGCTCGTCGACCTGAGCGCTGGCGTCGTGGGCGGCGAGCAGGACGCCGAGCACGATCAGGCCGGCGCACGCGCCGGCGCGGATCGCAGCTGCGGCCACAGACTTGAGCGCCGGGCGCGTCGGATTTCTGGCCATCGTCTTTCGCATCAGGCGGCAGTAGCGTGGGCACCGGGAGGGTCGGCTTCTGAAGCCGGCTCGCCGAGCTGCCCTTCCCATTTGGCGACGACCGACGTCGCGATGCTGTTGCCGATCACGTTGGTGGCGGTGCGTCCCATGTCGAGAAACTGGTCGATCCCCATGATCAGCAGCAGGCCGGCCTCCGGCAATCCGAAGGTCGGAAGGACCGCGGCGACCACCACCAGCGAGGCGCGCGGGACGCCGGCAATGCCTTTGCTGCTGACCATCATCACCAGCAGCAGCGTCAGCTGCTGACCGAACGAGAGATCGATGCCGTAGGCCTGGGCGATGAACAGCGCCGCGAACGCCTGGTACAGCATCGAGCCGTCCAGGTTGAACGAATAGCCGAGCGGCAGCACGAACGACGTGACCCGATCGTCGACGCCGGACTTGTGCAGCTGCTCCATCAGCTTCGGATAGGCCGCCTCGCTGCTGGCCGTGGTGAACGCCACCAGCAGCGGCTCCTTGATCAGGCCCAGGAGATGGAAGATGCGCCGGCCCAGGAACGCGAAGCCGGCACCGATCAGGACCATCCACAGCACCAGCAGCGCTGCGTAGAACGAGCCGATGAACTTGCCGTAGGTTGCGAGGATGCCGATGCCCTGCACGGTGATCGCGGCGGCGACTGCACCGAAGACGCCGGCGGGCGCGAACCACATGACGAAGTCCGTCACTTTCAGCATGACCGGCACGAGCTCGCCGATGAACGTCGTCACGGTCTTCGCCAGTTCCGACTTCAAGGACGTCATCGCGAAACCGAAGAAGCAGGAAAACACGAGGATCTGCAGAATCTCGTTGGTTGCCATCGCCTCGAAGAAGCTGCGCGGAAAGACGTGCGCGATGAACTCGCGCAGGTTGAGTCCGCCGGTCTTGAGGTTGGTCGCCATGTCCTTCTCGGGCAGCGGCAGGCCGAGATTCAGACCCGGATGGAACAGGTTCGCGAAGAACATCCCCAGCAGCAGCGACACCAGGGACGCGGTGACGAACCAGAGCAACGCCTTGCCGCCGATGCGCCCGACCGCCTTGGCGTCTCCCATGCCGGTGATGCCCGCCACCACGGTGGCGAACACCAGCGGCGCGATGATCATCTTGATCAGGCGCAGGAAGACATCCGAGAGGATCGAGAAATAGCCGGCGAACGTCGCAGCTGTCGCCGTATCGGGAGAGAACTCATGGGCCGCCCAGCCGGCGACGACGCCCGCCAGTGCCGCCGCGAAGATCCACCCCGCGAGGCTGGCCCCCTTCGAGGCCTTTTCCTGCGCGGCCCCGGCCGCCGGCTCGATTCGTGCCATGGCCATTCCCCTTGCGGCTGCCGCCGGCCCTGGTGGTCGACGCCTACGTCATGCCTTGGTGGCGCTCGACCGCTCGATTCTTCTCTCCGCCACTGCCGGAGCATTGACATGGGTCAATGGCTTCGAGTGGCGCGGCTTGGCGGGAAAGTGCGACAGGCGCTCAAAAGAGCCAGCAATGGCAGAACGCTTGCGATAGATTTCAGGGAGTCGGAAACGGCCGAGATCGGTGCAGTCGACTTCGTTTGGAGTTCCCATGAGTGCAGACAGGGATCGCGGCATCCGCCGCCAGAAGCAGAAACGGGCCAAGGCCGCGAAGAAGGCCGGCAAGCAGAGCCGCAAGCCTGCAGGCAAGGAGCCGAAGGCTGCTCGTGGAGAGAACGCATGAGCGGCCACGTCTACAAGCTTCTCGAACTCACCGGGTCGTCGGCGGTGGACATCGAGGACGCCGTCCGGACCGCGATTGCCAAGGCGAGCGAGTCGGTGCGCCACATTCACTGGTTCGAGGTGACGGAGACCCGCGGCCATGTCGTCGACGGAAAGGTCGCGCACTGGCAGGTGACGCTGAAGGTCGGCTTCACGCTCGAATAGGCGCCCCGAGCCGGAGGCCGCCCTGCGAATCCTCGATGCCGCGGCGACGAGCGCGGCCCTGCCGTTCCAGGCGCTGATCCCGGCACTGCGCGCGCTGTTCGCCGCGGGCTGTGTCGTGCCGCCGCGCCAGGTGCACGAGATCGGCGGCGGCGTCACCTCGCTCGTCATGCCGGCCTGGACGCCGGGCGGCCACTACGGCGTGAAGATCGTCAACGTCGCCGCCGGCAACGCCGAGCGCGGCCTGCCGGCGCTGCACGCCAGCTACCTGCTGCACGACGCGAGCACCGGGGCGCCGCTCGCCCTGATCGATGGCGACGAGATCACCGCCCGGCGCACCGCGGCCGCGTCGGCGCTCGCCGCCTCGTGGCTGGCCGGGGCCGATGCCCGCCACCTGCTGGTGGTGGGCGCCGGCCGGGTGGCGCGCCTGCTGCCCGCCGCCTATCGGACGGTCCGGCCGATCGATCGGGTGACGGTCTGGGCGCGCCGCGCCGCCGAGGCCGAGGCGCTGGCGCAGGCCTTGAGCGCGGCCGGCGTCGCCGCGGCCGCGAGTGACGACCTCGAGCGGGCCGTGGCCGCAGCCGACGTGGTCAGCGTCGCCACCCTCGCGACCGAGCCCCTGATCGAGGGTCGCTGGCTGCGTCCCGGCAGCCACCTCGACCTGATCGGCAGCTTCACCCCGTCGATGCGCGAGGCCGACGATGCCTGCTTCACCGGCGCCGCCCTCTACGTCGATACCGAGGAGGCGCTGCAGAAGAGCGGCGATCTGCTCGGGCCGATGCGGCGCGGCGTATTCACGGCCGCCGACGTGCGCGGCACGCTCGCCGCGCTCGCGCGCGGCGAGGCGGGCGGGCGACGCAGCGAAGCCGAGCGCACGGTGTTCAAGTCGGTCGGCACGGCGCTCGAGGACCTCGCTGCGGCGATCCTCGTCTACGAAAGCGGCTGACGCGACCCTCTGGCGATCGCCGCCAGGCTGGCTTGGAGGTTGCGCCGGTTCACTTCATCGCCAGATACGTCTTCGCGCGAGCGATCTCGGGCAGCGGCGTGTCGGCGTCGCGCGTCAGCTCGACCAGGCTGGCGTAGTGCTGGCGTGCCTTGTTCCGATCGCCCGCCGCGTCGGCGGCGGCGGCGGCGCCGGCATAGCCGCGCAGCCGGTTGGGCTCGCGCAGCTGCGATTGCTCGAACTCCTTGAGCGCCGCGGCCGGCTGCTTCTGCTCCATCAGCATCTCGGCGAGCAGCTCGCGCGCCGGCGCGACGCGTCCGGGCGTGACGATGTGCTTCTCGTTGTGGTCCTCGAGATCGGCGGCGCCGCGCATGAGGCGCACGGCTTCGTCGGTGTTTCCGCGCGCCTGGGCGATCCAGGCGGCGACGGCGATGCGCTGCACCTCCACTTCGGTCGCCCAGTAACTGTTGTTCGCCGCGAGGAGCGCCTGATGCAAGGCCTCGAGGCGGAGCGCCTCCTGCTCGGCGGCGGCGACATCGCCCTTGCGCGCCGCGCCGAGCGCCCGCGAGAACGCGGTGATCGCCTCGACGTGGGGAAAGGCGCTGCCCTGCATCGGCAGTTGCGCCGCGGCGGACCAGTCGCCGCGCTCGAGGGCGAGGCGCGCCGGCATCGCCGCCGCGGCATACGGCCCGGCGAACTGCGGCAGCTTGGCGCCCGGACCGCTCGCGAACTCGTCGAGGACGCGACGCGCATCCTGGTCGCGTCCGAGTTGCAGCTGCGCATAGACCATGTAGTCGGCGGCGTGGTACGCATCGGCGTGGCTGCCGTCCTTCTTGGCGACGTCGGCCGACCGCCGGTTCAGCGCCACCGAATCCTGCCAGGCACCGACCCGGGTGAAGATGTGCGTCGGCATGTGCAGCGCGTGCGGCGCATCGGGCGCGAGGTTCGAGTATTTGCGCGCCGCGGGCAGGCCCTGGCTGGCGATCGGCGGCGCGTCGTAGCTGTGGATCAGGTAATGGGCGACGCCGGGATGGTCCGGGTACTTGGCAAACTGCTTTTCGAGCACCGCCGCCGCCTTGAGGTAGGCGGCGTAGGTCTGATCGGCCTGCGACTGTGTGCCCGCGAGATAGAGCGCGGCGAAGATCTGCGCCTCGTCGTCGGCCGGGTACTT
>Ga0157379_10003984_pt1 | contig 12585 bp, 14 predicted proteins | sample S25metaG_FD_121802 | JGI IMG/M metagenome (GOLD analysis project Ga0157379, IMG submission 121802) | Switchgrass rhizosphere microbial communities from Kellogg Biological Station, Michigan, USA - S2-5 metaG | ecosystem: Host-associated > Plants > Roots > Rhizosphere > Soil | place: USA... | reverse complement strand
TGCAGATACGAAAAAATATGCAGGAAAACTTGCTACAGAAGTAAAGCCATTTGCAAAATTCTATCCCGCTGAGGATTATCACCAGGAATACATCTTACATCACCCGGAAAATCCATATGTCCATAATGTTTCTATTCCGGATTTTGAAAGATTCCGTAAAGAGTTTAAAGGAAACTTTAAATCTTAAAAGCCTAGTGGTTAATTGTAAGGATCAACTTAGCTGATTCACTTTTTCTTTACTAAGCTTCTTCATTTTCTCAATTGAATCTCCCGTTATTTACTGGCAATAAAATTGTACTTCATCACTGTAGCAATTTTTGTTAATTAAAAAAAAGTGTATGAAGAAGATCGGAGTGATTGTGGCCATCGCATTTTTTGCTTCCTGTAATAGCGCAGGTAATAGCACAAATAAAACAGATAGTTCAGCAACGAAAGACAATACCAATATGTATGATACAGGTATGGGTAGCAGTATGACAGATACCGCTCAGCATCGGGATACGTCATTGATACCAAATAAAATGCAGGATACAGGGATAAAAAAATAAAGACGATGAAAATAGCAGCTTTTGCACTTGCCATTTTATTGATCATTTCTTGTAACGATCACAGTGGCACTTCGAAAACAACCGATAGTGTTTCTATTAATACGACGGAAACACCTAAGGCGGATGGAGGTCCTAACAACGGCTTAGGCGATACTAACACACATAACCAGATGGCTGATACAATGACTCATGATACTTTGAATAAAAAATAGTTTATGAGTAAAAGACAAAAGCCTAAAGATCGGCAATTGGATGTACCGGCCGAAGCCAACAGGGACAAACATGTGAACTTCCTGGCCAGTCAGCGATCAGAAACCGACCCTTCAGGGGAGCGTTCAAAGGAATCTCTCGATAAAGGTTCAAAGGAAGACAAGGGCACAAGGCCTGGTAAGATTGAACACGACGGCATTAATAATGGGCGATAGGATCAGATACTCCATCCGGATCATTTTTGGCGTGGCCTGAAGTGTTGATATTATTTCCCTTCAATAATAACAATCCCGTCATGTGAGGGGTAGCCATTGAGGTTCCGCTCATGTAAGCATATTTACCCCCTTTATAAGTGGATAATATGCGGACGCCCGGTACTGCGTAATCAACCACATCATTTCCATAATTTGAAAAGGTTGCAAAATTATCGAGGCTGTCGATCGCAGAAACTGTATAGATATTTTCGCCGTTAATTCTGCCAGGGGAGAAATTTTTCGCAGGTTCTTTATCGTTACCGGCAGCAATGGCAATATAAATTCCTTTAGCGGCGGTATTTTCCACCTGCTGATCAAGGATTGTTGAGACGCTATCTTCTCCAAGACTCAGGTTTACTGCATCGCCTGCATGGCCATTGGTATTAATATAACCCAATGCCTCGATTATCGACGATAACCTCCCACTTCCAGTCTTATCCAAAACTTTTAGAGAGACCAGTGTGGCTCCCGCGGCTACTCCCATCACACCAAAATTATTATTCCTGGCTCCGATAACACCCGCTACGTGTGTGCCATGCCCATTATCATCGTCGGCTGACATAACGCCTGCAACAAATGATTTGCTACGGGTCTGATCAACGATAAGATCGGGATGGCTAAAATCGATCCCGGTATCAATTACCCACGCTGTTTTCCCGGTCCCATCTCCAAAACCAACGCGTTCTATATTCCATGTAACAAGTCGCGGCTCGGCCACGGTAAAGCAAGTACTCAATGCAATGATCCTGTCGGGTTCGATGGTTTCAATGTCGGCATCTTTTCGCAAACGAGCCATTTCGTCCTGCGAAAGATGAGCAATAAAACCACCCGGCTCTCCCTGGAATGTTGTTTCAATAACTGCAGAGCTGATTTTATTTCTTTGAAGAACCCCCTGGCTCATTTCTGCCAGGCGACCGTTTGTAGCAACATGTGCGTCCAGTGAAGATGCTTTATACGCAATTATATATTGGCCATCAACAATACCGACGCTCTTCAGGTCGTGCTGATCGATACATGCCGGCTCCTGCGTAGAAGCATTTGTTGAGGTGTTGCTTTCTTTTTTGCAACTAAGAACAATGGCACTTGCTAAAAAAAGAATGATAATTTTTCCCGCGTGCATAGTAGAAGTTATCTCCTCTTAACGCATATTTCATGCCCCGGCGCCACGAAAAATTTTTGTTTAACATCTTTTTTGGGAAACCCCGGAGAATCTCAGCTCTTCCAGTTTCCATTCTGTTCTTTTATATTTGTTATGACCAGTCTGTCTCTCACGGAGTCGGCCGTCATCAATTATTTTTTGCCACCCTAGCTCAGTTGGTTAGAGCAGCTGTTTCGTAAATAGCAGGTCGAGAGTTCGAATCTCTTGGGTGGCTCATTTTTAGAGTAAAATCGGCACGGAAAAATACTTTCTCAGTTACAAGATATATTTTCCGGTAATGCTTTCTTTCCTGGTAGTCAATCAATGATTTTCTTTTTGGCAATTTCTTCTCTGCCTTTGGCATTGTCTTGGACACATTAGAAGCAAAACCACACCATGAAAAAAATTATTCTGATTGCTGCTATTTTTGGAGCTCTTACTGTTACAAAAAATTCAAATGCCCAGGTACAAGTTGGCCTTAACATTAATATCGGATCACAACCTGAGTGGGGTCCTGTCGGTTACGATTACGTAGATTATTATTATCTGCCCGACATTGATGCCTACTATTATGTGCCAGGTCGCCAATTCATATACCTATCCAATGGTCGCTGGGTCTTCGCAACGTCTTTGCCGGTGGCCTATCGCCATTATAACTTTTATTCGGGGTATAAAGTGGTTATCAATGAACCGAAACCATATCTCCGGGGAAATGTATTCCGTGAGCGATATGCTCGTTACAAAGGGAAAACAAATGAACAGGTTTGCATTCGACATGACAATGGCAATCACAATGGTTGGAACAAACACGAAGGGAAGCACGGGCATGGAAAGAAGGATTAGGGGCTAACTCATCTCATTCCGGGGGTTACGATCCGTAACCCCTTTTTATTGCAAGCGGTACAATGTTTATTTTGTACTCGCTTATTTTTGCACTATGAAGTTGTCACATCTTTCTGAAACTTTGATCGGATCTGAGATCGTCAAACTGGGCGGTGAAATTCGCGAAAAAATCCGCCAGGGTCAGCGCATATATAATTTCACGGTGGGAGATTTTGACCCTGCTATTTTTCCCATCCCGAAAGAACTGGAAAACGAGATCGTTGAAGCCTACAGGCAGCATTTTACCAACTACCCGGCCGCCGAGGGTAATCTTGACCTCAGGGAGGCCATTACTTCTTTTATAAGAGAGATGGAAGGTTTGGATTATGGCCCCAATGAAATTCTTGTTGCTTCAGGGGGTCGCCCATTGATCTACGCAGTATTTCGTGCGATTTGTGATAAGGGAGACAAGATCATTTATGCCCTGCCTTCCTGGAATAACAATCACTATACACATTTTGTGGCTGGTGAGCACATAGAAGTGGAAGCAAAGCTGGAAAACAATTTTATGCCTTCCGCCGATGACATCCGCCCGTACGTAAAAGATGCTACGCTTATCGCATTATGTTCTCCTCAAAATCCGACTGGGACAACTTTTCGTAAAGCAGAACTGGAGGCAATTTGTGACCTGGTGCTGGAAGAAAATAAACGTCGTGGTGAAAATGAAAAGAAATTATACCTGATGTATGACCAGATGTACTGGCATTTGACCTACGGTGATATAAAACACTATGATCCGGTGAATCTGCGTCCGGCTATGCGCAATTACACTATTTACATTGATGCGATCAGTAAAGTGTTTGCAGCGACAGGTGTGCGTGTGGGTTGGAGCATGGGGCCATCCACTGTTATGTCAAAGATGAAGGCAATTCTTACACACGTGGGCGCATGGGCGCCAATGGCAGAGCAAAAAGCGGCGGCGAAATTCCTTTACCAGCGTGAAGCGATAAAAAATTTCCTTAATCATTTTAAATCAGAGATCGAGCAACGCCTTCGCGAGATATACAATGGCTTCATGAAATTAAAGTCAGAGGGATTCCCGGTAGATGCTATTGCGCCGGAAGCAGCCATTTATCTTACCATTAAGATCGATCTTACAGGCAAAACAACGGAAGAGGGGAAATTGCTCGCTGATCAAAGTGACGTGACCGCTTATCTTCTAAATGAAGCAAGCCTTGCTGTCGTCCCCTTCTATGCATTTGGCGCCAGTCGGGATTCTGCATGGTACAGGCTCAGCGTGGGTACCTGTAAAAAAGAAGAGATCGGCGAAATGATCACCAAGTTGGGCGAAGCATTAAAACGATTGAAATAATCCTGGTCTTGACGAAAGGTCGTTGAGCCGGCAATTGTAATTCTATCTGGCGCCTGTTGTGTCACTCCCTTGTACTTTCTGTTCGCTACTCAACAATATTATGAATGTTTTAGTTGGGCATTGTCACTCATGGAACGAGGAGCCGATTACGCTAATTGAGTTTGTAACAAGATGGCGTAGTAGGTGCCTCCTTCGTCAGTATGACAATGATCGTTTCTCTCCCGGTAACGTTAATTTCTTACCTTGAACCAATGAAGTTTTCTTTCGTTTCGTTCGCTATCATTTTATCTTTTACTGCTTTCCAAAAAAAGCCACAAGCGACAGCCTGGATCAGAATAAATCAATTGGGATATAAACCAGACGGAATTAAAGTGGCGGTCTGGTGCAGCGACAAGCACCCAGCAATTGGCGTTTGGCAGTTATTTGATGTAAGTTCAGGTAAACCCGTTTATTCCGGGAAATTTGACAAACAGTTTGGAGCTTATGGACCTTTCACTCAAACCTGTAGACTTAATTTTTCTTTATTCAACAAACCTGGTCGGTACTATTTAAAAGCCGCTGATGTGAGCTCTCCTGAATTTGACATTGGTGATAATGTTTACAAGGGAGCAGCAGATTTTTGTTTGCGCTACATGCGCCAGCAGCGAAGTGGTTTCAATCCATTTTTAAAAGACAGTTGCCATACGCACGACGGCTATGTGCTTTATGGCGAAAAAGCTGGAATAAAAGACAGCACCCACATCGATGTGGTGGGCGGTTGGCATGACGCTAGTGATTATTTGCAATACGCTTCCACATCGGCTAATGCCACTTACCACTTGCTCATGGCTTATCGTGATTTTCCAAAAGTATTTAGTGATGAGAAGTTGGCAAATGGCCTCGATGGGAAAAATGGAATCGCGGATGTACTTGATGAAGCAAAGTGGGGACTGGACTGGTTATTAAAAATGCATCCAAAGGATGACTGGATGTTCAACCAGGTGGGTGATGATCGGGATCACATCGGCATGAGAATACCCAAAGAAGATAGCGCTTATGGGAGGGGATATGAGCGACCTGTTTATTTTGTCAGTGGAGAACCGCAGCAACGAGGCAAGTTTTTAAATAATACAACCGGTACTTCATCCATTGCCGGAAAATTCACAAGTGCATTCGCGCTAGGTTCTAAAACTTTTGAAAAAATTGATCCTCCATTTTCAGAGAGCTTACACGATCACTCGCTGTCTGCTTCTGATTTTGCCATGAAAAAGCAGGGCGTATCTCAGACTGCTTCTGTCAGATCTCCTTATATCTATGCCGAGGATAACTGGTCCGATGATATGGAGCTGGCAATGGCGAGTCTATATTCCCTGACAGGAGGTAAAGCTTATGCGAGTGCCGCTCTTTTGTATGCAGAGGACGAAAGGATCACTCCATGGCTTGGTGCTGACACAGCAAACCATTATCAATGGTATCCTTTCATCAATGTTGGTCATTACGAACTGGCCAAACAAGTAAAAAGTTATGAAAGAGATACGATCATCAGTTATTATAAGGGGGGTATTCAAAGGGTATGGAACAAAGCAAAACAAAATGCATTTTATCGTGGCATTCCATTCATCTGGTGCAGTAATAATTTAACTACTTCCTTTGCAATTCAATGTTATTGGTATCGTCAATTGACAGGTGACAAAACTTTTTCAGAATTAGAACAGGCCAATTTTGACTGGCTTTTTGGTTGTAATCCGTGGGGTACGAGTTTTGTTTATGGCTTGCCTGCAAATGGTGACACGCCGACGGATCCTCATTCTGCATTCACTCATCTAAAAAGTTATCCTATTGATGGTGGATTGGTTGATGGTCCCGTATATGGAAGCATCTATAACAATCTTATCGGCATTACACTCTATAAGCCGGATGAGTATGCCGGGTTTCAAAGTACCCTTGCAGTTTACCACGACGACTATGGGGATTACAGTACAAATGAGCCGACTATGGATGGAACGGCTACATTGATCTATTTGCTTGCGGCCGAAGAGGCCTCCCCTAAATCCCCTCCGGAGGACGGGATATTCTTACACGATCACGGTGCAATCATTCGTGGGGACAGTTCGTCAAAGAATATTGCATTGGTGTTTACAGGCGATGAGTTTGGCGATGGCGGAAATTTTATTGCCTCTGCCCTCGAACAAGAAAAGATAAAAGCGTCCTTCTTTCTTACTGGCAGGTTTTATAAGAATCCCGCTTTTAAAAAAATAGTTCAGCGATTAAGGCAGGATGGTCATTATTTAGGACCTCATTCAAACCAGCATCTTTTGTATTGCGACTGGGACAAGAGGGATAGCCTATTGGTAACAAAGGAAGAATTTACAAAGGACCTTTTAGCAAATCTTGACCTGATGCACGCCGCCGGTGTTAATAGATCAAAAACAAAATTCTTTCTGCCGCCGTATGAATGGTATAATGATTCCATAGCCGCGTGGACAAAAGAACTCGGAATGCAACTGATCAACTACACGCCCGGTACCCTTAGTGCCGCAGATTATACAACCCCGTCCGATAAGAATTATCGGACAAGCGATGTGATTTATAGATCGATAGTCGATCATGAATCCCATTCGACTTCGGGCCTGGACGGATTTATACTCTTAATGCATATCGGAACTGACCCCAAGAGAATAGACAAATTTTATAAAAGACTACCCGGACTGATCTCTCATTTAAAGTCAAAAGGCTATCATTTTCAGTCCCTAAAAAACATGTTACAGCCCTAAAACATAACCTTCCAGCCAAGGTTAAAACTCATTTTCGGGCTATCTTTGCCACGGAAATTGACGCGATATGTATTTTGAAAAAATTCACAATAAGGGACAAGCCAGGCTTTTCAAAAATCAGTACCTGGAAATGCTAACAAAGACTCACCCGTTGGTGATCTGGGGTATATATTTGCCGCTAATTGTGTACATGTTGTACTACAGCAGCAGTCATGTGGGCTATCCTGCTTTAAGGATCGCGCTTACATTTCTGGGAGGCATGTTCTTCTGGTCACTCTTTGAGTATATTGCCCATCGTTTTATATTTCACTGGGTGGCTGAAAATGAAAGAGCACAAAAGATAGTGTACGTTCTCCATGGCAATCATCATCACTATCCTCGGGATCGTGAAAGGTTATTTATGCCACCTGTTCCCAGCCTTATCATTGCGTCGGTCGTCTTTTCACTAATGTATTTGCTCATGCGCGCAAATGCATTTATGTTTTTCCCGGGGTTTATCCTGGGCTACCTCATGTATGGAAGCATGCACTATGCAATTCATGCATGGAATCCTCCCTTCAAATGGATGAAGGCTTTATGGAGAAATCATCACCTCCATCATTATAAAAATGAACACATGGGTTTTGGAGTTAGTTCCACTCTCTGGGATCATGTGTTTGGAACCATGTTTGACCTTAAAAAAGAAAAAGAAGATAAAGAAAAGGTGAGAGAGCTGATGTTCAGCTATAAACCGCCGAAAAACGGTTTATGAAAAATCCGGGTCACCACTTTTCATCCTCGGAAATATCATCATTGGATCTGTAGCGTTCCCTCGTTTTTATTTTTTCCATTTGTCTTTCAATGATCATTTGAGCCATGATGCTGCTTGCATTTTCTTCTTTGTTCTGGAGATTTGCCTTTAACTCTTTTTCAGAAACGTCAACTCGTGAAAGTATGCTGACCAGTTTATCTGGATTGTTGCTGATCAGGTGATCTATGTACCCGGAAAGAAAAACTTTTAGTTCTTCCAGCGACCTTTTTTCCGGCAGGTCGATTTCCAGTTTGTTGGAGAGCTCAGATAAAAGGATTGATCCATTTTCATTCATTGCCTAAAATTTTTCAAGTGCGCCTAACCCAAAAAGCGCGAAATCATACTTAACCGGATCTTTTGCGTCCAGCTTTTTTAAATTCTTAGTTAATTCAACAGCAGCCAGCCAATCCGTTTGCTTTCTTTGTAAAAGACCAAATCGCCTGGCCACTCTTGCCACATGAACATCTATCGGGCAAATTAGCTGCGAAGGTGAAATTTTTTTTGACCAAATGCCAAAATCAACCCCCGCCTTATCGCTTCTTACCATCCATCGAAGAAACATGTTCAGTCTTTTGCAAGTACTTTTCTGAACAGGCGAGGAGATATGTTTTTCTGTCCTTTTCAAATGCTCCAATGAAAAAAAATACTTTTTAAAGCCGATCAATGCCGCTTCCACCACACTTCCCGCCGAGGAGCCGTTGTTCGGATTTTTCAGAAAAGCTGCTTCAAGTGTATCTGACATTTGATAATGGTGATGAAAAAATTCAATAAAATAAAAAAGATCATCGTCATTAAAGGTCCTGTGCTTAAATCCTTTTAATCTTTTCACGCTGTTGTTATCATAGTTCAAACAGAATTCGTAGGGTGACATATCCATTCGCTGCATAAGTTCCTTTGTCTTTTGAATGATGGTGGTGCGATTTCCCCATGCAAAGATCGCGGCAAAAAACCCGGCGATCTCAATGTCTTGCTTTTTTGAAAACAAATGAGGAATGGAGATGGGGTCATATTCAATAAAAAAAGGTTGATTAAATTCATCAACCTTTTTGTTCAGAAATGCCTCTAAGTTTCCCGTATTCTTCATACGGGATAAAATTAGAATTTCTATAGGGTTAAACGGGATTTCTGCTGCCGCCGATTAATCTTATTAAAATTGCGATGACAGCCAGTACCAGTAAAACATGTATAATACTGCCCGCTGAAAAAACGAAAAATCCAAGTATCCACCCAATGATCAATACGACCGCAATAAGATATAATATACTGCTCATAAAAAATTGTTTTAATTACCATAGATAAAACAAGCGGCATACCAAAATAGAAATTTCACCCAAAAAAATGTGTCCGGGATAATCCACTATATGTACACTTGATTCGCTATATGAGAGAGAGAGCCTGCTCGAGATCGGCAATAAGATCTTCAGCGTCTTCGATGCCTACACTCAACCTGATGAGCGAATCGGAAAGTCCATTCTTTATTCTTTCTTCACGCGGTATTGAAGCATGTGTCATAGAGGCAGGATGATTGATAAGTGATTCCACACCGCCCAAACTTTCAGCTAACGCAAATATTTTTGTCGACGACATTACTTTGAAAGCTGTTTCCATGCTTTCATTTTTCAATGTGAAGCTTAGCATTCCCCCAAAGCCACTCATTTGTTTTTTTGCGATGCAATACCCCGGATGATCCTCAAAACCGCACCAATATACTTTTCCAACCTTTAAATGATTGCGCAAATAATGAGCAATCTTTTCCCCGTTCTCGCAATGGCGCTGCATACGTATGTGAAGAGTTTTAATGCCACGCAATACAAGAAAGCAATCCATCGGACCAGGCACCGCACCGCAGCTTTTCTGGATAAAGTATAATTTGTCTCTCAGGTCGGTATCATTCATCACCAGGGCTCCCTGTATTACGTCACTGTGACCTCCCAAATATTTAGTTGAGGAGTGCATAACGATATCAGCTCCCAGCTCGAGCGGGAGTTGCAAATAAGGCGACGCAAACGTATTGTCGACACAAAAAAGCAGTTTGTGTTCTTTTGCCAATGCGGACATAGCTGCGAGGTCAATAACATTGATCAGCGGATTGGTCGGCGTTTCAACCCAAAGAAGTTTTGTATTCTTGTTAATGTATGACCGCACATTTTCCGCGTTTGTCATGTCTACAAAGTGGAATGTAAGGCCGAATTTTTCAAAAACTTTTGTGAAGAGACGATAAGTGCCTCCATAGAGATCATTACCCGTTATTATTTCGTCGCCCGGTTGCAGAAGTTTGATCACAGCATCAGTAGCCGCTACACCGCTGCTAAAGGCTAAACCATATTTTCCATTCTCAATGATGGCCAGCGCCTCCTCCAATGCTTTTCGTGTCGGGTTTTGTGAACGTGCATATTCAAATCCTTTATTAACGCCTGGTGCAGATTGCACATAGGTCGAGGTTTGATAGATCGGTGTCATGATGGCGCCGGTGGAAGGATCCGGGTCAGCCCCCGCGTGGATAAACTTTGTTCCTTGCTTCATATCATAATTTATGGAATGCAAAGATGTGAAATATCAGACAATAGATTTTGTTAAGACAGGAACAAATCAGGATTCTTCTTACCCAACTCTTTTCCAGTTCCGGCAGTATATGAGTAAAACAGAGTTATGAACAAAGTCCTTTTTATCCTGCTTGTTGTTGTTTCGATCATTTCCTTTCATTGCCAAAAAGAAGTCAGCTATGTGAATGTCGCTGGAAACCAAAATGGTTTTTTGCCTGCTATTACGTTGCAGGGGAATGTTTTGGATGAAAATGGACAACCGGCTGTTGGGGTGGCTATAAAGGTTCGTGAAAAAACTACGATCACGGACGCCCGTGGCTATTTTAGAGTGTCGAATGCTTCGGCCATTGAAAAGAGTGTACTGGTAACGGCCGAAAAACCGGGGTATTTTAAGGCCTATCGTTCTTTTATTCCTACTAATGGCGTAAGCCAGGTCATGATAAAATTTACGCGAAAAGATTTATCTGGCCAGATCAATTCCTCAATAGGCGGCGACGTAACTCTCTCTAACGGATCAAAGATTACCCTGCCCGCTAATGGTGTAGTAACGGCATCCGGCGGATCTTATGCTGGGCCTATTAATGTATATGCTGCCTATATTGATCCGACTTCAAAAGACATTTCAGCAATCATCCCTGGTTCATTGACGGGGGATAATAAGGATAGCAAAAGGGTTACTTTGACCTCATATGGAATGCTGGGGGTTCAACTTGAGTCCCCTATCGGCGAAAAATTACAAATGGCTTCCGGTAGTACAGCAGTTCTCACCTTTTTTATTCCTCCTTCCATTCAATCTACGGCACCCGCCTCTATCAGCCTGTGGTATATTGATGAACAAACGGGAATATGGAAAGAAGACGGAACCGCTGCAAAAAATGGAAATGAATATGTGGGTGTAGTCAAGCATTTTTCTTTTTGGAATTGCGACATTGGGACTCCAGGAGTTAAATTGTCACTGACATTGCAATCACCCAAAGGCTCTCCTTTAGTTTATACGCTCGTTCGGTTAACAACAGCTGGCGGTCGCGCATCCCTTGACTACACGGACTCCCTGGGTCAGGTTAGTGGGCTGGTCCCTGCTGATACGGCTTTAACGATGGAAGTTATATCATATGCGTGCAATGAGGTTATTTATTCAAAGAATATCGGGCCGTTTAATCAAAGCACTGACCTGGGCATCATAACTGTAGATAACAGCCAATCAATTTCAACAATCCATGGCAGATTATTGAATTGCAGCAATTCGCCGGTACCTAAAGGCTACGCGATGATCTACTATTATTTTATGGTCAACAATGCCCCCGTTTATTATATGATGACCTATATCCCCGTTGATAAAAGAGGAAATTTTTCATCGGATGTAGTTGTCTGCGGGGGAAACGTTGTCCTGTGCCAGGTCCTTGGAGTTGACGACGAAGCAAAACGGCAAAGTCTCCTGGTCAATTTTAATCTTACACGAACGGAAACAAACGTAGGTGATATTTCAGTCTGCGGTTCACCCTCCGAACAATTTATTAACTATACATTGGACGGAGTGGATCATAGTCTGACAAGCGATGCAAGCGATTCTCTGTATGGACATACCTTGTCATGGGGTTATACCAATATTGGGGGATTTAACAATACTGATCGTATCGGTTTCGACTATGAAGACACCAGTGGCGCGGGTACATTTCCATTGGGAAAACTATTTGTGACGCCCTATGATGACAGCGCTGTCATAGTTCTGCCACATTTTGATATTACAATTACGAACCACCCACAAAATCCAGGAGAATTTTATGAGGGACATTTTTCAGGTCAATTTACACACTATACGACTGGTGCCATGACGCATAATATCAGTTGCTTGTTCAGAGTAAGGCGATAGAAGAAGAAAGAATTATATTTCTGAAATGGTAATTTCAGAATAAGTGGAAATAGTTTTTGATTAACGAAAAACAAGACATAGGTAATATTATTGTCGGTTGCATAAATGAAGACCGAAAAGCCCAGGAACAATTTTACAGAAAGTTCTACCCGGCTATGATGACCCTTTGTCTCCGTTACACAAAAAATGAAACGGATGCGCTGGAAGTTTTAAACACAGGCTTCCACAAAGTCTTTAAGAATATTGATAAATATGATAACCGAAAGGCCTCCGTCTACACATGGA
>Ga0157379_10003983_pt1 | contig 12585 bp, 12 predicted proteins | sample S25metaG_FD_121802 | JGI IMG/M metagenome (GOLD analysis project Ga0157379, IMG submission 121802) | Switchgrass rhizosphere microbial communities from Kellogg Biological Station, Michigan, USA - S2-5 metaG | ecosystem: Host-associated > Plants > Roots > Rhizosphere > Soil | place: USA... | reverse complement strand
TGCCGTCGTTGTCGCCCTGCCTTCTCGCCGCCCGCCGTACCCGCCCCTCTTTCCCCTCTGGGCAATCCCCGTTTCCAGGGGCACAAGTGTTACGACGGTCAGGGGCACTGGCCCGCATGGCCTGGATCTCGATGTCTTCTGTCAGAAAAGTCTGGCCAATCGGCTCGTTGTGTGCCCCAAAACGGTCAGCGGACCTTTGACACTCATTGTCCTGTTTCCCCTCCCCCTCCAACTTTTTTTTTTCTTTTCCATTTTTGCGTTCTCTTCTCGTCTTTCCTTTGTCCAACTCGTGCCGCCCACCTGCTCCCACATTCTCTATTCATTCTCTTTATTTTTTCTTCTCCTTTCTCCCCCTGACCTCGTGTCTCGCTATCCTCTGTCTTCCAAGCGTCTCCTGCCCTCCTGCTCTTCTTTCCTAACGCGGCGGGCTGGCCTGTCGAGTCCGACTAGCTTCTCCTCGCTCCTCCCTCCATCCACAGACAGGGGATAATCCTCTGCGTCCTATCTCCTCCATTTTCGACATCCTGGCGACCACTCTCCTCCCAAGCATCGCGGCGTGGGACTTTGCCGCAATGGAGTGTGAGCGTCAACTCCCAATTTCCTTTATTATTTCTCATCTCTTCTATAGCAAAGGATCAAGCTGAATACCTCCCCGCCTCTAGGCCTGCTCCTCTTCAGCTGGATCCCGTCAAGTTCGACTCTGCCTCCGATGCAGAAGACACTCCCATTCTCTCTGCACAAGGCACGCCCACTCCTTCCACGAGTTCTTCTTCTACCGCATTTCCTCCCACTGCTGGACGTCCACGCTCCATGACACAGGCCGCTTCTGTACCCCCTCCCCCTCACGGCCGTAATCGCTCAGCCACCGTCGCTAACCCACCCAAATCGGCCCCGCCCGGTGGCGCTCCCCCTGAAAGAGAAAAGAGGAAACGCTCCCGCGTAACTCCAGAGCAGCTCGCCCACCTAGAGAGACTCTTTGCCATGGATCGTAGTCCAACCGCCGCCAAACGAAAAGAAATCAGCGAAATGCTAGGAATGCAAGAGCGCCAGACTCAAATTTGGTTCCAAAATAGGTGGGTATCCATTGAGTAATGTCTTCCGTCTGCTTGCTCATTCCTTGCCAGACGCGCCAAAGCCAAAACTTTAGAGGGCAAGGGCAAGTCGGGCTTCCGTGGTTCCCCTACTTCGGGCGCCGACAGTCCTCCCGGTACTCCATCTGACTTTAATCCTGCTTTAGAAGGCGATCTGCAATCCCTAGTCCAAGAAGTGGACCGTAAGTCCTCCTATATGCTTTCCTTCCCCCATCTAACTCTCCTCCAGCCGTCACTTTTATTCCTTGCAGTGACCTCACCATCGGGACCTGGCGGCGCATTGCTTCTTCTCCCGGTCAACACGACCTTCTTGCTTATATATCCCCCGTTAAAAGGAGCATTACATGGTTTATTCACGCCGGAGGCTACGGGTTCAAAATGGAAATCCCTTTTGACTATGTTGCCAACTCCCGCTTTTCCAGTGCCCCAACCCAAGGCCAGGGGCTCGCCTCCCTTTTCTTGTCTCGTCCTCCTATTTTTTACATGGAAACCATCACTTCTCCTTCGCCAGGCGCAGCCCCCACCAGAATATGGAAAGGCTGCGCAGATTGGACGGAAGGCCATCAGGCCTCCCAAGTCCTTCGTCACGACTTGGTTGGTGTTGCCGGCCCCCTTATCGCTGCTCTCAAGATGATCAAGGCTCCCGAGCGCACGGGGACCGGATCGGCCATCCACGCCCCATATCATTCACCTGATAGCATGCCTCCCACCATGCACATTCCCCAACCCCCATTGGCAGGCTTGGACCCGCCCTCTTACCCCCTCGCGGCCGGCTCCCACTCTCATCTCATCCACGGCCGCAAGCGGTCTTTCTCTGGTCCTCCCGCCATGTCCCACCATTCCCAAGACGCGTCCACATTTGCGTTACTTGCCAGTGCAGCGCCCGCATCTCAGTATTCGACTAGCTTTTCGGAACGACCAAGCCCCCTCGGCTTTGGCAACACCGACTTTTCGGCGTCCATGCTGTTTCGACAATTTCCTAACATCCAGCAACCACAGCCAGCGCATTCACAATCCTCGTCTCTAACGGATTTTAGCACCGTGCCTATTTCGCATGCCGCTGCTTCACGCTCTTACTCTGGTGCAGGCGAACCCCAATTCTCCTTTGATCCCACGACAACTGCATTGTTCCATGATTCCGCAGAGGACCGTTTTTCCCCTTCGGATTCGCGAACTAATCGGTTTGATGCTTCTTCCTCCTCCCCGTTGCTGCTCACCTCGGCTTTCGATCCTTCTACTCTCCGGCATCATAATGTTCAAGAATCATCGACAGATGCAGCAATGGATACGTCTGGCGGGTATGGTGGTAATGCTGATGTTGCACAGCCGCCAGACGGGCAGTCATAGCGACCGCGTCCTTTCTCTTTTTTATTTTCTCTTTCCTCTCTCTCTTCTGCATTCTCTGTCACAGTATACACTCATCTCTGCTCTCTGTTTTATCATCGCGTTCTCTTTGGATCCCCTTGCTGTTCTGCTCTTGTTCTCCTTATTCACGCTCTAGAGGGGCATTGCGATACCCGTGCCGATATTACACCCCAAACCAAACCTTGTAGCCATGTCACAGTAGTAGTCTAAGAAACAAAAAGAAAAACATCCATGCTTCAATCCGCAGTTCAGGGCTGCCGCGGCCTATCGCCTTGAGGAGAGAGATAGTGCCTCGAGGTCGAGCTCGTGAAAAACACAACTCAGCGGAATTTGTCACAAAGTTGGCTCAAATAGGAAACCTATTAAGGTTGGCCAAGCCACCAATGGATTCACCTCTCGACCGAACTCCCTCGGCGATCGAAACCCCCTTCGGTTCCAGAAGACTCACATGAGGCTTTTCATCAATTCCTCTTTGGGCGTTGTCAAGAGGAGGGGGACACCATAGTCGTCCGCAACGATCTTCTCCTCGACTGACGCGCTGTTCGCCACCGATTCACTATACATATCTCTATATTTGGGTTTTGCAAACAGAATTTTATTTTTCCGACATCTCATCAGTCTACGCTTTTTTTTTTCAATTCCATCACAACAGTGGCAAAGCTTAGCGCGTCTAGCGCTTAATTACTTTCTAACCCAGTGGCATGGGTGCGCAAGAGTCGAGAACGAGACACAACGAAGAGGAACCTGCTGTACAGGATTATTATGCCATTCTGCAGGTGAGCGAATCTGCAGATCAGGACGAAATCAAGGCAAGTATACCCCTGCTTTTCAGCAACTACCACTCACCTCCAGACAGAAAGCGTTTCGAAAACAAGCCCTGATCCATCATCCAGACAAAAACGCAGATGATATTGAATCAGCCACCAAGCGATTTGCCGCGATTCAACAGGCCTATGAGGTGCGTTCAATCACTCAAATTCCGTACAATGACGAGAACATCACAATAGGTTCTGAGTGACGAGCAAGTAAGCTAGCGAACCCACCCAAACTCCATCTTATTCAGAAGCATCTCTAGGAAAGAGCATGGTATGATTCCCATAGAGCATCACTCGTTCCCGAGCCGGATGCTGCCACTGTCTTCGAGGAAGTGAGAGCTGGTACAAAGCATCATCATGTCCGCGATCGTGGGCTCACGGTGCGGCATCTTGTGAAATTCTTTGATGCTACGAGTTGGGATGCTTTTGATGATAGTGAAGCGGTTCGTCATATGTCCTATTTCGATTTTGTTGATTAATTCTTTACAGGGCTTTTACGCATTATACCGGAATCTGTTCTATCGTCTGGCTAAAGAAGAGCAGGCTTGGAATGCAGATGTTGAATACCCTTCTTTTGGATATTCTACTTGGTCTTGGATAACCCCTAAGGGTCAGGAGCATGAGGCCGCTCGGGCGTTTTATAATTCATGGCTATCATTTTCAACGGCCAAAGATTTTGCCTGGACAGAACAGTATAATCTCTCCGAAGCTCCGGACCGTAGGGTTCGAAGGTGATTTTACCATTTGAATGACATATAACCATTAAAATTCCCTTAGGTTGATGGAGAAAGAGAATAAAAAGGCAAGGGAAGATGCTAAACGAGAGTATAATGAGACCGTGCGCGTAAGTACTTTCCCCCACTCGATGACGTTTATTTGATCCTTTGCAGTCACTAGTTCTGTTTATCCGTAAACGAGACCCAAGATACAAACTCCATATTTCTCAGGGATCTAATACACCTGTCCCGGGTGTCCAGGCAGAATCTGCAGAAGCCGCTCGTCGACGGGAACAGGCCGGGCAGGCATACGTGGAACAAGCCTGGCAACGTGTCAAGTCCGAGCGTATTGATGACGGAATTGATTGGGAGGAAGCGGAAGGCGAAGAAGAATGGGAATGCGTCGCTTGTGCTCGGACGTTTAGGTCGGAAGCCGCATGGGAAAGTCATGAACGAAGTCGGAAGCACCTCAAGGAAGTGGAGCTGTGAGTTTTTCCTGGTTTCTTACCCACCAAGTACTAAATTGGTGTAGATTGCGGCAAGAGATGCAGGAAGAGAATGGGTTGATGGATATTGAGACCAAGCCTGAAGAGCCTGAAGGACCCGAAGAACGAGATGGCACGGATGATGAAGATGAATTTGCCCTACCGTCGAAGAATAAGAAGAAAAAGAATAAAGGGAGGAAGATACCAGTGTTGAGGGAAGAGGCTCCAGAGGTAACGGAAGATACGTCTGGGAAACAGGAGGAGTCTAAAGCTCCTCCAGCGCCACAAATGTCCAAAAAGGAGAAACGTCGCGCTCGGGAAGCTGTCAAAAAGGCAGGAGACACCGTCAAGACTCTGGAGGTCAGTCTTTTCAAGTTATAAGAAACTAATTATTGACTCTCTTTAGTGTAATGTTTGTCACGATAAATTCGATTCTCGGACGAAACTGTTTGCTCATATTCGAGAATCTGGTCGTGCCCGGGGTGAGCCTGAGGAAGTACCAGCCAAACCCCAGAAAGCTCGCAAAGGGAAGCGTTGAAATAGATACCATTTTATATAATTATTATATTGGATTAGAATTTTCATGGATACCGCTACTGTTTTACCAGATATTCAGGCCATTAGTCATTTCCTAGTCGAATTTCAAACTCCGCAGGTTCCCCTCACATGCCTCCCCAGCAAAAACGCAAGCACAGTGAGCAATCTATGCAGGTGTCTGTGGAGAATAAAACTGTGGATGAGACTTTAATGCCTCAAGTACGTATCGTTTTTATCTAAATCATCACATATACTCTTACAATTTCTTCAGAAACGACACTACCGTCAACGTGCCCATGCGAACCCATTCTCAGATCACACTCTCGATTATCCACTTAATCCTCATGAATTCGACCTCGCTTCCCATTTTCCTGCCTTTAAAACAATGGATAAACGTCCAGAGTTTGCAGATATTGGATGTGGATTTGGTGGTCTTCTCATTGCACTCGCCCCGTTGTTCCCAGACACACTGATACTTGGTTCATCCATCACTCCGTCATACTTTTTCTGCTTTCTAATATCTCTCCTACAGGGATGGAGATTCGTCTTCAGGTAACACAGTTTGTTGAGGACCGTATTGCTGCCTTGCGACTCCAGAACAATGGTGACGACGCTGTCCCTGGCAAGTACAACAACGTTTCCGTAGTCAGAGCCAATGCCATGAAATTCCTTCCCAACTTCTTCGATAAATACCAGCTCTCTAAAATTTTCTTCCTATTCCCCGATCCACATTTCAAAGCACGAAAACACAAAGCGAGGATTATATCTCCGACTTTACTGGCAGAGTACGCGTATGTTCTAAGACCAGGTGGTGTCGTCTACACTATCACAGACGTCAAAGACCTCCATGAATGGATGGTAAAACATCTCGCCGACTTTCCCTTGTTTGAAAGGATGGAGGAGGAGGAATTACTACGGGAAGGACACGGGGAGGTTTTAGAGATTGTCAGAACGTCGACAGAGGAAGGAAAAAAAGTCGCAAGAAATGAAGGGAGTAAATATCTTGCCTGTTTTCGAAGGTTGCCAGACCCATAGGGCTTTGTTCATGTTTAGAATATATCTTTCAGATATTTTCCAGAAAACTTATAAGGTGTGTACTTCGTTTTCCTCCTGCCAAGTATTGAGTTTATTTATTTTACCTATCAGAACATTCATTTGTTGAAGCAGTTGAATGATTTTGAGATACACGGAGAGAGGCGTTCTATTCAGGATGCACTGTACCTAGAGATATGACGGTCAAAAGGTGCGCCGCTACTCGTATGGTAACCTGTTTATTTCACCATACTGGAATTACACCCGCAAGATATTTCCTATGGGTATGTACTCCGTTGAACCATGGGGACAGTGGGCCGAATGATCAGATACCTAGAATGTTCCAAGGCCATGCCACTTCAGGCGGGTGGAGATACCAGCCTTTGACTGGATCTTGATATTACTTTACAGCGACTACAGTTCCTCGCAGTTCTTGTCTCCTTTTTCCGCGTTCTTTATCCCACGAGGTCTCAGAAAAAAATACTTTAGGCGGACCATTCTATTGTTTTCTTCTCAACTCTTATTGCTGAATTGATCAATAAACAACACGGTACTGTCTACGGCTACACTCTGCGGTTCAAGTTTGGATGACTGGATTGTTTTCGAAGGTTAGTATGTTCGCAGATTTCGGGTCACGTGCGGAACTCATCGCCGATCACAATCAATCGGCGATTTCAGTAGTGGCAGTGTTAGTCGTTCTTCTTCCGGATCACCGTGGCTGTGAAATGCGTTTTCCGACGCCGCCACAGTTCCCACGAACATCTCCTCCGATCTTATCTTATCCCCGATCGACCATCACCCCCCGGAAATATCTTATGAAGTGGCAGCAAATGGAGAACATTGGGAGTAACAGGAATCATAATTGAGACGGCAGAATTTTCATTAATTGGTGAGCCTCCCTTCCGTCCGTGTAGTAGCTCATGAATTTTCGAGGAATGTCTCGTCCCCATGAGATCACATCGCCCCATAATGCCAACGACATTGTTGGTATGGTCGTTCCCTTCGCAGCATCAATCAATACAAATATCAGGACTTTGACGTTATCCAGGAATTCGTGTGTTCTGCAGGGTTCTCGACAAGGTGTCGCCGTATATTTTAAGATGAACTTGTCCTTCTCTTCAAACTCGTCGTATGGAGAGCACCGTTTGGACAATGCATCAACCAGGACAATTCAGGTCCAGAAAGGAATGGTTGGAAAGAGATCCTACCTGCGAAAGTTGTTGAGGCTATTCCAGAGCGGGGGAATCCATCTTCGGACAGGATGAAGTCGAAGGTGGGGTCGTCGTATATTTCCAATAGAGTCAATGATGATCACAGGATTTCCGAGTTCGTCAATGCTGACGGGAATGCTGTGGTGTCATAGTGGGCCATACTATATGACTGATAATTTATTCTTCCAGTGGATTGTCTTACCCGAATGCTGGTCCATATACGGCCAGTCGACGCCTAAGAGGAGACTGCTAAGAGGTAGAATAGATGTTCCGGACAAAGCTTACATGTTTGTGCGAGGGAATTGGCCATAAAGTGAGTTCTCCAACCCATTCCTTCTTCTGTCCTTACCGTGAACCTCTCTGATCGAAACATGTTGACTCCTCGACAGCAATGCAAGCTTGATATACTTGCTCAGTGCAAATTTGGTTATGCTACTTGTAACTTTATTTCGGTCGATCAGCACCTCCCTTGCGCATGCCGAGAAACAGCTTTCCCTTGCGTCCAAATTCTGCCTTTTACCCACCAAGTAGCCGGCTGTGACGGAGAGCCTTCTAGACTTGACTCGTCGATTGGTCCCTTTCTCATATAGACTCCGTCACACCCGCCTTCTGAGTTTGGGCCTTCTGTTAATAAAAATCAAAGTGGATCCCATTCATCATTAGGCTTGGCCTGCCATCCAATACGGTCATTGATTCGACGTCGACAATGATGGACGGATTGTTGTTCGCAGCTGTTATCTCTCCTGAGAATAGGTCTTCACCTTTAACGCTCATAACTGCAAACGAAGATGGACAATCTCAGCAATCGTTGGAGGAGAATGCAAGTCATGACGATCGGCATCAGCAATGATGAGAACAGTTCTGAACAGCATAATGACGCTTTGCCCGCCAGCATTATCGAAGTACTTAGAGCCAAGGGCTAAGGAGATCGAGAGAAGCATCATTCAGGTTCGATTGGGATTCAAGGTGCCCAGAGTTCTTTCTCGCCGTTCTTAAGATAACGAGTTGCGTTCCTAGGCTCGGGTGCTGTATTATAACCTGGGATTAATAGAGATGCGAACTCTTCTTCCATGAGTACTTTATAGATGGTGCCCATTAGCGTACGCGTTGGTGAGTTACCATATTACTCCGTCGTTCTTTTCTGCGATGTTGCTTTGCAGGTCGAGTTTAAAGGCCATTATCACTTTTCCTTCCATAATCACCAAGCTGGCATTGCCGGAATTAATCTTCACGGATACTAATTCTTCGATATTGGGCTCGTAGGGACCGCAGAGGCCTCATGTGTCGTACGCTCCTAACGTTGATATCTTTTGTACTTGTCTCTTCCTCGGGCATCGCCGCATTGGTAGATACTGAGACGGTTATGAAGGGAATGCCCTTGCGTTGTCCTGTCCATGTCGAAGGGACGAACTCGGAGAGCTCAGAGAGATTGTCTTCAGTGAGGATGGAGGTCGAATGTCTCTGGTCGTCCTATGTCCAGCTTCGCCTCTGGTAGCATATTACTCGACGGATTTAGGTCAGCGGATAGAGGAAATCCTGTTGTCCCCCGATATCCAAATCAACGCGGTATTAATACACTCTTTTGGTTCTGTCCTTGACACCCGTATTCTCTAACGTATCAGTAATGTCAAAATCACGAAGGAAGGAAGTGAACCTCGGATGTAAATGTATGGCAACGGAAATAGTGGAGTGGTTGGAGCACAGAGATCTCGATGGTGTGTTAAGTTCATGGTTAATTCGGTTAACTTGTTGTCAGGTGCAAGTTTGGCGTTATTCTTATTGTAAGTCGAAGTGTCTCATCGATTGGGGAATATAGTCGGGTCGAACCCCAGCAGTGCGTTTGTTTGATTTGCTGGCAGCTCGGCGTTCTAACGGCCCAATTGGCTGTTGACAACGGACCGTCATGAGGTATAGATTTGCAGTTCCAAGGTGGGCATTGTGTCCGTCCAGCCCTTGTACTCTTACTTTGGCTACAGGCGATGAGAATATCGTTCAGGCTTGAAAACCCCCCCACAATAGTAAATTGGAAGAGAAAATACTCCTTGATTCTGGCTTGGAGCGCCTCTGGGGAGCTGTGTTATTGCTAGCCTTCTTCTCGTTCCGTGATTAAGGGATGCATAACCTCCATATGACAGGATCAAAATTTACAGGATTATTTCGGGACCAAACCATTATTGCATTGTCGAGGTGAGGACAGTGAGGACATTGCTCTTTTGGCTCGATAGAATATGCAGCAATGGGGAAATTGACAAGTCTCGGGTCCGCATAAACAAATGATTCATCAAATGCAACAAGGTCAGGTCCAATGTTTCCAATAACCCCCAGCATTATTGAGCAGTGACGGACCTGACTGTGAGGTGCTAGCCGCCACTGGGATCCAGTAGGCTGGTGCCTGTCAACCAACAATAGGAGATTGCACGGGCCCACCCATCATGGATGGAGGTGAGAGTCTCAAGACATGTCACACCTGCAGGTATCATCCGGGGAAGCTAAGTCCGAACAATCAGCTTGGTCAGCTCCGCCTATAGCCACCCACAATTCCGCCCTACGTCACTTCGAGTCTTCAGCAGCCTCATTTCTTCTGCCTCGTGTCAATGCTTAGCAACTTCTCTCCTCGAGATTTCGAAGTTGAGAAGGATTAAGCTTTTCAACTTCAATTTGTTGATTCCTATCCCAGCCAGTGCTGATCCTCCTCCAATAATATGTAAAGTGTGTTATTTATCCTTGCACCTTCAAAATAAGAACTGAAATGACAGAAGAGCAAGTGGGCAAAAAATGCTTTCAAAGAAAGATGTTCACATGGATCCCTGAAGAAGAGGTGAGGATTGACATGAGGCAGCAATGATAACTTATGAACTTTGATCCTCTCAGATAACTGCCCATGTAAGATTGAGGCAAATAGTACCAAATTTGAACAAAGTTAGAGGTTATTTTTCTATTTGATTAGTCAGTTTTTAAGCATCTGATTTCAATGCATGCTGCATGGGGTTCCCAAATCAACACTCACTGGAGACATGCCAAAGTTTTCTGAGACACAAAGGTTACAGAATATGTTGAAACAATGCCACATTTTGTCATAAAATTTTGAGGCAAGAGATTGACAAAAATCTCCCTTTTTAAAGACATTTCTTGAAATCAAAAGTTTGAGAAAAGATTTTTCTTCCCAATGGTTTTTTGGGCCAAGAAATTGGCAGAAACTACACAATTGTTCTTCCATTGTTGTCATCATATATCTGAAGAAAGTACAATATTTGAGATGATTTTTTGATCAAGGAAAACTTCAAAAAAGAAGAAATTTGGGAAAAAAAATTTTGATGCTACAAATGAAATAGAAAACAAAATATTCTCCTCATTTTTTGATGTAGACAGGATGATAGAATGTTAACTTTTGGCTTAATTTCTTGTATATTTCTTAATTTTCTGAAGATTTTTTGAAGACTCACAAAATATCAGGCCAAAAGTTGATATTCCATCATCTTTTGCATGATGAAAATTGTATGAGAAATTTAGGTTTCTAATCCATTTGTTACATCAAGAAAGATATTCAAATTTCTGCTTTTTTGAAGTTTTCCTGAATAAAAAAAAAATACTCAAAAACTGTATTTTCTTCAGATTTATGGTGACAACAATAGAAGACCAACTGTATGGTTTCTACCAATTTCCTGGATGAAACAACTATTGGGAAGAAAATTATTTTCTCAAATTTTTGGTTTCAAGAAATGTCTTTAAAAGGGGATATTTTTGTCCATTTCTTGCCTCAAAACATTATGAGAAAATATGGCATTTGTTTCAACATATTCTGAGACACAAAAGCTACAGAATATGTTGAAATAATGCCATATTTTATCACAAAATTTTAAGGTAAGAAGTTGATAAAAATCTCCCTTTTTAAAGGCATTTCTTGAAACCTAAAATTTGAGAAAATATATATATTTTCAACAGCTTTTTGAGCCAGAAAACTGGCAGAAACCATACAATTGTTCTTCTGTTGTTGTTATCATCATACATCTGAAGAAAATACAGCTTTTGAGATAATTTTTTGATCCAGGAAAACTTCAAAAAAGCAGAAATTTGGAAATATTTTTGGATGCAATAAATGAAATAGAAAACAAATATCCCCCACATTTTTTGATGTAGACAGGATGACAGAATGTTAACTTTTGGCTTAATTTCTTGTATATTTCTTAATTTGCTGAAGGTTTTTTGAGGACTGTCACAAAAATTTAAGTCAAAGGTTGATATTCCATTGTCTTTTACATGATAAAAATTGTATGAGAAATTTAGTTTTCTAATTCATTTGTTACATCAAGAAATATCTCCAAATTTCTGCCTTTTTGAAGTTTTCCTGTATCAAAAAATCATCTCAAAAACTATATTTTCTTCAGATGTACAATGACAGCAGTGGAAAAACAATTGTATGGGTTCTACCAGTTTCCAGGCCCCAAAAACTATTGGGAAGAAAAATATTTTCTCAATTTTTTGATTTCAAGAAATGTTTTTAAAAGGGGATATTTTTGTCAATTCCTTGTCTCAAAATTTTATAACAAAATATGGCACTGTTCCAACATATTCTGTAACCTTTATATCTCAGAAAATTGTGTCATGTCTCCAGTGTAATCAAGTTTCAAAATGCTTGGTATACATTTCTCAATATTTGAACAGGCTCTGATCTCATTCTTCTACTATCTCAGCAATCTCTTTGTTATGAATCCTATACCACTGCTCTGTCTCCCAGATGCACCCCTCCTCAATAATCTGAGAGAAAAAAAGGTATATTTCCTTTCCATTCCCCTATTACCCCAGTTTACTACCCTGCTTCTTCATAGTAATTTACTTCCTGCCATTGAGATAACTGCCAAAGCACCACTTAGTCCACTTCAAAAACTCATGACCTCAGTATGTTCCTTTATCCAAATAGTTATTTGAAATTAAAACTCACCAAACCTTGACATCCAGCTTAACATGACCACCATCCTGCCCTATCCATCCCAGTCCCTGGTTCAGCAAGGGGTGATATTAGGGTATGTTAGCTATCCATCATTTGGTTTAGTATTCTTAATTAACAATTTCTAGGTTGACCTTAACTTTCTTCACTTAGACAACAACCAGATTGCTCACATCAGTTGTTGAAGTATGTAGCCTCACCATCCCTGTATATTTGTTGCGCTTTGTCAGCACCTAATTTGCTTACATAAGCGCGCAGATTATCGCCCTGGAGTGTGTGGGAAAGTAGTCTTTGACAGTACTTTCACCATTACATCTCCAGGTATGTTACAATAGTTCATTACTGCATAATAGACATTGACAGTACTTTCACCATTACATCTCCAGGT
>Ga0157379_10003981_pt1 | contig 12588 bp, 22 predicted proteins | sample S25metaG_FD_121802 | JGI IMG/M metagenome (GOLD analysis project Ga0157379, IMG submission 121802) | Switchgrass rhizosphere microbial communities from Kellogg Biological Station, Michigan, USA - S2-5 metaG | ecosystem: Host-associated > Plants > Roots > Rhizosphere > Soil | place: USA... | reverse complement strand
TTTCCAAGGCTCTTTTACCGATAAAGAAATAAGGCCTTGGTCGTAGAATTCGTTACTCATAAAAGAAACATGAGTGATCAACGCCATAATTAATGTGCGTGACTGACTGTACAGTTACACTAACTTCCCGGGAAGCGCCCAGTCGACACTTACTCTCCTCTACACGAGACAGACCTTTCGGTGTGTCCTCAAATTATGAAGAATCTCCTGACTTACTCACTTAGTTATAGTCACCGCTGCCTCCAAACATGAGTTACGTCGCGAAAGGTGAAAAAGAATATGATGCGACTGGTGCCCCCGTCGCCCCCGCCAAAATCCACAAAATCAGGATTACGCTCACTAGCAGCAACACTAAGAGCCTCGAGAAGTGTAAGAATGAATCCTTGTGGTCTTTTAATTGGTTTATTGATCTGCTACTTTCATATTAGTCTGCAATGACTTGATCAACCGTGCTAAGGACAAGCAACTCCGTGTCAAGGGTCCCGTTCGTCTCCCCACTAAGGTCCTTAAGATCACCACCCGTAAGACCGTGAGTAACAATAGGAGCTAATATAAGCATTTCTTTGTCTCTAATATGTTGCTTCTCTTCTCTAGCCTTGCGGTGAGGGTTCCAAAACCTGGGACCGTTACGAGCTCAAGATTCACAAGCGGTTGATTGACTTGCACTCTTCCAGCGAGATCGTCAAGCAGATTGTGAGTTTCCCTTCTCTTGAAGATTTTATCATTCCAGGCTGGCTGATGCCGACTCTGTGTGTAGACTTCTATCTCCCTCGAGCCTGGTGTTGAGGTCGAAGTTACCATTGCCTCGTAATCTGCTCTTATGAGTGCTAAGACCATGTACTATGCGTAGTCAGTAATATATGGCGTCACGTTGATTTGAAATGATCTTCATGTCGCCATGATGATTTCTCTTCCAGGAGCTGTTTTTTTGAAGTCCAAGGAGGTTGCGCTTCCAAACGGATATGGCCTGGATCATTATTACAAGAATCACCATGTAGAATATACAGTATACAGGTGATGGTATCAGTACGAATAAGTAGCCCAACAAGAAATTCCTCCACAATTTGCGCTCCGAGTTCGAATAAGGAATGTCCTACTCATAAGCAGCGTTCAAGAACTGTAGCAAATTTTCACGATTCGCATCGCGCTCCAAATCCGCCGCATCCTTATGTACCTTGAGCTTGATCTAAACGTACCATTCAATTAGTTAAGAGAATACCATAATGATATCGTGGCATTAGGCCTCATTAGCTTCTAGTCATACCATGGATTCTGTTTTGACTCACCTTCTTACCAGTTAAGACACTCCTACGTTCTTCTTTGCGTTTGTCTTTTCGACGCTTACGATCACGGTCGTTATCCTTGTCTTTGTGACGAGAAGAGGAGGAATGTTTATGGCGAGATCGGGATCTACTGCGGGAACGGCTGCGACAACGACGGCGTTCTTTACGGTTATTATGATCGTCAGAGAAATCATCAGAAGATGAGGAGGAGGATATTGAGAGTGAACGTCGACGGGTCTAAGGGTATGAGAGGAATTAGAAAGATTACCTCAGAATTTACGTTGGAGGAGCGTACCTTTTCGTGCTTATCTTCACGTCTTTCAGTGTCGGGAGAGCGAGAGCGACGTCGATGTGCCTGTTTATAATGATAAAAAATCAAGTGAAACAATTCATATAGAAGCTTCTTACTGATTCACGAGCAACATTGCCTTCTTCTCGTCCCTCTTTGCGTCTTGCTCTCTCATAGCCTCTAATATCACCATTTGGGGTGCGAGAACGACGTCGACGTGTCTGTAAATATCATAAGTCTCAGCAGATCACTCATAGAAGAGCATCGTACTGATTCACGAGCTACGCTGCCTCCTCGCTGATCCTTATGTCTCGACTTGTCATACTCCCTACTATCATCCTCATGGTGACCCCTCTTACTATCACGTCGACGCTCATAGTCGTCTCTTTCCTCTCGATATTTCTGCGAGCTATAAAGCGAGTTGTGATGACTTCTGCGTCCGGGGGAGCGCGAGCGTGAGCGACGCTGGTCTTGCTTCCTTTCATGATCTATACCCAGAACATCACCGCCGATTATGTCGTTGGTAAAGTTACAATTCGTTATTTATCCCCGAGCGTGTTCGGGAGAAGGGGACAACCAGTCAGCTTATATCTCATGAAAAGGGTTTCGGGAAGTGACACACCGTGTTTTTGTTCCTTGTCGTATTTATCGTGTTCCCATCGTGGTGATGTGGCTCTTTTTCTTTCACGACCTCTATCGCGTCGATTATCCTCAGAATCTCGACGATCCCTGATATCGCGGTTTTCGCTCATTTGGCCAAGAGAGGGTTCCTCTTGAATGTGACAAATCGTGACACGGGAATATTCTGCTAACTGTTAGTGTGTTAAACCCACTTAGACCATAAGATTCTCTGAAAAAATCTCCTCTTTTTCAACTTTTGCCATATCAAAAAAATGCCTCGCACACTTCTCAACGATCATCCCCCAGATGTTCAACTGTGCATTATCGAAGAAGTTGATTCTCCAAAGGATTTACTCTCCCTCGCTCTCACCTCAAAATACTACTATCGATTGATCGTACCCGCCCATATTCAGTCTCGAATTCTTCGCATTCCGGTTCAGAGGGCAGACGTATGGGCAACTCTTGCTAGCAGAAAGCATCTTTGCGAGCGCATTCGCATCCTGGACCTCACATATCGTCGTATACCAATTGACCCGGAACACCCAGGTTACCTGATACCATCATCCGTCGTGGATGAAGTGGGGGATATTAATACAGTATATCGCTTACCACTCGCAGAGGATGAAGAGCACTGTGAAGCAGATATCCAGAAAGCTCTCGTCCCATGCCAGTGGATGTCACGTCTTCAGGCGTTTCGATGGAATGGAGGTCTTCACGCTCGTAATAATGAGCCTTTGTACGATATTCTACGTGTCGTTCTACAATCTGCCGAACAGCTCCAATCGCTGGAGGTTTATTCCTCTCGATATGCCTCTTGGGAATATACTCCAGTGCGTCTATTTCATATGTCGGTTACCTCTTGAGCTAATCAAGGCGTGTTTAGATCAATTACGTTGCCTCTAAACATATTAAGCGGGTCGCTATATTTTGGCCATCGGTTCGCAATCCTCCCACTGAAAATCATCATATTCTCCTTGATGTGCTGATTCAACATTGTCCACAACTTCAAGATTTGGAAGCTAATGTTCCAAAGGAAGGGCCTCACTTCCTTTCTAAATTACTTGGAGCAAGCTGGCCGAGACTTATCAGATTCACAATCAGCAATTTCCACTTCGGTGGAGACTCCAACGTAAATTTTTCGGCTCTTGCACCATCATTTGGCCAGTTCATAAAGAACCATACATCCATCCAGCGACTTTATATCGCATTTCCTTCGCTGATTTCTCCTGAATACACCGACTTTAGCCAGCTCTCGCATTTACGAGCTCTAGCTATACCCCAGTGCCCGTATCCTGACCTTATGTTCCATACAAGTTTGCCAGAGAACATAGAATTATTGGAATTCGGCCCGGATATTTTCTCGAGGCGCACCTTTTCCCTATTACCTCGCCTACATTCTGTTATTATGCGAGTAACAGAGGAGCAAGACGCTTGTACAGTTTTGGACTGTCTTCCTTCAACAATTCGCTATCTCAGTCTGCAGCCTTGTATGGAATTATGGGTACAGTATCTCTTTCCCCACCTCACGTTCTCCAACTAATTTTTTGTACAGGAAAATACAAAGCTTCTTCGCTCCTGGATAGAGGCGCTTGACAGATTCCCGCAACTCACACATCTCGGCGGCATCTTATGTTCTCGCAGAGACTCTTTCTTCCCCCTCCACCGTCTGGTCAAGACGGCTCCATCTCTTGAATATATCCAATTACTAGGCCCAAAGCAGCGCCGCATTTGCACCCGCGACGGCGAATTCATCAAACCATTCCCTGCTCTATGGTTCAAAATCGTAAAAATGGACGAGCAAAGTGAACTTCGATTTACAGAAGATGGGGAGGTCTCTAACGTGATAAAGGACGGTTTTTTTGCTCCTTTTCACGAGGCGTAATGCTGTAACCCAAAGGGCTAGTTAATCACTCTACCTCGTCGTATACACTTGCAATGCTACGGACTTTTTGAAAATATCTCCAGATTGATATATTGCACCAATTGACCATACACACTCATGTCCAGGCTCGAATCCTTCGAGTTCTGTCCAGAGGATAGATTTATGGGGCCTTACTTCTACCATCATCTCAGTTGGACGAAGCAGGAAACGTGGATTCTAGTCCACATCTGGATCCCCTTTCCCCCTCAGGAGCTGGTCAAATCGTTCCCTCGTTTGACGCCAGAAGGTCTGTTATGCGATAAGTATTGCCTAATAGTGAGGTCCTGTATTACATACAACTCTTGAAATGATGATTATGTCGCCAGCCGATTGAAAACAATCACAATTTAGAAAAATATCCATGATTAATTCCTTCAGCTCCGTTCTAGAGAAAGAAGAGGTTCTCCAGGGAACAGAAATACTAACGGGGGTAAATATGTAAAGATGTGACCCATCATTGTGACCTAACAGTCATCACTCGAACAATGTCTCCTATTCCTCTCAGAGACCATCCACTTGATATTCAACAGTACATCATAGAGTCAATCGATTCTCCTCGTGATCTGCTTGCCCTAGCTCTTTCCTCAAAGCATTATCATGATCTAATTGTTCCCTACCATATTCAGTTTCGAACTCTTCGTTGCTCAGTCCAAAGGACAGATATATGGGCCGCTCTTTCCGTCAAGAAATATCTCTGCGCGCGTTTTCGTACCCTGGAAATTATACATTGTCCTCATTCGAGGTACTGGTATTCCGACATAGTGCCATCTTGCGTGGTGAATAGACAATCCCAAGCCAGGGCTCCACTTTGCAGAATCATTCCTCCCCCAGCGGATGAGGAGGAACGTCAGCGGAAGGCCGTTATTGACGATATATGTGTCGTATGTCAGTCAATGACTTCTCTTCAATCCTTCCGATGGTTTGATGGAGTAGAGGTCGACAATGCTCTAATGCCACGCTTAAATGAGATTCTAAGCGCCATCTATCAATCTGGTCCCCAATTACGCTCAATGATAATTTTATCATCAGTTCCCTCGATTTTGGATCGTCCTTCGGTACGTCTAATAGTGTCTATGTCTGCCTTTGTGACTGATAGGAATCAAGAACTTCACTTCGACAAACATATCACAATTCTCTTTCGGATATCGTGGTTTAACTCCCATCATTTGTTCCCAATACACACTTCTAGACGTGCTGATACAACAATGTCCACATCTTCAAGATCTGGAAATTCAACTTGAAGAAGTAAATATACCCTTCCTTTCAACACTGTTCACAGGGAAATGGCCGAGACTCTCAAGATTCACGCTTAATCTTTCCACATCTCTTTGGATCCAGGCTTCGGATGAACTCCAGGAATCATTTGCCGTTTTCGTGGAAACCCACAAATGCATCGAATCCTTAGTAATCAATTTTCCTCCTCTAATCTCTCCGCAATGTGTAAACCTAGGCCTTCATCCCAACTTGCGACATCTCTTTGCTCCTCGAGTCGAATTCCTTGATCATTTATTCCCAAGAGGGGTGCCGGATACTCTTGAATATTTGAATTTTCATGGTACAAATACATATATACCACCCTTCTCCGATCCTTCAGGCCTGCACACTGTAGTAATGGCCATGAACCATTTGGAAGCCATTCGACCGTCTTTGAGGGCTCTTCCCTCGACAATCAGGAGATTTAAACTCAGTGTTCCAATGACTTCGCCCTGGGTATGTGGTTGTTGATTCCAGCTTGAATTGGCGGCGAGCTAAATATTCACAAGCTATATGAAAGGTTTATCAAGATATCCGTCGATATTCTTCCCAGATTTTCACAGCTTACACACCTTGGTGGGCTTCTGGCTGCTATCCCTTCACTCAATGCTTCTTCTGTCGCACTGCCTCGTATCCGGTTGCTCGTATCCAGCCTTCCACTCCTCGAGTTTATAGAAATGAATCGTGGCAATTGGGGGGACCATCGGAATCGTGGGTGGTATCAAGTTATTCGAAAGAAGACACAATCCGAGATTGTATTGATTGAATCCAAGGAGATATTCAACACCGTTAAGGATGAGTTTTTCACTCCTCTTTCCAAAGCTAATTTGGTTTTAGACTAGAGATGGCTTGAAATGTATATATTTATGTACAGGCGCAGGTGTTCACAGATAACATACTGAGCAGAGCAATGCGAATTGAACGAAAAGTGCGGGTGTGCTCGGCGCAGCTTGTTGCTGTTCTGCGCAGGGAGAACTTTTACTATATGAGTAGCGATACTAGAAAGGTATATATGATCATATTTTGTTCATTTCTTCATTCATCGAACTTGACTTTTTATTTACGCGAACATGACAGCTTGTGGCTTGTGACACCTTAACGAATCTGATGATATATGCCTTTTGGGAAAATCAGTTGACCTTCTAAGTAATTACTATCACCGACATCATTAAGGATGGCATTTTTTAAACTGACAGTGGTAAATTATAGTCCAATTTAGAATGTGGGTGTTAATTCTGTATATTTCATATCTGTGCTTACGTGGGAGAGTCGTATTTCCGAGCGGCATTTGACTATCCTTGGATTTCAGCTTTCAGGAGTCTGAGCCTGACTATGTCCATGGCGTTCCTCTAGACCCCCTTAAATTGGTTCTAATCCTCTATATTTACTCTCAGGATTCCAAAATCCATAACAACGAAAAACATGACGACCATTCTCAATTAAAAAGTTCTTCCGCTCCGCATGAGGATACATATCACATTGCATAAGTACCATATAACCATCCTTTCTTTTCCCTCAGCGTTGTACAAATAATTCACGCATCCAACTGCAATCCATCCAACGCGGGGATCGGCCTCTCAGCCTGAGGTGTAATCCTAGCACCATGCCTCCTCTCTTTGGATTCACCATAATCGACAATGGCAGAATGGGCTGTAATTCGATTATCCCATAACACAACCGTGTTTGGTGTCCACTTCACCCTTGCTTGAGAATCTGCACCCTTCGCGATATGGTCATAAAGGAAGTTCAACAGGTTTTCCGATTCTTCGCGCTTGAGACCGACTATGCGGCGAGTGAATTGGCGGTTAACGTAGAGGGCTTCTTCGCCTGTGACAGGATGGCGGCGGATAACGGGATGACTAGAAAAAGAGAAACATAAATAAGTGGAAAGGGGAGGAGGGAGGGAGAAGGAAGCCCACATGTTCTCAACAGGTTCACGACGGACGATACCCCCGCGTTTTCCAGCGCGCGAGAAGTTAGCTTGTTCAACGCCTGAGTGGACGGCTTTGAGGGTACGGAGAAAGGCGACGAATTGAGGAGAGAGGTGGCGGAGGGCGGCAACTTGAGAGGTAAAGAGTGTGTCACCGCCTGTTGAGGCTATAAAGAAGAGGAGGCAGGGGGTTAGTGAATGCGTTAATGAGGGGATTGGAAGGGCTTACGTTGAGCAAGGAGAAAGAAGGTGGTGAGACCTGGAGGCTGGAGTTCGTAGCTGACATCGCTGTGCCATACAGTGCTAGTGATGACCTCGTCGTATTCGAAGTTGAAGGTGTGGTTTGCGTCGCGGTATACAAGATGGATCTCAGGTGCATCTTCCTACAAACCAATGAGTGAGCTTCTTCAATGATGCCATAAGAGAATCGAACCAACCGGATGTCCGGAAGTCGGATGAATATGTAACCTTCCAAAATGTCTTCCCCACTCCCGATAATAATCCACCCCTCTGTCAATAAAATCCTGTTGGTCCCTGAAGACGACTAATCCCCTCCTAGCCACATACAACGCCAACTGATCCCTCCCATTGCTATCCAGCTCGGTCAGTTGCACACCCTCGATCTCGGTGCCGAGGACAGGCTGGATTTCAGTGATACGAGTGGCATTGCGGAGGAATGAGGTGGTATCTGGGTGAGAGAGGGCGCGGTGACCTGGGTCGGTGTGCTCGAAGGGTTCGAGAGGGGCGTAGGTCTGTTGGGAGAAGAAGGGGAGGAGGTGACTGTATTTATATTCCTCTTCGGTGAGGGCGGGGGGTTCTTGGGAGGTGGATCCGTTGACTTGCTTATCGCCGTTTTGGGGACGGAGAGTGAGGACGGGGGAGGTAACAGTCTCAGTGACAGTAGTCATAATGCACAAAGAATGAGTCTGAGCAATACGCAAGCCGATAGAGAACTATTATTCAGGAGATGTTCTTATATATGTACAAGATTGCGAAAATGCTAGAGAAATAACGGCATATTCGCGGCATCGCTGGGAGTGAGAGAAGGGATTTGTTACGACTGAGCACGCCATCGAGTGTGTTCACTAAGATATACGGGCCGCTGAGTGTCACGTGTAATGGTGAGGAGTGACGAGGATTTGAGATAAATATACGGTGTGGATGAGGAGAATTAGAAGAGCGGAAGATAAAGCTGAGAGCGTAGTGCCGCGAGGACAGAGCGCAGTGGTTGAGTGGCGGGGCGATCAGTGTTTTCACGGTTTCTTCTGAATATTAGTCTTCCTGATCCAGAAATTTATTAGAATTCCAGGGAACGTTCTTTCCTGAAGTCGAACAAAGATAGAAGCTGATACAAAGCAAGCAGATCCTTGTGCAGAATCAGGAATATAATAGGCAAGCGAGACCCGCGTCTTTTGTGCGCTCAATCGGTCATTTCCTTTTCGGGCGAATTACATCTAAAAAAGGCAGGAGCTTGCTTTTGTGTGTCCCAACTCAGACAGACCCTGCTCTTTCTGTTTGTACCCTTCCGGATAACAATGGCAGGAATTCCTATTTCTATCCCTCCAGAATTCTGTGTTCAATAGCATTCCCCGCTCCCCCGTAGCCCTTTTCTCTTTTTTCTCGCTGTCTCCGTCATCATGGAGTCTGTTGTTACTCGTCGTCGTAAGACCCTCCCGGATGTCCCGGAAGACATCTCCATAGACGAACATCTTGCTCATCTTAATGATCCTAACTACCCGTTCGAAGATACCGAGTCTTGGGACGACTACGATATCGAAAGCGGTCCACCGACCGATACCTATGGCGAGAAGACCATGGACTATAGCGAAATGGACTCTACGTCCTACTCGCGTTCGAGCTCTCGTATCGCCACTTCGCGTGCACCCTTTGGCACAACCACTGATTCGTGAGTTTTGTCAATGCTTTGTGTTCTTTGTTTGTTTACGGTTCGTTAGGAGCACCGATGAGTCTCCTTACCCCGAAGTCCGCGCTTCAGTACCCAGCACCGACGACCCTTCCATCCCCACCAACACCTTTCGTACTTGGTTCATTGGTCTTGTCCTCGCCGCTGTCATCTCTGGCCTGAATCAGTTCTTCAGCACTCGCCAGCCCGGTATCTACATCACTCCCCTGGTTATCCAGCTTATTGCTCTCCCTATCGGCAAAGCATTCGAGTATTTCCTCCCTACCAGACAGTTCTCGATCAGGATCCCCTTTATTCGTCGCAAGTTCACCTGCAGTCTCAACCCTGGCCCATTCAACATCAAGGAGCATGTAAGATCTTGCTTTCTACCTCCTCTTCTCCTCTGACATTCCTTCAGACCTTGATCACTGTCATGGCCAACGTCTCCGCGGGTGGTGCATACGGCACTGACGTTGTCATTGCCCAGCGCATCAACGAAGGCTACAAAAACATTGGCTACGCCCTCATGCTCTGTCTCTCCACCCAGGTTATGGGCTTCTCCGTCGCCGGCTTCATGCGTCCTTTCCTCGTCTGGCCTCCTGCCATGCTCTGGCCTGCCTCCCTCGTAAACAGTACCCTCCTCACCACCCTCCATAAAAGTTATAATGTTATAGACAACAAGCATATCAGCCGTCAACGCTTCTTTGTCTATGTCTTCATTGGTGGAACACTTTACTACTTTTTGCCTGGGTACTTGTTCACTGCCTTGAGCGTCTTTAACTGGGCCTGCTGGATCGCACCACAAAATCCGACTGTCAATGCGCTCTTTGGAACTAACACTGGATTGGGAATGGGTTTGTTGACTTTCGACTGGAGCATGGTGTCGTGGTTCGGCAGTCCTTTGATGACCCCTTGGTGGGCTGAGGCAAACGTCCTGGCTGGTCTGGTTATCTTCTACTGGGTTCTTTGCCCCATTTTATACTGTAAGCCATCCTCTTTCTCCCTTTCCACCCTTACTAACATCCTCCGCAGTCAACAATGTCTTCTTCTCTAAATTCATGCCCATCTCCGCCCCAGTCGGTTTCGATAACACTGGCATGCCCTATGATAATGGTCGCGTCATCAAAGACGGCGTCTTCGACGAGGAAGCCTACCTCAACTACTCGCCACTCTATCTCCCGACCACCTTCGCAGTCGCCTATGGCCTCCAATTTGCGCTTTTCACCTCCTCCATCGTCCACATCAGCTTATGGTACGGCAAGGACGTCTTGCGCCGCTGCCGCATGTCTCTCCGCGACGAACGCGACATCCACTGCAGACTCATGGCTGCATACCCTGAAGTCCCTCTCTGGTGGTACGCCTCTATCGGAATCTTTGCCTTCGTTCTTGGAATCATCACCATCGAGATCTACCACACCCAACTCCCCATCTGGGCATTCGTCATCTCGATTATCCTCGCTTTGGTCTATATGATTCCCGCAGGCATCATTGTCGCCGTCTCCAATCAATTCGTTGCTCTTAACGTCATATCAGAAGCCATCGGAGGTGCAATGCTCCCAGGTCGTCCCGTCGCTGTCATGATCATGAAAGCCTTCGCCCAAAACACGCTCGGTCAAGCACTCGCCTTTGCAGGTGATCTCAAACTCGGCCACTACATGAAGATCCCACCACGCATGATGTTCTTGTGTCAAGTCGCTGCTGCGATCGTCACCGTCTTCGTCGTTAACGGTGTTCAAGAATGGCAACTCGCCAACATTGTCGGTATTTGCACACCTGAGCAAGCACACGGATTCACATGCCCGCAAATTCAAACATTCAACACCGCTGGAACGATGTGGGGTGCGATCGGCGTTGGAAGACTCTTCGGCCGTCACTCGATCTACTGGCCACTTGTGTGGTTCTTCCTCATTGGTGCTTTCTTGCCCATTCCGTTCTGGTTTGCAGCCAGGAGGTGGCCGACATCCATCTGGAAGTATGTCAATGTCCCAGTTATCTTCAGCATTTGCACGTATATCCCTCCCGCGTCGAGTATCAATGTTGTGAGCTGGGCGTTGGTTGGATTCGTGTTCCAATACTGGATCAGAAAGCGTCATTTCAGAGTATGTCTTTCCCCTTCTTCCGCTGCTTTCATTTGCTTATGGTTTCTTTCTATAGTGGTGGATGCGTTTCAACTACATCCTCAGTGCTGGTCTCGATGCCTCAATTGCCCTCGGTATCCTACTCGTCTTCTTCTGTCTGCAACTCCCCAAAGGCGGTATCGAACTCAACTGGTGGGGCAACACCGTGTGGATGGAAACATTCGACGCAATGGGAATGCCTTTCTATCAGCTTGAGCCTAACGCGACGTTTGGTCCCGCTGTTGTACGTGCTATTCTTCCCTTCCGTTGATAGTTCGGTTGCTGACATTGGTTTCGCTATTAGGGCCAATTCTCATAGACATTTATTCTCGGAAAACCCATAACTAGGCATCTTTTCAAACGACACAATCGCATGGCATGATTCGCCCCTTGTATAACATCTCTGTTTCACCTGTTTCGATTCGAGGCCTGGTTCCTCTCCTTTGGCATTGTTTGTTTATTCCTTTGCATATTTTTTCCCTTCCTTTTTGTTTTCGTTGTGTTACGGAATACGGTACCGTGCTAGACGGATGACACCCCCGTTGTATTTTAAGACTCTCACCCGCAATGATTTGGCACGACTCGAGTATAGTATATACATCAATGATGATGAAATTTCGAAACGGTTATGTGAGGGGAAGGTTGGACCTGTAGGGTTTCTGTGCTATTCTAGTATGTTCCTGCACTGACTCTCTGCGGAGAAGTAAATTGATATCAAAAGAGTCTTTTTCCTATTCACTAGAAGAGTCTTTTAGAAACTCTGGTTGAGCGTTGCACTTCAAAATCTGCGCATAGTTGTCATTGCCACGCGGAGTCAATATATAACCCTGTGAGCCCTAACTCTTAGATGTATGCTACGTATATGTGTGATGTGTGTATATACATGCACCACGTCAGTCAAGGTGAAAGGTGGGAGTTCCACAGCAGGTCAAGGTCGGGCCCGAAGGAAATCGGAGTGCGATGAACCCTTGTTGACCCAGTCATGCCAAACGGCGAGCAGTTTCACTACACGGCTACTTACCTTTTCTCCGTTGATCCGAGCGTGACATTTGATTAACTCTGGTGTGGCAACTGTGGGGCATCATTACATTCAGTGATGTCGACTTGGATCCCCAGTACAGTTGAATACCTCATAACGCATAATGACGGGATAGGTCATTTATTCATGCATTATGAGAATTATGCATTATGAGGTAGCATAATGGGCCTGCGAGCATCGTTGGGTCCAGGCCCCAATCCGATGCATAATGAGAATTATGCACTATGAGTC
>Ga0157379_10003977_pt1 | contig 12599 bp, 9 predicted proteins | sample S25metaG_FD_121802 | JGI IMG/M metagenome (GOLD analysis project Ga0157379, IMG submission 121802) | Switchgrass rhizosphere microbial communities from Kellogg Biological Station, Michigan, USA - S2-5 metaG | ecosystem: Host-associated > Plants > Roots > Rhizosphere > Soil | place: USA: Michigan... | reverse complement strand
ATTGCATATTCAGAAGAGGATTTGGTGGAACATGTCAAACAATGTCCTGCCTCGAAGGAATATGTACAGGACATCTTGAAACACGCAGCGGAGGTGGTATCGGCGCACTGAAAGTAGTACACTCCAAGCTTATTGCAGTATTATAGCATTTTACAAGCCCCATTCCATTATAATAATTTGGGGCTACCTGGTACGAGGTTTATAATTATCTGGCAGAAGTCTCTTTCCGTGCTACTATCTTCTCCCTCCCTCCCCCAAAGATCTGATTCCGAGTTTATGTTTGAGCCCGAAGGCCTCGCAAGAGATCCTTTATCGCCATCCGAGCATCATAACGAATCTCGTGGCAACCATCTCGGATATCACGTCCAAGTTTTTCTGTGGCGGCACCATCGAACTTGCCCAAGATCAAAAAGTAGGGCTCTTCTACAGAACTGGAAATAAAATTGAATCACAATAGTAAGTAACTCATCGATATTGAGTTCGTTTTCAGTCCCTTAAATCTTCATTGGGTCCCTTCTGTCCATGGCGAGGTAACGAGTGGTCTACGACGAATTCTGCTGTCTATCCACAGAATTATGACCTGGGACATTTGCATTCACTTCCGACTTTCTTGAAGAGGGTGGGATTATCTCCAGCATCACGGGATTGACTACCTCTTCCAAACGGTTAACCACCGAAATGTACAAAATCAATGCGTATACGAACGGAGGATTCTTCAGGCCATATGGTGATACTCCTAAGTCAAGGAAGCATATTGGAACAGGCTTGTTGGTCTTCCTTCGGCTTTCCAAGGCGGTGCATTGCGAGTTAGTCACGATTCGAGTGTAGAAATATTATCTTCGAAAGTACCCATGTTATTCTACCTTGGGTCTTCTTTTTTTTTTTTAGACGTCGAGCAGGGTCTATCCCGTCACATCGGGGATGCGGTTGACAATCGCGTATGACATTTCCATGGCTGATACACCTTATGACCATTCCTTGGGCGATGTCGCCGTCGACCCGGAAACCCTGGCGTTCTACGAGCAGTTTGAAGCATTGCTTTCAGGTAATACATTCCGTCCCAATAGTGGTCAACTGACCTTTATGATTTCTAACTCGTATCCCCGTGATAAGATGGGTCGTTGCGTTGACGAGTTCTTCTGCAAAGGGGTCTGATGAGGTACTTATGAAAGTTATCGACTCATTGGGACCCAATTCGACCCCAAAGTCTGTCTTTGATCGTGATGACGATTGCAAGGGAGACTCCAAAGATGGGTATGTGTTCATCTAAATCAACTCGGTCACGTTTTGAGCTTGATACTATATTAACTTGCAGGAACTTAGAGCAACAGGTTCTAAATGATAGATTCGGCCAATATAGCGGGATGGCGGCCTCGGACGACGTGCGTTACGAAGACTTCCATTGCTCGATAGACGGCTACTCAGGGATGGTAGCTGCTAAGGAATTATTTGGGGCAAAATTTGAGTCTAAGATCATTTGTGAGTGCCATCTATGTGAGGGTGAACTTTTCTAACCATTCTACCCTGCTGTATAACTTTTCTTTCTATAATTTAATAGTGTATGGGGCCATCACCGAGTCAACGAAAGTGGAAGTAATGTCTAGGAGCACAGTCCTTCGATAGGGCTATTGCCAACCGAGAGGCGCGCTCCAGTGCGAAAGATGTGAAATGGCAGTAGAACAAGTAATAGAGAGAGCGGTCGCTCCAAGCTTCCTTGGCTCAGTTGGTAGAGCGTTGATCTCACATTCCAAGTGAGTGCTTCATAAGTACCTAATCCAAAGGTCGTGAGTTTGAGCCTCACAGGGAGTATTTTGAAGATAAAGACCACTACTTTTGGAGGGAATCATGTAGAACTGAATCCAGGAGTTCAAGGAACAGCCTTGCTGGCTATAAGCGCCAATATAAGGGTATCCCTTCGTCACTCGAAGGAAAATAATAAATTTTAACAGTCTAACTAAGCCTCTTCAATGGCCATACATTCGCCTTGCTGGAGATGTTCCGTAAGAATGCACTCAGAAAGAACCGGTCTCCTCGTCTTCATCCCTTCCTGCCTTTTTCTGGCCACCCCATGTATATCTGCAAAGGATTTATTTTTCTGGTTCAAGCTCTCCAGATAGCAACTAATAAGCGAGAGGTGGTTTATTTACAGTGCCGAGTTCCTGGTGACCTTTTGGTCCGATAGGTATCACCGAGTATTCAGCTTCGGTACAGATAACTCCGTCCTTTGCGCTAGATGCTATAAGATTAGATGTGCCAGAAAAGAAAGGAAAATATCTTCTCCATCATCATTTTTATGTATTGCTACTACATACCAAAACAGTGGGCAGCCACCTCAGCACGGCATTGATCTTCTCAGAGTGTTTCAGTGTCGACACAGCTCTGGATCCGTTTCCAGAAATAAATGAGAATTCTGGAAGGAGGATACAAATGGTGATCCCAATGTGTTTAGTAACTAGGAGGCACTCGGAAGATTGCTGTAGGTGAATAAAAGAAAAAACACTGACAGGGCACAACTCTCCCTTCTGTATGTCACAGAATTTCGAGATAGAGCGGCAGCATGGCTACAATTGAAACCGAAATAACAGTTTCAACAATATCACTTTCCTGAAGGCACCCCTCAATATGGGGTAAGTCCACACAACATATCACCTTGTCTGATTCTGATGGAATATTAAGGAGACATGCAGGGGAAATCTTCGTAGATAGGGAATTCGGTTGGATGTCTAGACTTTCTTTTCTTCCTTTTTTAAACGTCAGAAAGGTATGCGATGAAGAAACGAAGCTCACAATAATAATTGGTAAAGCGGCATGTTCCAAAGATGAAATTGAAAATGTTAATCTAGCTTGGGCTCCGTAGCAGTATAAGACGAATTTATATCTCACAGTCTCCGGGAGTCTCTTTCTCCCGGAACTGTTGCATAGCAGTTATTATCAGATGTGGATGGGTAAGGTGATCCATAGGAGTATGCGCACCTCAATGAAGATGGTATGTTATAGCATTTGATGCATATTTATGGCATCTGCAATCTTTGGACCGCCGTTGCTTTAGGAACAGGAACAGTGTCGATGAGGTCACTGTGCAATCTTACAGAGGTAATCTCCTCCATGGAAGACTTAACTAAATGAAAAAATAATTCCTTTAGATCATAGAAAATGAGGGCTTGGTGGTTCCCGAGCTGCTTTCGTGATAGGTATCCCCGGAAGTTTTCGTGCGTTCTCACAAGGTGAGGAAGATTCGGAGCCGCGAAAGAGGAAACTGTGCCATTGTGCTTCGCCACACGAAGGGTCGAGCTGGAGCGCTGCACCACAGTCGCCGTTGCCTAAAGCTGAGCTGTAAGTGAGACAGAGGTCCTCCGGTTTCTTCGGACAGCTGTGCTGTCAAGATTGCCCTATTGTTCTCCCAGGAGCCCGATATGTTATGTATGTCTCCATCTAGACGCCATGATATTCAGTAGGCAGAGTGTATTGAGATGCGCCGATGGATCAGAAAACTGCTTCTTTCCACCTGGAAAGTAATGCGATAAATTTGAAGCCTTTCGCTCAACTACAAAAGAAAGTGATTTGTTGATTAATCAGATTGTTCTGAAACAAGTGGACACTCACCTAAGTTTTAAAACAGATCGAGAGATCTAGAAAAGCAAATATAGAGGACACTTCTCGCTCCATTTAGGAGACAGCCAAAAAAATAAATGACGCTCTTCCAGCAGATACCTCGAAGGGAGGTAATTTATTCCCACCAAATGATGCGGATTGAACCATTAATTGCATCTTCTTTTCTAGGATGAGGAGATGCGCCTCCAAGGAATGTCGGGTGTCCTCTAAGGTGACGTCCCCCAAAGTCTGGGGTGAAATTACCTGCCCCGAGCCACAATGCAATGAGCGGAGGAAGCCAAAGAAGTTTCCCCGTGAGTATAAGGGTGTTTGGGTGCAGCTGTGAAAATCGTGGTAATATGCCTAATGTAAATTTGCCGCCGTGATGCAATCATCATGCTTAAGATCTTCAGAAACGTTCAGATAGGAGTATCCAGGATATCTAAGCACATCGAATAAAATGTACAACCATCAATGCATATCGGCAAGATATGGGTCACTGTTTTCGCTTCTAAATCTGACATTGCAGGCTTTAAGGGACGTTGCAGTGGCCAGAGATAAACGTGACACATTGATGGTTTCGTCTAAGCCCTGAGAAGTTTGTAAATTAACAATCAAATAGCTCAAATCTTACAGATACTCACAGATGCTCGAGCTGATGACTTCAGAGGACACTATGCAAATCGAATGACCGATGCCGCCGCCGACATTATCGATGTAATGAATGACAACTCGCACGAAGTTTCGGCCAGTCGGAGGTCATCACAGTCGACTTGTTTAGCTGCATTTAGGTGCCTTTGACGTTCCAAATCATCAAGAGGTTACATAGCCTTTATTTTCCTATGAATGTTCCGCTCATGCCATGCACGTCTCCCATGCCAGTCCCTGTAAGTGGGCCATAATAAGTAGCAAGTAGGTGGGGATCCGGAAATTGGCGACGTACCGAGATTATGCTTTTTAGAAAGCTATTAAGAAAAATAGCCCTTGAAACGAAGAAAATAAGTTTCAAGTTGGATTGTCTTCGGGAATGGATGTCCTAGCAAGCTGTTGAGACCGAGGGAAGCGGTTGGTTAAAATGTCTGTCATTGGTAGTCTTGTTTGTGGTATCTCTAATTTAATGATTTTGAGCAGTTTCATAGAACCTATGTCAGGGATGGATTTATGGCTCTGAACGGAAGGAAAGAAGATTCAGCCTTTCGGTAGCGCTCATGATCACAGAGAAGACGAAGAAGTCCTGACAAGTGACGACTCGCTTACTATGACAGTCTTACTGTGAGCTCGTGAAGTATAAATTATGGTCGAGGACTTCCGAAGTGTTCTCCGCAATTTTTATTTTTCACCTACACCGTCCAAAAAGAAGCCTAGACTACGTTTGACTGGATTAGAAGGCTTAAGAATTACTGTAAATCAGAAAGAAAACAGATTACAAAAAAAGAAGAAGCTTACTCTGTTAATTCCACTCGTCCAAAGGGAGCCATTGGTCAATACTACTAAACCCCTGATGAAGAAGAAATAGAAACATGCCATTAATTTGCCATAAAGGGGTAATTTACCCCAGTTCGTTCTGTTGTCCCTCTGAGCTCGATCGTGTCTTTGAGTTGGGAACACCTTGAAGAATGTAAGGAAATAGTAATTTAAGAGGCTGATTCAGCCAGTAGAGCTGAAAAGATCTTGTAATAGGGGATTTCACTTTGCACCTGGCCGCAAATAAGACCGTGCAAGGTGGACGAAAGTAGACCTAGAATGCTGATTGCCGATATTAGTCAGCAGCCTAGTCACAGCGTTACACCCCAGGGTTTTGTTTCCAGGGAACATCTCTGCAGCTAAACTCTTCAATCCACACCTTTATCCATGGAGTTCTGTATTCCCATTGGCTATAGAGTATCATGGTTATCTAATCCTATCCAATTCAGTTAACTACTCCCGTCAATACGGATGCTGTTCGGCATCACCCCCAAACTGAATGCTCAAGGTGCGTAATTGACCTACCTTTTCTAGCATGATTTGCTCTCTTCATTCCATGGGATATTTTAAGCCAACTCTTTTGTATAGTGGAATCTGATGTCTTCTGGTAGGACCACATCATAAATTCTAACATCGATGATAGCGTATCCTATCAGTTAAGCATCCCTTTGAATAGCTAAGAGCTATCCTTGCGGTGCAATAATATGTGTCATCTACTTCTTGGTGGAAAAAATGGACCAGAAGGAATAGGTAGTGTATCTCGTGAGATTGGACACTATATTCCCGCTGAAGGATTTAGGTGACCCGTAATTGCAAAAATTGTGGGTGAGCCAACTCGTTTGAAAAATTTCATCCTTTACCTGCCGCAGTTGAATACGTTCCATTTTTGTGCATTGTTTATTTTGGCTACTTTGTCTGAAGGGGCAGGCTAATCATTTGTTGTGGATTTAGGGTAACATACAACTTCTTCGCATTGATTGGGTTTTCCTTAAATCAACAGGACGAACCTTTATATACTTGCGGCGGCTCACAGCAATCGCTCCGTCCTCGACATTCATTATCGGCCATATATGATTTATTATTATTGCGGTGATGACTGCACTGCTCCTTGAATAAAGGACGTACCTCCTCGATGCCTCACCTATGACGAAGTTTCGTCATGTACTATACTTCTTTCCGTGACATTTCCGAAGAATCCGACGTATTATCCGCCGGAAGAAGGACTTGGGATCATTTCGTCCACGTATTCGTCGCCTCCAACCTCATATGCATTTACAAACCGACAAGCTGCGCATGATATCATCTTGGATATCTTGCTTTGATTAGATATGCGCCTCTTTACGGAATGGACCGCTTGTGCCTACAGGATCTGTCTGTCGACAGGGAATAGACGGCGGCGTTCCCACCGAGACTTTACAATACTCTTCTACACGTGCTTCGGTATCAGGTACTCGCCCGCAAGCTTTACCGCATCCAAAGGTACTTCCACTGGTGCCAGAAAGCATGTACATCGTTGCCCCCTTTCCTGCTAACCCCTCATAATGTAGGTACGCACCTCAATATCGGCTCCGACTGTTCATGCGCTTTCGGATCCACTTCTCGAAGACCCTGCAGGATATACTCCCTGGACGCTGTTCTTTTCCTATCTGAAACTTCCTTGGGCACAGCAGAACTCAAAATCCGCTATCAGGGACAAGGGCTACCCAAACGTTACACAGCGTTAACTTGGCTATAATGTAGGCAAAGTAACGGACAAGCTTTCCGTTCTTGTCAAGCCTTGGAGGTTAACATGCCGCTGACGGGCCATCTATCTTACGTATAATCCTCAGAGAGCCATTCACGTGTCCCCGTTCAGCAATCACCTCATGCCAAATCTTCGCTTTTCTCATCTGTCATCTCATGGTCCCCCGACCATTTCGATGTCCAAGAATTCGGCCCTGGGAAAGATGTACTTTAAGATGACTGCACAAACAACCCCCGTAAACGCCAGGAGTTATCCTTTCCACCCACAATCCACCGGATCCGAAGGATGGCTTCTACAACCGCACCCATCGGGTGGCATCATGATAACATCTGAGGAGTGCCGTGTGGCGGAAACACCACAACGAAGCCATTCAAATTCGCTCGGAACTGATGCCTTAGTCTGGCCACTGGCGATGGCAGTGGAGATGTTACTGCCTCGTTGAACTCAATCCCACGCTAGAAGAGGGAAGTGAGGGTCGAATGGAGACACCGTGAGCTTCGAATCTGTATGCTTACAGCATGACCAGGTGGCATCGGTGACGGGCGGATTTGCTATTGGTCGCTCTCGGTGGTATCTCAACTTCAATCGCAATCTTACTTGTCCCCAGTATGGATCTGTTCCGAACTTCACGTGGTCAGTATTCGTAAACAACATCTGTTCCCTCAGACGAGATCACCAGCAGGAGATTCGCAACCATTTGGCCAGAGGAGGCTTCGTCTCGCATCAAAGCGTCGCAAAACTAGCCCCCTCCCTCCCTACTTCCCCCCGGTTCCACGATCCGCAGTTTTCAGCGATGCAGTGGCGGCTTTTACCCCGCTGTGGAAGATGAATGATGGATCGCAGTGCCATTGACAGGGCAGGAGGGCAAAGGGATCGGGGGCTTCAGCCGTTTGCCCCCCTTATGTAGGATCCGCACCAAACTTCCACGCCGACTTCAAACAAGCTTGTACACTGCTTCAAGAAATATGCTATTCAGCAACTCTTAGCAGACGTGCGACCGCTGTCAATGGGCTCAAATCTGAATTCCTGAATTCAATGACGAGAAAGAACCCGCGTATCATCCTATTTATTTCGGAGACCTTCATTTTGACGCCATCATGTATCGTAAGAAATTATCTTTTCCACTCGACATCCGTCTCGTCAATAGCTGTGATTGATGGCGGTCGCTCATCCCTAACACAAGTATCGTGCGCTTGGGCAATTCATTTCTAGGTATTTTCCGTATGACGCATTCTTTTTACGTTACGCCTTTAGGTAGCAAGAAAGCTTCCAATTCGTGGTATGTTTCATCGAACCCTGTTCCGCTCTTTTATTTTCCTTCCCTTGTTCTCAGGAGTCCGAACTGATTGTGACTTCCAAAGAAAAACATTTGTCTGGCTATAGCTATCACATTCTCTTCGTTGATCAGCGGAAAGCACTTAGCGTGATAGAACGCTTCGTGTGTAATAAATTGCTATCTAACAAGACCACAAATCTGATCGAGTTGCACTCGAAACGTTAATATTTCTGGATATGGTTAGATTCCGGTATGATCGACACGAGATTGCGGGGTAAAATTAACCGATAGTGCAGAAGAAAATTATAAGATTGTGAGAGATTAATCGATTTCTTGGCTAGAACTAATTACTCTAGATTCTTTTTAAGCTTTGTTTTACCATATTCTGCACTTTGGAAACAAACACAACCCGCGGTGAAATTAACGACGAAGAGTTATTATGTAGATTGGCGTCTTTTTGTGCTAATGATAGCTGTCAAATAAAGATCTCACCGCATCCATGCCCGCTTACCGTTTCAGATATTTCTGTGTGTCCCTCGGCAAGTCCACATTTTTTGACTAATAGCAGCCTGCTGCCATTCAAGCCTGCACGAGTTTACACAGCCAGCTTTGACCCTGCTTCAAAATACTCGCTGGAAGCATAATTTCCTCCTAATCTTCGAGATATAATCTACTTTACTCCAATAGTCGCTAGTGGTATCTTTCACACCTTCAGTCGCAAGATGCAGTTCGTTTCTTTCGATCTTCTCAAAAAGGTCGAAGATCTGCGCCTGTTAATAGACGACGTTATTAACTTTCTTATTCGCACCAGGTAATAGATCCGAAAAAGGCAATTCCACCAATGACAGTCATCGCTTGCAACCGGCAACTCACGGGTACCTCCGTCTGATTCGGTAGGATTGCTTCTTCTATGATCTCATGCTTCTCTTTCTCTCAAGGTCGTACGCATATCACATCAATCCGAATTCTTGTGGAACTGGTCTGTCGCGTACTCCTCTCTTTTCCAAATTTTGCCTGCGGAACCCGCAGGACTCGGAGGCTCGCCAGTGGAAGAACAGCTCAAGACTCTTCTTGGCAGAGGAAACGTTGGTACACCTCAAAGATGTTTTGATTGCAACCTTTGCCGCTGTCAGATTTTCTTCGAGATGAGTTTTTCACCCGACTAGCTTTCGGATCCTATGGGGAGCCAGGTCCATATATTATCGCGTTTTATGCTAGGTGAACGCACTGTGAGCACCCGCCTCGCTCCTATCACCGGATAAGGGTTTCGGAGGTGGGGTGGGCATGCAGCCGTGACAATGGGCTAAATTCAGAGATGCCATGCCCGCGCGGCAGTGATGAATTGTGCGTTATCTTCACATGCCTTCGAATTGTATTGAGATGCCTCGGAAATTCCGCTCTTTTGAATAGCGAGTCCGTCATCATTCCCGTCTTCCGTTTCGCATCAAGTATGCTTAGGCGATTTCGTCGAACGCCTCACCGGAAGCCCCAATGGTCGAAAGAACAGATTTTGCAAAAGAACTCGGGATCACCTGCTCTTTGGGCTTATCAGCGGTTACGTAAATGCCTCACCGAAGCTGCAAAAAACGTTGCAGCCAAAGAAAGGAATGCCTAGTGGATATCTCCGATTTGCTTCAAAGTTTTCTTCTGGATCTAATCATGACCCATGACAGTGAGTTAACCGTGAGAAGAGAAGAGAGAAAGGCTTCTTCTTCGATCGAAGCTCTGCACTGAAGCACACCGACGCCATGATATGCAGGGTCGTGAGAGATGGGGATCCGGCAAACAACTTGTGGGTTCCCAAAACACTCGAGGAAGCGTCACAACTGGTCTTCCACCATAATTAAGAAGCAGCTAGTGGTAAACAGCTCATCGGGTAAGCGGAAGTTATTCTTGGTGACAGCTTTGGTCCAATATTTTTATAGGACATTTCCCGTCGAGTTTGCAGGAGAGTGTTTGCGCAGCATTCCTTCTCTAATTTGGTAGATCTTCCTTGCTATGCCATTATGATTTACTAGATTTCTTTTGTGAGGATCTGCTGATCTAAATTATGGCGGCGGCGGCTGTAGCTCAACTGGTTTAATCTAAGGTATTTGTCGAGCACCATCAAATTCGTGGCCCTATGAGTTTCAAGTATCGTGACCCTTGATAAAAGGAAGGCGACCCTTCTGCACACTGGAGAAGGCCTTTTGGATTGTAGACCGAGATTGGCGAAATCCCTCACTCGCCAACCCTGTCCGCAATGATCTGCAGGTAGGGAACTTACTCATCTGCACGGCCACATCAAAAGTGTCACCAACTATGGGTGCTTGTCCTTCTGACCTCAAGCCAAGGTCTCAGTTGTGCTCCAGTTTAGCTTCATTTGTTAACTACACTTATTTTTAAAACTATCTGGAAAGGAAAACATATCAAGCTCAGAGCCCTACTCCACAAGGATGCTGAGATATCGCTTAGATCTATACCTTGTATCAGTTTACGCCACATCTTTTCCTTCATGGGTTGTTTCCATCAACAACTGGGTTTCTTATGGATGGGTTTCCTTCGAAATCTAGATACAGAACCACACTGGTAGGTTCTTTGGAAGCTTAACTATCCCGGGTTCACTGCGGTGTGGGTCAAAGAGTGGTTATATCGGGTGCGGCATCGGGGAAAGGCAGGAAACCATGGGGAATTATCGACGGCAGCCGAGCAAGCAGCGAGAGGAGAATCTCGTTCTACAATTAGAAGTAAATCTCAACACCACTACCATTGTTATTAGGAAGTTCAGGACACGGCAAAGGAGAAATCATTGTAGAAAATACCAATATAAATGCAACACCTCCGGTGTCGCTCTCCTTTGTCCAAAAGTGGTAGAATCCCCTGTTAGCTCAACTAGGCAGAAGAATAGGAGGGGGAGTCTGAGAGTGGGCTTCTAGACAGATCCGAGCTGAGAAGCCTGAGTGGGATAAGTCCTCTTGACGTGTGAAAAGTCCCATGGTAGTCTTTTGGGGGTTTCCTTGTGTATACCATTACTTGGCTTGATAAGTGGTAGCTAGTGGGATGTTTCATCCTTCTGCGTTGATTGAAAATAAGTGGACCGTAGTAAAACATTGTGAGCTTTAGGCACCTATATATATGCGTAGATTCCTCCATCAAGAGAGAAAGTTAATTCCAGATTGAGGAAAATTACGCACGTATGCCTCTGGAACACCGATGGAACTAAGTACAGGAAAGGGCGATCGACACCAGATGTCGAGATTGACCGAGACTTCCTCGTCCTTCTTACGCATACCAGTGCCGTGTCTTGTTTACCCTTAATCAGGATTTCGAGTCCTAAAAAAGGCTTAAAAGGAGAGAATGGGCCCTATGAATGAGTTTAGGCTTATGCGTGTATCCGGATGTGGCTGAATGAATGCGTATGGTGGTGGGAGGAACGGAAGTGTATGTATGCCTGTGTGCAAGTTTAAGGGATACCGTTTTGCGGCTGAATGCAACGTGAGTCGATATCATATCTAGGCGGGGCGTAAACGGTTCACCCCCCCAAGGCGAAACGCGAAACGCATCGCCCAAGGTGTTAAAGACGATATGGAAGAGAGGGAGCTTGTTTCACCTGTCGCCTCTTTTCAGATTTATCCTCTCGCAAAGGCAGGATGTACTGAGACAAACTATGATACTATTAGTTTTTCATAACCGTTACAATCACTAGAGCCACAATTTTGGAGAGCGGGCGATTAAGATAGAGATAAGGGGAGAGGGGATCAGAACCTCTACTTTTACACTATTGATACGCAAGTTGGCACACAACAGACGAGATACCAGAAAGAGAGAAGAAAAGAAGAAAAGAAAGTGCAGAAATGCATGCGAATGAAAGGGGAAAATGCATGATGATGAGAGTATGTAACAAGAAAGAACGTCCGATGATGCGGCGGGACCAAGATATAAGGGAATAATTATTTACGGGGTATTAAGGTAATGGGGACGTTTTTTTTTTGAGGGGCATATGATGAATGCATGGTATGTTGGGTTTGAAGATGCCAAGAAGGAAGCGTCTAGCACAGATAGAAAGACCAAAGACTTGAAGAGACCAAGGGAAAAAGAGGAAAAATAAGGAAATGAATTAGAGGGACCCAGTCCACTCCAAAGACCAGTCGCAGGGTCAGAGATCGACCTCTGACTTGTTGCGGATGCTGCCATTCCACATGCCTTGCGGCGACAAGGCCAACGTGCCATTGGGATACGTTGAGCGCTGCTGTTGCTCCGCTCCACCAGAATAATAATTCGATGCCGATACACCCGATGAGTGACTGGACGCAGGGGACCCCGTTCCGTTGTTGGTCGACGTGGTAGTGCCAGAGGGGTAATAAGGCGCCGTCAGAGTGGCGAAGTTGTTTGTGTTCGACGAGCCATTTGGCGTGGTGGAACTAGAGTATCCCCCCGTGTTTGCACCCGTCACACTGGAAGGGAATCCACTGCTGCCTGCGCTGGAGGGTGGGGAGACGCTGGATGTCGAGGCAGAGGTGGTGCTGTCGGACCAATGTCTTGTGT
>Ga0157379_10003975_pt1 | contig 12605 bp, 8 predicted proteins | sample S25metaG_FD_121802 | JGI IMG/M metagenome (GOLD analysis project Ga0157379, IMG submission 121802) | Switchgrass rhizosphere microbial communities from Kellogg Biological Station, Michigan, USA - S2-5 metaG | ecosystem: Host-associated > Plants > Roots > Rhizosphere > Soil | place: USA: Michigan... | reverse complement strand
TCCTTGGTCGGTATACGCGTTGGCCAGATAGTTGCCGAACTGCGCCGCGAGAGACGGATCGGTCGGCTCAGCTTCGGCGTCTTCAAACGCCTCACTTAAGACCGCAATCGAGCGGCCGTAGTCGCCGACTGCGGCGTAGGCGCGACCCAGCTCTCGGAATAGGCTCGAGCGTTCCCGCGGGCGGGGCTTCGTCGCCTCGCGAGCCGCCTCCAGCAGTCCGATCGCTCGATCGTCGTCTCGCGCATCGAGGGCGAGCAGTCCAAGCAGTTCTAGAAGCCGGCTTTCGGCGGACTTGTCGCCGAAAGCACGAGCCGACTCCAGTAGCTCCTCGGTCTGGCGGCGAGCCTCCTTACCGTCCAAGCGCGCGGCCAATTCGCACTGCACAAGGTCGCCTTCAGCGATACGACCGTCGATCGTGCGCCCGAGCAAAGCTTCAATGTCGGTGCCTAGGGCAGCCGCTAGACGCACGAGGATGGGCGTCGAGGGCACGCGCTGGCCCGCCTCGACACGCGAGAGGTACGACGGTGAGCAGCCTTCAAAAGCGACGTTTCGCAACGACAGGCCGCGTTCTTCGCGTAGCTGCCGGACCTTGGCTCCGAAGGCGATCGGGTCGCTGATGTGAGTTGGTCGCGGCCGGCCCATCCCTCTAAGGGTACCGCCGCGGGCTGCCATTTGGGAACGCCCGGTTGAAAGCCTCTTCCATTCGGCATAGTGTTGCCAAAAGGCAACGCTTCCGGAAGGGAGGTGCACGCTATGCGTCGCAAGTTGTGGAGGGCGAACCTGCTCGTCATCTGCGGGCTGATTGCCGCCTGGGTCGGCGGTGGCCCACCCTGGGGCCCGTAGACTCTGTCCAACGACTCGCTCGCCGCCCAACAGGCGGCGAGCGAGTCGTCTCCTCCGAGCAGTCCTCAGGTGTCGGCGCGCGAGGCCCACGCGCCCCTTTTTGAAATCGCCAGACCACACCCAGGTTCGCTAGCGGTCGCTGACCCGCGCGTCCATGCGCACGGACGCCTCAGCCGCCGGGTTGCCCGAAGCGATGACGACTTGGAGGATCGAGCGCCTCGGCGGAGCGATCCGTACGGCTGGCACGCGTCCCGGGGACGACCGGCGCGTTGCGGAGTACCGTCGCAGACCGCGCCGCGGGTTCCCGGCGGTGAGGCCCGGCCGGCTAGCAAGTCCCTCCGCTGAGAAGGATGCTGACCGGCCAGACGTTCGGAGGCTACATGACCACCGTACTGACCGGGTCGCGAATCTTGTCGAGTCCCGCGAGTGCGTCCACCCCTGACCGCGACGATGACCATCCCAACGCCGTCGCGATCAACGCTGCTGCGCACGAACCGTTTGACGAGCTCGTCCACGACGAAATGCTCATATCGCCTCGCCGTTGGTCGTGGAATGACGCTCAGATCTGTGCGTCTTGGCCGAATCTCCCACCGGTGAGACCGAGTTAACCGAGCTTGCTGTGGCCCGAAGTCATCGCGACCCGTTCGAGTACGGGCGTCTTTGTATGCGACGCGAAGCGTCAGTCTAGAAGTGCCGACCCGGACCGTTGACAAATGACGGCGCATCTGGAACGATGGACGACTCTCGACGAACGCCGGTGACTGCTCCCCGTCTCTAAGGGAGGTACATGGGCACGCCACTCGCGCTGATCCGAGTACGTCGGTGGCTCAGCTGCGCCGCAGGGCTTCTCCAACGCATTGTCGCGTTGCTCAGTGGGGGATCCTCGCGGTTTCTCGGCCCACTCCTACTTGCGACGGCCGGCCTTTGGCTCATAGAGCGCAACGCCAGCGGTCGTCTTCAGACGATCACGCGCGCGGGGTTACTCGTACTGGGATATTTCATACTCGCTTACGGCACTTTGCTCATCGTTAGGTGGATAAACAAACTGCGCAAGACCACAACGTTCGAAGAGTTCTCGGACCATACCGGATTAGGGATGGACGAGTTCGCAAAGGCGCTTACGCTCAAAGTACCGATCGAATATGAGCGTCTACGTTTGCTGCATCGTGAAGCGCCTGAAACCGACCAGAGCGTACAGTCTATTGAAGATGAGCGGTATCGTTCGGCGAAGGCGACCGTAATTGGGGAGGACGTGAGCACATTCTTGGAAAGTGGCTTTGCCGCCGGATCGGTGTTGCAAGCAGGGCCACTTGTGAAGGTGCCGATCGATGCCATCGGCCGCTTGGCCGGCCGAATCGTTCGTGGTCCCCGGGTGACCGGCACGCTCATACGATCTGAGAACGGGATTGTGATCGTGGCTCAACGCTTGGGGGCTCGCGAAGGCGGCAGTTGGCAGATCAATGTACCCATGAGCGGTGTTCCCACCGCCGCCGCGGTTCACGAGCTAGCAGCGAGGGTGTTTACGGCGGTTAGCGGGAGCGGTTCGTCCAACTGGGAGACCACCTCTGCGTTCTGTGCCGGCATGGAGAGTTATGGGTTGCATCTGTCGAACGGTGCGTCGGATGGGCTGAGGGTCTTTTACCTTCACCGGGCGGAGCGGGGTTTCCTGAAAGCATTGCACCACGATCCGGCGTTCGATCTAGCTCACTATAATCTCGGTATCGTCTACGCCAAGCTTCGACGCTACGAAGCCGCGGAAAGCGCATACCTGCGGGCGATCAAGCGTCGCCCGGCGCGGTTGGCGGCGAACTACGCCCTCGCTCGGGTGCGATACTTCGACCTCGACAAGCCAGCAAGCGCCTTGGATATTGCCCGCCGCATGGCGGCAGTTAGACAGCCGAACCGCGATCGCGCGAGCGCTTATGACCTCGCAGGATTGATCGAGCGCAGCCTTGGACAGTTCGATGACGCCCTCCGAGACCGAGAGCGAGCACCCAGCAGGGCCTTTCGAGCGCTGGCCGCTGCCCGTTTGGGGATCGGTGCCAGTCGGAATGTTGATCTGGACCGGCAAGCCGAGCTTGCGGCAACGTGTATGTCCAACCTTGCCGTCGCCTATTCAGCCAAGGCCGACAATCTTGCGAATCTTTCGTCTGCGAGTACAGAGCGGTATGTGGCGGTGCCACGCGTCATCCCACGCGCGGTGTGTGTTCGGTCGCTTCGCCGACGCGCCGAAGTTCTGTTCAAACAGGCGCTCGCTCTATCAGCGATGGATGCGGAAATACATGTTGCGTTGGGGCGACTCTATGAGGCTCGGGGACGGCGGCGCGCAGCGCTTACGCAGTTCGAACGGGCAGCGCATGCCTCGCCGGAGACTCCACATTACACAGCGTACGTCGCCTCAGCTCACGCCCTTGAGTACGGTCGTACTGGATCGCCATCCGCTCGTGAAGCCACCGCCAAGTCCTGCCGCGAGGCTCTTGATGCGCCGGATCGGATATTGGCTAGTTCGACGGGAAGCGAGACCTTTGCGGCTGTTGCGGATGCCTTACAGAGAATCGGGGAGACCCCGCGCGCCGATCGAGTTCGACGTATGGCTGAGGTTCCCCGCGAGGTGAAGGAGCGACGCCATGACCAGCCAAAACTCGTTGCTTTAGCTCGACGTTACCGTAGGGAGGGGCGTGATTGGGCGACCGCCCGCGCGCAGTTTCGGCTAGGTGTGAACTATATGGAAGAGGAAGATGTAGATGCCGGACTTAGAGCCTTTTTGTCTGCGGCGCGTCTACTCAAGCAAGACCACCAAGGAGAGATTCGCGACCTTGCCCTCGGCGCCTGGATCGCGAGCGCCTATCGGGAAAGAGGTGAGTTGGAGCTAGCATTGCAATGGGCAAAGCGGTCGGTCGAACTCGATCCGCTGAAATGCTTCGAGCGACTTGAACTCGGACTTGTACACGAGGCGCGAGGCGAGTGGCCGGAGGCCCGTGAGGCAGCTCAGGGTGCGCTCCTCTTGTCACCAGATAACGTCGACGCACATCTACTCGCCGGCCGCGCGGCCTGGTATCTGGGAGACGCCTCGCCCGTCGCCCGGCGGGAGGATCGAGATGACGCGTTGGAGCACTTCGAGAAGGTACTGATGTTGGCATCGGATGAGACGCTTCGATTCCAGGCGAGGTATTGGCTCGGGCGTCTAAACGCGTCGATCCGTGAAGATCACGCTGCGATCGAGCACTTTCGGGCGGCGCGATCGCTTCCCGGCCTTGAGATCCTTGGCAGCTTGTTCCTCGCTCATTCATGCGTGCGGGCAGGCCTGCACGATCAAGCCGTGTCCGAGTTGCGGCGATGCCTTCGTACATTTCGGAATGAGCCCGAGTCGATCGTTGGTCAAGAGATCGGCGATGCCTTCAGCCTCAGCATCCTGCGCGGTTGGGCGTATTGTGACCTTGCGACATCCCTTTGCGACCGGCACGTGACGCCGTTGAAGGCCTACGGCTATCTGGAATTAGCCGAGCGCGCGATCCGCGACATGCCCGCGGGCGACTCGGAGGAGTTAACTGCTGAGATTGCCTACAGCAGAGGTCGTGTCTTTCTGCTCTTGGATGAACCCTACAAGGCGATTCACGCGTTCGAACACGCCATCAGCCTGCGCGAAGCCTGCGAAACTCACATCGGCCTCGCCGAATGCTACGAGGTGCTGCTAAATCGAGACGATCAGGTTCTACCTACATGGGCGGCCCACAGAAACATGCGCTCGCATCTGACCATTGCTAGCCGATTGGCGAAGACGGACCCGGTCGGCGCACAGGTAATTGAGCGAATTGATTACTTGCAGGCTCACGCGGATGCGTCGCACACCACGACTGCGGTCGGCGACTGACCAGCAGACGGCCTAAGCGAGGTTCCGGCGAAACACGTTTTTAGTAGATACAGTCTGTCCATGGCTCGAGGCGAAGAACGAACAGCAACTACGGCAGCGACGCTCCGTGAGAGCCACCGCGAAATGCTATCGCGCATTGGTGCGACAGGAAGAATCTCGTCCCGGCTTCCATGGCGATCTCGTCTCACAAAGAACCCGGTTGGGATGAGTGTTCGCTCTAGCAGATGGATCTTGACCGAAGGCGGGGCCACCGTACTCGTCGAAGTGTGGGCGATGTCGGAGCGGGCGAGTATGGCGATCGATAGGGCGTTCAGAGAAGATCCGGGACTGAAGGACGATTTCACTCTCGGACCTTGGCGTCCGTTCGAAGGCGGGCATCTGTCGGAGGCCGTCGGCCGACCGGCAGCCACAGACTTGGTGGTTGCGGTCTGAAATCGCTTCCGGTTCGACCAACCGTGCGGTATGGCATCGACGCTTGGCGCCGATTCAGCCACGCGAGTGGAAGCCGGGACTTGGCGGCCGTGCGACGTTGTGCTGACGTCGACCTCACCGAACTGCACGACGTGAGTCGGCGAACTGAGGAACGTGCTTCGCCAGATGCTTTGTTTCTGGCTGGTCGACTGGCTAAAGCCGCCGCTGGCACCCTGCCGGTGCCCTCAGTTCGTTTGGACGCAAACACATGTTTGCGTAATGGTGCTCCAAATGTGCTCCACCGAACCGGACTGATCGGATAGTCGAAACCCCGCGGCGATCAGCGTGGTTAAGCCAAACTATGAAAGAGCCGACGGGGAGACTCGAACTCCCGACCCCATCATTACGAGTGATGTGATCCACTTCACTCGGTTACGACGGCGTGCCCCGCGGCTGGTCAGCCCGCCCGTTCCGTGGGCTCCCGGTCGATCGGCCTGGCTGCAGAGTGAGCCATGGCCGCGACATCCATTGTGCCGCAACTCAATCCGGCGTGGAGGGGGCGCAGACCTCACTGCATGGGCTCTGTTGAGCCAAAGCCGACCGGTCTTGAAAACCGGCAATGGCCGTCAAGGTCATTCGTGGGTTCGAATCCCACCCCCGCCGCTCACCGCCCAGATAGCGCATGGTTGAGCCGTTGTGGCGGTTTTCAGAACCAGCTGAAAAGCTGTTGCCTGGTCAGACTCCGCACCGGTTTGGGTAACCGGCTGCCACCCCAGGCCGGAGTGGCACGGTTCGAGCGCAGTCCGCTGCGTTGAAGGCAGGTTTCGGCCCATGGTTGAGCCGTTCCCGGGATGCTACGAGGGCGGCCAGGAGGTGCCGGCTGATCGTCCCGGACCCCCGCCGTCGGCCCATCTCAAAGCATGGGGGGCGCGACGGGGGCGCAAGCTCGCGTGGGCGCAAGCTCGCGGCCAGTATCGGCCGCGGGGGCCCGACCGTCCCAAGGGAACCAAGCGACCAAGCCTCCACTAACCCAGGGCCCTTCAGGACGCCTCAGGCGCATACTTTGCGAAGCGCTCCTCGAGAGCGGCGGTTGGCTTTCCATCGCCGCCTTCGGCATCAGGTCTTCGCGGCGCGGCCGGCCTCGCCCGGCGAACGAGAGATCCACGCCTTGTCACCGCTCAGCGGCCGCAGGAGGATCCGCGGCCGGTCGCCATCCTCGACCTCGCCGTTCGCCAATGGCGGCCGGCAACGACGGCACGTTGGCCGCGAACGACTGAGCGCGTGATCGGTGTCGTCGACTCGGAAACGGGAGCGTCCCGAGGCCTTCGTCCGCAGACGTCCATCGAGGCGATCGTCTGGCGTCTCCGCTCCGAGGTCTATCGGCCTAACCCTATTTAGCCGATAGAATGTGGAAGGGTCGAAAACTCTCCCGGGGTGGATTCGCATGGACACTAGTCATTGGGTACTAGCACCGACCCTTGGACTTGGTGCGCTCTTTGCCTGGAACGCTTGGCTCATGTGGGTCTGGGAGGGCCGCTTGGTTCAGCGTGGCAGTCTGCCATCCCGTCGCTTCCTCGTGCGTCGCGGTCCTGAGAGCTACCGGCTACCTTGGCAGTCCTGGCAGAAGAAATGGGGCCTGAACGTTGAGGATTTCGATCCTGACGTTGAACGCGTGCGCCGCCGGGTTCTGCTTTCGTCACGATTGATCGATGTCGGCATCATCGCCACCGTTGCCTGTTGGGCGCTGGTGGCCGTGCGATGATCGTTTCGCAGGGGGCCTGTAAAGACCGGGGTTCTTTCTTAGGATCCAGCCCAGAAGGCCGGCGCCGACTGCCAGTATGACGGCGCCCTCGAGGATGCGAAGCCACCAGGCGGCTCCGTCAGTGTCACGCAAGTACGATGCGAAACCGATCGCGCACCCTATGCCGACTCCGTAGGTCACATCCCACCGGAGGCTTTCGCTGAACGCGGGCCGCCGCTCCGTCGCGAACCTCACAGTATCCGCCTGTAGACTATGACATTCGCTCCTCCGCCAGGCGTTCCAACACCGATGTCTGGCACGGGAAGGAAGTTCTTGTTGGTCGCGCCAACGCAGACGATCTCGGCGATACCGCATACCTGACCCGTGGTGTTAATTCCCCCAGACGTGACGGTGGGGACGGGAGTGCCAGTCAACGAGGCTCCCGGGACTCCGATGCCGGTGCCTAGGTAGATCGCCCCTTGCTGATACACGACCGATATGCATCGTCCGCTAGCCGAGCAGACTGTCCCGGTTATATTGCCGTGCAGGGCGGCGTAGCAAACATAGTTTGTATTGCAAACGGCGGACCCGGCTGCGGCGGCGGCCGCCTCGGTGGCCCCGAGTAGCTTTCGGCCGCCCCCTCGCCAGTTTATGTCGTTGACAAGATCGTCGAGCGTAGATCCAACTCCGGCGCCGGTGGGATCGACGTAGTCCATCGGGTCACCGTTGGCGTAGGGGTACAGATTTGCCCCAATCACGGGCGGGCCTTGTGGGTCCTCGCTGAGGAATCTGCCCCAGGATGGGCCGTAGTAGCGGTCGCGTGCGTATTGCACCCCGGTGGTGTCGTCTGGTTGTCCTGTGAAACGATAACGGTTCGCAGAGGTTCCGCCGGCCGTGACCTTGCCGTAGGGTTCGTAGGTGTAGTTGGTTTGGATGGTGCCCGTACTGTCTGCAGTTGCGATGGTGGTGCCGAGTCGATCCGTGAGGAGGTCTTGTTGGTTTCCGCCATTGGCGTCGGTGGTCGCGAAGAGTTGGTTGAACTCGAGGCCGGAGAGGAGGTTGAGGGTAACGCCGCCTGTTGAGTTCTGTTCTTGTATGGGGTTCCAGCCGTCGTAGAGGAACTGAGTTTGGGTGCCGTTGATGGTTGCGCTTCGACGGCGGTTGAATGCGTCGTACGCGGCGGTCTCGACGGTAGTGGCGCCTTGCTTGATGGTCGTTAGTTGCTGACGTTTGTTCCACGTGTAGGTGTTGGTCCCGTCCGTCTTTAGGTGGCCGTCGGCGTCGTAGGTTTGGGCCACCCCATTCCACTTGGTCAGACGGTTCGCTGTGCTGTAGGAAATATTGGCGGCGGTGACGGCGGTTGGGAGTCCGACGCGCGCGTAGCTGCCGCCGAGTGCGACTTCTTGCCCAGAATCGTTGTAGGCGTACTGCAGGTCGCCGATCTGGGTGGCTCCATTCTTGTAGGTGATGCTGGTGAGATCTGAGGAGCTGTCGTAGCCATAGTTCTCGGTGATGCCGTTTGGCAAGGTGATGGTCTGGGTGCGGCCGAGGTCGTCGAAGCCGATGCCCGCGCTGAGCGCGCCCCTGGTGACAGAGGTGAGCTGGTTGGCCGCGTCGTATCCGTAGTTGGTGGTTTGGCTGCCGATAGTCATGGTCTGACGGCGGCCGGCATCGTCGTAGGAATAGCCGACGGTGCCCTGCGGTGTTTGCTCCGAGGTGATTTCGTCGAGGTGGTCGTATCCCCGGGTCACCAGTCCGTTGGAGCTGTCGTTCAGCGTGATCAGGCGATTTCCGAGGTCGTAGCCGAGGTCGATGTGGCCGTCGGTGGTGTAGTCGATCTTGGTGCGACGGTCGAGTGCATCGTACTGGTACGAGGTGACGTTGGTCGCGCGGTCTGTCCAGCTGGTGAGGTTTCCGTCCTTGTCGTAGCCGAAGGACTCGGTCGGCGGGTTTGTCGCTCCGCTTGCGTGCGACTCAACGTGCGTTGCAACAAGATCCTGATTGTTGTACGTGTACTGTGTAATATTGGTTTTCGCGTCGGTGATCTTGGTTAGTGACCCGTTTGCGTTGTATGCGAACGACGTCGCACTTCCGGCGGGGTCGGTGGCCGAGGTGAGCCAGTTGGCGCTGTTGTAGGCGTACGAGGTTGCAAGGCCGGTCGGGTCGGTGCTGCTGACGACGCGCCCGGCGTTGTCTCGGAACTGCCGGGTGAATCGGCCGGAGGGATCGCTCTCGCTGGTGAGGTCGCCGAGCGTGTAGCCATAGAGTGCGCTCCCGATCACCGGGAGATCGATCTGGCTGAGTTGGCCGGCCGCGTCGTAGTGATAGGTCGTCGTCTTTTGCAGCGCGTTGGTGATTGTCTGTAGGTGACCGGACGGGTAGTAGGCCAAGTTTACGGTGTGGCTTAGCGGGTCTTGCACGCTTTGGATAAGGTGGAATTGGGGTTCGTAAGTGTACTGCGTGGTGATCATGGTGGTGCCGTCGCTGTTGGGCGTGGTCACGGTCAGTGGGTCGCCCCAGTTGTCGTAGGTGTAGGAGGTGGTGCGACTCGAGGTGGTCGTGAGCGGTACGGTCACGCTTTGGACCAGACCGCTGCCGGCCTGACGTTGATAGGTGGTCGCCTCTGCGATGCTCGTTCCAGCCGCGCGGGTATCGCTCGTCGCGAATCCGTCGCTGTTGAATACAATCTTGCGCACGCCCAAGCCGGAGGTCTGGTTTTGGTTTGGATCCGTGACATCGGTTTCGGTGTTCCCGCCTCCGATGCTCGAGTAGGTGAAGGTGTATTTCGGCGGGCTGCCGGTATTGTCGTTGAGCGTTTGAAAGCTGACCTTGTTATTCGCGTCGTAGCCTACTGTTAGGTAAGTGATCGCGCGGGGGTCGGTGATGGTGTGGATGCGATTGCTGGAATCCCAGCCGAACTTCTCCAGGCCACCGCTGAGGTCGGTAACCTGGTTGAGTTCGGCTGGCGAGACGCTGGTCGTGTAGTTGTATGAGACGGTACGTCCGCTTTGATCGGTTAGGCCTGTGATTCGGCCGTTGGGATTGCCGCTCCAGGTGAGGTTCACCCAGCGGCCGGCGGAGTTCACGATCGAGGTTTGTTGGAGGTTGACGTAGTTGATGTTGAGTTCGTTCCCGTACCGATCCTGCTCTCCAGCCATGAGGCCGCCCGTGGTCGTGCAGCACGTCAGGAACGTTAGTTCCTCGCCGCTAGCGAGGCGAAGATGCCATCGCCCGTCGGAGGACGGGGCTTTGGAAAGTTCGGCTCCGTAGAAGGTGCCTGGTCTGGAGGTGGCACGCAACAGGAGAGGACTCACGGAGTCGTCGGGATTGGTACTTTGTGAGATCCGCAGGAATGGTACTCGGCCGCCGCTTGGCAGGATCAGGTCGAGTTCGTCGAAGTTTCCGATGGCGCCCGGATCGTAGAGGAACGCGCCGTACGTCCAGTTCATCGAGTTTCCGAATGCGCGGGTGGGCTGCGACGACATCGTGATGTCAGACTGGTTGTACGAGCGGCCGATCAAGATCGGCATCGAGCCGGGTTCGACCAGGTCGGTCTTCGAATACGCAAACAGTCCAGTCCCAAGATCAACGGGGTCGCCGCCTAAGAAGTTGTCGATAGGGCCGAAGGGCGACGGTAGATCGGCGAAGTCGATGTCGACCGCAGTCAGTTCGGTGAGGTTAGAGCGCATTCCAAACACGATCTGCTTGCCGCTTGCAGTCACGCGGCCCTGCCCGTACTTTCGCCAGCCGTGCTCGTCGACGTCGTACTGGTAAAGCGGCATCGTCGTGCCCGGCGAGGCGTGTGACGTGTTCGGATAAATGATCTGAGCGCCCTTGGGTGCGATCACCGCGCCAGTCGGCTGGATTGTGAAAAAGATCGGGAAGTCACCGGCGCCAGGGGGTGGGAACGGTGTCCTATCAACCGGCATCGGAGTGATGCTAATCGAGGTCACGGGTTTGCCGTCGGTGCCGGTCAGGGTCGATCCCGCCGGTATGCGCAACTCAAGGCCGGGGATGTACGGGCTCTTGACCACAGCTGGACGCGAGAGCGGGTAGTGCAGCGTCACGGCATGCGCGGTATCAAGCGCGGTCATCCAAACCACGCCGGCGAGGGTGGTTGTTTGCCCGGCGCGTAACCGGATGCTTTCCGTGTAGCTACCAAACGACTCGCCGCCGCGATGGACGCTGGTTGCATCGATATCCACTGCTTTCCAGCCAGCGGTAAGTCCGCGAACGATGAATCGGCCTGTCGCATCGGTCCTTGCCAGGTGCCTCCCGACCGTAACGCTGGCACCGGCAAGAGGCGCACCGCCGATCGTCAACACCTGACCCGACAGCGCGGTCACACCCCGAGCCGCGCGTAGCGGCGCCAAGCTCGTCGCCGCAGCGGTTCCACGATGTGAATACCAATCGGGCGATCCCGGGGTTGGCCGCCACCAATCGGGATACAACGGCCCCGTGCGGATCGATCGCAATCGCGTCGGCAGTCGTGGCGCCGCACCACCACCGGTGTCGGTTACGGTGACCGACAGCGTCCCAGTGTCGGTTCCGGATGGGTCAAGACCGAGCGTGTACTGCCCGGTCTGAGACACGGTGGTCGAGCCGATCGAGACGCCGACCGACGTGCCGCCATGAGCGATCACCGCGCCCAGCGGATCCAATAGTCGGATCGTGCCGATCCCCGGTAGCGTCGTGCTGTTCACCTGAACACTGATCTGATGCCCAGCCGTCGTAGAGAACGTCAAGTTCGCATTCTGACCCTCAACGAACGTCTCCTGCTTCGCCGTGCCCGGCGTGATCGTGTCGCTGATGTCCGCAGGTACATCGACCACGCGATAGGTGATTGAACAGGGACAAGCGTTCCCAGCCGGCGACAACAGCGTGTAGCTGCCCGAGACCGGCAGCGTGAAAGTGTCCATGAACCCCGGAGACTGCACCGAGTGGCTGGCAATGATCCGACCCGTGGGATCCAGGATAGACACGCTGGCAAGCGAGTTGATCCCGGTCACCGCCGACATCTCAATCGCAACTCGTTCGCCCTGCGTGCCGTTGAACAAATCCAACCCGATCTTGCTGTTCGCAGTCGACACGGTCGACGTCCCGCCGACGCTTGTGCGTCCCGTCCAGCCAACATCAGAGACCGCGAACGTCCCGGTCCCATCGGGTTTCAACGGCGGCACGAACAGATCAGCAGAACTCGTGGCGCTGCCGTTTGCCGTGGCGACCGTGATCGGTCCCGACGTCGCATTCGACGGCACCGGAACCGCGATGCTGGTAGCGGTCGCAGTCGACGGCTTCCCGCGGATCCCGTTCGCAGCGACCAAGTTGTTCACCGCCGTGGTCGAAAAGTTGGTGCCAGTGATCGTCACGGACGTCCCGACCGCCGCGATACTCGCCGAAAGGCCCGAGATCGTCGGCGCGGGTAGCGCGGCAACCGTGAACGTGCTTGAGGTCGTGGCCGTCCCGCTCGGCGTCGCGATCGAGATCGTACCGGTCGTCGCTCCCGCCGGCACGACCGCCACCACCTGGGTATTCGACGCGTCAACCACCGTCGCGGTCGTCCCATTGAACTTCACCGTGTCCTGCGCAGGCGTCGCGCTAAACGCCGTCCCCAGCAGCCAAACCTTGCTCCCCACCGGCCCCACGGTCGGCGAGAACCCCTGCGTCGTCACCGAGCCAACCGCCACCGCCGTACGCGCGATCGACGTGATGTTCCCCACCCCGTCATACCCATACTTC
>Ga0157379_10003972_pt1 | contig 12610 bp, 17 predicted proteins | sample S25metaG_FD_121802 | JGI IMG/M metagenome (GOLD analysis project Ga0157379, IMG submission 121802) | Switchgrass rhizosphere microbial communities from Kellogg Biological Station, Michigan, USA - S2-5 metaG | ecosystem: Host-associated > Plants > Roots > Rhizosphere > Soil | place: USA... | reverse complement strand
CTGAATTCATTTTGACTTCTTCTTTATCCTCAGAAGGGGAACCATCCCTTCTCGAATAAGGTGTCGTGAACGGTATAGTGGCGAGGAGGAGGGGGGTTGGTATTGCGTGTGCTAGTATTTTCCGTCGGGGTAAAGATGAAGAAAGCGGCTGGTATAGAGGAATTCATCTGAGATTTAAATAGTGAGCTGAGACCTCTACGACTCTAAGGGCCCGTTCGGTAGCACGATTTCGAAGCGACTGCAACTTCATTTCCGCCATTTGAGATCATTGATTCACAAAATAAAATCGTGATTTGCAAAACTGTTCAGAGCTGTTTCTCAATTTATACTTGACTTTTTCAAAAGTTGCGATTACGATGTGAAATCACGGTCAAGAAGTTGATGCGATCGTGTTACTGAACGGGCTCTAATAATTTATTGTTTCCCTTACCTCAGACTGAATATGGTTCAATTAGAAAACTCTCTGACATAATATAAGGATGAAGATTGTGGCTGCGGAAAAAAGGTTCTACCGTGTACGTATCCATACATTCAATCTTCACCGAGTATTGCAAATATTTCGATACGGATATGTCAATTGTCGTATTAATGTGCATTACTACAATGAAAATAAGTAACATACACAAGTACAGCGTGATCCTATAACAACAATGCTTGCAGGAAATCCCATGGTCTACGATACAGTGACATCTGACAGAGATCTAATACATACCAAATGCGATGTGAAAGCAAAACAACGAAAGAAAAGGTGAGTTACTCTACTTCTTCTTCCCTTTCCCCCTTCCAACAACACCAGTACCCTTTGGCCGTCCTCTCCCCCTGCCCGCCACAGACGAACCAGCCCTCTCTGAATCTCCCACCTCATCGGGTGCCTTCCTCTTTGCTCCTCTTCCAGAGCCAGTTCCAGTTTCCGTCACATCTCCCAGACTAGAACGCGCTTTACTTGAAGTAGACATTACAGAGCTAGCCCTTTGACTCGGTCCGCCATGATGCAACGTAGCGCCTGTACCAGTCGTAGTTGCCGAAGACCGGACGGTCGGAGCAGGAGAGGAGGCTCTCGATGCCAAATTGACTCCTTCCATTCGTCCCTCCCCATCACCTCCATTTCCATCGCCGGCACCAGTTGCACCAGCCTTCCCACTACCACCTTCCGCACCCTCCGTTTTCCAATCCACACAGTCTGGATTCATCCGCGTCTCTCTCCAGTCCCGCTCAAACATGCTATCCCCTGCCAATCCATCTTCTAACTGTCTCGCACGCGCCATGTCTCTCTCGGCCTTCTTCTTATCGCTTACACCGCTTTCTACTTCTCCGAAGACTCTTTCTCCCGTTGGCCGTGTTCCAAATACTTCCAATGGAATCGAAGATGAGTTTCGTAACTCAGGCTTATTTTCGCGTGTGATCTCTGAGGTGGAAGGGTGCGGCTCGATGCTGTCAGACCATTCCCAAGGGCTGTCCTGCACGGGAGGGCCGAAGACTGTTTCCCCAGTCGTAGGGTCAGTCCACGAGTGTAGTAGGGATGAGACATAAGCGTTGTCAGGGACAAAGGATAGGAGAGATGAGACGCGGCGGCGCTGAAGAGGAGTCATTTCCGAGGGGAGGGAGGAAGGAGGAATGGGAACAACATATTGGAAGAAGTCGGGATTAACGGCCTTGGTGTCACGAGGGATTTCTGCATTTACGGATGAGAGGGACGAGAATTTTATACGATACGAAACATACCGTCAAAGAGAACGAATGCAGTATCAAGGAGCACGTCGAAGACGACAGAATTGGCCATCATACCGTAGCTATATTTCTAAAGATTTGTTAATAGGTGTGATATACACAAAAAAGAAGATTGACTCACAATCACCATTTCGACTATCTTCTTAAGAATGCCCGGGACGATCTCCTTCATCTTCGGAGTCCAAGCACCAGGCAGGCAAAGGTCAAATTGCCATAGTCTGGCAACGATAACCACCATGTCTGTCACATAGTCTGTATCATTTCCAGCTTCAGTGGCACCATGGAGATGTTCAGTGGCAGCTTTAATGGAGACAGCAAATACGTCTTGGACGTCAGACTCCAAGGTAGGCAAGCCGGAAGGATCCGAACGAAGAGGTTGCAGAATGCTACTCATAAGATGTAATGTTTCACCAGCGTTGTGGAGCAATTGACGTGCCGGTTCCTCGTCAAAAGTTGTGCTGTGAAACAACTGGGCTATTCGCTGCATCCCGCTGTTGATCAACTACAATAAAATCAGCACGAAATTCCTTAAATACTTGCTCTGTGCTAACCTTGCATGCAACAACCCCACTCACACCCCTCAACATATCCACACTCAAATCCGTCTCATCACTTGTCAACGCCTGCCCAAAAAAGCTCGCCCCAAAATCCTCCATGTCCTTATTCGCCTTCTCCTTCAACTCCTCATCCTTCAACCCTGCCGCCAGTCCTCTCAACGCCAACTGCAACTCGATTGCCGTCCTAGCATACCTCCATGGGCTCAAAAACGACGACAAAGTCCGCCAATCAAAGGAGCTAATCTGTAGCACCCCTAAGGATGCGAAAGGGGAGGAGAGGGATGACTCAGTTGGGCAACCATGTACCGCAACACACGAGCGCTTCAACTCACAAGGCTCCGAGTCGCTCAGAATCTCTTGCAACGCATTGCCAAGGTGTCTGTCAGAGTCTGGGAGGGTTTGTGAGCTGTCTGAGTTCCAGAATGCTTTAGAGACGAGTTCGAGGTTCCGGAATGCGACCATGCGGAATTCGGAGTCTTTGCTGAGGGTGGTGCGGAGGTCGCCAGCTGCGGTGCGGAGGACCTCTGGGAGGTCTTGCTTGTGTTCGAGGTTGACGAGGTTGGGCATGGCTGAGACGAGATGGCCAAAGTTTTCATCGATGTAGACTGCTCTTCGGCGGGTTTGAAGTTTCTGGATTTCGTCCAATCTGTATGTTAACATTGGGCCTGTGTCTTGCCGGTCGGGAACCAGAAGATGTCTTGCAATATGGTTGGCGCCACTGAGCATGATCGGAATGGATGGCCCGGAATTCGAACAACAGAATTCCCATATCGGGTACACAACTCCTCTCAACACATTCGGTGCACTTAACGCATCCTTTGCAACAAGATACAACAGTAACACCGATAATGCCGTCCAGTTATCCTCGTCGAAATGCCTGAATTCTGTTTTCCCGGGTCCAATCGCCCATTGATATACCAGTTGGTCAAATGAGCCAGGGAGCAAATGCTGGTCGATATCCCACAGAAACTGTGCGTACCGAAGAGCTCGAGCGTTACAGCTAGTGTTATCTTCTCCATCTCGCGAGCGGATATCGCGGAGGGCCTCGAGGGTGTGTTGCCAGACATCATGAACCCAGTTGACGGCAAACCCATGACGCATCCAGATAGTGGTAGCAAGACCTGTATCATCTTCTTGGAGGAGCATACCTATGCGTGGAAACAGGCTGGGTTCACGTTGAGAAGGACTAGTTGGAGGACGCAATCCCTATTCAGAAGAATATCAATATCAAGTAAAATCTCACTCAAATATCCTTACCTGCACCAACGCACTCGCATCGTCATTAATCCTCTGCTTCACAGCCTGACTCATATCCCTATGCTCCATGAACTCGATCAGAAGACACAATAACGGTCTGCATTGTGCTTGCTTATTCGTCCAATTCCACGTCTCATGCGCTTTGCAAAGAGCATCTAGGAGAGCCGGATGAGCATCCATGCAAGCCCAGATGTCTCCGTAACGGCGGATGGTGTCGATGAGGGAGGCGAGTAAGTCGGGAGATGTGACGTAGGGAAGAAGCTTGAGGTTGATCTAAAAGAGTATTTAGATCAGATATGGAAAGGAAGCGTATGGATATTCATTACCTCGAGCATGATGCGATATGTCCGAATAAGAGACATAATATGCATCAATGTGATATACGTCTGAAGACTGATGATATCGGCTCTCTTGGAAGGTCTATTATCCTTCATCAATATTTAAGACGGAGGGAGGACCGATGCAACCTTACTGCTGGATGTACTTCTCGAATATCGGGCAGAACCAGTGCCTCAGGACACGAACTTGCTCATACCTTGAGGCAGATAGCAAGGCTTCTGCATCTAATGGTAGTGGAGCGTCCATTGGAAGTGGACTCCCTGTAGGTACTCGTTAGAATGGGAATAACAGACCTCGATAGCAGTATATTACCTCCGAATAGCTCAGGCAAACAAGCCCTCAACATCCGCCGCAGTTCCCTCTCCTTTATATCTTCCGGTGTTGAACGACACGAGATGCCGTAAAGAGCGACCTTTCGCTGATTCGCTACAGGAGCACTGTAATCGGGTAAAGGAAGTGACTTGAGAATTTGTCGATGCCGCGACTGTGGCTCCTATCAAAGAGTTCAACAACAACCGGCTTGTGAAAGAAAATAGTTCATACCTGTCCGGCAAGCAATCCCCCCTCACCCCTGGCAATCAACCTCTGTATATACCTCGAATACGAAAACTTTCCTCTCCAAACGAGCTCCGCAAACATTACCGCGGTCGCTCCCTCATTCCCCTCTTCTCTCACAACCTCCGCCGTATCCAACCACCTAAACAAACAATCCTGCAACATCTCACCAGGCGGCTGAGCACCTCTACGAAGCGCGCGGCTCTCCGAACGATCCGCCCAGTGGGAGAGGATGGTTGCGACGGCGTAAGGGCGGTGAGGACCGTACTGGTGGGAGGTTATGCCCCAGGTGAGGAGCATGTCGAGTTTGGAGAAGAAGAAGATGGTGTCGGTTACGGGGATGTCAAGGATGGGGAGGGTGGAGAGGTTGGTGGATTCGGTGACGGAGTTGAGGAGCTGGGGGGTATTAAGAGGCTGCAAAGAAGACGGGTAGGAGGGCTCTTACCTTTACATCTCCCATGGTAAATTTAGCACTGGCTGTAGCTCGCTCTGGGATAATCTTAAACAGTAAAGCATCATTCCTTCGAGATACGTCGTCCAGGTCATTCTCTATTAGTGATTCCCATTCCAACCGATTTGGGGCCACGGACGTGGGTGAATCACGTAATATTTGGATGAAGGTGGATGAATATGTTATCCAGTTTCGTGGATTGACGAATGTGTCCGGGTTGAAGATGAACATTCGCTATGATAGAGTAAGTAAAGAAACTCGTAGAAACCGGTTATGGATGTTTACCTGGAGTATACTAGATATTGATGTAACGAGGGTCGTCAGGTGCTCACTTCCAGTTGTAGATTGTATCTGAATATAAAATGAGTAAAGAATATCTTCACGTGAAGGTACCAGGCAGTTACCTCAGAAAGCTTTGCCAAACATCCGTCAACGAGCGGCCTTTGCAAAGCCCGGTACGGAAACATCCCTTCCAGATATTCGTCAATAATCCGAGCAACAAAGTTAGCTTGTGCCAAGTTTGACGTGCACATTTGGTGGGTCAGCCATGATAAAAACGCTCCATGGTCAACGAGGTTCTCAGCGTAAAATTCCCTGAGAAGATCCAGACTGCAGGCCGTGAATATGAATGCTAATGCAAGAGAAGCTGAACATACCAGTAACAGAACCTGGATACCCATTTATCTCGGGTTTCCGGATCACTGAGTTTACTCTTGAACGTTTGCTTGATGTTTAGCCCTAATCTGGCCGCACTTGGGAGCATAATTTCACCCAGTAACTTCTTCAGATATCCCGTAACGACATTTGTCCATTCCAAACTGTACTGAGTTGGGGTATAGCCCGGACGGTTACGCATTCCTTGCTGCAATGAATTCCGTCAGTGTCACTCCTTATAAACAGTGGTGCTAACGTACGTTCTCATTTGCTCCAATTCCACGAACATACCATACGGCACGAGAAATAGGGACGTTATTGTCTTGCAGAAACGTAAGGATATCGGGCCCTCTAGCATGGGGTATCTTCTCTCCAAAGGTATGTAGAGGCACTTTAGGGTTTAGAAACTCGGCGTGCCATGCCTGTTTCCTGACTTCGTTCAGGGTTATTCGTTGAGGTAGTTTGAATGCATGGTCGCTAGTTGGGCGGTTTCGTCAGCCACTGATGGAGAGCAGGTCGAGATTAGACTCACGGAAGCGTCGAATGGGATTCTGCCCGACGAGCAAGCACTTGGTTCATTAGGTCTTCTAATTCCGACAGAGCATTTTGTTTCAAAATGGATTCCCTTATTGTACTTTGAGAGCTGAAATATTCAAGCTGTTATAAATTAGTTCGATTGTTCAGACCAGAATAAGCGACATACGCACCCCAACCGCAGACGGTGCACTATATCCCTGCTTTACATTATGATCAGAAAGTATATCCTCTGGCTGATCTGGTCTCGGCGGAAAGAATCCATGAAACCCTGACCAAAATAAACCAATTCAGAGTGAATCTCAGCAAAATGTCGTAACTCACCAAGATCTCCAGAGCTGTGTGCGGTGGTCAACCAGGTTGGTGGTTCAGCGTGGTACTTTGGGATTGCCTCCTTTCCATCTGGATTGCGAGGCATTTCATGGGGCGGAGCAGGAGCTGTAGGGACCTGCCAACTGCTTGTTAGCTTCCGAAGCGCGCTCCCTAACTGCGATGTGCTAGAGCCAATCATGGCATTTATGTCACACAGGTCACACCACCCGCGAAAGAGTATTTTTTTATGTCTTACCAGAATCTTTCTAATATTTACCCAGTAGAAAGGTGGAAAAAATAAACCTTTTTATTCTTGGGTTTCACTATTCCCAGTTCCTGTAACAATATTTGTCTGCAGAACATAGTCCTGATGGTATTTGGGGATCCAAAACTAAAGTTACTACCCTAGCTGAGATAATGGAGGGAGAGAAAATATGGGATCTATGCTAGCATTTGACTGCCATAAATGTATGTAATTTATGCTAAATTTATTTTCATGGAATACATAGAAGGAGGATGACCACTCTGACTCCAAAATAGGGCATAGCACGGGGCCCCCGCAGATGGTACCTGCAGGTATTTTTTTCACCAAGGTTGTCACCCCATCTGTGACAGGTGAGACCCACGGGTACCTGTGGAAGGGCTCGTGACACCCATACAGGTGAAAATTACCAAATAAGGTGATTTTCTCAAAGGTACCTGCAGGTTTGGAGGTTTTTTGAGGCTCAAATGGCCACCTCCATCTGTGCAGGTATTTAAGTGCCGGGAACCTATGGGTATGGGTATATTTACCTGCAGGTATTTTTGTGGGTTTCCCCCAGGTACCTTTGTGATACCTGAACCTGTGCTATGCCCTACTCCAAAAGGTTGAAATGGACCAATTTATCCTAGAATGGTCTTAAAATATTCAGGAAACACATTCTACTCACTTATGGTCCTTAAATATTACCCAGTGCATTAGAATACATGTGTTTTTCCTTCCTTGGATATTTCTATACCTCGGAATCAACCTACAAGCACTCCCACCTCTGAACTATGCTCTTGTGCATGTGGAAACTGCTTAGTCAGCAGGTGCTTGCTTCAGTTGGCATATTTAAGCTCACCCATTGGTTTTCCCATGTGATCTCTCAGTATTGGCCACTTTTTGCTAAGATGTGCAAATGCAAACTGAGAAAAACTGTGGTAATACTGAAAGATATTGTGGTATTACCAAAGGAGACTGCAGTAGTACTGAGAGATACCAAAGTATGCTGAAGAATACTTCAGTATACTTCAGTACTGCCACAGTTTTCTTCAGTATTGATAAGAAAAACCCTATCTTTTGTATTTTAGTTTTAGTTTTGTCCAGTAAGGTCAGTCAAAGTTTACTTCCAGCTACTTATAAGAAATGAGTCAATAACTCAACTGCATTGGCCTCTAATAACATCCCATCACTAGAATATGTAAATACACCAAAATCTGGCTATGATTGCCTGGTCCTTCCCTTGTCAACATTAGGTGCATACCTTTGCAACTCCCCAGGTGTCCCAGACAACCTAACACAACTGGGCAATGATATTTTTGCCACAGAACAGATTGCCAAAGCTGTCATGAGATGTAAAGTCCTTCCCAAGGAGGATGAGTCTATTTGACAGCCCTCCATGTGAAAACAGCCCCACCTTTATTCAACAGCCCAGGTTGTTCAACAGGCAGCTGCCACTGAGATCTGCTGCCAATTCCGGCACCAATTCTTTTTATTTAACAATGTCCATTGTCGTGTTGGTGGCGACATGAAGGGAAATAAACAGCTCCTGGGGATATTAAATGTATATTTAATAAATATGAAAGATAGAGACCCTTGCCAAGGACAGGAGTAACCAGGAGCAATGCCAGGATGCCACCATTGATTTGTGCTTAGATTTAGAATGAAAGAGTTAGTCCATGAGTATAGCAACTCATAATTGCATTATTCAAAGCTTCTTTAGTCTTGCATGTCCATCCCTAATGTTCTGTTCTTGAGCTCTTATGTAAGTAGCAGCACTTCACTTCAAGCTCTGAGAGAAACTGAAAGAAGCTCTGGTTCAAGCATTTGTTCCCAGCAAGATAATCAACCATTCCTTTGACTCCTTTGGCGATTAGTGCTGCAAGTTGAAAAATACGGGGGCAGGGACACTCTTCTTTACTGGATCTCAGAGTCAGGTCAACTGCTGAGACCATTTCCTCATGGCCACATGCAGCAACTTTGGCATTCTTTCCCTTTACATCCATTTTAGGGCTATTTTTCTTTCAACAGATAATATAGCTTCAGAATGCATTACATTCTTGGTGAAACTGCTTTCTGTGAATTTTATTGAGCACTATAGACTACATTTATGAGAGATTCGGAGTTTATTAAGTGGATGCTAACAATAAGCAAGGGGCTGGAGATCGAGACGGATTTCACCAAATTCCGAATACTTACTTGTGACCCTGTGACAGTCCGGGGTTGCAGGGGCTGTTCTCCCACAGGGGGGCTGTTAAATAGAATAATCCCCCAAGGAACAGCCAATGCACACCAACAGCTTCCCCACCAAACTAATCCCAGATACAGGAAGGACACAAGAACTTCAGAAACACAGACTGGAACATTCAATTTTGAAGAAGTGTGGCAAGAGAAGCTTATCTACAGACAAAAAAAAATCACTGATAGTGAAACCTCTGAACTTAGGGGGAAAAGCCGTTGAAACGGCAATCCAATACACAGGTGACAAAGAGGTGTCAACAACCAAAGCCACCAGGGTTCACGAAGAGATGGTGGACCAGAGACCTGGCAGTGATGCCATGATGCCGAGACGTATGGTATTCGCCGAGAATATTTAGCGAGGCTGCCGTGTTCCCAGACTATCACAGACATATCCCAGGATATTCTGTGAGTCTTCCGGGAGTGCTCTACAGAGCCTGAAGTATGTAAAGATATGGTGAAATATAATAATATAGAGAAAGTAATATACACGCCTGGTATAAATGGCTGACAGCGGCCGAAATTTCCGAGCCACTTGGCTACCTGCAATAGTGTTTGTAGATAGCAAACGACTTAGGGTGAGGAATAGATAGCCACTGGTATTATAGGAAAAGGTAGCTAGTAATTCGAAGCAACAGAAAAGCCTCAAAACAAAGATGAAGCGGGAATTAGTGCATGAAATAGAGGCTATGGTTAAAACCATTAAATAGAGATACAGTCATTAGAATATTCTCAACGCAAAGGTAGTGAAATATCAAAAGGGTAGTAGAAAGGGTAATGTAGCGGGAAAAAATCCACAGGGGAGAATACTCACTGTGCGAGCACAGCACCGAGGCAGAGTATTCACTGTTGCGAGTCGGAACTGCGCATGCCCTTGCCTAATTTATTCCAACAATGTGTGGTGGTGAGCATTGAAAGACGCTCCCCTGTTAGCTATCGACATAGAGCTCAGAAATTAAATATTTGAAGCCCAGAAATTAACTGTTCATTTTCTCTGTTTATTGAAAATGCAGGACAACATAGACTAAAGTTCGCTAATTGTGAACCAGGGCTGGCTTGAGAAATGCGTGAGATACTGTCTAGGTTTGCCATTTTTGCTGGCCTACTACTCCCCTCCCAGTTCTGACTGATATTCGACATCAGACTCCTATTTTGGATGAGTTTAGAGCAGGTTTTATCCGAAAATCAACAAATAATTAGAATTTTTTTACATTCGAATGACTCGACAATCCAATAGATTGAAAATTTTATGTATTGAGTTCCTATCCTCGCTCCAACCCCCACTCTCAACCAAATTTTCCCCATCATTATTTGAACCCCCGCTCTCATCCTTTCATAGTTTGTTCACCAATTCTCTTGAAAACCTCCCAAACATTATACCCTTTTCATTTATCATGTCTATAGTCCAAATATGATTGGACGCTATAATTTTTATCGAAGCCAGAGCTCAACCATCTGAGGGATTAACCTATGCATAATTATCTCTATTACATCCCCCAAGATAACTAGAAAGTATCTTAGATACTTCTGTGAGGAACCGGCGACGCGGCAATCTCGCCAAATGAAGCTGCTCATTCCCAGACACATACACGCCAAACGGGTCTGGATGCCCAAAGGACAACTTAAAGCTCGGCTCCCTGGAGAGGTACTGGGTGGTGCCACCAGAACTGTCGCTAGGGAGGTCATAGAGACCCTCCAGCTGGGATGTCTCTGAGGATGTTCCCTCTTCTAGGCGCCCAATTGATCTTTTGTAAAAACACTATTAAATCGACAAGGGTTTCAATATGCATGAACTGGATTATACTATAACGAACAGGATCCGCTAGATAGAGGTCAAATGAAGGGGAAAGGATGGGGATGAGAACAACTGTGAGGTAGGGGCCTAAGCGAAGGAACATCCTCTGAGACATTCCAGCTAGGAGGCCTCTGTGACCTCCCTAGCGATGGTTCTACTGACACCACCAGGTACCCTCCAGGCAGCCGAGCTCTAAGTAATCCTTTGGATATCCGGACCCGTTGGGCGTGTAGAGCCGTACTGATCTACTATTAGATGTACTCCCAATGGCACTATCGAGGTGGGAATGCGTGCCTGCTCAGCCGCTATGATTACGCCTCCTGAGCCGCTATGATTACGCCTCCTGCTACTACCACTTTGATGGCTACATGAAGCTTAAATCCGAAGCAAACACTCTCATCCAACTCGACTTGCTATGCCTGCCTTTTCCGTGGTGCAAAACGCCAATGCTGCATTCTCGCCCTCGTATGTCCCCATAATGGTCATCACAGGGGCGACCTCAGGGATAGGCCAGGCAATGTCGGAAATATTTGCTCGTTACCTTCATGGGCGTATACATATCATCCTTGTCGGTCGTAATCGCGCCGCAGCTCAGTCTATCATTGCTTCGTTGCCTGTTACATCAGAAGAATCCACCTACGAATTTATAGCGTGTGATGTATCTCTAATGAAGAACGTACATGCACTCGCGAAGGACCTTCTCTCGCGACTCCCAAAGATCAATTATCTGGTACACTCCGCAGGTGTATTCGGCCTTCGAGGCAGAAAAGAGACAGAAGAAGGAATTGATAGGAAGTTGGCCTCTAGATATTATGCACGATGGGCTCTGACAAATGATTTGCTTCCCCTTCTTCGCAAGGCAGGGGAAGATGGCGAACCCGCCAGTGTTATGTCGATTTTGGGAGCTGGCATGGGTGGTGAAGTGGACTTGGACGACCTGGGACTCAAGAAGAGCTATACTGGATGGAAGGCGATGATGCAGAGCCTGTCTTATAATGATCTCATGGTCTCCGTGAGTAGTCCTATAGAAATTATTTCGGTATTTAATCTCTCTTTCCTCTCTTCTCCCCACAGGAATTTTCCGAGCGAGAGCCAACAATTGCATTTACCCATATTTACCCAGGATTCGTTGATACCGGCATGTTGAATTTCTCAAATATCTTCCTGAAGGCCATCGTCCTCGTCCTCGTCCGTCCCTTCCTGTGGCTTATAGCCACCAAGCAAGAAGTTTGCGCAGAGCATATGCTTTTCGCGATGCTTGATGCGAAGACAGGGATGTATAGGCGAGACGAGAAAGGGAATGATATTGGGATGAAGGGGTTTCCTCTTGGAGTTGATGCGGGGAAGTTGCTTTGGAATCACACACGCGATGCCACAGATATTCCGTCATAGTTGCGTAAATGGACTCATGTCTATATATGTATCAGTTTCTTTCTCATCATCTGCATTACGCAATGTTGAACCGAGTGCTTATAATGTTGTACTTGTTTTTTCTTCTCTTAACTTAAAGCGACAACTCTTCATCCCTATTAGCTTATTGGAACTAAAGGGTGTTCCACAGCGGTTGCAAAATGCTGGAAGATAAAATAGCAAGGTCATATTAACACTTTAGGGGCAGCAATACAGTGAGTTAAAATAAATAAACTATTGCTTTTAATGCCGGGCTTCAATGGTTTCTAATGCCACAAGAGCAATGGACATAGCCAGAGGCTCTGTAGTCAGTGGCAAAGGGCAAAGTATGTCTGTGGATTTCCTTGACTTATAGAGTGTTATGTCCTGAAATTGAGAGAGCCTCGTATTTATTCTCATGACAAGGTAAGGAATTTACGTGGATCCTGCTCATTCGCTGTATTCAGCCAAACAGATAGAACCGATGGTATGGCTCGCTCTAAAATTATCTCTTCAACCAGGTTGACAAATAGAATTATCCAGTATGCCGACACATTTCT
>Ga0157379_10003971_pt1 | contig 12610 bp, 15 predicted proteins | sample S25metaG_FD_121802 | JGI IMG/M metagenome (GOLD analysis project Ga0157379, IMG submission 121802) | Switchgrass rhizosphere microbial communities from Kellogg Biological Station, Michigan, USA - S2-5 metaG | ecosystem: Host-associated > Plants > Roots > Rhizosphere > Soil | place: USA... | reverse complement strand
GCGCTGGTGATCGGCGTGCCGCTTGACTTCAGACTCGGCTTTGGCGCCAGCATCGCCGAGGGGGCGAAGCTGATCCGCCTCGACGTTGCGCCGAACGAGCTGACCGCCAACCGGGCGCCCGACCTTGACCTGGTCGGCGATGTCGCGACCAGTTTGGCGGCGATCCGGGAGGCGCTGGGCGACGCCGTCCCGCGCAAGACCGAGCCCTGGCTGGCGCAGCTGCGTGGCGTCGAGGAGGAAAAGCGCGCGGCAGAGCAGGAGGAGCTGAACGACTCGCGCTCACCGCTGCACCCGGTGCGCGTCTACAAGGAGCTGGGAGAAGTGCTCGATCGCGACGCGATCGTCGTCGGTGACGGCGGTGATTTCGTCTCCTACGCCGGGCGTTTCGTCGAGACCTACCGGCCGGGTTGCTGGATGGATCCCGGCCCGTTCGGTTGTCTGGGCGCCGGCCCCGGCCAGGCGATCGGCGCCAAGATCGCCCATCCCGACCGCCAGGTCTGCCTCTTGCTCGGCGATGGCGCCTTTGGCTTCGCCGGCATGGAGTTCGACACCATGGTCCGCCACAACCTGCCGGTCGTCGGCGTGATGGGCAACAACGGCATCTGGGCGCTCGAGCACCATCCGATGAAGTTCCTCTACGGCTACTCAGTCGCGGCCGAGCTGCGGCCGGAGACGCGGTACGAGCAGATGGTTGAAGCGCTGGGCTGCGAGGGGATCCTCGTGCGCGAGCCCGGCGAGCTGCGACCGGCGCTGGAACGGGCCTTCGAGTCCGGCCGGCCGACCCTGGTCAACGTCCTCACCGATCCCGAGGTCGTCTACCCCCGCAAGTCGAATCTGGCCTAAGCCGGCGTTTGGCCTGATCCGGGCATTTCGCCAAACACGCCTTTACTTCTCCAAAATCTCCAAAAAGAAACGACCGCCATCGCTGACGGTCGTTTCAAGTGGTCCCTCAGGACGGGCAGGGGTACGTCTTCAGGGACCAGTTCTTATTTGGTGGACCCAGACGGCGGGAGGCGCCATGATGCGGCAATCGTCCGAGCCCTTTTAAATCGGGTTTTGGTGGTTGTGCCCCACCTCTTTCCCGATGTGTCGATTATGTGCCCGGCTATCCGATACGTCTAGGTGGCCCGGAAGCGACTACTTGTAATCGATGAGGCCAAACCTACTAAGTTTTGGGGCTTCGATGGCTTGTTTAACCCAATTGTCGGGTTGGGGTTGACACGCCTGTCCAGTTAGGAACACAGAATTACCAAACATTGAGAATACGCGGTTATCCGCAGTCCAGAGCGGATACAGCCGATATTGCGCAGCCATAGAGGATGTCGTGCTCGGAGACTTTGATGTTTTCAAGGCCGAATGCGCGCATCGCCTCCACCAGAATGACCACCCCGGCGACGATGTTTGGCGCTCTGTCCGGGTGCATGCCGACGATCTCGGCTCGTTTAGACAGAGGGGCAGAGGCCAATTTCGATAGTTGGCGCTGAATCGTGGGGAGGGTCAGCGTATGCCCGTGTACTTGCTTGGGATCGTAGGGCTCGAGGCCGATCTCGATCGAGGCCAACGAGGTGGGCGTGCCGGCAACGGCGATGCCGGCCGTGGCCCCGGCGTTGGGTTGGTCAGCGATCGCCCCTTCGATCAGGCCCCTGACGTCGCTGGCCAGCGCCTCCAGCTCAGTCGTGCCCGGTGGGTCGTTGGTGATGTGACGCTCGCTGTGGCGCACGACCCCGGCCTGCAGCGAGGTATGGAAGGAGATCTCCTCGCCAGTACCGACGATCAGCTCGGTTGAGCCGCCGCCGATATCGATCACCAAGGTCGGCTCACTTGGCGCCTGCTCGCAAGTGGCGCCCAGATAGGTGAGCCGCGCCTCTTCCTCGCCGTCGAGGACGCGGGCCGAGAGCGCGAAGCGCTCGCGCAGCTCGGCGACGAAAGCGCTGCCATTGGAGGCGTCGCGCACGGCGCTGGTCGCGATCGCCTCGATGTGATCGACCCCGGTCTCACGGCAGATTGCGACGTAGTCGGCGATCGCCCCGCAGGCCGCCTCGGTCGCCTCGGCCGAGAGCTGCCCGGAGAGATCAACCCCGCGGCCGAGCCTGGTCACGCGACTCTGTCGCTCCACCTCGGTGACCCGACCATCGGCCACCGTCGCGATCAGCAGCCGCGTTGAGTTGGAGCCGATGTCGATCACCGCCACCGTGTGCGAGTCGGGACTCATGCCGGCGGCACTCTAGAGACCAGCGGCACGGCTTATCGCTTGAAAATCCCTGATTAAATTCTTCGCCCATGTCAAGGTTCGTCCTCCCGGCGCTCGCGTGCCTCCTGATCGTTCTGAGCGTTGGCTGTGGGGAAGAGGAAGCGACTAAGGCGGCGAAAGTTGGCGACCCGGAAAGTCTGCTGATCGGGATGGGGGAACTCGCCGAAGCTTCGGCGAGCGGCAAGACCCCTCCTCACGCATGTGGCCCCGGGGTGGTGCTTCGGGACGAGGGAGGCCGGACCGCGGTCTCGAAGACGTTCGTAGTGGGGGCGGTGCAGGTGGTCGAGGCGGTGGGAGTTTTTCGCGGGCCGGCTCAGGCGAAATCTGCCTACGACGACCTGATCTCGCGCAAACGGATCAGCTGTATTGCCAGTGCGGTTGCGTCTTTCGGCCCGACCGCCAAAATCGAAATCATCCGTGCCCAATCGCTAGATATGGGCGACGAGGGTTCTGCGTATCGCTACGTCGCTCTCGACGACGACTCCGAGCCCAGGGGCTACAGCGATGTGGTCGCGCTTAGGGTCGGTCGCTGCACCGCCGCTTTGCTGATCGCCATCGAACGCGACGAAGCGCCCAACGCAGTGGCCGAAGAAGCGAGCGAAAGCGCGGCGGACAGGCTTTCCGCTCCCTGCGGGTGACGCTACCGTCGAAGGAATGACCATCTTCTACGACGGAGATTGTGGCTTCTGCAAGGTCTGCGTTGCCTTGCTTTTGCTTTGGGATCGCCGGCAGCGTTTGCGCCCGCTTCCGATCCAGGACCCAGGGGCACAGCAGCTGCTGGCATCGGTGCCGGAGGGGGAGCGGCTGCTCAGCGCGCACGTGCGGACGCAGAGGGGGGAGGTCCTCTCCGGTGCCGATGGGGCGCCGGCGCTGCTCAGGCAACTGCCGGGCGCTCGTCCGTTGGCGCTGCTGACCGTGGCGACGATGCCCTTGGCCCGGCTCGTCTATCGCCTGGTGACCGGGGCGCGGCCGGCGATCGGCTCGATCCTGCCCGCGGCGTGGTGTAACTGGGCGACGGGCTTGATCGCTGAGCGGCGGCGCGGGATGACGCCGCCAACGGAGACGCTGTAGTCGGAGTACTCGCGGCCGAGGACCTCGCAGCAGCGCCGGTCCTCGAAGAGAACGTAGAAGGGGCAGGCGAGTGCGTTGAGAGCTCCGAGCTCGATCGCCACTTGGTCGCCACTGCAGACCGCCAGCCCGAGTGAGGTCAGGGCGCCGCCGATGAAGAGCGGATGGCGAACGAACCTATAGATGCTCGTGCGCACCACCTCGCGTTTGCCCGCGACGTACTCGTGGACGAACAGGGTGCGCGCCACTCCAAGCGCCGAGACGCCGACGGTGATCAGCGTGATGCCGGCCAGGAGCAGGAGGGCACCGATGGCCAGAGCTTCGGCGGGGGCGGTGGCGGGTTCGTTGAGGACGGCCCCGGCGACGGTCGGGCGCAGGAATTGGCCGAAGGCGACCGAGATCCCGAGCAGGATTTCCCGCCTGAAGGCGCGCCGGTATGGATAGCGCACCGGCGAGGCCGCATCCCGGCGACCATTGCGGGGAAAGACGATCCCGAGCCAGAGCAACCAGGCTGCCCAGATTCCCGCCTGCACGATGAAGATCGAGATCGGGGTCGCGGCGGTGAGGGCGAGGCCAGCGGTCAGGATCGCGATCGTCACGGTCCCGATCAGGGCGATTAGGCGGATGCAGTCCGCGATTCGCATACGCCAGCCGAGGGCCTCGAGCAGTTCAGCCACGGTCCCGCGCTCCCGTCCTCACTCGTCTGCTCCAAGCGAGCGGAAGCGGATCGCGGTGACCGCCGCGATGCCCATCACCAGGCAGAAGGCGAGGCTGGCGGCGAGGGCGTCGACCAGCATGTGGCCGTCCCAGCCATCGATCAGCAGCGAGCGCATGCCTTCGGTGACGTAACGGGCGGGGTTGAAGTCCGCCGCCGTCTGTAGCCAGGGCTTGAGGTATTCGTAGGGGACGAGCAGCGGCGAGAGGAAGATCAGCGGGATGAAGATCAGGTTTGCCGCTGAGGTCATCTGCACGTCGCGGGTGATCACCGCGACCGCAACCGAGTAGGCGGCGAATCCAAGTCCCCAGATGAAGGCGAGTCCGAGCACGCAGAGGATCCCGGCGAGGCCGGTGGCGGGATCGGCGCCGAGGGCGATGCCGAAGAGGATCACCACGGTCGCCTGGAGGACCACCTGGCAGGCCGAGGTGAGCATCAGGCTCGTGACCAGGGCCGAGCGGTGGATCGGCATCGTCAGCTGCCGGCGCAGGTAGCCGGAGCGGATGTCGGCGACGAGCAGTAGGCCCGCGGCGCCACCCCCGACCGAGGCCGCGAGGATCGCCGCCGGCAGGATGAAGTTGTAGTAGTTGCCGTTGGCGAAGGAGACGAGCAGCGGCACGCCCCCTACGGTGCCGTCGTAGACGACCAGGAAGAGCAGGGCGAGCAGCAGGTTGAGGATGAGGACCGGGTTGCGGAACGCTTCGACCGCGACTCGGCTGGTCAGCAGCCTGACCTGGGCGAGCCAAGATGGCGGTTCGGCCGCCAGCAGCGGCGCTGTGGCTGCCGCCTGCAGCGGGCGGGACTCAACTGCCGACGACATTGCCGGCCCAGATGTCGCGGACAGCGGCGACGGAGATGTCGTCGCGCCAGATTGTGCCCTCGGCCATCAGCACCACGCGATCGGCCAAGTGCTCGGTCTCTTCGAGGCTCTGGCTGGCGAAGAGGATGCAGGTGCCTTCGTCGCGCAGGCGACCGAGCTCGCGCCAGAAGTCATGGCGCGAAAAAGGGTCGAGGCTGCTGGTCGGCTCGTCGAGCAGGAGGACTGGTGGCCGGTGGAGGAGGGCGAGGCCGAGATCAAGCCGGCGGCGGGTGCCGCCGGAGAGGCGCTGGACGCGCTGGTTGGCGACCTTGGCCAGGCCGGCGAGTTCGATGATCTCGTCGCCGCGCCGGGCGGCGGCCGGACGGTCGAGGCCGAAGAGCCGGCCCTGATGGCGGAGAACCTGGCGCACCCTGCCGGCGGGATAGATGCCGGTCTCCTGCAGGGCAACCCCGATCCGGGCTCGCACCTGTGGTGCCTCGGAGACCGCGTCGAAGCCGGCGATCCTGGCACTGCCCGAGTTCGGCTTGGAGAGGGTGGAGAGGATCCGCACCGCAGTCGACTTGCCGGCCCCGTTTGCCCCCAGCAAAGCCAGCGCTTCCCCGGCTTTGACCGAGAGACTGAGCCCCGACAGCGCCGCAATCGAGCTCACTCCCCTGGAGTAGATCTTCGAGATCTCTTCAAGCTCGATCGTCGCCATCCCTATCGAGCTACTTATACTCCAATTTCACAAAGCAATAGCGAACCCGAACGACCCCAATCGCGTTGCTAGCATGGCCCTACGCCGCGGGGTGGAGCAGCCAGGTAGCTCGTCGGGCTCATAACCCGAAGGTCGCAGGTTCGAATCCTGCCCCCGCTATACCGGAATCCCGCGACCACTCCACTGGACAGTCGCTTCTTTCATCGGTTCATGGAGACGCGGGAGCTGCCGCGAGGTCCGGCTGAAAGCCCCGACCTTTTGGCTGGTTTCCCGAAGCGATCTCCCAGTGGCGGTCCAACGACTCTTGACGGAGATGCGAGATCTCGAGTCGGCTCGGGGAGCCCGGCACGCAAGCTCGGACTCCCCTAACTTTATTCCGCTATGCAATCCCGCTTAAAGCGCCCATCCCAGCCGCGCTTCCTATGAACACCGTTACGGAGAAGGCAATCATTGAGCGCGCTGGGCGTGCCCTCATAAAGGCAGTTCCTTCACCGGCGAAGGTCATCTCGGTTCCGTCACCAGGGGGCCTCGAATACAGATTCGTGGTGATCGAGCAGGACCTGCCGGAGCGGCACCGGGAGATGGTTCGATTGAGCCGGATCCTTGGGGAGCTGCTCATTCCCGCGGATGTCGTAGTGGTCAGCGAGGTCGAGTTGAACCAGGAACGTTTCCAAAAAGGTTCATTCATACATGACGCGCTGCGATCAGGTGAGGTTATTGCCGAGTCCTGAGTCACAGAAGAAGGCGCATCTCTTCCTCCAGAAGGCGGAACAGGACGAAATAGTTCTGGCCAAGCTGCGGGGCGACTTCGACGTCGGCGATGAGATTCTTGGATTCCACGCACAGCAAGCCGTTGAGAAGCGACTTAAGTCCGTGCTTGCCTTCCATGAAATCGAATTCGACCGCGTCCACAGCATCGCCTACCTCGCGGCACTCCTTGATCGTCACGGAGTTGACTTGCCAGCATGCAGGGATCAGATGGAAGAGTTGACCCCTTGGGCTAGCTCGGCGAGGTATGACAACTTGCTCGACGGGATCTTGGATCGAGACGGAATCGAAGGTGTCGCTTTGGCTTCGCGAGAGTGGGCGGAAAAGATCGTGGGCGCAATGAGTTGGTTCTCGGCCTATGCCAACGCCTTTAAGCACTTCGCGAGGTATGCAGAATTGGACCACCTCATGCTGCTGGTGGAGGGTGACGACGAAGGCGCTGTGGTTCATCTCACCGAGGACGGCTCAGTTTGGGTCAGCGTCTTGGATCAGCTTGCGGCGTTCAACCTGATCGGTGTCGTCGATTTGGAGGGTGAGCCAGCAGAGCCTCTGATCGACCTTGGGGAATACGTGACGCTCGAAATTGGGCTGGTAGGCATAGCCGATAGTGCACTGCAGTCAGTCGCTGGCCGTCAGGCGCTGGTGGTTGCGAGGATGGCCGATGATCGCTCGTTCCATTGGGCCCACGCATCCCGGTCGGGGTTGACTAACGGGGTGAGTCCTCCTGACTCCCTTTCCAAATTGCTGCTTCTCATTGACGGAATTGCGAGTGAACCCGTAGGACCAGGTGGTTTCGAGAAGACGGCTCCAGACGTGCGCTTCAGTGTGGTAGATGGAGTGCTGCGACTAACCGACTTGCAGGTTGAGCTTTTGAAAAAGCAGAGAGATGAATTTCGAGAGCGCTTTGGGCGAGATCCCGGTCCCACGGACCCTGTTTTCTGGAAGCGATCTGCAGATGAGCCTGAAGCTATGACTCCGGAAGAACTGGCAAGGGAAGTTGCTAAGGGCGAGGAGCTGGGCATCTCCGAGATCGGAAAGCAGCTTGCCGCCAGGGAGGTCCTTTTCGAGGATCAAATGGAGGGGGCGAGCGAGGACGACGAGGAGGAAAAACAATCCCCTTATGTAGAAGTCAATCCCTTGCCTCTGATCTTGGTGCTCTCCAATGCTGCATCGATGGAAGGCGATCTCGACGCGCGCTGCCTCGTCGCAGCCGTGCATTGCTGGATGGAGGGCCACCTTGCCGCAGAAGGCCATGGAGAGGCAGCTGAAACGGATGCCGAGATGCCCGCTCCGCCCTTTCCTGACCCAGAGGCAGACGGGGATCGGCTCAACGCCATCGTGCTTGATGCAGTGGCCCGCTTCGGTTACAAAGGAAACGGCATCGATGCGATCGCTTATGCATCAGCCATCGCATGGCGCGCTGGTCTAGAAGCTGGCGAGGCTTGTGGTGGCTGTGCCATTGGCGAATCCTCGGGTGCGATTTCACGGGCCATGAGGAGAGGCGAGATGAGGATCGAGTTCTTTCCAGCGCCGCGCATGGCGTCAAGCGGCCAGCCGGCGGCGGAGTAGGGTTCCGAGCGCGGCTTGATCTTGCCTTGACCGATCGCGTCGCAATGTCCCGCAGTAGGGTCTCGACTGAACACCACGCCCGAGCGTCGTCGCGGCGGATTTTATGGAACGCGTTGCCGACGACTACAAGGAGTTAGACCGCTACGCCTCGCTAGCGAGGCGATGGGGTTGCAGGTTTACGTACGCGGGCGTAGAGCGCATAGAGCCGAGATGCGGTAGCCAGGGTTCCGGCAGTCGCCTTGTTGATCCAGAAGGCGTTACTTATTTGGGTCATAAAGCCGAGTGATGTCCATGCCCTTTGGCACATCGTCCGCCGAGCCGTAGATATGGAGTTCCTCCGGCAGGTCTGCCCGCTGGGATTCCCGATTTCTTGCGTGAACCAATGGCGTATGAAGCTCGGCCAGGAACGGCATCAGGAAGCCAAGAAGGAAGTCTTTTTGTAGCTCGAACATGTCGTCATCGAAGGCGTCGGTTGGCGTTCTGTGACCTTCGATGTCCAGGTAGAGCGAACGTTTCGCGTTCGGGAAGAACTCGATCGTGTGCGCTATGAGATCGAAGATTTCTCGCGCCGCCCGCTCGAAGTTCTCCTCTGGGTAGACGCAGTGATAGAGCGCCATGGCCTTGGCTTCCGTGTTCACTTCGCGAGGCGGAGCGCTCGCGGCCCGCAATGCCCTGATGCCTTCCTCGCAAACCTTGCTTGCCGCAAGAAGCGTCTCACCGACGTTCCGTCCAGCGAGCGTGTCGACATAAGCTGCGGCGCCTCTCCGGTCGGGGCGTCCTACGGCCAGCTCGTCGACCCAGGTAATGCCGAAGACCGTCGCATGGGGAACCAGAAACTCATCTGGAGCCAATCCGATGTCGAGTGCCGCCGACCAATCGTGGTGCACTGAGTTGCGGGCGTAACGGAGCGCTCGGATCACACTTCCGCCGTCGATGCTGACCGTCCAGTCTTCCCCTTTGGACTCGTGGCGGATTCGCTCATCCAGGGTCACCGACCAATTGAGAGCCTCGAAAACGGCATTCGTCCACTCGATGGCGAGAACTTGGCGGTCGAGATCGTCGTCTTGATCCGGCTCCGTAAGGCTCTCGCCGCTGAGGCCGCTTCTCGTGAACCGGCCAATCGAGCGCATGAAGCCATAGAGGAGAACCTCCGGCTCTAGTCTGTCTCGCTGGACTCCGCTCTCCGGGTCCGCGGTCACTTCCTACCGCGACCCCTCTTTGTTCGCATCCGCGGGGAGCGCGGCGAGGTCCTTCGAAACCAAGTCGCGCTCGTCGCAGCTAATGAGCCGATGGCCGCCTTCGTCGGCGGCAGCCGCGTAGGCGGCGTCGTAGACGGAGATTGTGTGGCGCTCGGCGATCTCCGTCGCCCTCGTTAGAAGGGTGTCCGTGGAGGGAACAACCCCGCCATCGTCGGCGAGTCTCTCAACTACCGCCAGTAGCGGAGTCACCGAGTTCGGTGCTCGCCATGCTCGAACTGCGACATTGGCGACCTCATAGCGGGCAAGGTCGAGCGTGGCGAGGGTCGCATCTTCGTCTTCCAGCAAGGTCCGTGCCGACTCATGATGGTCGTCCTCGGGATCGAAGGCAGCGAGCAGGACGCTTGCGTCGAGAAGCAGCGTGGTCACGGACTAGGCCGCGTTGCCTTCACTTGCTCCGCGGCGCGCCCGCCGTGGGGCGAGGCGTCGCCAAGCAGTGACCGCATCGCTGCCGCACGGTTCTCACGGCGCCGGCGCAGCGCCGCATCGGCGAAATCCCGCATGACGGCGCTACGGGTCGTGCCGCCACGACGCGCCTCGGCGTCGACCTCGGCGAGAAGATCGTCTGGAAGGGAGACCATGACCTTTGCCATGCGATCAGTATACCCAGGCATATCAGCGACTATTGGGCAAGGGGCCACAGAGTTCAGCCCAAGGGATGGCTTGTCCAAGCCAAATCCCCAGGTCACTATGAGCCGATAAAGTGGTCGCGGATATAGGTTCAAAACCCGCCCCCGCTATAAAGAAGAAGTTAGCGACCGCCCCTGTGTGGCGGTCTTTTTTTGTCGCCCTCCAAATCAATGCCATAGCCAGTACTAAGATCAGGCCATGTGCAGAAACATTAGGACTCTCCACAATTTCGATCCACCCGCCAACGCCGAGGAGATCCACGCTTCATCCCTGCAGTACGTGCGCAAGATCAGCGGCTCGACTAAGCCTTCGCAGGCGAACGCCGCGGCTTTCGAGCAAGCCGTTGCTTCGGTCGAGGCGGCCACGCGGACGCTGCTCGATCAACTGGTCACTGGGGCACCACCGAAGAACCGTGAGGTCGAGGCCGCGAAGGCGCGGGCGCGCTCCGAAAAGCGCTTCGCTGCCTAGAGCGTTTAATCCTCGAGCAGGCGCAAGGGCTCAGAGCCGTCCCAGCCCTCGGCGGCGTCGCTCACCATGCCGAACGAGTCGCGCAGCTGCTGGCTGTCGAGATGGACCTCGAGGTCGTGGCCGAGGGAGGAGGAGGCGTCGTGGAAGGTGACGTCGACTTCGCCGAGCTGGGCGCTCAGATACTCGGGTAGGCCCTGCTCGCTGAGGGTGCTGCGCAGCTGGGCGACCTGGTCCGATGGTACCGCGTATGCGATGTGGTGGATCCTCGGCCGGGGACCCGAAAAGCCTCTTCCAACCCGCTCGGGCGCCAGGCTGACGGGTTCGATCAACTCGATCACGCCGGTGCCGCATCGTCCGAAAGCGGAGTTGTGGGCGAATTCCGCGGGCTCGCCGCGCGAGAGAACATTTTCCATCGCCACATCCTCGATCAGGAAGAAGGGCCCGGCGCCGAGCTGCTCGACTAAGCGATTGACAGTCGTCTCGATTTCCTCGACGAGGTAGGCGTGGTGGTGCGGCTCACCAAGGTGGGGTCGGAACAGGTCAGGCACTGGTTCTCCTTTCGACGCTTCTCGACGTGGGTACTACCGCGCCATGTAGCCGCCATCGACCGGGAGGATCACGCCGGTTATGAAGGATGCGGCGTCAGAGGCGAGGAAGCAGATCGCCTCGGCAACCTCGCTGGGCTCTCCCAGTCTTCCCATTGGGTGCGCGGCTCGCATTGGCTCCACGTAATCCTCAGGTAGCCCCGCGACGGCCTCGGTTCGGATCGTTCCTGGGGCGACCGCGTTGACGCGGATGTTGCGTGGGGCCAGTTCGACCGCCAGGTGCTTGGTCAGGCCGGAGGCGACGAACTTGGCGGGGCCGTAGGCGGCCTGGCTGGACTGGCCGGCGAGGCCGGAGATAGAGGAGAGGCAGATGATCGAGCCGCCATCGGAGCCCATTGCTTCGATCGCGAACTTGCAGGTGAGGAACATGCCGCGGCCGTCGATCGCCATCACCTGATCCCATTCCTCGGCGCTGGCCTGTTCGATTCCGCTGAGCGGGATGATCCCGGCGTTGGCGACGAGCGAGTCAACGGCGCCGAAGCTCGCGATCGCGGCAGCGACGATTCCGCGCGCGTCCTCCTCGACGGAGACGTCGCCGAGCACGGTCACGACCTCGACGCCCTCGCCCAGGTTGGCGGCGGCCTGCTGGAGCCCCGGCTCGTCGACGTCGTTTAGGACCAGTCGCGCTCCCTCGCGGGCGAAGAGCTCGGCGCTCGCGCGGCCGATCCCCTTGGCAGCGCCGGTGATGATCACCGACTTCCCTTCTACTCGTCCCGGCCTCATCCCCTGCCCACGTTATTGGCTCCGGGGGAAGGCCGTTACGGCTAGTCGGTCCACCAGTCGCGTTCGCCCTCAACGTCGTCGCGCGGATTCTCGCCGAGGTTGGGCGCGCCGATGACGAGGAGCTCAAGGCCCTCCGGCCCGGCCTCGTAGCCTCGCCAGGTGCCGGGCGGGACGCGTACCGCGTCCCATTCCCCGACCTCGACGATCTCGTCGTCGAGCTTCATCCTGCCGCTGCCGCACACGACCACGAAGACCTCCTCCTGCGTCTTGTGCGTGTGGCCGTAGGGAAAGCGATAGCCGGGCGGGACATGCTGGTGAGTCAGGCCCGATTGCTCAAGCTCAAGCGCCTTGGTCGCCGCGTGGAACTCCAGGTCCGGCGAGCCGTCGAAGTTGGAGCCGAGATCCTCCAGGTCCGCCTTCAAATTCTTGAGCGAGAATGGCACGGCGCAATCCTAAGCCAGACGGGTAGTACTCCTGATCAACCCACGCTCAAGGAGGCATCGTGACCGTCACCTACACCTTTGACGTCTTTTCCAGCCTCGATGGCTTCGGTGCCGCCGATAGCAGCAGCGACTGGGCGGGCTACTGGGGCAAGCAAGGCCCCCAGCTGCTCGATCACCGGCTCGCCGTGTACGGCGAGGAGCAGCGGATGGTCTTCGGGGCCAATACGTATCGGGCGTTCGCGCGAATGCTGGCCTCGAGCAGCGATGAGTCCGAGGTTCGTGACCCGTGGGTCACCCGGATGACGAACCTGCCCGCGACGGTGGTATCGACCACCCTGCAGGGACCGCTCGACTGGCCGGACGCGACCGTCGAGAGCGGTGACGCCGTCGATGTCGTCGCGCGGCTGAAGGAGGAGTCCGAGGTGCCGTTGCGCTCTCACGGCAGCCTGTCGATGAACCGGGCGCTGATGGGCGCTGGGCTGGTCGACCGCGTCCAGGTGACGATCTTCCCCGTGATCACCGGTCAGACCGGATTGGATCCGATCTTCCAGGGTGCGGCCGACTTCGACCTCGATCTGATCGAGAGCCGGACGCTCG
>Ga0157379_10003970_pt1 | contig 12611 bp, 12 predicted proteins | sample S25metaG_FD_121802 | JGI IMG/M metagenome (GOLD analysis project Ga0157379, IMG submission 121802) | Switchgrass rhizosphere microbial communities from Kellogg Biological Station, Michigan, USA - S2-5 metaG | ecosystem: Host-associated > Plants > Roots > Rhizosphere > Soil | place: USA... | reverse complement strand
TTGGATGACGAGACGATGTTGGCCATGGCGCTGACTTCCGGAATATTGCGCCATACCAACTGCTCGAAGCAAGGGCTTCGGGTGGCTGGGTGCGCGCGGATCACCGGCTTGTAACTCATGAGGGCCGAGCATGTTTGAAGGGCAATGCCTGCGCGTCGAGCTGCGGGATGATGGCTTCGCCGAGCTGTGCTTCGATCGGCGCAACGAGGCGATCAACAAGTTTGACGTTCGAACCGTCGATGAGCTCAAGGCCGCTACGGGGGCTATCCGCGCCGCGGCCGGCGTCCGCGGCGTGCTGGTCACGAGCGCGAAGGAGGCATTTATCGTAGGCGCGGATATCTTCGAGTTCACCGCACTCTTTGCCCAGCCGCAGGCGTATGTTGAAGCGTACATCGCAGCGCAGAACGCGGTGTTTACGGCGTTCGAAGACCTTAGTATTCCTAGCGTCGTCGCCATCAACGGTCTTGCGCTCGGTGGCGGATTGGAGATGGCGCTCGCGGCGGATGCCCGGGTGATGTCGGAATCTGCCCAGGTTGGTGTGCCAGAGGTATCTCTGGGAATATTTCCGGGATTCGGCGGTACAGTGCGCTTGCCTCGCCTGACGAACGCTGCGACGGCGATCGAGTGGATCACGAGCGGCAAGCCGCAGAAGGCGCAAATCGCTCTGGCATCCGGCGCTGTGGACGCTGTTGTCTCGGCGGAAGCGCTACGGGGCGCGGCTGTGGAGCGTCTGAAATCGCTCATCGCCTCGGATGAATGGCGCGCGCGCCGGCAACGGCGGTGCGGTCCTTTTAACGCGGATGCATCAGTTTTCGAGCAAGCAAAGGCAGCGGCCGCCAAGACCGCAGCTCATCAACCCGCGGCACTTGCAGCGGTGGAGTTGCTGGAGAGCGCGGCGCCAATGTCTCGCGACGATGCCTTGCGCCTCGAACATGCTGCATTTGCTCAAATCGCGCGCACGCAGGCCGCAGCCTCACTCGTCCAATTGTTTATCAACGATCAGGCGATCAGGAAGAAGGGCAAGGCCTACGCGAAGGTCGGGCGTAAGGTTCAGGGCGCAGCGGTCCTGGGCGCCGGCATCATGGGTGGGGGCATTGCCTATACCTCCGCAGTCCGCGGGGTACCGGTGGTAATGAAGGACATCGCTGAGAGGGCGCTCGATCTGGGTATCGCGGAGGCAAAAAAGCTTCTTGCCAGGCAAGTTGGCTCCGGACGAATGCAACAGGACAAGGCGGACGCCGTGCTGGCTTCCATCCGCCCAACGCTGGACTACAGTGGTATGGAATCGGTGGATGTCATTATTGAAGCGGTGGTTGAAAACATGGAGGTTAAGAAGAGGGTGCTGACGGAAGTCGAGAAGCGCGTCGGGCCGAATTCGATCATTGCGTCCAACACCTCGTCGCTGTCGATCGCGGAAATGGCCAAGGTGCTCGTACGGCCCGAAAACTTCGTCGGCATGCATTTCTTCAATCCCGTCCCGGCAATGCCGCTGGTAGAGGTGATTCGCGGGCCGCAGACCAGTGAGGTAGCTGCGGCAACCGTGGCGGCCTACGCAAGTGCCATGGGCAAAACTCCGGTGGTGGTCAAGGAATGCCCCGGATTTCTCGTCAATCGCATTTTGACGCCTTACATGGTGGGATTCCTGCGTGCCATTCACGATGGTGCTGACTACCTCGCCGTGGATCGCGTTATGGAAGGCTTCGGTTGGCCCATGGGGCCAGCCTACCTGCAGGATGTGGTTGGACTGGACACACTGCTTCACGTCCTGCGCGTGATCTCGGACGGTTTCGCGCCTCGCATGCAGCTCGAATTTCCCCATGCAGTGGAGCTGTTCGTGCGACACGAACGCCTCGGGCAAAAAAATGGGGCCGGATACTATCGGTACGACGCCGATCCCACTGGCAAGCCGAAGAAGTCGGTGGATCCGCGGACCGCGCCGCTGCTGGCGGGCATTCAGGCGCAGGGCCTCAATTCCTTTTCGGATGGGGAGTTGCTCGAGCGGTTGATGTTGCCAATGATCATCGAGGCGGCGCGCTGCCTCGAAGAGGGCATCGCCGAGTCGGCGGCCGAAATCGACATGAGCCTGGTGTTGGGGCTCGGCTTCCCCCGTTATGCGGGCGGACCTCTGAAGTACGCGGATTGGTTGGGTATTGATCACGTAGTCGCCCGCTGCGAAGCCTACAAGTCACTTGGGTCGATTTATATGCCGACCGAAGGTATGCGGGCGGCGGCTGTGGCCGGTAGGGGGTTTTACGGTCAGACGAACCGCCCTGACGGCGCGGCGCGGACGATGCCGCGATGACCGCAGGTGCCGACGCGAGGGCCGCAGGCGCCGACACTCGGGGTCGGGATATGGCTCGTGGCCGTACGTTGGCTGCCCGTGTCGAGGCCTTCGTGCGTGAGGTGATCGTGCCACACGAGCGCGATCCACGTCGTGGTGCGCACGGGCCCAGCGAAGACCTGGTCGTTGACATGAGGAAGCTGGCGCGGGCTGCCGGCCTTCTGACTCCGCACATTCTGCCCGACGGCAGTCACATCACTCACCGCGAGACCGCGCTTGTGTTACGGGCGGCCGGTCTGTCGCCGCTGGGGCCTGTTGCGCTCAACGTTGCGGCACCCGATGAAGGCAACATGTTCCTGCTTGGACGGGTGGCATCGAGGGAACAAAAGGAACGGTTCCTCAAGCCTCTCATCGATGGGAGCAAGCGCTCGGCGTTTTTCATGACGGAACCCGCCGGGGATGGAGGCGCCGGTTCGGATCCCTCAATGCTGAAGACGTCCGCTCAGCGTGACGGGGACTACTGGGTCATAAACGGCCGCAAGGCCTTTATCACAGGCGCTCGAGGCGCCGGTGTCGGCATCGTGATGGCTAAGTCGGAGGAGGGCGCGACGCTGTTTCTCGTCGATCTGCCGGATCCCACGATTCATATCGAGCGCATCCTGGATACGATCGACAGCTCGATGCCTGGCGGGCATGCCGTTGTCAGGATCGAAAATCTGCGCGTGCCTGGCAGCCAGGTGCTGGGTAAGAGCGGTGAGGGTTTCAAGTATGCCCAGGTGCGCCTTGCACCGGCGCGGCTGACTCATTGCATGCGCTGGCTCGGAGCCTGCACGCGCGCTCAGGAGATTGCGTCGGAGTATGCCGTCAAGCGGCAGGCCTTTGGCAAACGGTTGATCGAGCACGAAGGCGTGGGATTTATGCTGGCTGACAATCGCATCGAGTTGCAGCAGGCAGAGCTGATGATCGACTGGTGCGCCGACGTACTCGACAGCGGCGCACAAGGCACGGTGGAGTCATCGATGGCGAAGGTGGCTGTCTCGGAGGCGTTATTTCGCGTCGCCGATCGCTGCGTGCAGGTGATGGGCGGCACCGGCGTGAGCGGTGACACCATCGTCGAGCAGGTGTTTCGCGAGATCCGCGCTTTCCGCATCTACGACGGTCCCACTGAAGTTCACAAGTGGTCTCTTGCGAAGAAGATCCGGGACGAGGTACTTCTACGGATGTCGCGCTGACCCGCCTGGGAAGCGGGCACGCCAATCGCCGTCATATTCCGGTTGGATCGCGCTTGTGATCGGCGTGCCGCTTCTGTCAGATCCACTTGAACGAGCGGGCCGTGATTCCGAGCAGCGCAGCTGACATCAGCAACCACCACACGCGATCATGGGCGTGGCCAATCTTGAGGTCGGAGATCGCTTGTGCGATGGAGTCGATTTTACCGGTAAACTTTTGATCGACGCCGTCGATTTTGCGCATCAACTTTTGATCGGTGCGGTCTATCTTGACTGTCAGCTTCTGGTCCACGGCGTCGATCTTGTCCGACAGTTTGTGGTCTACATCGCCGATCTTGTCGTTCAACCGTCGGATGTCGACTTTAATGTCAGAAATATCCGACCGTATGTGCTCGACATTCGCTTCAAGTACTGCAACGCGCTCTTCCACAGGGTTCTCCGATTCAAACATCAACGCTGGTACTGCCATGATTGACTTCCTGATCGCACGGCCAAATCCGTCTGTGGCATATAGTACTATATTAATACAACGGCTCGAACACAGTAAAAAAGACTTCCAAGTTCTATCTTGCGAGAGCTTGAGGCGTCGGAGAGACACGCTGGCTCCACGTGTGTACCACCGTCGCGAAGCTCACGTGGGTTCCGCAGCTGTGACCGCCGCGCTCATGGCCGATAGAGGGGCTCAATCGATATCCAGAAAGGTATCGATTGGGGATTATGATAGATTGAGCCCGCGTTCGGCGGGCGGCCGTTGATCCTGACTCCGCGGGAGAAGACCGATTTGGTTGAATTTCTAGAGGCGTTGACGTGCCCGGGAGCGCTGCCTAAAGCACACCGGGAATCAGGCGATACCGCACTTGGTGGCGATAGGCTCGATAGGCGGGATCGGCGCCGAGTAAGCGCTCTTCCGCGCAGGCTCGTGCGAATTGCACACCGCACTCGCACAGCCAGATGAGCGCGTTGACAAGTGTAGGGTTACTCAGAACGATTCCCAGGCAAACCACGAGCTCTGATATGTACACCGGATGACGGACTACCCTGTACAGGCCGCCGTCGCGAACCCCGCGGTTGGCCGGCACGACCGCAAAGCTGCGGCGCAGCGAAAGCAGGGCTACTGCGAGCATTCCCAGGCCCGCGCCCTGGAGGAAACTACCGGCTGCGGTGAATCCGTCGCCGCCGCTTGCTCGCATCAACAGTGGTGCGGTGGTGCCCGCGATGCTCAACACCCACAGCCAGGGGGAAGTGGATTCGGATTTGGCGGGGCGCCGCGCCAGAAATAACACTACGAACAGTGCATTGACCGCCAGAAGTCCGAAGGACTTCAGCGTCCCGCTGCTCGTGAAACTGCGATAGCTCGAGATGGCTAGCAGTACGAACAGCGCGAGCACCAGGATGTTGGCCGCAGCCTGCAACAAGCCGGAGCCGTTGAAATGGGATCGTCGTCCGGCAGGTTGAGTCATGTTATTCATAGTGGATTTGCGCACCGGACAGCCGGTGGCGCACTCAATGGTGAAGCTGACTAAACACATCAATCAGCCGAAGGACGGCGGGTCCGACCGCCACGAGAAAGAAGGAGGGGAAGAGGCAGGCCACGAGCGGGAAAATCATTTTCGTGCCGATCTTGGCGGCCTGTTCCTCAGCCGCCTGCATTCGTTTGTCGCGAAACTCTTCGGAGTAGACCCGCAGTGCGTCGGCGACACCCGTACCGAAGCGCATCGTTTGAACGAGCAACGCGGCCAGACCGCGAATGTCATCGAGACCCGTGCGCTCCGCCAGATTCTTCAGCGCCTGTGTGCGCTCCACTCCCGCACGTATCTCGGCGTTAACCAAGCCCAGCTCCGCGGAGAGCTCGGGATGGCTGACGGCCAATTCGTCCCCAACGCGCTGCAGGGCCGCGGCGAGACCGAGTCCGGACTCGACGCACACGACAAGTAGATCCAGCGCATCCGGAAACGCGACGCGCAGCTCCCGTTGCCTGCGGCTCACACGACGGTTCAGCCACAGGCCCGGCAGGAGCGAGCCGAAAAATCCTGCCGCCAGGGCATAGAAGCCGACCTTCCCGGCTGACAGGCTGGGAAAGAGCGGCGAGGTGGCGAATACGGCAAGCGGCAGTGCGACCATGAGCAAGGCTTTGCACGCATAGAACAGCGACAGCGCATTTGACGAACGGTAGCCGGCATTCACGAGCATCCGGTTGACCTTGGACCGCTCCCAGTCCTTGCTGGGTAGGATATACGCGGAGTAGGGGCGCAAAGCGGCCGCGATGTTAGCCGCTCGCGAGTTGTCGTGCGTCTCGGGCCGACCCAGGCGGTTCAATCGTCGGCGTAACGGACTCGCCACGGCCACCGCGAGAGCGGAAACCCCCAAAGTGAATACGAAAACCGCACCCGCCACCATGATAACGAAGGTGAGCTCAGCCGGTTGCTGGCCGAAGTAGGTCTGAAATGCTTTGAGTACTGTGTCCACGTTGATCTCCGTTCAGACCCTGATGCGAATGATGTTTCGAATCCACAGGATGCCGACGACACCCAGTGCCGCGGCGCCCGTGATCAGGTTCTTCCCCATCGGGTGCTTGAGGAGTACGGGCAGATAGTCCGGACTCGTGAACCAGATCACGACGAACAGCACGAGCGGCACGAGGGCGAGAATCCATGCAGAGAGGCGCCCTTCCGCTGTCAGAGTGCGCACGCGCCGGTGCAATTTGAATCTTCCGCGAATGACCGCGGTGATGCGCTCGAGCGTTTCGGCCAGATTGCCGCCCGTCTCCTTCTGGATCATCACCGCTGTAACCAGAGCCATGACCGATACGCTCGGCATGCGTTCAAGCAGTCCCAGCATCGCACGCCGTACGTCACTTCCGTAGTTGATTTCCGAGAAGACGAGTTCGAACTCGCGGCTGACAGGCGCTTCCATGTCTTCGGCGACGAGTTTCAAGCTCTGGGTGAATGGATGCCCCGCTTTCAAGGCCCGTTTGATGACGTCCAGCGCCTCTGGAAACTGCTCCTCGAATTTCGCCATCCGACTGGCGCGCGCCCGCACAATTTTCAGATAAGGCAGCGCAAACGCAGTGGCCGCGGACATCAAAGCAACTTGCGGGAGACGTGTTGCCAGCCATCCGCAGACGCCAGCACCGGCACCGAGAGCGATCGAAAGGACCACTACTCGGTAGGCGGGCGTCGATTTCCCGGATTGCTCGATCATGCGGCTCAGTTGCGCCATTCCCGGCAAGGTTTCGAGCGAGCGCTCCAGCGGCGAGAGTTGATTGAGATACTTCTCGCGCAGCAGCGATGCGAAGCTAGCTTGCGAACTGGCTGCTGCAACCGTGCTCAAGCGCGCGAGCAGGCGCTTGCGCATCTTGCCCGATTCACCGAATACAGGGATGACCATGCCCTGCGCAAGCAGAAACACGGCGACGAAGACCAGGCCGAGAAAGAGCCACATACTGTTCATTGTGGGCTATCTCCTCGTAACGTACAGGTCGCGTGCATTGCGAAAGAGTTCGACAGGCAGATCGATTCCGCGCTCCCGCAACCGCTTCTCGAAGGCCGGCACGATGCCGGTGGCGATCAACTCGCCTTGGACGTTGCCGTCCTTGTCGAGGCCACGCCGCTCGAATGTAAACAGTTCCGATGTCGTGATGACATCTCCCTCCATACCGTTCGTTTCCTGAAGACTCACAACGCGGCGGCGGCCGTCCTCCTGACGTTCGACCTGGATTACCACGTCGATGGCGGACGCAATCTGCGTTCGGAGTCCCTTGATTGGGAAGTTGATGCCAGTCATAGAGACCATGTTTTCGACGCGCGCCAGTGCGTCGCGCGGGGTATTTGCATGAATGGTCGTAAGAGATCCGTCGTGACCGGTGTTCATCGCCTGCAACATATCCAAGGCCTCTGCGCCGCGTACTTCACCGATGACGATCCGGTCGGGGCGCATGCGCAGACTATTTCGCACGAGGTCGCGTTGACTGACGGCGCCTCGATCCTCGATGTTCGGCGGACGCGTTTCCAACCGTACGACGTGTGGCTGACGAAGTTGAAGTTCCGCGGAATCTTCTATCGTGACGATCCGTTCGGTCGCCGGAATGAAGCCGGACAATAGATTGAGCAGCGTGGTCTTGCCGGCGCCGGTGCCACCGGACACCAATACGTTGAGCCGACCTTGCACGATCGCGCTCATGACCTGCGCGAGCTCGGTGGTCAGGGTGCCGAGCCGCACGAGGTCTTCGATAGCGAGCAGTTCGACCGCGAAGCGCCGGATGGACAGCGAGGGTCCGTCCAGTGCGAGAGGCGGGATGATTGCGTTGACCCGGGAGCCGTCTTTGAGCCGGGCATCCACCATGGGTGAGGATTCGTCGATCCGGCGTCCGACCGCGGAAACGATGCGATCGATGATGTTCATCAGGTGTGCATCGTTATTGAAGTGGACGTCGGTAAGCTCAAGGCGACCGCGGCGTTCGACATACACCTGTTTCGGCCCGTTCACCAGGATGTCCGATACCGTCTTGTCGCTCAGTAATGGCTCGAGTGGCCCCAACCCCAGCACTTCATCTTCGATGCGCTTTACGACGCGTTGCCGCGATGCCAGGCTCAAGGGTGCCTGGTCCTCCGTGATCAAACGTTCGCAGATCTCGCGAATCTGACTGCGAGCTTCGCGATCCTCAAGATTACCGATCAAAGACAGATCCATGACTTTGAGCAGTCGCTGATACACGAGATCCTTGCACTCGCGCTCTGCGGGGTTCAAGGGTTTGAGGCGATCGTCGGCCTCGTTGACGTTGTTGGTCCCGGTGCGCGCCTTGCATTCCTGGACATACAACGATTTGAGCTCGGCTGTCATACGGACCTCGATTTGCTTAAGCTTGAGAATGTGCGCGCTAGCAGACTTGGACGTTCGGCGGCTGCGCTACCACCTAGCCGTGTCTCGAGTACCATGACCGCCTTCGTGATTGCAGCGGTGCGGGCGTGTTCGAGCAAGGGGGCTCCGGTATCAATACACTGCGACACTGTGCGGAAGTCATTCGGTACAAGCGAAAGCTCGCCGCAGCCCAATGCGGTGCGAATGTCCTCAGGTGTGATCGAGGCATTCTTCTCGTATCGGTTCACCACTGTCACGATGCGTTCCCTGCCGACACCCAGATCGCGCCGCAGGCAGTTGATGAGCCTTGTGGCGTCGCGCAATGTAGTTACGGACTGCTGAACGACTAAAACGACCTGCTCAGCACGTTCCAGTACAGAGGCGGCAATTGGGTCTATCCGGCGCGGAAGGTCTACGACGACGTGGTCATTACCGCGCATAGCAAGCGTCAGTAGTTGCTTGACGTGATGGGGGGCGACCCCTTGCATCGGTAGTGCATCGTCAGCGGAATGGCCCAGAACCTTCAGCCCGCTCGCGTGCTTGACCATATATCCATCGAGTGCTACTTCATCGAGACCCTCCATGTTCTCGAACGCCTGCAGGACGCCGCGCTTGGGAAATAGGTCAAAATACAGCGGGATTGCTCCGAATTGCAGGTCGAGATCGAGTAGCGCGACCCGCCGCCGGGAAACGGCCGCCAGCGTGTGCGCAACATTGCATGCCAGTAGCGTGGCGCCGCAGCCGCCCTTGGCATTCATGAAGGCCGTGAGGCTTGCGTCCTCGCTCGAATTCTTGGCGCGATGGTCCCGGCTGATGCGAGTCAGGGCCGCGATCAGGTCTGCCTCTATCAGGGGAAGAGGCAGCAGGTCTCTGGCGCCCGCCTGCATGGCTAAGCGCATGACATTTGTGTCACTCGCCGAACCGACCACAATGACGGGCGGGCGCTGATCGACAGGGCGCAACGCCAGAGATTGCAACTCGGCTTGCCAGGTCTCTCCCAAATGCAGGATCAACGCATCGGGCAGTGTGTCCACGCCGTGGAGAGGATCGGCATGTCCGTTCACTACCTGGTTGCGTTGAATGCGAAGACCCGGGTGCTTGCGCAAAGCGGATTCGAAGGCATCGAGCGCCTCCTTGCGCCGCGAAACCAGCAATACATTCAGCTTGATGTTCGTGGGTTCATTCATAGGTAGCTGTGCGGATGTTTAACAAGGGGTAACGACGCCCACGCGCGGAATACCCAGGCTTTCGCGCGGGAGCGTCGTGGAGAAACCGTTCATGGGGATGGACGGCATGATGGTCGGAATGATCAACGACAGCGTGAAGCCCACGATACTCACCCGGACGTAGCGGATTGAGCCGAAGCCCGCGGGAGTGGTCGGGCTCGCGACGGGTGTACCTGAGGCATCCAGATAGGAAACCATGATATTGGCACTCGTCAGACCGCTGACAATCGCGCTATTTCCGGACCCGTTGTCGAATACCGCCACGCTGGCCGGTTTGGGGTCCCCCACCGGACATACGGCGGCCATGCGAGCTCCGCGCCGTGTGGCCTCGGTCAACGTGTTCATGACGAACAGGGCGCGCCCGAACTCGATTACTCCGAATATGACAACAAACAGAAGCAGGCCAATAATTGCGAATTCCACCGTCGTCACGCCGCGCTGAAATCGGTTCATCACAGTACCCTCATGACGACGGTCGCATTCAGGGGAAACGCGAGCGGGATCGGACCGCCGAACCCGAACGTGGGCAGTGACGCACCAAGCATGGGTATGTACGTGTAAGAAGCAGAAACGGACACGTAGCCGTTGCCTGCGTCCGTCACCGTAACGTTGGATGCCGAGAGTCCTTGAAGCAGCGGCGTGCCCGACACGCCGATGGTTCCAGTTGCTACGAGGTTGCTCGCCTCGGAGCGGACCTGGGTCGAGATGTTGACAACACCGGTCGTACCAAGTACGGCCTTGCCAGCGACGTAACGGGAGCCATCGCGGACGGCCTTCGTCAGAGTGTCGTATTGACTCAGCAGCCGCCCGAGCTCGGCCGTCGCCAGCATCAGAAACAACAGCAACGGTAACGCGATTGCGAATTCAACGGTTGCCAGCCCTCGCTGGTTTGAACACAGATTGCCCCTGGTAAATCTCATCAGGAATCTCCGCTACCCGGATCGCGATAGAGCTGGATGATGTACGGTGAAGGTCCCGCTCCCGGACTTGGGCCGGGTGTGCCGTTGACGTCGCACTTGCCGATGAATTGTCCGAGGACGTAGGCATCCGTGCCCTTCTGAACTACGGGCTGCAGGAGGAAGAAACAGGCGAATCCGAGCACGGGGACGGAAGTCGACCCGGTGCCCGTGCCGGTGCATGAGCCAACCGGAACCGCAACGATGCGCCGCTGAAACGCACCCAGCGTTGCGCCGTGGCCACCGTTCTCGGCCGGCTGGTAATTATATTTCGCCGGATTCTGCAAGTCCGTTTGGTAGTTCTGATAGCTGTAGAGGAGATTGATGTTTGCGGTGGTAATCGGCGTGGACCCCTGCATGATTGTGTTCGTGGTACCGCTGGTCTGTACGGTCAGCGCTGGTGACTGGGCTCTGACAATGACATCCGGCGGATACTGGCTCTGGGTTCCATTCATGGGTCCGCTGTAGTCGCCGAATCTCGTGTTCATACCTTGCGCGGTAGGTCCGGCTTCGTTTCCGGTTTCGGTAGTGACGGTGTTGCCGGTTGTGGTGCAGCCGGAATAGCCGCCCGCCAGGTTGTTCCGCACAATGTTGGCTCCGGTTCCGCCGAGTTGTATCAACTGAAAGTTTCCCGGTCCGACTTCAGAGGAATTTCCGGGAGCCGATGCTTTGAGCACTGTGGGGGCATTGACCGTGTAGCCCCAGAGATTCGCCGCGCCGGCCGTCGAATCGCCGCACACGAGCATGGGCGAAATGTTGCAGGCGTTGTTGATTTTCGGGCTCGGCCCCGCGACCGCGGTGGCGGTGACCGAGGTTTGGGAAATTCCTGCGAGTCGCACGAGCGTCGTGGGAAGGTTGAAGCCGACCGCGGTCACGCGAATGTAGGGGCCGGTGGGGGAGCCGGCAGTAAACGGCGGCAACGTTGCGGAGTACTGAACCGTTATGGATATCGGCCCGCTTCCGGAGGCATACGCAGTCGCAAGCTCCCTATTGCCAGAAGAGTTTGCGTTATTGGCAAACGCCTGCAAAGCCTGTGTCGTTGCGCTCCCCGTATTGCCTGTTTCGTCCAGCGTCTTGGCGCCCGCCAGGGCGGCGGCGTCCACGGCATTCTGCAGGCGCGTCTTGTTCAACATCAGATGCCCGCCGTCAAGCGCCAGGCCTGCCATGAGCAGCAGAGCCAGCAATGCGATTGCGATGAGTACAATCGCGGCGCCTCGTTGGGACCTGGGCGATGCGGCCATTGGGCGATGACGTTTCGACATTGTCGGGTTCCTGTTTGTAGCGCCGCCGTCCGGGCGCCGGTACCAGCTACTTGCTGACTTCGAAAACGAGCGGCTGTGCAACCTGCTCGCTCCCCTTGGGTACATCCTTGCGGTTCGCATCGAGCGCGTTTTTCAACCGCTGACCGTCGCCCGTCTCTGGTGCGAGAGCGGGAGGGTTTGCGGCGGCTCTGGGGTCGTAAGTCTGTGCCTGGATCATTTGCGCAACGGACTTGCCGAGTTGCGCATCGACGCGCGGAGTATCTGACGCGCATGCGGAAAGCGCCGACGTCAACGCGATTACAATGAGTATCTGCTTCATTTCGAAAGTCCTGTGGTTGATCATTGAGCGGGCTTGTCTGTGGATGGGCTGGCAGGCGCCTTATCCTTCGCCTGTTTGCCTTCCATGCGCCCGAGGAGGTAGAAATCCACATTCGATGGATCGACCACGCTGTCCGTCGGCAGGCGGATGTCGGCCGGCAGGATGGGTTTGGCCAGCTTCGGCGTGACGAGTATGACCAGCTCCGTCTGGCCTTTCTGGAAGTTCGAGCTGCGAAACAACTGCCCGAGAATCGGGATGTCGCCTAGACCTGGAAATTTGGTGACGGCGTTGCGCATATCCTCGTTCATGAGGCCGGCGATGCCGATGCTCTGGCCGTCGGCGAGCTCGACCACGGATGCGGCGCGTCGCTCGCTGAGCGCGGGAACCGCGAACACGCCCGAAGAGGTAATGGGTGAGACGACCAGCGAGTTCGCCTGGACGAGCTGGCTGACGCTGATGTTGAGTTTTAGATTGATGCGGC
>Ga0157379_10003969_pt1 | contig 12612 bp, 6 predicted proteins | sample S25metaG_FD_121802 | JGI IMG/M metagenome (GOLD analysis project Ga0157379, IMG submission 121802) | Switchgrass rhizosphere microbial communities from Kellogg Biological Station, Michigan, USA - S2-5 metaG | ecosystem: Host-associated > Plants > Roots > Rhizosphere > Soil | place: USA: Michigan... | reverse complement strand
GCAGAACATCGTGCACCGCGACCTGAAACCGTCGAACGTGCTGATCACCGCCAAGGGCGAGGTCAAGCTGCTCGACTTCGGCATTGCCAAGCTGCTCGCCGACACCGGTTCGGGCGACGTCACGCTGACCCAGGTGCGGCACGAGCGCCCGATGTCGCCGGCTTATGCCGCGCCGGAGCAATTCCGCGGCGAGAAGATCACCCCCGCCACCGACATCTATGCGCTCGGCGCCGTGCTGTATCAATTGCTCACCGAGAAATACGCCTACGATTTCCACGGCGCGGCGAAACCCGACGACATGCAGCGCATCATCGAGGCCAGCGATCCGGTCGCGCCGAGCCGCCTGCACCTGAGCGCGCCGCCGGTGCCGCCGAAACGCCTGCGCGGCGATCTGGACACGATCGTGTTGACCGCGCTGAAACATGAACCGCAACGCCGCTACCCGAGCGTCGCCGCGCTTGCCGACGACCTGCGCAACTATCTCGACGGCAAGCCGATCGCCGCGCGCCGCGACCATTTTCTGTATCGCGGTTGGAAGTTCGTGCGCCGGCATCGTGTCGGCGTGGCCTCGACGCTGATGATCGTGGCCATCGCCGGTTCCGCCGCGCTGTACGAAGCACGGCGCGGCCGGATCGCGGCGGCGGCCGCTCCGCTCGGATCTGCATCCACGGCGGTGCTGCCGTTCGTGAACATGTCGGGCGACAAGGGCAACGAGTATTTCTCCGACGGCATGACCGAAACGCTGCTCGACCGTCTGGCACAGGTGCCGCAGCTGAAAGTCGCCGCACGCACGTCATCCTTCAGCTTCAAGGGCACGAATACCGACGTGCGCAAGATCGGCGCGCAGCTCGGCGTGGCGAGCCTCGTCCAGGGCAGCGTGCAGCAGTCCGGCGACACGCTGCGCATCACTGCGCAGCTCGTGCGTGCGGTCGATGGCAGCCAATTGTGGTCGAAACATTTCGATCGCAAGGCCGCCGACCTGTTCGCGATCCAGGACGAGATTGCCGGTTCCGTCACCGAAGCCCTGGTCGGCGAACTGCTGCCGCGCACGAAGGCAATACTCGCCAAAGGCGGAACGAAGGATCTGGCGGCCTACGATGCCTACACGCATGGCCTGCAGCAGTCGGCGATCAACAGTATTGCCGCTTTGCAACGGGCCGATGAATCGATGCGGCAGGCGCTCGCACTGGATCCGGATTACGTCGATGCGATGCTCGCGCAGGTCGATGTCTGGTACCGCATGTTCCGCACCGGTGCGCTCACTGCCCAGGAATATGCCAGGCGCGCCACGCCGGTGCTCGATCGCGTGCAGGCGCTCGACGCGGACAACCCGCGCGCCCTGGGCTTCCGCGGTGAACTGGCCAACGAGCGCGGCGAGCACGGCCTGGCGGTGCAGCTGCTGCAGCAGGCGGTGGCCGCGGCGCCCGGCGTCGCGCGGCTCCACTTCGTGCTCGGCAACGTCTACCGCGATCAGGGCGAACTGGATGGCTGGCTCGCGCAGATGGAGCAGGCGGCGGCGCTCGATCCACGTGATGCCAGCAGCGAACTCGCGCGCGGCGCGGCGCTGACCGAGCTGAAGCGCTTCGACGAAGCCGAGCAGTCCGCGTCGCGCGCGCTGCAGCTCGACGCACGCAATCCCGACACGGCGAGCGATCTGGCCTGGTTGGCGACGATGCGCGGCGACTTCATAGCCGCGGCGGTTTGGAACCGCAAGGCATTCGCGCTCGATCCGGACGATCCGGACCTCGCGGGGTTCATGGCCGTGCGCCTGCAGGCGCTCGGCGAGGCGGCCGCCGCCGATGCCTGGCTGGCCGAGGCCTTCCGGCTCAGACCCGACGGCCTCGTGCCGCGTGCGATCGAGCTGACGTTGCATGCGGCGCGCGGCGAACGCGAACAGGTGCTGGCCGCGGCGCTGCGTCTGCTGCCGCGCCGGGCCGAAGACCACAATGGCATGTGGTCCGAAGCGATGGGCACAGGCTGTCTGGCGGCGAACGATCTCGGGCGTCTGCCCGCGATGCGCGCCGCGCTGGTCGAAGCAGCGGCAATGCCCGCCGAGCTGACCGCGACTGCGTTCGCAACCTGGGCTGGACCGGCCAGTTCAGCGCGCGCGCGGCTCGACGAACTCATGGATCTGCGGCGCTGCCTTTACACGGCAACGGAAAAGACCCGCCGCGACCAAATCATCGCGCTATTCGAGAATATTCAGGGCAAGGACTGGGATAGCCGCGAGCCGTACAAAGGCTACGCCCCGACGTTGCGCCAGGATCGCGAAGCGAGTGTGGGCCGCGTGTTGTGGCTGATGAATCGGACGACCGACTGGCCGTGGGACAAGGAGGCGGCTGCGCGCATGCTGGGCTATGCCGACGATCCCCGTATCGCGGCCGCATTCGCCGCGCGTCGCGCGGCCCTCGAGCAACAGCACGCGGCGTTGCCGGCCGCTCTGGCGAAGGAAGGACTGGCGCTGTTGCCGCACTGAGCGGATTTTTGGACCCGCGCAGCACGCTACTCGGACGCGCCCTTGTAGACCCGACCCTCCTTCATCACGAATTGCACCTTCTGTAGCAGGGTGATGTCCTCGAGCGGATTGCCCTCTACCGCGATCACATCGGCATAACGCCCTGCGCTGACGCTGCCGATATCGCCGGAATGCTTGAGCAGTTGCGCGGCGTGCGTGGTCGCGCACTGGATCGCAAACAGCGGCGGCATGCCGGCTTCGACCATGTATTGGAACTCCTTTGCGTTCAAGCCGTGCGGATACACGGCGGCGTCGGTGCCGAACGCGATCTTCACGCCGGCCTTGTAGGCCTTGCCGGCCGTGGCCTGGATGATCGGCCCGACCTGCTTGGCCTTCGCGGCGACTTGGGCGGGATAGTAACCCGGTTTTTCCGCCATCTGGCCGACGTATTTCCCGGCGCTGATCGTTGGCACGTACCAGGTGCCGTGTTCCTTCATCAGCTTGATGTCGGCGTCGTCCATGAACGTGCCGTGCTCGATCGAATCGACCCCGCCGATCACGGCGCGGCGGATCGCTTCGGCGCCGTGCGCATGCGCGGCAACGGTGAAGCCATAATCGTGCGCCGCGGCGACGAGCGCCTGGATTTCCGGCAGCGTGAGCTGGGAATTGTCGACGCTGGCGCTTTCGTCGAGCACGCCGCCGGACGGCATGATCTTGATCAGGTCCGCGCCGTACTTGTAGTGCTGGCGCACGGCTTTCCATGCGTCTTCCGGCGAGTTGATGATGTCCTGTTTCGGCCCCGGATCGCCGGCCAGGTCGTGGCGATAACCGTCGGTGCGGTCGGCGTGACCCCCGGTCGAGCCGATCGCCGTTCCTGCGGTGAAAATGCGTGGCCCCGGCACGATGCCGGCGTTGATCGCGTTGCGCAGCGCCACCGAATCGTAATCGTTGTCGGCGAGATTGCGCACGGTCGTGAAACCGGCTTCCAGCGTTCGCTGCGCGTACACCGTGCTGCGAATCGCGTAATCGGCGGGATTGAGGCGGAACTGGTCGGAATACTGCGTCGGGCTGGTTTCGTCGGTCAGGTGCACGTGGCTGTCGATCAGGCCGGGCAGACAGGTGGCATCGCGCAATTCGATCGCTTTCGCGCCGGCGATATCGGCGTGGCCTGCGCGAACTTCCTTGATGCGTGCTCCATCGATGACGACCGTGGTTTCGCCGAGCAGCTTGCCGGCATCCACGTCGAGCAGACGCGGGCAGTGCAGGGCGATGGACTCAGGCGCGCCCGCGGCGACGGCAACATGGGCGGAGACTAGTACGGCAACGGCTGCGGCGAGACGGGGGACGCGCATGCGTGATACTCCGATTTCGAATCGCCGCATGTTACGCGGATCGCACCGGTGCGCCTATGCCGGAAGTAGGTGTCAGCCTTCGAAGCCGTCCTTGAAGATGCCATCGAACGGTGCCAGGCGCAGGGCGACGATGTCGGTACCGCCGGCGGCATCCTGGGCGGTGCCGACGATGATAAGCCGCCCGTGCCAGAGTACCGCGGACGTCGCCGTGTTGAGGTTGGAAACGGTGTTGGTCGAACCGACGTCGTAGAGAGCGAAACCCTGCGAGCCGAAACTGGCCGCATTGAACGAGGTGTCCGGCGTACTCGGCCCGGAAAAGCGGGCGACGGCGAGGTCGTAGCTCCTGCTCGGGATGACAGTGTGATTCGGGCCCGAGCCGATCAGCAGGGGATAGTGATCGTACGGCTCGACAACCACGCGCTTGACGGTATCGACGTCGCTGTTGAACGGGCCGTTGATCTGGTCGTAGACAAATTTGTAATTGGTGCGTGTGCCAAGCGCACCGTCCGCCCCCTGCGTCGTGAGCGTCGCAGTCTGCCATGACGCCGTGCTGGACTGGCCGCCGAGCACGACGGTGTCGTGCGGCTGCAAGGCGAGTGCGAAGCAATAGTCATCATTGTTGTCGCCGTAGTCCTTGGCGAGCACGACGTTGCTCGAGCCGCCGCTGAACGTGTTGTCGGTCAGGATCGCTTCGAACGTAGTGTCGTAGCGATTGTGCGAAAGCGCACAATTCAGATCGCCCGCCATCGATTTCGTCGTGCCGGCGACGTAGAAGCTGCCATCGGCAGCCACGGCGACGTCGTAGGCGATGTCGCTGTTCGGCACGGATGTGCTGCTGAAATAGGAACTGTAGTGCTTCGACGTCTGCGCGCTGCCGTTGGCGCTCACGCGTGCCAGATAGAAATCATTGCCGCCGCCGGATTCGCTGTAGCTGCCGGCGGCGATCACGTTGCCGCCGCCGTCGAGCGCGATGCGGTTGACGACGACGGCGGTGTCGCCGCTCGACGGGTTGAGTTCGACGTTACCGAACGTGTTGAACGTCGCGTCATAGGTACCATTCGCTGTGAATTGCGAGATGAACGTTATCTCCGGCGTGTAGCCGTAACCCGGATCGGCAGCGACGATACGATCGTCACTGCGCACGACGACGCTCGTATTGCGGCATTGGCTGTAGCTGGCGTAACCGGGGGGAAGGCCATTGGCGTTGCCGAAGGTGGTATCGAGGCTGCCGTTCACGTTCAGGCGCAGCACGAAACAGGTGTTGCTGTTCGGGCTGCCCAGGTCGGTCCAGCCGGAGATGATGATCTTGCCGGTGGACTGCACCGCTACATCCATCGGCATCCAGGTGCCGTGATAACCGCCGGCCTGCGGCAGGCGCACCTTGCCGCCGCTGCCGAAACTGGTGTCGAGATCGCCGTCCGCGGCAATTGCCGGCAGTGGCGCAACGAAAGCAAGAGAGCAAACGAGCAAATAGCGCATCGGCTTTCTCCACGCACACGACGCCGCATTGTGCTACCGGCTATGTGAAGGAAACCTTGATGCGATCGGCAGGCCGGGCAATCCGGTTCGACTCTCAGGTGCTGCTGACGAGACCGTTGCGCACCGCGTACAGCGCGATCTGGGTGCGGTCGTCCAGGTGCAGCTTGGACAGGATCTGGCTGACGTAGCCCTTGACGGTGCCTTCGGTCAAGTGCAGCCGATTGCCGATCTGCTTGTTCGACAGGCCCTGCGCGATCAGCCGCAGCACGTCGGATTCGCGCGCCGTGAGCGTCTCGCGCGACCCCTGCGGCTTGCGCAGCAGTTCCATCAGTTGCCGCTGCGCGGCGGGTGCGAGGAATGCCTCACCCGAGGCGACGCTGCGGATCGCATTCACCAGATCGTGCTGAAGCGCGTCCTTGAGCAGGTAACCCGTGGCGCCTGCGTCGAGCGTGGCGCGAATCAGCGCGTCCTCGCCGAAGCTCGTGAACACGAGCACGCGCAATCCGGGTACCTGCGCGAGCAGGCCGCGAATGGTTTCCGGCGCAGTCAGGCCGGGCATTTTCAGATCGACCAGCGCGACATCGGGCGCGACGGCGGCAGCGGCTGCTATCGCTTCGGCACCGTTGCTGAATTCGCCGACGACGCAAAAGTCCGCGTGCTCGTCGAGCACCGCGCGCACGCCCTCGCGTACGATGGCATGGTCGTCGACAAGAATGATGCGGATCGGTGACAAGTCCAATACCTGTTCTGGTTGCCTCAAAGCTTGCATCACTGCGCCCGCCTATCGCACGTTGACGCCACTGTGCGCGCGCTTCGCGCTGCATGCTACCCGCGGCGGTAGGGAAACGGCACTGACTTTGGTCAGGCCGGCGCTCAGTTGAACCCGTCGCGGAAGATCAGGTCGGAAACCACCGTTCCCGGCGTGAAAACCAGACTGGTAGGACCGAGCGTGAATGTGCCGGACATCGTGGCGCCGGGCCCCGTGCCGGTGTAGGTGAAACTAAAATCACTTGCGGCCAACGTGCTGGCAGCGAAGGTAATCAGCGTGTAAGGCATGCCCGAAACGGGCGGCGTGTCGCCGTCGACGAAGTGGAAAGCGTGCGTGGCGCCGCCGCTGTTGACCAGGTTGGCCGTCAGCGCGAGGTGGTCGGACAAGGCGCTGCTGCTGCCGAGCCGGAATTTCATGACGGCGCCAAGCCAGTCGACGGTGTGGCCGTGAAGGGTGCCAGGTTGCGCACCGCCGCCGGCGCCTGGCGCGAGGATGCCCGCCGATTGCATCGACAGCGTGCCGAACGCGCCGTTCCCCGCGAGTATTCCGCCTGAGTCCACGGTGACCGTCTTGATGCTGCCGTTCACCTCGAGCGTCCCCGCGCTGACCACCGTCTGCGGGTAGGTATTGGTATTGTTCAGGCGCAGTATTCCAAGACCGGTCTTGTACAGCGTGAACGCACCGCCGATCACGCCACCCACGGTCAGGCTTGTGCCGGAGCTGAACACGTCGATGGACGCGTCGGCGGTGAGGGTAATGCCGGCGTTGGCGTGGTTCTGGGTGAAGCCGCCGGCCAATGCACCTGCGTTGTTGTACCCAAAGCCCGCCAAGCGCACCGGTTCGGTTGAAGTCGCGTCGAATTCGATCAGCAGCGTGGCGCCACTGTTTACAATTGTGCCGTTGCCGGATCCAGTTGCACCGAGGGAAGTGTCACTGGTCGCTTCGACCGTGCCGTTGTTGATCGTCACCGTGCCAGTGAACGCGTTGGAGCTGCTTTCGAGGAACAGCGTGGCGGAGCCGTTCTTGGTGATGGTGCCGGCGCCGCTGATCGCGCCGGCCAGATTCGTGTTGGCGGTGCCATTGATCGTGAGAGCCAGACCGTTCAGGTTCAGCTTGCCGCCGAGCAGCATCGGTAGTTCGCCATTGTTCTGGAACGTCTGGGCGTTGGTTTTCAACGTGATGTCCGTATTGAAATGCGGACCCAGATCGGTGCCAGAGGTCGGCGCGTTCGCGCTGACGCCGTTCGTCAGTGTTACGGCATTGCCGTCGATGCTGTAGTTCGACCCATTGAGCTTGATCTGGCGCAGCGCGAGACCGGTAAGGTTGTTGGTGTTGTATGGCTGCGGTGCACCTTGCGGAAACACCACGATGTCGCCATTGGTCGGCTTGGCGTGCGCACCGGCGCAATTGTCCCAGTTGCCGGCATGGCTCCAGTTGCCATCGATGCCAGCGCCAGTCCAGGTACAAGTCGCTGCCTGCACCGCGACCGGCATGCCGCCGAGCAGCAGCACCAGGGAAATTAGAAATCTGCGCATCGCGAGCTCCGCACCAACCCGAGGCTCCGTCACGCTACGCCGGCCGGCGAGCTTGCGCAATCGGGGTCAACCCATCTGCCGGTCCGACCGCGGCAGCCGCGCCTCGATCAGCGTGCCGCGCGGATTGTTCGAGCCGATGCGGAAACTGCCGCGCAGGGTTTCGATGCGCGTACGCATGCTGCCCAGGCCGATGCCGGGACGGAAATCTGTGTCCAGGCCACGGCCGTCGTCGGAAACGCGCAGCACGGCGTGTTCGCCCGTGACGGCCGCTTCCACGCGCAGGCGCTTCGCGGCGGCATGGCGCAAGCTGTTCGAAAGCGCTTCCTGGCAGACGCGGTACAAGGCCTCTTCGTGTTCGAGCTTCTGCGGCACGTAGGCGGCGAAGCTCGATGCCACAGCGATGTTTTCCGGCACGATCGTGCCGAGCAGCTTGGTCAGGGCGCCGGGCAACGCATGCGTGCGCAGGTTTTCCAGGCCGACCAACACGCGGCTTTTGCGCGATACCGTATGATAGTTCTCCGGTTCGGCCGGGGCGAGCTGGCGCAGCAGCATGCGCATTTCGGCGAACGCGGTTTGCGCGAGCTGATGCAGGCGCGCGACGCGCTGTTCGCCTTCGGCCGGATTGCGCTTCCAGGTCGCCGCCAGCGTCTGGCTGAGCAGGTTTATCGAAGCCAGGATCTGCGTGACGTTGTCGTGCAGCTCGCGCGCCAGGCGTGCGCGTTCGTCCAGCACCGCGGCACTGCCGGCCTGCGCGAACAGATGCGCATTGTCGATCGCCACCGCGAGATAATCGGCGACGACTTCCAGGCTGCGTCGGTCCAGGTCGCTGAACGCGCGATCGCTTTCGATGTTGAGTACGCCTAGCACGCGATCGGCCAGGCGCAGCGGGATCGCCAGCTCCGCCTGCGCCGGTGCCACCCCGGGCGGGCACACGTAGCGCGGATCGGCGCGCACGTCGTTCACGAGCTGCGTCAGGCGCTCGCGCACGGCCGCACCCATGATGCCCTGGTGGATAGAGAGGCGGTCCTCGCGCTGGATGCGATGTTTGTAGTCGCCGCCGCGCACGCGTACGACCAGCGTTTGCGGATCCGCTGGGTCGATCAGCGGGATATCCACATTGGGAAATTGCAGCATCTGATGTATCGCATCGGCCGCGCGTTGCAGCAGAGATTCCAGATCCTGGTTGTGGTGATGGATGTCCGCGGTGATATGGGCGATCAGCTCGAAGCGGCGCCGTCCGCGCAGTTCTTCGTCGTGACGGCTGGCATGGCCGATCGCGATCGCAATGATCGGCGGGATCAGTTCGACCAGTTCAAGGTCAGCCGGGCGGAACCGGCGCGGCGGCTCCACGCTCAGCGCCAGGTGCCCGAGCAACTGATCCTGCCAGCGGATCGGCAGGCCGTAGGAGATATGCTCGGACAGCGCCGGGACCACCGGTTTCGGCAGATCGCCGTAGCGGCCGTGATAGGCCTTGCCCGTGGCGAATATGTAGCCGGCCAGGCCTTCGCCACGCGCAAAGGTCGACTGGAACGGCGCTGGCATCGCGTGCCGCACGACAGCCGTGCGCACGGTATCGGTGGCGGCGTCACAAAGGCCTATCGCGCCGGTGTCGGCGTGTGAGAGCTGGCAGGCCGCGTCGAGCGCGCGCTCCAGCAGCTGCTGCAGCGGCGGTGCGGCGGTGATCTCCGCAAGCAGATCCGCGAGCAGGCTCGAGGCGTTGGGCGAAACGGCGTCGCGCATGACCGCATTAGCTTACAGGGTTGGCGTATCTGCTGCGGTGCGGTAGTCTGCCGAGCCTCGGCGAGGCTTCCGCTTTTGGCCACCTTGAGTCAAGGGGCGAACCGCTTGCGGAGCAAGCGGTTGGGGGTGTGGAAGGTACTGCGCCGCATTCGAAGACAAATGCCATTGGAGCACCGAGTTGCGCATGGAAGAGACCTACGATTTCAAGGCGGTGGAAGCCGCCGCGCAAAAGTATTGGAATGACAGTCGCGCCTTCGAAGTGAAGGAAGACCCGGCGCGGCCGAAATTCTACTGCCTGTCGATGCTGCCGTATCCGAGCGGTGCATTGCACATGGGCCATGTGCGCAACTACACGATCGGCGATGTGATCAGCCGCTATCAGCGCATGCTCGGCAAGAATGTATTGCAGCCGATGGCCTGGGATGCGTTCGGCCTGCCGGCGGAAAACGCGGCGATCAAGAACAATACGGCGCCGGCGAAGTGGACCTACGCCAACATCGACCATATGCGAGCGCAACTGCAAACAATGGGTTACGCCATTGATTGGTCGCGCGAGTTCGCCACCTGCCAGCCCGACTACTATGTGCACGAACAGCGCATGTTCGTGCGCCTGTTCAAGCAGGGGCTCGCGTATCGCAAGAAATCCGTAGTCAACTGGGATCCGGTCGACCAGACCGTGCTCGCGAACGAGCAGGTCATCGACGGCCGCGGCTGGCGCACCGGCGCCGTCGTGGAGAAACGCGAGATCCCGCAATGGTTCCTCAAGATCACCGCGTACGCCGACGAACTGCTGAAAGGCCTCGACGACCTGCCGGGCTGGCCCGACGCGGTCAAGACGATGCAGCGCAACTGGATCGGGCGCAGCGAGGGTCTGGAGATTTCGTTCGCAATCGAGGATGAGATCGCGCCGGTCCGGGTGTTCACGACGCGCCCGGACACGCTGATGGGCGTAACGTTCCTGTCGATCGCCGCGGAGCATCCGCTGGCGCTCAAGGCCGCGTCCACCGATCCACGCATCCAACAGTTCATCGAAGACTGCAGGCATGGAGGCGTGGCCGAAGCCGAGCTCGAGACACAGGAAAAGAGGGGCATTGAAACGGGTTTCCACGCGATCCATCCGATTACCGGCGAAAAGCTGCCGGTGTGGATTGCCAATTTCGTGCTGATGGGCTACGGCACGGGCGCGGTGATGGGTGTGCCCGGGCACGACGAGCGCGATTGGGAATTCGCGACGAAATACGACCTGCTGATCAAAATGGTGATCGTGAGCGACGCGGTGCGCGACGCGATCGCGGAGCTCGGTCGCGACGCGGCGCAGAACACCGATCCGATGAGTGCGGCACTCGGCGGCGGCAAGATCGACGTCTTCGAGCCCGGCGCGGCAGAAAGCATCATTGCCGAGTTCGAGCGCGACATCATCGAGAAAGGTGCGTACACCGACTACGGCACGCTGGTGAATTCTGGGGAATACGACGGGCTGGATTACCAGGGCGCGTTCGATGCGCTGGCGGCGCGCTTCGGCGAAGAGCACCGCCGCGTCAACTACCGCCTGCGCGATTGGGGCGTGTCGCGCCAGCGCTACTGGGGTTGCCCGATTCCGATCATCTATTGCCCCAAGTGCGACGCGGTGCCGGTGCCCGAGGAGCAGTTGCCGGTATTGCTGCCCGAGGACGTCAAGTTCATGGGCGTGCAGTCGCCGATCAAGGCCGATCCGGAATGGCGCAAGACGACGTGTCCGCAGTGCGGCGGCCCGGCCGAGCGTGAAACCGATACGTTTGATACGTTCATGGAGTCGAGCTGGTATTACGCGCGCTACACGAGTCCCGGCGCCACGACGCAGGTCGACGCGCGCGCGAACTACTGGCTGCCGGTGGATCAATACATCGGCGGTATAGAACATGCCATTTTGCACCTTTTATACTTTCGCTTCTATCACAAGCTGATGCGCGACGCGGGCCTCGTGAAATCCAGCGAACCGGCGACGAACCTGCTGTGCCAGGGCATGGTGATCGCCGAGACGTTCTACCGCGAAGACGCGGCCGGCCATCGCGACTGGATCAATCCGGCCGATGTGGAAGTGCAGCGCAACGAACGCGCGCATATCGTCGGTGCGGTTCTCAAAGCCGACGGCAAGCCAGTGCAGATCGGCGGCATCGAGAAGATGTCGAAGTCCAAGAATAACGGCGTCGATCCGAAGGAGATGGTCGACAAGTACGGCGCGGATACGGTGCGCCTGTTCTCGATGTTCGCGGCGCCGCCCGACCATTCGCTGGAATGGCGCGAAGCTGGCGTGGAAGGCATGTCGCGCTTCCTGCGCCGACTGTGGCGCGACCTGCGTGCGCACGTGCAATCGCCCGATCATCCACCGGTCGATCCGCTGGTGTTGAACGCCGTGCAGAAGGCGATGCGCCGCCAGGTGCACGAGGCGATCGCGAAAGTCGGCGACGACTACGGCCGCCGACTGTCGTTCAACACGGCGATCGCCGCAGCGATGGAACTGCTGAACGCGCTCGGCAAATTCGACGACGCGAGCGACCAGGGCCGGGCCGTGCGCCATGAAGCCTGCGAGACGCTCGTGCTGTTGCTCAATCCGATCACGCCGCACATCTGCCACGCGCTGTGGCACTCGCTCGGCCACCAGGAGCCGCTGATCGACGTGCCGTTCCCGCAGGCCGATCCTGCCGCGCTGGCACGAGCCTCGGTCACGCTGGCCGTGCAGGTCAGCGGCAAGCTGCGCGGCACGATCGAAGTAGCCGTAGATGCGCCGCGCGAGGAAATCGAGAAGGCAGCGCTGGCCAACCCCGACGTGGCGAAGTACGTTGCCGCAGCGACGCCGAAGAAGATTGTCGTGGTGCCTGGCAAGATCGTGAACATTGTCGTCTGATGCCGATTCTTTATTGCAATCACGAATCCGGCCACAGCTATAAGGTCGCGCTGGCACTGAGCTTGATGGGTGTGCGATTCGAACAGCGGCCGATTGATTTGAATCTGCCGCGCACGCAGCGCGACGCGGATTTCCGCAACGTCGCGCTATTCGGCGAAGTGCCGGTGCTGGTGTTCGACGATGGGTTAGCGGTGTGCCAGTCGAATGCGATTCTCGATACGCTGGCACGACGCTACGGCCGTCTGGACGGCCAGACGGAAAGCCAACGCGTGCGTGTGCGCGAATGGCTTGCGTGGGAGGCCAATCGCATCGCGATGAGCTTGCCGCACCTGCGTTTCTCGCGACGTTTCACGCCGGCGGGCCCGGCGCTCGATGCCTGGTTCAGCGAGCGCATGCAT
>Ga0157379_10003968_pt1 | contig 12613 bp, 14 predicted proteins | sample S25metaG_FD_121802 | JGI IMG/M metagenome (GOLD analysis project Ga0157379, IMG submission 121802) | Switchgrass rhizosphere microbial communities from Kellogg Biological Station, Michigan, USA - S2-5 metaG | ecosystem: Host-associated > Plants > Roots > Rhizosphere > Soil | place: USA... | reverse complement strand
TTCATTTTACTTCACCAAAACATCACCTGAAAATCATTCTATTATTTCCTATTGAATTAACTTTCAAAAAGTGCAAAACATTGGGACAGTTTTTTGACCTGCTGTATGTTTCACTCCTGAAAAGCCCAAATATGTGGGTGGATCATGGCATCTGGAGGGAGAATTGGTGAGTGGAGATTAATTCTAGTCCCCATATTTGTTTACCATATCAGAACAAGCATACCCATGCCACAGTGTTATATTATTACAAGGAATGTCCTTTGCTATGCTTTGGAATTATTGTCAAGAAGAGTATGGACTATGGAATGGGTTTTAGATCTGTACATAAACAAAGAAATAATATATTTCTTGAAGTGGTTGCTCATCTCGGCAGTGGGAATTCTGCAACTATTGGGAGCATATTATTTCTTGATTACCCCACCCAATCTTTCTTGATATGACACTGTCAAATAATTCACTGAAATACGAGAGAATGACAAGATCCTATGAGATACACAATCAGGTGAAAGCCACCTGATCTACTGTGAGGCTGCACCTGACTTCAATTCTAATGCCTCTCTCTTGAACAATTAAATTAATTAATGATACTAGGTACTCCAAATTAAAATTAGTCAGCAGTAACACCCTCAAGGTATATAAGAAGAGGTTTTTCTTCCTGTTCTCTGGGGGGTCTTCATCCTCCCATTGGTTGAAATTTTGGGGATCCAGGCAACATGCACCTGTGTGAATAATTAAGAAATTGAAGGATAATTTATTTGTTGTAAGCTCTGAGTGAATTACATAAGAGGATCTTTCTAAGATTAAGATCTGTACTGCAAGGCTGCACCTTGCTCTGATTCCTAAATTCTCATTCTAGAACAATTAAATTAATTACAACACTAAATACTCAGAAATGAAAATTAGTGAGCAGTAACACCCTCTATGTATATAAGGAGGGATTTTTTTCCTATTCTCTGGGGGTGTCTTCATCCCCCCAGTCAAAAATTGGGTGACTGGGTCTAAGTGGATTTTTGTGAACATTTAAGAACTTGAAAATTTATTGATTTGCTGTAAGCTCCAAAGGCATTATGTGAGAGGATATTTCATAAGACTTCTAAGAACTAAGAATAAATGTGAGAGCTAGTGAGTTTGATGTAAGTATCCTTGTCCTTGGACATTGGGGTCATTAATTTACATTATTAAATTACCAATTAAATAGTTGAGAAAAAGTAGTTAGTGTATGGAGCAGGGTAACTTACATAAAGCTTTAATGAGGGGAAACCCTTGAAGTTTGCATCTCTGATTTCCATAAAGGGAACTTTCCATTCAGATATCCAAAGTGTCGGTGTTGCTTGTGTTATCAGTGAATAGAGAAATAAGTTATTTTCTTTCTCTCTCATGACCGAAGAAGAGAAAGGAGATTTGATAAATTGAGTGAATTTTCTGAGAACTTCCTAAGACGGAAAGAATTAATCATAATTTCGGGAGCTTGTAAGATTATTAAAGATAGAGGGATGACAAGGAGAGCATCAAGAGTCATCTGGCCTTCCGCTAGCAAAGTAATCGTGACAGTGCGCGGGAGTTTGACTATCAGGAAGACCACCATAGCTTGTTACTCGAGAAATTTGGTATTGACTCCTAGACATCATAGACGGTTCTAAACGTTGGAACAGATTATTTGGGCTGTATTACTATACATTTCACCGTTTCTTCACAGGGAATAAACTGGTAGTCGTAAGAATCTATCTTAGGCGGTCTATATTCACGATGTGAACGCGTCCTTCGATATGGGTCGAAGTTATCAATATCCTCAGCCCATAAAAGATGGTCCAATTGCGTTCTAAAATCTGGGCTTCTATGTTACAATTAGGTTATTTACTACATCGGGACTACCGTACTAAGCGTCTCAGGAGGAAATGGATCTAAGCCAAGGAAGCTCTCGAATCTCAGCCTCGAGGGGGAGTGGAAAGAGAGAGAGGCAAATTCCTGAGAAGCTAGATTTTACAGTAGGTGGTGAAAGAATGGTAAGTAGTAGAGGGTTGTAAATGTCTGTTTAAGAAGTAAAAGGGTGAGCATCTGAAAATAGTGGGGGGAAGGAATGAAGCCAGTCGTGTTAAAGATTGACTTGATTTATGGGAGATTGTTGGGATAAGATCTTCGTGTGCCATTACGCATGTCAGCGGTATAGAAATATCTCTGTATAAATGTCATGATGAGTGAAAGGGATAACAACAAATAATAAAGCGTACAGGAAGGTGTGTCCACAAACCACAGCTGATAGGACTGACTTAATTTACGGTAACATTTGTATATTGCATGTTGGCGATACCAATCCGGTTATTTGAGCCATCGTACAAGGTATAGAAACGTTCTCTGTAAAGATGATCGGTGAGAAGACGATATACTGAATTAAAATATCGGAACGCACAAGAAGGTATACCCCAGAACAAAGTGCAGATCGTGTGCACCCTCTATGTCACCAAGATCAGAGACAATAAGGTATGTGCTATTGGATTCTCCGCCAATGATGGTGTTAAGAGAACGAGGCCAGATTTGCGCGTCGGGGACCAGTTCGAAATTCATCTACACGGATAAATAAATAAATATAGTCGAGTGGGGTGGTCAAAGAAATCCTACTTACGCCACCAATATTAAAGACCAACGGTTGCAGGCTTTTGAATTGGTCGTGTGTGATTGATAGAAGACCGATGGTAGGATCGTATTTCGCCCCAGTAACGTTCTTGTACGTATTATAGGCCGTGGTATTTAGGAGGATGAGCGTGGTACCGGTATCTAAATAAATGTACTGATATTCAACATAAATACACTGAAATAAGCTCTTAAAACACACCGAAAAACCCTGTGCTGTTCTGAAGGACTTGTGTGTTTCCGTAACTGATTTATGTCAGGTTAGGAGCGTATTACAATTAATATAAAAACCACACACTTGACCGACTGGCTAATCCCCCAAAATCTCGATGCGGTTACATTTTTGGGGATGTTTGTGTAGGTGATGTTTCCAACGTGTTTCGAGCAGTCGGCCTGCCCGAAGGTTAGCTCCCCATTCTTGACAGTGGGATCGTTTGTTGGGGAGAAGGAGACACCAAGCAAGTTGGCGGGTATCGTCCCTGAGATAGAAAACTAATTAATTAACTCAAGAGGGCAATGATGACATTCAATTCACCTTGGGAAGCGAGGTTCTAAACGCATACAGCGAATCAGAATAGAGATGTTACCGTGCTGAATAGACATACCTCAGTGGGCGTATGGACGCCAACTGCAACGTCAGGGATAAGGGTCCCTATGGAGAGGTCAAAGGGCCCTGTATGCAATGGTTAGTCAGATGCACTTTCTTTCTAAATATCCTTATTGGTATACCGAGTCCAAGAATTCCGTCAACGGCTATATGGAGGGAGTTGAATATAAACACCTCTGGCCAGAATGGATAAGAACTTACGCAGTCCACGACTTTCCTGAGCCACACCGACACTTTGATTCGTAATAGTTAAGTTACTTCCAAGAGAAACTTGATCGAGGTCTGCGAGCCGAGTTAGCATTCAAAATGATTCTCCATAATTTTTGCTCCATACATTCGACGCCGCTCTAAGCCCGAGAAATCAGCAGGTGTAATCATGACCTTTTCCATACCAACTCACCATAGAACCGCTACCGTAGGTCACACTCTATCTTGGGGTTGGTACGAATAATAGATTGTATCTGTGAGTTTACATACAACATTGTTTTCCGTCTGATGAGACGTAGATGTCGGCACAAATGGTTTATTATTTCCTACCCAGGTATTCGATGATCCTCTGAATATCAAAACAATTAATATGGGATTTAGTGGAAATTTGATATCCTCCTTACGTGTCGACGAGAACATTATAATCTGTGGAGGGATTGCCGACGGAGATATTCACCGTGTACCCTGTCTGATTCATAAAGACGTCAATACAAGTCTTCAAATCCACGCTCCACTCACCGCGATGTTCAGAGCTTCGATGCTGATGGCGTCAGCACGCGAGCTAAGAGTGACTCCTTCCATTCCTAGCGCCCTGCGGACTTTATTTTTCACTCGAAGACGATCGACCTAAATACAGTGCATTAGAGAATATCACCAGGACAGACCTACAAACATACCGTTACGAGTGCATGGGGTTCGAGAGTGGGAAACCGAGACTTGATAGGGAAAGTTGTGAGGGTAGGAGTATCTCGATATGGAAAAAAGAACGCGAATGCGGTCGGGAGGATGAGGAGAGACGTGAATATCATCCTTACAAGGCACCGTAACGGACAGGGAGGGTATCCGAGGTGGGGGAAAGTTGGAGGAAGTGTCTAAGTGGGGCGTTCTTATAAGTCATAGGTTGAAACAGACTTAACACAGGCTAGCCGGAGGCGTTTCAATAGAATATCCAAGGCAAAGTTTGCTTCCGTTTACTTCAGTCAAATGTGTAGCCGCTTTGGGAAATGTAGCTGAGTCAGCAAATGCTTCTTCTTCGTCACAATTTACCAAATATATATATATATATACCTGGATCTTAATGTCGATTCCTCCTTCAAACCGAGTCATCGAAGCCTTCGGAGGAAAACCACCAGCCATACGCATCCGTGGTGGTCAGGAAACAACTTGGGCGGCAGCAAATGTCATCATCAAGCCCTTAGACACGTCTCTCGAGGTAATCCAGTGGCAAGCTTCTACATTCTCTTCCTTGATGGGTAGAAGCGACCTTCAGCTCTCAGCACCTCGTAAAACACCTAACGGTGATATAGTTCTCGAAGGTTGGACAGCATGGGACCGTTTAGAAGGTTCATCTGAGCATCAGGGTCGCTGGGATGAAATAATCCGTGCCGGACAAATATTCTCTGATATCGTCAAAGATGTTCCTCGTCCTCCGTTCTTGGATGCTCGAGACGATCCTTGGGCTATCGCAGACCGCATCGCATGGGGAGAAATACCTGCAGATGCCGTACTTCATGTTCGATATATAGAAGACCTCTTGAAGAGACGGAGCTCCAGGACGCCCACATGTGAAGCTTCCCAGCTTATTCATGGGGACCTGACAGGAAATGTGTTGCTTTCGGAGACACATGTCCCTGCAGTAATTGACATCTCCCCATATTGGCGTCCTCGAAGCTTTGCCACAGCGATTGTTGTAGTCGATGCCTTGACATGGGAAGAAGCACCACTAGAATGGGGACGAAAATATTTGCAAGACGACTCACAGAAACAAGCCTTCATTCGGGCTCTCCTCTTTCGCGTTCTCTCGGACTTTTTTAGATGTCCGACGGAACCCGTCTCAGACCTTTTTCAAAGAAGTATGCAACTTCTTGCAGAAGTTTTTGTGCAATAACTATCGGGATATGAATGGTGGATAGGTCAGGAGAAGGACTGTGGGTAACATCTAACTTACCCTGCCGTCATTCTAGTAAAAGAAATATTGAATAAGAATAGAAATTGCAATCCGTGGGATCAAATTCCATCAAGAATCTACCCCGCTATTGATACTTTACCTCAATCTTAAGCCGCAATTATAAACCGATGGACAATAGAATTCATATCTGCGCCAGTTTTGGGACCCGTTTATGGATGGGATGCTACTGCCAATGAAGTCACATCTCTCTTAGGATAAAATAATGCGGCATCAACTTTAAGCTTGTACAATTGGCAATGTAAGGAGATTTAGGCTGGAAGGTGTGAAAGAGCCGCAATGTTAAAACAATCTGGAAATCGCGCCCACGTGAAACCATAAACCACATCAACGCGTCAAGCTTGCCTATTGCCTCGATGCCACCCAAACCACGTCCACGTCCCCGCCCTCGCGCTGTAGCTCCTACCCAAAACAGTGATGTGCTATCGAGTACCCAACCTTCAAGCCCAGGAAAGAAGAACGATGCAGACTTTTTCATGAGGAACCGAAATCGTACCAAGGAGGAAATGGAAAAGATCAATAAACGTGTTGCACGTACGTCATTTCTCTCGACCTACTGATCGTTATTTATTTAGTCCTCTGTAGGTATTGAAGAGGAGAAACACGCGGCGTCCTTGAGTCAAGAGTCGGACGATGATGATGATTCCGATGAGGAAGAGAGGACACCAAAGGCTGGGCGGAAAAAGGAGAAGGTGCTAGACACAGGGAAACATAAGGGATTGCCCAAATGGGCGAAGGAAGGTGCAATAGCGTATGTCACTCTGCCGTGTTTTTCTTTACCTATTTATCTGATTAGCTTGTGACCAATTACGTTCGGCGTGAATTCATAGAGATCTACTGAAGGAATCAGACTCCGATAGAGAGAATACTTCTACCTCCAGCACACCATCGAAGAAGAGACGTCGTGGAGGTCAAGATTCTACAAACGAGACACCTCACAAGCGCAGCCGCTCAAGGTCACTCACTCCACCACCTCAACTCACAGAATCAGAGAGGCTGCGCGCAAGGTTGGCTATTCAGTAAGTCTGATAGGGTTAGATGCCTCCAATTCAATCTAAATTACGTCCTTCCTCAGGCATGTCCTGAAGCGTACTGAAAACTTGGAAGCACCTTCCCGACCATCGGTTATTGAGATTGAGGACGATGACAACGATGATGCAGGAGACCAGGAATTAGATCCTGCCTTGCGTAAAATCGCTGAAAAGATGCGAAGCAAAGGCCAGAAGCAGCTCTCTGGTTCGTTATCATTTCGTTTCGGTGTTCCTTCATAAAACCTTACTGTTTCATAAACTTCAGAGCTGGACACTAACGCATCCTCAAGTAGTGGAGTAAACCATGTGAACGCTCGCGTACAATGGGTAAATCACCCAGAAGATGACAGTACAGGTGGTGCAGCCCCAGAGTCATGGATATTCACAGTGAACGCGGTATGTCACCTGGGTTACACCAAGATATTGTCGTTAATGTATTCCCCCAGAATGAATCGTTTAAGCAGCTTCTTATTCAACTCGCCAACAAGGCATACATACCAGTACCAGACCTTGTCCTGATGCGTGAAGGAAAGCGCATATTTCCCAGCATCACACCTTCAAGTTTGGGCGTGTATGGTCGGCTAGACCTCGGTATGTGTTGCAGCTTCGTTTCTTCCATTATCGTGTTTTATTAAATGATTTGTCTATTACCCAGAGGCATGTACCCTATCCACATACGATGCCATTCGGCTGCGCAACCTCCGTTCGCCAACTCCAGCCCCACGACCTGACGGTATAGGTATAGTTTTGAACCGCGAGGGTTCGGCGGCTCCCTCAGAAGCATCGAACGCAGAAGATTCTGACAAATTCAAAATTATTCTGCGCGCGGCCGGCACAAAAGAAGTATCGCTCAGCGTCAGGCCCTCGACGACATGTGCTAAGATCGTGAAAGCTTTCCTGGCTGTATTAGTCAGGCAAGGCGGGACGAACCTCACCACTGCCAAAGCAAATAAAGTGCGACTCTGTGTCGATGGTGAGAAGCAAGATCCGAATGCGCCAATATCTGATTGTGACCTCGAGGATGGGGATATGGTGGAGGTCGTTGGCTTGTGATTCGCTGTGGAAGGCATACCGTAATGTTTCTTTCTTTGGTCTCCTTGCTCTCTGGTTGGTTTTGTGTCTTGAACTTTTTACAGGTATGATAGGTACCTCGTGTTGTATTCCAAAGCATGTTTGTTTCTCATTCTCGTACCCTATGCGATATACATACACTCACTGAATTTGCAGACCCTACAATGGAAGGTTGTTCGTATGCGTAATGGTTGTTGGGTAAAATTCGAAAGTGACATAATTGATCTCGGGATCGACGCAATGTCTAGCCCAAGACTTTCTGCCGTCAGGCCATTTATTCCTGAAGACCTTCTTCGAGGATAAGCCCGAGTCCTCGTGCCCGAGACTTCCTTGTGGCCATAAGTGTTGGGTCAAACCCACGGCACGAGCGGCATCGTAAATCCGAAAGCATCCGATGGCTTTGCCGTCTGCTCCTTCAGAGGCCGACCATCGGGATGTCATGAGAGCAGAAAATGACTCTATCGATAAATCACTCCTCGTGGTATTTATAATGATTAATTCCTTTAGGCATATATATCTAAGGTATACGTTCCGAAATTCCCGTCTAGAGTCGAGGAGTGGAAGTCAAGTATGACTGTTTATGACCTCCCAACGACTCCAACGTCAACGGCTACTTCGACAGTCCATGATTCCGTCTCGCATGACGATCATATTGACAACAACATTACGATTCAAAGTACGAAAGGAGAGGGAACTAGCTCTTCCTCGCCTGTCTTGAAAATACCAGAGAATATGCACCCACCTGTAGATATTGAACATGTTCCTGTGCAGGATGATCCTCGAGAATGGCCAAAGCGTCGCAAGGTAAGCCTCTTATATGCATCTCAAATCTTGACCTCTGACACTGATACGACCCAATTCAAGCTTTTTACGTTAGGCATTGTAGCATGCGCAGCTCTTATTGCAACCTTGGGAGTAAATATCTATAATCGTGAGTGACTTTCTCAAGTGATCTGCAGTGAAGTCTTGGCAGTGTGTCGGCGGGATAAGTCTTCCTCCGCACTCACCGAATTTGGTTATACTATCTTGCTGACTTCGATCCCCTCAGCTGCCATAAACGATATCAAAGCAGAGCTTCACGCGACTGATCAACAAATCTCATTGTCACTCTCCATTTTTATTCTTGTTCAGGGTAGCACACCTTTAGTCTGGAGCGCACTCAGTGAAATTATTGGACGAAAGGTGAGTTTGTATCTCATTTCCTGGACAGTGCGACTAACGGCATATGCATGCGCTGCGACAGCCTGTTTACCTTGTCTCTATTACAGTAGGAAAAACTATTTTTACCTTTTCTAACAGTCTCTGAGAAGTCTTCCAAAGCTATATCTGGTAGGATGCACCGTTGCCGCGACTGCACAATCCGTTGGGGTTTTGATTGCCATGAGAATTTTGCAAGCAATTGGAGTACGTAACTGCACTTTTTTTTCTTCCACATGGCTTTACTCAGAGCTTCTTACAGGGAAGCGCAGTCCTAACTATAGGTGCCGCCACATTAGCGGTGAGAGCCACGGTTCTTTGTTCTTTCGATTATTCTAATATATCTCTAGGATATCTACGAGCCACGAGAGCGAGGTACAGTTGTCGGAATATACTATGCAGCACCTCTTCTTGGACCCTCTTTGGGACCCCTCATTGGAGGGATTGCTACACAATTATTCTCCTGGCGGGCGACATTTTATTTCTTGGTCATTTTTGCAAGTCTTGCCCTCCTCACGTTTATATTTTTCAAAGACACCTTCCGGCGAGAAAGAAGCTTGTCGTATCAAAATGCCTTGCGCCATGTGCGCAAGGAACAAGAAGCGAAGCTACGGGCAAAGGAGAAAAATCATTCACATACCCCAAATTCCTTAAAATTCAATGAAAAGACGGGCTCTATGTCTACACACGATCTAGAGGTTGGGGCCACCCCCGAATTACAAGAGATCCGACTTGGGCTAAGGGAAGTCAACCCGATTCGGCCTGTCATTGCTATTATCAAGCGACCAAATAACCTTGCTATCCTTGCACCTTCTTGTACGCCTTCTTTCTAGTAAACTTATCACGCCATTACTAACATATCTCTGAATGACGTAGCTATGATCTTTGGCTTTACATACTGTATCACATACACGGCCGTTAGAACCCTAGGCAACGCCCCGTATAATTATGGATCTCTTAATCTTGGTCTGGTACTACTAGCATTCGGCATCGGTAAGCCACTCATTTTCTTCTTCAATTGAAAACTGACATTCGCATATTAGGAAGCATGGTAGGAAGTGTGGTAGGCGGAAGATGGTCAGACCATGTCCTACGCAAATGCAAAGCGGAGAAAGGGGAATCCAGTAGTGAAGTTAGTACCTTTATCTCTTTTATCTTCTATTTTGAAGAGACCAACCAAACTAATCTTTCCTCCAGGATCGACTGAAGAGCACAAAACCCATGATGTTAATTCTACCGGGTTCCTTACTCGCTTACGCTTGGATGGCACAAAAGCGCGTAAATGTCGGGGGCATATGTGTTGCATTATTCTTGATAGGCTTCTCTTCAATGTGGGTTCATTATTGCCAAATCACTTACCTGCTAAACCACAAGGCTTTCCCAGTTGGATTTATTCAAGTACATTAGCATACATGGTGGACGCTAATGTGGGAAGATCCTCGACTGCTGTGGCAAGCAATAGTTTTGTCAGAGGCTTTGCAGGCTTCGTAGCGGCAGAAATCGCTGTCCCTTTGCAAGTGAGCCAGTCACCATCTGTCGCGATACTGTCATAATAGATACTGATTTATTTTTAGGATGCTCTAGGGGATGGTGGCTTATATACATTGTGGGCAGGAATAATGCTCCTCGTGTCAGGGTTGATTCTACTCACCATTGCCAAAGGAGGACAATGGCGAGAGAAAGCCGAAGAACGCGAACGGCAGAAGAACGGAAAGGCCTAGATACAGATAGAGATGCCAATAGCTTGTCCTCGTAAAGTAGTGCAAACTTCGATAGATTTAGATATAGTTCTCATGCAGATTTCTCGATCATCAGTAGTCTCTCAATGAAACCAGTACCTGCAGGCCAGGATATTTCATGCCGCTCGGCAGAAGACCTTCCCGCCTTCTACCAGGTCGTCTGTGCTGCCGAAGAGGACTTCCAGAAGACTGAATCGTCTTGAGCGTACACATGTGCATCAAGGGAGATCATTGAAACTTCTAGGCTCTGGCTTCTAATAGCCTCTAATCTCTGATGAAGATATCCAGGGTTGGCTAAACGCGGCCGAAAGAAACGTGCCGGTCGGCGAGAGCGTGCCGTGTCGAAATGTCCCCGAACTATTTCTGCTCCTTTGCCTTTTCTCGTTATCCAGCGGACGCCGAACGATTCACGCGGCCATTCTTCCAATACTGCTTAACAACGGAAACACACGGGAGTATGCCGACTCTAGCCGACTCTCACCAGAAGGCATCTTCGCCGCCCCTCAGTGGATACAAGAGAAGGATGGGGAGCCCGTTCAATTATAGCGGATCTTGCTTTAAAAGATCCATCTCCGGCGAGCATCCTTCCTAAGACTCCCCCCTCTACTCATTTGGCGGTCTTTATGCAGTCCACTTCGAGATAAACTGTCCATTACCTTTTGGATATACATCTTACTATGGAACCCTCAGCTTTAGAGCTTGGTGGTATTACCCCCGAAGCTCCACCTGGTGAGGAAGACCGATCCTCCTCTACAGCTGCCCAAGTTATCTCGAATCCGGTTGAAAGAAGACCGGCAGCCGACATTGAACACAGAGTCGTTCACGATGACCCGAGGAAATGGTCAAAATCTAGAAAGGTTGTCTAAAGTTTGCTCTTTGCGCCATCATGACATCAATCATTTTCCAGAGATTTACTTTAGCAATAGTGTCTGTTGCTTCCCTCTCTTTGACACTTTCCGTCAGCATATACAATCGTCAGTCTTTGTGATCTGGGTTACAAGACTTAATGTTCATCACATTTGTCACGCAGCGGCTATAAATAATATTAAAAAAGACTTACATGCTTCTTACCATCAATTGTCTTGGACATTGTCCATTTACGCTCTCGTCCAAGGAGCCTCGCCAATTATCTGGAGTGCTTTCACCGAGTTATATGGTCGAAAGGTGAATCACTTTTGACTCACATGTTTCGCTTCTAATCAGATCTTCTACAGTTCGTCTACCTGGCCTCCATCAGTGTACGTCCATAACACTCGACCCCCTGATGACGTTGTTGACCCTACACAGCTCTACGTCCTAGGCTGTGGTGTCGCTGGTGCTGCAAAGTCAATTGGGACCTTAATTGCCATGAGAATTATACAGGGAATTGGCGTAAGTTAATACAATAGAACTTACTCCATTTGAAAATGAACTCCCTTTGTTCCACCATGGGTTTCTACAGGGAAGTGCTGTTCTCACCATCGGCGCAGCAACTTTAGCGGTGAGCACTTCACTCCCTTTCGGGCGGTGCGAGACTTACGTTTTTATGACAGGATATCTACGATCCTGAAGAAAGAGGCACGGTCATGGGAATTTACTATGCCACTCCACTCCTCGGACCTTCTCTTGGTCCATTGATTGGCGGTACCGCGACTAAATTATTTTCATGGAGAGCAACGTTCTACTTTCTTGCCATTTTTGGAGGGGTCTGTCTTTTGAGTTTCGTTTTCTTTAAGGACACCTTCAGGAAAGAGCGGAGCTTGTCGTATCAAACTGCTCTCCGACAGCTTTTGAGAGAGCGTGGGGCGGCCAAAGCCAATGGCTCCGATGAACTGGGGGCAACAGAATCTGAACCTCCCAAAGCCGTTCAAAAGGAGGGAGTCCCAATATCTGCCGTTGAAGTGCAGGTTGAGCCTGAATTAAAAGAAATTCGGCTGACACTTCGTCATCTGGACATGATTCGGCCTATTATATTAGTTCTCAGGCGAATCAATAATATATGTATCCTCACCGCCTCTGGTACGTTTAATATTTCACGAACGGTATACTTGAATAGTCTCTGAACGCAACATACCCTCTAGGTTTAATCTTTGGGAGCATTACTTATTCGCTCTCGTATACCGCTGTCAGGACTTTGGGGAATCACCCATATAACTACAATTCTCTTACTCTAGGTCTTGTACTTCTT
>Ga0157379_10003967_pt1 | contig 12613 bp, 11 predicted proteins | sample S25metaG_FD_121802 | JGI IMG/M metagenome (GOLD analysis project Ga0157379, IMG submission 121802) | Switchgrass rhizosphere microbial communities from Kellogg Biological Station, Michigan, USA - S2-5 metaG | ecosystem: Host-associated > Plants > Roots > Rhizosphere > Soil | place: USA... | reverse complement strand
GGACTCACCGCATTGACGCGAATGCCTTCGCCCGCGACTTCGCGCGCGAGCCCGACCGTGAGGCTGTTGATCGCGCCCTTGCTCGCCGCGTAGTGGACCGCGCGTCCGCCGCCGCCCAGGCGCGCTGCGACGGACGACATGTTCACGATCGCGCCACCGGCGCCGCCGTGGCGCGTCGACATCCGCAGGATCGCCTCGCGCGCGCAGAGCAGCGTTCCCGCCACGTTCGTCGCCAGCAGGCGCAGGAGCTCGGACGCGTCCAGTGCATCGACGCGGCCCTTGGTGCCGCTCGTCGCGGCGTTGTTGACCAGCGCCGTCACGGGCCCCAGCTCACGGTCGACCGTCGCGAAGGTGCGCCGCACGTCGGCGTCGTCGCCGACGTCCGCGCGCAGGCACAACGCGCGCTGGCCCGCGGCGCGGATGGCCTCGACGACGGGCGGACCGCGGACGGCGTCCTGCCGACAAGTGATGCAGACGTCGTAACCACGCGCCGCGGCGAGAAGCGCGATCGCGGCGCCCAGACCGCGCGTGCCGCCGGTCACGACCATCACGGGCGTCATCGGGGTCGACCCTGCGGCCGTGCAGCGGTGGCACTCATGGGGCCGTCTTTGCGGCGTCGCGAAAGCGTTTGGGCGTCAGGCCCGTGCTGCGCCGGAAATGGCGCGTGAAATGGCTCTGGTCGGCAAAGCCCGCGCCGCATGCCGCATCGGCGATCGACGTGCCGCGCACGAGCAGCGCCTTCGCGTGCTCGATGCGCAGCGCGAGCACGAGCCGATACGGCGTGGTCGCGGATTCGCGCCGGAAGGCACGCGTCAACTGAAACACCGAGACCTGCGCGACGCCGGCGATTTCGGTCAGCGTGATGCGGCGCGTCAGGTTGCTGCGGATGTAGCCGACGATGGCTCCGAGCGGCAGCGCCGCCGCGCAATCGGCGCGTGAAGGCGGCGCCGGCCGATGGGATCCCGCGGCCGCGACATCGTCCTGCAACCGCGGTGGAACGTCGCTTGGAGCTCGATCCAGCATGGCGTCGATTCGGGTCACTCGTTAGGTGCTGGACGACGACTCTAGGCGCATAAATTTGATTTGCAACGGCTTTTTCCTCATACTCGCCATGACTCAAAGTCATGACCGATGGCGCGACGCCTCCCGCCCCTCAATTCGCTGCGCGCCTTCGAAGCGGCGTCGCGGCACGCGAGCTTCACGCGCGCCGCGCAGGAGCTCTTTGTCACGCAGGGCGCGATCAGCCGGCACGTGGCCGCGCTCGAGGGCTGGCTCAAGGTGCAGCTTTTTCTGCGCAGCTCGCGCGGCATCGAGCTCACGCCGAAGGGCGCCGTGTTCTTTCGGATCGTGCGCGGCGCGCTCGACCAGCTCGAGTACGGCACGCGCCAGCTGCAGGAGAAGCCCGACGACAAGACGCTGCGCCTCAAGCTGCCGCCGACGTTCGCCATCCGCTGGCTGGTCCCGCGGCTCGCCCAGTTCCACGCGTTCAAGCCGGACATCGACGTGCAGATCACCACGTCGCACCAGCCGGTCAACTTCAACCGCGAGGACGTGGACGCGTGCATCCATTCCGACACGCAGCCGCTCGGCGACGCCCAATGCCGCCGCCTCTTCGGCGAAGTGCTGCTGCCGGTCTGCAGCCCGCGGCTCGCCGAGCGTGCGCCGCCGCTCGCAACACCACGCGACCTCGTGCAGCACGTGCTCGTCTGCTCGCTGCATCGCCCGCGCGACTGGCCGACGTGGCTCGAGGCGGCCGGCGTGGACGACGTCGACGGCAACAACGGCATCAAGGTCGAGAATTCCGCCCTTGCGTATCAGGCGGCGATCGACGGACTGGGCGTCGTGATCGCGCAGCGGAGCTTCGTGGACGATGACCTGCGGACCGGCCGGCTGGTCGCGCCGTTCGCGCTGCAGGTGCCGACCGACGGCGCCTACTTCCTCGGCTATCCGGCAGACCGGCCGAAAAGCGACGTCGTCGCCGCCTTCGAAACGTGGATCGTCCGCGAAGCGGCACGCACCGACGAGCTGCTGGCACCGCCCGCCCTCGCCGGCGCAGTCGGTGAGGCGCGGCGCACTGGCGCGCAATAACGTTCTATACCGTCACCCTCGCGTTTCCTTAGTGTCCGCGACACCGCCAACGCCCTGCCCGTCCCGCCCCAGGATGGCAAGCCTGTCGCGACGAGGCCACGCGCAATGCCGCTCACGCTGTTCGATCGCCTGTGGAGCGACCACCTGATCGCCGATCTCGACGGTGGAACCGGCTTGCTGCAGGTCGACCGTCACGTCGTTCATGAAGTAAGCAGCGCCGAGGCCTTTCGCAAGCTCGAGCGGAGCGGCCGCGCCGTCGCGAGCCCGCAGCAGACCTTCGCGACGCAGGACCACATCCTGTCGACGCAGGTCGGCCGCACCGACGCCACGTTTCCCGGCGGCACGGAGTTCGTGCGCTTCCTGCGCCGCAATTGCGACCGCCACGGCATTCGCCTATACGACGTCGGCGATCCGCAGCAAGGCATCGTCCACGTGATGGCGGCCGAGCTCGGCCTCGCGCTTCCCGGCAGCACGGTCGTCTGCGGCGACAGCCACACCGCCACGCTCGGCGCGTTCGGCGCGCTCGCCTGGGGGGTGGGCACGTCCGAAGTCGAGCACGTGCTCGCGACGCAGACGCTGGCGCAGGTCAAGCCGCTGCCGCTGCAGATCCGCGTCGAGGGGCGGCTCGCCAGGCACGTCGTGCCGAAGGACGTGATCCTCGGCATCCTGAAGCACTTCGGCGTCACGGCCGGCGTGGGCCACGCCATCGAGTACCGCGGTTCGACCATCGCGGCCTTGCCGATGGAAGGCAGGATGACGATCTGCAACATGTCGATCGAGCTTGGTGCACGCTTCGGCTTCGTCGCGCCGGACGCCACGACGTTCGACTACCTCCATGACCGCGCCTACGCGCCGCGCGGCGCCGCCTGGGACGCGGCGCTGGCGCACTGGCGCACGCTGCGCAGCGACGACGACGCCGCGTTCGCGCGCACGCTCGACCTCGACGTGAGCGCGCTGAAGCCGCAGATCACGTGGGGTACGACGCCCGGCGACGTCATCGACATCGACGAGCCGGTCCCCGCGCTTGCGAGTCTGCCGGAGCACCGGCATGACGCGTATGCGGACGCGATAGCGTACATGGGGCTGACGCCGGGGCAGCGACTCGAAGGCACCTCGGTCGACGTCGTATTCATCGGCTCGTGCACCAACAGCCGGCTTTCCGACCTGCGCGCCGCCGCGACGCTGGCCCGCGGCCGCACGGTCGCGCCCGGCGTGCGCGCGCTCGTCGTGCCGGGCTCCACCGCCGTGCGGCGCGCGGCCGAGCGCGAGGGGCTGGACGCGGTGTTCCGCGCGGCCGGCTTCGAGTGGCGGGAAGCGGGCTGCTCGATGTGCCTCGCGATCAACGACGACGTCGTGCCACCGGGCGCGCGCTGCGTGTCCACGTCGAACCGCAATTTCGAAGGGCGCCAGGGACCGGGCGCGCGCACGCATCTCGCCAGCCCGCTCACGGCGGTCGCCTGCGCGGTCGCGGGGCGCATCGCCGACCCGTCGCGGCTTGGTTAGGGCCGCGCATGGAGCCGCTCGTCACCGTCACCAGCGTCGTCGCACCGCTGTTGCGCGACAACGTAGACACCGACGCGATCATTCCCGCGGCCTACATGCGCTCGCTCGCGACCGATCCCGCCACCGGGCTCTTCGCGCGCTGGCGTTATCGGCCCGACGGATCGCCGGTGCCCGGGTTCGTGCTCAACACGCTCCCGTTCCGCAGTGCGCAGATCCTGATCGCCGGCGAGAACTTCGGTTGCGGCAGCTCGCGCGAGAACGCCGTGTGGGCGCTCCGCGGCTTCGGCATCCGTTGCGTCATCGCGCGCGGGTTCTCCGACATCTTCCGCGAGAACGCGTACAAGAACGGACTGCTGCCGATTGCGCTGCCGGCCCTGCGCCATGCGCGCCTGGCGACGGCAGCGACGAGATGCGCGCTGCGCGTGACGATCGACGTCGCCGCACGCCACATCGCGCTGCCGTCCGGCGAGACCGTCCCCTTCGATCTCGACGCGCGGCGGCAGGCACGGCTCCTGTCGGGCGCGGACGAGATCGCGGAGACGCTCGCCGCGCACGCCACGATCGAGCGCTTTCGCGCCGCCCACGCCGCGCGCGCGCCGTGGCTTTACGCAGTCGAAGCAACCGACGCGACGGCGCACCCGCAGCAGACGTGAAACCACAGGAGACCGCGTGCAGCGACCGACAATAGCGAACGCGATGGCCGCGGAACGGCCGCTCGTGACCCCACTCGCGCACGACGCGCTGTCGGCACGCTTGATCGCGAAAGCCGGCTTTCGCGCGTTCGCCATCGGCGGTTCGGCCCTGCTGGCCGCGCGCTACGCGCTGCCAGACATCGGCCTTATCGGCGTCGCCGACATGGCCGCCGGCATCCGCGATATAGCCGCCGCAACCGCGCTGCCGTTCTTCGCCGACGGCGACGACGGGTACGGCGACGTGAAGAGCGTCGCGCGCACGGTCGAGCTCTACGAAGCGATGGGCGTGGGCGCCATTCTCATCGAGGACCAGCTGCGCGACCACAAGCAGCAGCGGGCCGATCGCGCGCTGGGCGTGGCGGACCGCGCCGCCATCGAAGCGAAGCTCCGGGTCGCGCTGGCCGAACGCCGGAATCCCGACACCTACATCGTCGGGCGCACGGACGCCTTCGGTCTTCTCGGCCTCGACGAGGCGTTGCGTCGCGCCGAGCGCTTCCTCGCGCTCGGGGTGGACGGCGTCTTCATCGCAGGACTGAAGTCGATGGACGACTACGCGCGCGTCGGGCGCGAGCTCGCGGGCGCGAAATTATCCGCGGCCGTGTTCGAGACGGCCGGCATGCCGTGGCCGACACCGCAGGCGCTCGGCGCCCTCGGCTTCGCCCATGTTTCCTACCCGGCGACGCTGATGTTCCGCATCGCGGCGGTCATGCAGGGCACGCTGGCCGCGTTGCGCGCGCACGCCGATGGCCGCACGCCGATGCAGCCCGACCCGGGCGCCGATGCGGCGCGGCGCGTGCTCGACGACGCGCTCGAGCTGGCGCGCTGGCAGGCGATCGAAACTGATGCGAAGCCCGCGCCCACAGACAGCGGGCGCCGCTCGTGACCGACACCGACAAGCGCAACGCTGCCGTCGAGTCGGTGCCCCGCTTCGGCAGCGACAGCCTTGCGGAAATGCTGCGGTCGCTCGACATCGAGTACATCGCGCTTACGCCTGGTGCCAGCTTCCGCGGCCTGCACGATAGCCTCGTCAACTATCTCGGCAACGCGCGGCCGCAGCTCCTGCTGTGCGTGCACGAGGAGCATGCGGTGGCGCTCGCCCACGGCTACGCGCGCGTCACGGGCCGTCCGCTCGCCGTCGCGTTGCACGCGAACGTCGGCCTGATGCACGCGACGATGGCGATCTTCAACGCGTGGTGCGACCGGATCCCGATGCTGCTGATCGGGGCCGTCGGCCCCCTCGACGCGATCAAGCGCCGGCCGTGGGTCGACTGGATCCACACCTCCGTCGACCTCGCGTCGCTGGTTCGCGGCTACACCAAGTGGGACGATCAGCCGGGCTCCGTCGCCGCCGCGCTCGAATCGCTGCTGCGCGCGCATCGCATCGCGACGACGGCACCGCAAGGTCCCGTTTACGTCGTCCTCGACGCCGCGTTGCAGGAGGAAGCACTGGCATCGCCGCCCGCGCTGCCGGACCTCGCACGCTTTCCCGCCGCGCACGACGTGGATCCGCCCGCGGCGGCCGTCGCCGAGATCGCGGCCTTGCTGCGCGCGGCGAAGCGCCCGCTCTTTCTTCTGGGTCGCATGTCGAACCTGCGGGCGGATTTCGATCGCCGCGTCGCGCTCGCCGAACGGGTGAACGCGCGCGTGGTCACCGACCTCAAGACGGCCGCGAGCTTCCCGTCGGCACATCCGCTGCACCCTTGCGCCGCCGGCCTGTACGCGAGCGTCGAGTCCGGGGCAATGATCCGCGAGGCCGACGTGATCGTGAGCTTGGACTGGATCGACCTCGCGGGCACGCTGCGGCAAGCGTGCGAGGGCGGGTTTCCACCGGGCAGGATCGTCCAATGCTCGCTCGACTCGTATTCGCACAACGGCTGGAGCATGGACTATCAATCGCTGCCGCCCGCGGACGTGCTGGTGCTCGCGAGCCCCGACCGGCTCGTGCAGGCGCTGCTCGCCGCGTTGCCGGAAGAGACGCCCGAGCGGACCCACGCGGCGCCGCGCGCACCCGCCGCGGCCCCGGCGCCGGCGCCCTCGGGCGATCATCCTTCTGGCTCCTCGGCGTGCCTCTCGATCGCCGAGATGGCGCGGGCGACGTCGCAGGCGCTCGCCGGTCATCGGCCGTCGTACATCCGCTTGCCGCTCGGCTGGCCTGGAGAGTATTGTCGTTTCGAGGATCCGCTCGACTTCATCGGCTTCGACGGCGGCGGCGGCATCGGCTCGGGGCCAGGCATGGCCGTGGGCGCCGCGCTGGCGCTGCGCGCCTCCGGCCGGCTGCCGGTCGCCGTGCTCGGCGACGGCGATTACCTGATGGGCCTGACTGCGCTGTGGACCGGCGTCCACTATCGCGTGCCGCTGCTGATCCTCGTGTCGAACAACCAATCGTTCTTCAACGACGAGCTGCACCAGGAACGGATGGCGCGACTGCGCGGACGACCCGTCGAGAACCGCTGGGTGGGGCTGCGGATGAGCGATCCGGCGATGGATATGGCGCAGCTCGCCAGCGGCCAGGGTGCCGTCGGCTTCGGGCCGGTGCAGGACGTCCCCGCGCTCGAGCGCGCGCTCGCCAGCGCCATCGCGCAGGTGCAGGCGGGCGCCATGTGCGTGATCGACGTGCGCGTGGCACCCGAGTACGCGCGCTCCGTGTCCTCGGCGCTCATGCGAAAGATTCCCGCAAGATCCTGACAAGAGCGCCATCGCGGCGCCACCCCATTCACCCTGGAGGAACATCATGGAGCTATCCCGCATCTGGCTGGCCGGCACGTTCGCCGCGCTCGTCGCCACGACCGGCCACGCCGAGGAAATCGCCGTCGGCAACTACGGGGTGTCCGCCAACGGCATGCCGTTCGGCGTCGCGCTCGTGAAAGGCTACTTCAAGGACGAAGGCCTCAACATCACCGGGCTCATCTCGTCGGCCGGCGGCGGCACGTCGCTGCGCAACATGCTGGCGGGCGGCGGCGTTCCGTACGGCGAGGTCAATCCGGGCGTGGTGGTCTCGGCGATCCTCGCCGGTGCCGATCTCAAGATCGTCAGCGACAATGTGCTTACCGTCGCCGAGTTCGTGTGGGCCGTGAAGCCGGATTCGCCCATCAAGACCATCAAGGATCTCAAGGGGAAGAAGATCGGCTACACGAACCCGCGCTCGACCAGCCAGGCGCTTGCGAACATGCTGATGCAGATCGCCGGCTACAAGCCCGAGGACGCGGAAATGGTGAAGACCGGCGGCTTCGGCGAAGGCATCGCCGCGCTCGATTCCGGGCAGGTGGACATCGTGCCGATCACCGAACCGCTGTGGTCCAAGTTCAAGGGCAAGTATCGCGCCGTGATCGTCGCCAGCGACACGCTGCCGCCGCTCGACAACGTCGTCGGCGTCACCACGGTCGAGATGGCCGAGAAAAAAGGCGATTTCATCCGCGCCGTCATTCGCGCGCGCCGCAAGGCGGTCATTTTCATGCGCGAGCATCCCGACGAGGCCGCGGAGATCGTCGCGAAGCAGTACAACATCGACGTCGCCGTGGCGAAGAGTGCGGTGAAGAACCTGACGACGAGCACCACCAAGGGCGTTCCCTACTGGGGCGAAGGCGAGATCCATCTCGACGGCTTGAAGCGCATGATCGAGGCCCAGCGTTCCGTCGGGGCGATCAACGGCGAAGTCGACTACGCGAAGATCATCGACACGCGCTTCTTGCCCGACGACCTCAAGGCGCTGCGCTAGCGTGCCGGCGGCGGCAGCGATGACCCCGCAGGTGACACTGGCGGGTGTCGGCAAGACGTTTCCTGCGGGCCGCGTGACACCGGCGCTGCACGCGCTCGGCCCGCTCGACCTCGCGCTGCGGCAGGGCGAGTTCTTCGCGGTGGTCGGACCCTCGGGCTGCGGCAAGTCGACGCTGCTCGAGATCATCGCGGGCCTGGCACGGCCGACGACGGGCACGGCGTCGTTCGAGGGCCAGCCGATCGTGGACGAGGCGCCCGACGGCATCGGCGTCGTGTTCCAGGAGGATGCGTCGCTGCCGTGGCTCGACGTCGCGGGCAACGTCGCTTTCGGCCTGCGCCGCTCGGGCCTGCCCCAGGCGGAGCGCGACCGCCGTGTGCGCGACGTGCTTAAGCTCGTGGGACTCGCCGATTTCGCGAACACGTATCCCGCGCAGCTCTCCGGCGGAATGCGACAGCGCGTGTGCATCGCGCGCACGCTGGTGATGCAGCCGCGCCTCATCCTGCTCGACGAACCTTTCGGCGCGCTCGATCAGCAAACGCGCCTGCTGATGGGCGACGAGCTCCTGCGGATGTGGCGCGAGACGCGCGCGACCGTGTTCCTGATCACGCACGCGCTCGACGAAGCCACGATGCTGGCCGACCGCATCGGCGTGATGTCCGCGCGGCCCGGCCGGCTGATCGACGTCGTCGAGACCGGCTGGCCACGCGAGCGCGACAGCCGGATCGTCGAGGATCCGGGCTTCGGCGTGATCACCGCGCGGCTGTGGAAGTCGCTGCGCGAGGAATCGCTGAAGACGATCGGCCGCACGATGCCACGCGGCGACGGCGACGCGTGAAGCGGCTCGTCGTCTATCGGATCGCGGTGGTGGCGGGGCTGATCGCGCTTCTCGAAGTGCTCTGCCTCGCCGGGGTCATCGACAAGATCACTATGCAGGCACCACACCTCATCGCCCGCGACCTGTGGCGCCTGCTCGCGTCCGGCAAGATGAACGGCGCGATCGCGAAGACCCTCGGCAACACGCTGCTCGCGCTCCTGTTCGCCGTCGGCGCAGGCGTGATCGCCGGCGCCCTCCTCCATCGCCGCCGCGCATTGCGTGACACCCTCGACCCGCTGTTCGCGACCTACTACGCGGTGCCGGTGTTCGCGTTCTATCCGTTCTTCATCGTGGTGTTCGGGCTGGGCGATCTGCCGCAGATCCTGATCGCCTTCATGCTGGGTGTCGTCGCGATGATCGTCAATACGCTAAACGGGCTCGACCGCGTGCCCACGGTGCTGCTGAAAACCGCGCGCATCCTGCGTCTCGGGCCGGTCGACACGGCGCTCTCCGTGACGCTCCCGTCCGCCGGCCCGTATCTGCTGACGGGCGTCAAGCTCGCGGTGGCCTATGCGTTCATCGGCATCATCGGCTCGGAGTTCATCCTGTCGCGCGGCGGCATCGGCTACGAGATCAATTTCGCCTACACCAACTTCGACAACGCGACGATGTACCCGCTGATCGTGCTGATCCTGCTGGCGTCGATTGCGATCAACACCGTGCTGTCGCGGTGGGAGCGCACGCTACTCGCGCGCCGGGGCGCGCGATGAGCCGCACGCACGGCGGGCGCAACGCGTTGGTGCTGGTCGCGGCGCTGTTCGCGTTCTGGCAGGTCGTTTACTGGATCGTCGGCGACACCGCGCTCTCTTCGCCGCTCGACACCCTGGCATACACGGCGAAGCTCGTGGCGAGCGAGAACTTCGGCATGCACCTCTTCGACACGATGCGCGCGTTCGCGATCGCCTTCGCGCTGTCGGTCGCGATCGGCCTTGCCGTGGGCTTCTGGCTCGGCTTCGATCGGCTGTCCGGCGACGTGCTCGAGCCGATGATCGTGACGGTCTACGCGATTCCCAAGCTCACGCTCTACCCGATCCTGCTGCTGGCCTTCGGCCTCGGCCTCTCGGCCAAGGTCGCCTTCGGCGTGCTGCACGGCGTGATCCCGATCATTCTCTTCACGCTCGCCGCCGTGCGCAGCACCAAGCCGATCCTGCTGAAGACCGGCCATATCATGAAGCTGTCGCGGCTGCAGATGATCCGCTGGATCCTGTTTCCCGCCGCCGTTCCCGAGATCTTCACCGGCCTGCGCGTCGGCTTTTCGCTCACGCTCATCGGCTCGCTGCTGGCGGAGATGTTCGCGTCGCAGCGCGGGCTCGGCTACCTGCTGATGACCGGCATCGGCCTTCACAACATCGAGCAGGTGATGGCGGTCACGCTGCTGATCGTCGTATTCGCGGCCGCGGTGAGCACGATCCTCCTGCAGATCGACCGGCGGCTGCATCGGAACGCCCGGAACCTCTGACCCCGCGGACAGAGCCGCCGGTAGTGTAGTGGATTTACGTAGGCGCTTTATCTACTTTCCACCCGACATCGACGCGCGTGCGCGCGGTCCCGCTCAGCGGTAGCCGGCCGCCTGCAGCTCGAAGAGCTCGGCGTAGCGGCCGCCCTGCGCCAGCAGCTCGTCGTGCGTCCCGGTCGCCTCCACGGCGCCGTCGCTCAGCACCACGATGCGGTCGGCCATGCGGACGCTCGAGAACCGGTGCGAGATCAGCACGGCGGTCCGCCCGTGGCTCAAGTCCTTGAAGCGCCTGAACACCTCGAACTCGGCCCGCGCGTCGAGCGCTGCAGTCGGCTCGTCGAGGATCAGCAATTGTGCATCGCGCATGTAGGCGCGCGCGATGGCGATCTTCTGCCATTCGCCGCCCGACAGCTCGACGCCGCCGCGAAAACGCTTGCCGATGATCTGGTCGTAGCCGCGCGGCAGGCGGCGGATCACGTCGTCGGCGAGGCTGCGCTCCGCGGCGGCCACGATCCGCGCGCGGTCGTCGCGCGCCTCGATCCGCCCCACCGCAATGTTGTCGGCGGCCGTGAAGTGATAGCGGACGAAGTCCTGGAAGATGACGCCGATGTTGGCGCGGATCGCCGCGAGGTCGTACTCGCGCAGGTCATGCCCGTCGAGCAGGATGCGGCCCTCGTCTGGATCGTAGAGGCGCGCGAGCAGCTTGACGAGCGTCGTCTTGCCGGCGCCGTTCTCGCCGACGAGCGCGAGCGTTTCGCCGGCGGCGAGCGCGAACGTCAGGCCGCGCACCGCCCAGCGCTCGGCGCCGGGATAGCGGAAACCGACGTTCTCGAAGCGAAAACCGTGCACGATCGGAACCGGGAACGGCCGCGGGTTCGGCGGCGGCACGATTTCCGGCTCGATCTCGAAGAAGGAAAAGAGGTCGTCGAGATAGAGCGCCTGGCCGGCGACCTGCGAAAAGCCCATCAGCAGGTTCTCGAGCAGCGTGCGCAACCGCCGGAATGAGCCGGCGAGAAACGTGAGGTCGCCGATCGAGAAGTCGCCGTGCAGCGTCCGCCACACGATGTAGGCATACGCGACGTAGTAGGCGATCGTGCCGACGGCCGACAGCAGGCTGCCCCAGCTTGCGCGCCTCATCGCAATGCGGCGGTTCTCGCGAAAGAAGCTCGTGGCCAGCGCGCGGTAGCGCTCGATCAGAAAGCCGTTCAGCCCGAAGATCTTGACTTCCTTGGCCGTCTCGGCGGAAGCGCCCGTCTGGCGGATGTAGTCGAGCTCGCGACGCTCGGGGGTGCGCGTGTAGTTGAGCGAGTAGCTCTGGGCGTTGAAGTGCGCCTCGCCGATGAAAGCCGGGACGAGCGCGATCGCGAGGAGCGCGATCAGCCACGGCGCGTAGACGATGAGGCCTGCCGCGAAGCTCGCGACAGTGACAACGTCCTGCGCCTGGCCGAAAAGCTGGCCGATGAGGCTCGTCCGTCCCGCCGCCTGTCGCCGCGCGCGATCCAACCGGTCTTGCAACTCGCTGTCCTCGAAATCTTCGAGGTCGAGCGTGGCGGCGTGGGCCATCAGACGAAGGCTCGTCTCGTTGCTGAATTCCTCCGACAGGAGCGAGTCGATTAGCGAGACGGCGCGGCCCAGCACGTCGGAGAGCACGGCGAGCCCGAACTCGAGGGCGACCAGCCATAGCAGGCGGTCGAGCGCCCCGCCGGCGAGCGCTTGCCGCAGGTCGTCGGCCACGTGGGGCGATTGCGCCAGCAGGACGACGGCGTCGATGATGAGCTTGCCGACGTAGAGCGTCGCCACCGGCAGCAGCGCGCGCACGAGCCGCAGCGCCACTTCGGCGAGCGTCAGCGCCGGACTCGTCCGCCATACCAGCGCGAGGAACGGCGGCAGGTTCGACAGCGCACCGACGCGCTCGCGCCATGTGCGCGGCCCGGGTCCGGGCGCGGCGTCGCCGGCGGCCGCCGCGCTGCGGCCGCCCATCGCGTAGCTCTTGGGCATGCCGCATTGTGCCGAATCGCCGCTGCGCGACCGGTGTTCCCCTTTCGCCCGAGGCGGGCGCGGCGACGCTAGGCCTTGGCCAGGCTGTGGTTCTTGAGCGGCAGGTCGCGAATGCGCAGGCCCGTTGCGGCGAAGATCGCGTTGAGCACCGCAGGCGCCGCGACGGCGATCGTCGGCTCGCCGACGCCGCCCCAGAAGCCGCCCGACGGCATCACGATCGTTTTCTGCGTCGGCGTGACGGTCGACACCGGCCGGACGCAGCTTCGCATTGGCGCGCCGTCGATCAG
>Ga0157379_10003965_pt1 | contig 12619 bp, 12 predicted proteins | sample S25metaG_FD_121802 | JGI IMG/M metagenome (GOLD analysis project Ga0157379, IMG submission 121802) | Switchgrass rhizosphere microbial communities from Kellogg Biological Station, Michigan, USA - S2-5 metaG | ecosystem: Host-associated > Plants > Roots > Rhizosphere > Soil | place: USA... | reverse complement strand
GAACAGGATCACCCGCTCCTCGCCCTTCTCGCGGGCATCGATCGCCTCGTCCATGGCGACCTTGAGCGCATGGGTCGGCTCGGGCGCCGGAAGGATCCCCTCCGCCCTGGCGAACTGGACACCGGCCGCGAAGCTCGCGAGCTGGTGGACGCTCCGCGCTTCGATCGCGCCGAGCTCAAGGAGATGGGACACGAGCGGTGCCATCCCGTGGTAGCGCAGCCCGCCGGCATGGATCGGGTCGGGGATGAAGTCCGAGCCGAGCGTGTGCATCTTCACGAGCGGCGTCGTCTTGGCGGTGTCGCCGAAGTCGTACGCGTAGATGCCGCGGGTCAGCGACGGCGCGGCCTCGGGCTCGGCCGCGATGACGCGGTACGTGCGCCCGCCCCGGAGCGTCTGGCCGAGCCACGGGAACGTCAGCCCGGCGAAGTTCGAGCCGCCGCCCGCGCAACCGATGATCACGTCCGGCTCCTCGCCGGCCATCGCCATCTGCTCGATCGACTCCTGCCCGATCACCGTCTGGTGGAGGAGGACGAAGTCGAACACCGATCCGAGCGAGTACTTCGTCCCGGGGTGGGTAACGGTGTCCTCGATCGCCTCGCTGATCGCGAGCCCGAGCGAGCCCGTGTGGTCGGGCGTCTCGGCGAGCACCCTGCGGCCGTACTCGGTGTCCATGCTCGGGCTCGCGACGATCTGCGCGCCGTAGACCTCCATGAGGTTCCGGCGGTACGGCTTCTGGTCGTAGCTCGCGCGGACCATGTAGACCTTGACCTCGAGCTCGAACGTCGAGCCGGCGAAGGCGAGCGCGCTCCCCCACTGCCCCGCGCCGGTCTCAGTTGCGAGGCGAGTCAATCCCTCGTTCTTGTTGTAGAACGCCTGGGCCAGTGCCGTGTTCGGCTTGTGGCTGCCCGACGGGCTGCCGCCCTCGTACTTGTAGTAGATGTGGGCGGGCGTCCCGAGCGCCTTCTCGAGCCGGCGCGCCCGGTGGAGCGGCGACGGCCGATAGAGCTTGTACGCGTCGCGGACCGGATCCGGGATCTCGATCTCGCGATCCTGGCTGACGACCTGCTTGATCAGCTCCATCGGGAAGAGCGGGGCGAGGTCGCCGGGACCGATCGGCTGGCCGGTTCCCGGGTTCAGCGGCGGCGGTGGCGGGCTCGGCAGGTCGGCGGCGATGTTGTACCAGGATCGCGGGATCCGATCCTCGTCGAGGACGAAGCGGGTGCGGTCGGTCAGGACGGTCGCCATCACGGTCTCCTCTGGGATCGGCGCGGGCCGGGGGTCAGAGCCTAGCGAGCCTGCCGCTCCGCGGCAACGTCAGTTCCAGTCCTCCCAGACGAAGTACCAGTCGGTGTCGATCGGCGTCGCCACCCACTCGTTCTCGATGTTCTCCTGAGGCGGGTAGCCCGGATCGTGAACGTACGAAAATCGGTCGAACGCGCCGGCCCGGAGGTCGAAGTCCGTCGCTCCGGGATCGGCGGGCGGGCGGTAGATCTCGCCGATCGGAACGTGAGCGTTGCGAAATGCCGCGGCGACGCGCTCGAAGTCCGCCTGCGCCGCGGGGTCGAACGGCTTCGCCGGTCCATCCATCGGATTGCAATTGTCGGGTTCGTCACTCGTCATGAAGTGGCCCCGGTCGTACACGAAATCGCGGCACCAGTCGTCATCGCGCCATTCGGACACTCCGAGCTCGCCGATGAGAGGCAGGACCCCGCTGAGTGCGGCCACATCGCGCGCCCTGCGATCGGCGTCAGGCTGGGTCGCGTGGATGCAGCCGGTGGCGAGCACGACGACAACGACCAGGAGCGCGATCGTGGATCGGTTCATGCCAGCGAGACGGTCGGTGGTGGGCCAGTGGGACGGCTTGCCCGGGCCGTACAGCGGCGGTACGGCGGACCGAATCACGCCATGTTGGCGAGGTCGGCGACCACCCGATGAACGAATTCGGCGCAGGCACGGACCTCATCGTCGAATGTGACGACGGAACGGATGCCGGCGCCATCCAGGAATCCGACCTCGAACGATGCCGGGCCGCACTCGCGAACGTACCAGTGCGCGTTCGCGCGCGTGTCGTCGGACCACGCAAACCAGGCGCGGACGAACCGTGGATTGGCGGCGAGACATTCGGCCAGCAGATCGACGGTCACGTCCGATCGGCGGGCGACGTACCCGGAACGCCGAACGAGCTCCACAGCCGTGCGGTTGCCGAAGGTCCGATAGTCGTCGGCGAGGCTGCAGACGGCGCTCACGACGAGGTCGAGCTCGGTCACCTCAGCCGCCATCCTCGCGGATACGCTCCGCCCAGGCCGGGAAGTCGGCCAGCTCGTCCTTCGACTCGCGGGCGAGCAGGTCGATCAGGCAGCGCTGCACGCTCTTGCCCTCGAACAGCGCGTTGTGGACCTCCTGGGCGATCGGCATCTCGACCCCGTGGCGTCGGGCGAGCGCCAGCGCCGCGTCCACCGTGTAGGCCCCTTCGGCGACGCCGGGCAGGGCCTCCTCGAGCTCCGACCACTTGCGTCCCTTCGCCAGCTCGACGCCAAGCCGGTGGTTCCGGGACAGCGTCGACCCGCAGGTCGCGATCACGTCGCCGAGGCCGGCCAGCCCCGCGAACGTCAGCGGATTCGCCCCGGCGGCGATCCCGAGGCGGGTCATCTCGGCCAGGCCGCGCGTCATCAGCCCGGCCTTGCCGTTGTCGCCGAAGCCGAGGCCGTCGGCCGCCCCGGCGGCGATCGCGACGATGTTCTTGAGCGCGCCGCACAGCTCGACGCCGAGCAGGTCGCTGTTGACGTAGAGCCGGAACTCGCGCCGCCCGATCCGGGCGACGACCCGATCGGCGAGCTCGGGCTCCGCGGCGGCGACGACGGCGCTGGCCGGCAGGCCGCGGGCGATCTCGGACGCCAGGTTCGGCCCGGATAGCGCGGCCACTCGGCGCGGGCCGATCGCGGCCGCGTCGGCGATGACCTCCGACATCCGGAACAGCGAGCCCGGTTCGAGTCCCTTGACGACGCTCAGGATGTCGACCCCTTGCGGGAGATGGGCCGCAACCCGCTCGGCGGTAACCCGCAGATGGTTCGACGGCACGGCGAAGACCACGAGATCGAGCGCGTCGGCGAGGGCGGCCGGGTCGGCGGTCACGGTCACCGCGTCGGGCAGCCGGATCCCGGGCAGCCGCCGCTCGTTCTCACGGGCCGCCGCGATCCGTGCCGCCGCCGGGCCGTCATGGGCGAAGAGCACGACCGGCTCGACCCGCCCGATCATCACCGCGAGGGTCGTCCCCCACGCGCCGGCGCCGACGATCGCGACCCGCGGCGGGCTCGCTTCCGGGCCCCGGGCGTCCGCGGTCACCGCTCCCCCGTTCACCGCTTCGGCGGGAGTCCGCCGCTGGCCGGTCGCTTGGCGGACGGGCCCTTCGATACGGGGCTCTTGCCGGCCGAGCGCCGACGCGGCAGCTTCACCGACTCGCGGTCGCGGAAGACGAGCTTGATCGGCGTCCCATCGAACCCGAACTCGTCGCGCAGCCGGTTCTCGAGGTACCGCCGGTACGAGAAGTGGATCAGCCCCGCATCGTTGGCAAAGAACACGAAGGTGGGCGGAGCGACCGCGGCCTGGGTCCCGTAGAACACCTTCGGGCGCCGGCCCTTGACGACCGGTGGCGTCTGGCGCTCGACGGCAGCCCGGATCACCCGGTTGAGCTCGCCGGTCGCGATCCGCTTCCGACGCTCGCCCCAGATGTCGATCGCGAGCTCGAGGACCTTGCCGACCCGCTGGCCGGTCTTGGCGCTGATCGAGACGAGCGGGGCGAAGTCGAGGAACGGGACCTCGGTCCGGATCCACTCGGTGTACTGGGCGAACGTCTTGTCGGTCTTGTCCTCGACGAGGTCCCACTTGTTCACCGCGATCACGAGGCCCTTGCCCTCTTCGACGACGTAGCCGGCGACGTGGGCGTCCTGGGCGGTCAGGCCCTCGACCGCGTCGATCACGAGGACGGCGACGTCGGCCCGGGCGATCGCCCGCAGCGAGCGGAGGGTGGAGTACTTCTCGGCGGCCGGTCCGTTGGCGACCTTGCCCCGCCGCCGGATGCCCGCCGTGTCGATGAGCACGATCTCGCTCCGGCCCCACTCGAGCGTCGTGTCGACGGCATCGCGGGTCGTGCCCGGGATCTCCGACACGATCGCCCGATCCTCGCCGAGGAGGCTGTTGAGGAGCGACGACTTGCCGACGTTCGGGCGGCCGACGAAGGCGACCGCAGCCTGGACATCGTCGGACTCGGCCTCGATCGCGGCGTCCCAGCGGGCCTCGATCTCGCCGCCGGCGGCCTGGCCACCCTCGAACCGGTCGAGCTCGGCGTCCTCCGCCTCCTCGTCCTCGCTCGGATCGACGGCGTTGCCGAGGTCGCCGACGACGTACGGCTCGAGCCGGCCCGCGTCGACCTCGCGAGCCCACTCGTCGGCCTCCTCCTCGCGCTTCTTGCGGGCGGTCTCGGCCTCGGTCTCGGGTGGCAGGGCCCAGACGATGGCATCGAGAAGATCGCCGGTACCGCGGCCATGGGACGCGGAGATCGAGTACGTCTCCTCCCAGCCCATCGACCAGAACTCCGCCGCGTCGGCCTCGCGCTGAGTGTTGTCGACCTTGTTGACCGCGACGATGACCGGCGCCTTGGCCGTCCGGAGGAGCTCTGCCGCCTCCTGGTCGGCCGGGGTCAGGCCGCTGATCGCGTCGACGACGAACAGGATGACGTCGGCTTCACGGATCGCCAGCCGGGCCTGCTCCTGGACCCGGACCTCGATCGGGTCGTCCGTGTCGACCTCGAGCCCGCCGGTGTCGACGATGACGAACCGCCGGCCGTTCCACTCCATGTCGCCATACATCCGGTCGCGGGTCGTCCGGGCCCGGTCCTCGACGATCGCCTGACGCTTGCCGACGAACCGATTGAAGATCGTCGACTTCCCGACGTTCGGACGACCGACGACGGCAAGGACAGGGAGCGCCGCGAGGGTGCGCGAGACCATGGCGGGCCTTACGCCGCGCCGGACGCGTGGGCGGTGTTCTCGTTGTGGACGAAGCTCGGCAGCGATGTCGTCCGGCCGGCCGGGGTCGCTGCGCCGGCGAGGGCCTCGGCGGCCAGCTCCTCGGCGTGCGCGGCCGTCTCGGGCGTGCCGGCGATCTCGAGGACGCGCTGGGCGACGTCGCGGAGGTCCTCGATCGGGGTCGACGTGCCGCCGGTGATGCCGACGATCGCGCGGCCGTCGAAGACGGACGGGTCGGTCAGGTCGATCGCGCCCTCGATCTGGATGGCGGGCTTGCCGGCGATCCCGACGAGGCGGGTCAGCTCCTTCGTGTTGGCGCTGGAGCGGCCACCCACGACGACCATCAGGTCGACCGCCTGGGCGGCCTCGACCGTGTCCTCCTGGCGGCGGATCGTGACCGGGCAGACCGTATTGACGATCTTCAGCTCGTGGCTCCGGCCGACCATGAACGCGGCGAGCTTCTCGAACTTCCAGGGCGGCTGGGTCGACTGGCTGATCAGGGCGAGGCGCTTCTTGCGGGGCACCTTCTGCTCCCACTCGTCCTCTTCGTCGACCACGATCGCGTCGGGCGCGAAGCCGAGCATCCCGACGACCTCGGCGTGGTTCGGGGTGCCGAGGAGGACGATCGTGTAGCCCTCGTCGACGAGCTTCACGAGCTCGCGGTGCTCCTGGATCACCCACGTGCAGGTGCCGTCGATGACCTCGAGGCCGCGCTCGTTGGCGCGCTCCATGACGTCCGGGCGGACCCCGTGGGCACGGATGACGACGGCCGCGCCATGATCGACGTCGTCGAGGGTCTCGACGGTCTCGATCCCGAGCCGCTCGAGGTCGGCGATCACGCCCTCGTTGTGGACGACCTGGCCGAGGGTATGGGTCGACTTGCCAGCGGCGCTGGCTTCCTTGGCCTTGTCGATCGCCTCGCGCACGCCGTAGCAGAAGCCGGTGCGTCGGGCGATCCGGATCTCCCGGACGCTTCCCATACGCGTGGATTATCGCATGGAGGCACCGGAATCCCCGGCGCCGGCTCCGGGCGCGCCAGCGGCGAGGCTCGCCGGAGCCTCGCCGCTGGCCGGAACCCGAAGGTCGCTAGGGCGCGATCTGCGTCTGGATGTTCACGCCGGGTGCCGGCATGAAGGAGTAGTGACCGACGGTCCGCGGGAACGAGATCGGCGGGCCACCATCGCCGAGGTTGACGTTGTAGTAATGGTTGTTCGGATCGACCGCGAAGGCGATGCCCTGCGGCCCGTCGCTGGGCCACCAGCTGATCTCGCCACGAATCGAGCCCGCGCCGCCGCTGCCGGCCCGGTCATGGCCGCAGCCGGCCCCGGCGACATCGCCCGTGCCGTTGGCGTCGATCTCGATCCAGAGCCAGATGCCGCCGAGGCCGAAGCCGTTGGGCGGCGGGGCACAGAGCGGGAAGCCCGGGTTGTTGCAGTTGGCCGAGAACTCGATCTGAGCGAGCGGCTGGTCGGCCCGGCCATATGCCGCCGCGCCGCCCGTCAACGCGCCGAGCGTGGCGACGGTGAGCACGCCTGCTGCCAGCACGACGCGCAACCTGAGGAGACGCACCGAAACCTCCTTTCGGAACCCCTCGTCCCCTCGGCGGAGCCAGAATCGTACAGCGGAGCGCAACCGTCGTCGGGAGGGCGGGCTACCGGTCCTCGCCGTACGTGCCGCGGTGACGCGGGTCGAGCAGCGCGGCGATCCGGTGCATGATCAGGGTCGTCGCGAGGCCCTTGGCGGCCTTCCGCTCGATCTCGGGCGGGAGCAGCTCGCCGGCCTTGAACGGGGCCCCGATTCGCATCGTGGCGTGCTTGCCCGGGGTCGGGATCGGGCGGCCCTTCGGCCAGATCCGGTCGGTGTTCGAGATCCCGATCGGGACGATCGTCGCGTCCGTTCGGAGGGCCAGCATCGCCAGCCCGTCCTTCGCCGGCTGGAGCTCGCCGGTCGGGCTGCGCGTCCCCTCCGGAAAGACCATCAGGACGTTGCCGGCATCGAGGATCCGGCGCGCGACCCGGAACGCCTCGACATCCGCGGCGGCTCGATCGACCGGCACGACGCCGCCGTTCCGGGCGATGAACCCGACGACCGGCCAGTCGAACATCTCCTTCTTGCCGAGCCAGTGGATCCGCCGCCCGAGGCGCGGCGTGAGGAAGGCGCCGATGAGCACGGCGTCGGCGTTCGAGATGTGGTTGGCGGCCAGGATGACTGGACCCTCGCGCGGGATCGCATCCGGATCGCCCTCGATCCGGACCCGCGTCCAGGAGCGGCAGATCGCCCGCGTCGCGGCCGCGATGGCGCGGATCAGCGGCGTGATGTCGCTGCGCAGGAGCTCGTCCTCGGACAGGACCGGCTTGGCGGACGGGTGGCGGCTCGCCGGCTCGCTCGAGGGTTCGCTGGTCGGCGCGCTCATCGGCCGGCCTCCCCTGCCGGGACCGAGCGTGTCTGCTCGGCGGCGCGGATCGCGCCGACGACCGCCCGGACGGTGTCCTGGAACTGGTTGCCGTCGGTGACGATGTGGACGGCGTCGTCGGCCGGCCGGAGCGGCGCGACGGCCCGGCTGCTGTCGAGGTTGTCCCGCCGGCGGAGCTGGGCGAGGACCCAGCGCGCCTCGGCGCTGTCGGGCGCGATCTGGCGCTCCTCCGTCCGCCGCCGGGCACGCTCCTCGACCGACGCATCGAGGAAGATCTTGAGGTCGGCATCGAGCAGGACGACCGTGCCGATGTCGCGGCCGGCCATGATGATCCCGCCGGGCTCCGCCGCCAGCGCGCGCTGGCGTTCGAGGAGGGCGGCCCGCAGCTCCGGGACGCGGCTGACGGCCGACACGGCGTCGTCGACGCGCGGCGAGTGCACGGCCTCGGTGACGTCGACGCCGTCGACGCTGACGTGGGCGAGCCGACCGTCGGCGTCGGCGACGAGCGCGATCTCGTCGACGAGGCTGACGAGGCCGGCGGGATCGGCGCCGTCGCCGTCCACCCGGACCCGGCGCTCGAGGGCGAGCCAGGTCGCGGCGCGGTAGAGCAGGCCCGTGTCGCAGAAGCGGTAGCCGAGCTCGAGCGCCGCGGCCGCGCCGACGCTCGACTTGCCCGACGAGCCGGGGCCGTCGAGGGCGACGACGAGTCCGGGCCGGTTGGTGGTCATGACATCGAGCATAGCCGTCATGATCCGTCCGGACCGGGTCGACCGTTCGCACGAGGCCTACCATCCCGCTTGGAGGGCATGATCCGATGAGTGTCACCCTGCCGGCAAACCACGTCGTCGATGTCGCGGCGCCGACGATCCGCGCGATCGGTCTGCGCAAGGCGTTCGGCCCAATCGTGGCAGTCGACGACGTCAGCTTCGAGCTCGGCGCCGGGCGGATCTACGGCCTGCTCGGCCCGAACGGCTCGGGCAAGACAACCCTGATCCGACTCCTCACCGGGCTTGGCCACGCGGACGCGGGCACGGCCGAGGTCCTCGGCATCCAAATGCCGTCACGGGTCACGCTCGGACGGATCGGCTACATGACCCAGAGCGACGGCGTGTACCCGGCGCTGACGGTCGCCGAGAACGTCCGCTTCTTCGGGACGGTCTACGGCCGGTCCGAGGCGGCCGCCTCGCTCGCCGCCCTCGAGGTCGTCGCCCTGGCCGACCGGGCGGACACGGTCACCGCGAACCTGTCGGGCGGCCAGCGACGGCGGCTGTCACTTGCCTGTGCCCTCGTCCACGAGCCGGCCGTCCTCTTCCTCGACGAGCCGACCGTCGGCGTCGATCCCCTGCTTCGCGTCGAGTTCTGGGCCCATTTCCGGCGTCTCGCCGACGCGGGGACCACGATCGTCGTCTCGAGCCACGTGATGGACGAGGCGGACCGCTGCGACGACTTGCTCTTCGTGCGTGCTGGCCGGGTCATCGCGCGCGGCAGCGGAGCCGATCTGCGGGCGAGGGCCGGAACGACCGATCTCGAGGCCGCGTTCCTGCGGTTCGCGGGCGACGGGACGGAGCAGCGATGAGCATCCGGCGGATCGCAGCGCTCTTCCGCCGGGTGACCGCCGAGATCCGGCGCGACCGCCCGTCGCTCGGGATCCTGTTCATCGCGCCGATCCTGTTGACCGGGCTCGTCTCGTTCATCCTCCGCGAGAGCCAGGCCCCGGCGATCGCCGCGGACATCGTCGCGCCGGCCGGTGCGCCGGCCACGCTCGGCGCGGCGCTCCACGTCGCCCTCGTCGAGGGCGGTGCAACCGTCACGGACATCTCCGACGAGGCGGCGGCCCGGGCCGACGTCCGGGAAGGTCGCGCGACGCTCGCGATCATCCTGCCGGCGAACCCGCAGGACGGCCTGCTCGTCGTCACCCGCGGGCTCGATGCGCCCGGCGATTCAGCCCAGATCGGCGTCGTCCAGAAGGCGCTCCAGGGCTCGGTCAGCTCGATCACCGGGGCGACGGTCCGACCGGTCCGCCACGAGACGATCTTCGGCCAGCCGACCGACGACCCGGTCGCGAGCCTCGCGCCCGCCATCGTCGGCTTCTTCGCCTACTTCTTCGTCTACGTCCTGACCGGCGTCAGCTTCCTGCGCGAACGGACGGGCGGCACCCTCGAGCGACTGCTGGCGACCCCGGTGACCCGGGCGGAGATCGTGACCGGCTACACCCTCGGATTCGGGCTGTTCGCCACCCTCCAGGTGATCGTGCTGCTGCTCTGGGCGCTCGGGACCGTTCATGTGCCGGCCATCGGGCCGTTGCCGGCCTTCGCGATCGGGCTCGGGATTCCGGCCGCGGGCAGCCCGGTCCTTGCGTTCCTCGTCGTGCTCCTGCTCGCGGTCGGCGCGGTCAACCTGGGGATCTTCCTCTCGACGTTCGCCCGGACCGAGCTCCAGGTGATCCAGTTCATCCCGCTCGTCCTCGCCCCGCAGTTCCTCCTGTCGGGCGTGATCTTCCCGGTGAGCTCGCTGCCGGCCGTGCTCCAGCCGCTCGTCGGCTTCATGCCCCTGAACTACGCCGTCGACGGTCTGCGCCAGGTCTTCATCCGGGGCGCCGACCTCGGGGTCGGCGCGCTCCAGCTCGATCTCGCGGTGCTGGCCGGGATCGCGGTGTTCTTCGGGGTCGTGGCGTCGCTGACGATCCGTCGCGACATCGTCTGATCAGCCGACCAGCCAGCCACGAACCCTGCCGAAGGATCCGGCCCCTCCCGCCGAATGACGAGTCCGCGGTCGCGGACCGTTCAATCGCCGTCGACGATCTCGGGCGGGCGCGGTCGCGCGGGTCGCGGCGGGCGAGCGGCGCCGGGACGGGGGACACGACCGGGTCGCCCGCCGTGCTGCGGTTTCGCGGCCCCGGCCCCCGAGCGACGGGGCGTCGCTGCACGCGGCCGCGATCCCGTTTCCACCTCTGCGACGGGTGTGTCGTCGGCGCGGTTGTCACCACGGGACCGGCCGCCGCCACCCCCGAGACCCCGCACCTCGGGCGCCTTCAGCGGCCGGACCTTGCCGCTCTTCAGGCCGTCGATCCGGACCGGACCGATCCGGACCCGGACCAGCCGCTCGATCGGCGCCTCGACCGCGCCGAACACCCGCCGGAGCTGGCGCTTCCAGCCCTGGCGCAGCGTCGCGCGGTACCAGGTCAGCCCCACCGCGACCGGCGGGTAGAGGAGGTCCTCGAGCCGCTCCACCTCGATATCGGTCATCGCCCGCAGGTGCTGGAGGGTCGCGACGCCCTCCTCGAGCTCCACGCCGCGCTCGAGCGCCTCGACCTGGTCGTAGGACAGCGGCGTGCGCACCGCAAGGGCGTACTCGCGCTCGACCCCGAACCGCGGGTGGAGGACCTTCTCGGACCAGCCGCCGTCGTTGGTCAGGATCAGCAGGCCCTCGCTGTCCTGGTCGAGCCGGCCGACCGGGTACAGACGGGCATGGTCGGGCACGAGCGCCGTCGGCACGAGGTCGAGCACGGTCGTGTCCGCGTGGCGGTCCTGGGTCGTCGAGGTGACGCCCGCCGGCTTGTGGAGAAGCAGGTACGTCGTCCGCGAGGCATTGCCGATCGGCAGCCCGTCGACCTCGATCTTCGCCTTCGCCGGATCGACGACCTGGCCGATCGTCGCCCGGCGGCCGTCAACCCGGACGCGACCGGCCGCGATCAATGCCTCGCTCGCCCGGCGCGAGGCGACGCCCGCAGCGGCCAGCACCTTCTGCAGGCGTTCCTCGGCCATCAGCCGACCTGCTCGATCTCGATGTCGACCGGCGGGCCGAGCGCGGCGTCGCGATCGGCGATCTCGTCGTCCTGGATCAGCCGCGCCGCGAGATCGACCTCGAGCGGCGGCAGCTCGTCGAGGCTCGTCAGGCCGAACCGTTCGAGGAACTCGAAGCCGGTTCCGTACAGGAACGGCCGGCCGGGCGCCTCCGATCGGCCGAGCTCGACCACCAGCCGGCGGTGGAGCAGCGTCCGGATCGTGTAGTCGGAGTCGACGCCGCGAATCCGCTCCACGGCCGATTTCGTGACGGGCTGGCGGTAGGCGACGATCGCGAGGGTCTCGAGCGACGCGGGCGAGAGCCGGATCGCGTCCGCTCCGACGTAGCGGGCGATCAGGCCGCCGGCGTCGGGCGCGGTGACGAGCTCGACGCGGTCGCCGGACAGAACCAGCCGGATGCCGCGGTCGGCGAGCGCGACCTCGAGGTCGCCGAGTCGGGCATCGACGGTTGCCCGATCGACTCCGGCAACGGTCGCGATCTCGCGTCGGGTGAGCGGGCGCTCCGCGACGAACAGGAGGGCCTCGAGCTGGGCCTCGGAGAGCTCGGCAGGCGGCGCCGGCGGTGCGGGCTCACCGGCCGCGTCCGGTACCGACGCCGCCGCATCAGCCGCATCGTCGACGACAGGATCGGCCTGCTCGTCGATCACGCGAACGACTCCAGGGTCTCGTCGAGGGGCTCGTCGTCGCGGGCGGCGGCCTCGGCGGCCAGGGCCTCCGCGCCGGCGCCCTTGCCGAGCGCCCGCTCCTCGGCGGTCGTCGCCCGGGCGACGATCGGTCCCCACGGCTCGGCCTGGCTGACGACGATCTCGCGCCGCTTCATCAGCTCGAGGAGAGCGAGGAATGTCACGGCGACGACGACCCGGTCGCGGACGCCGGCAAGCAGCTCCTGCAAGACGATCGTCCCGGCGCCGCGGATGGCCGCCCGGATGATCGCCGCTCGCTCCGTGAGGGTGATGACGCGGGCGATGGTCTCGGGCGGAAGATCGGGCGGTGGCGCGATCCGTGCCAGGCGATCCAGGGCCGAGATGAGCACGGACGGGTCGAGCGGCGGCCCGTCGGGCGGCCGGGCGCCGGCCTGGCCCGCGGCGGCCGCGATCGACGGCTCGCGGCGAAAGAGCCCGACCCGGATGAGGGCCTCGTCCTGGAGGCGCCGGCCCGCGTCGCGGTGGGCGCGGTAGAGGAGCAGCCGGGCGCGGAGCTCGGCTTCGGGATCGGCCTCGTCCTCGGGCAGGACCCCGGGCGCCTCGACGACCCGTCGCGGCAGGATCGCCCGGCTCTTGATCAGGATCAGCTGGCTGGCGACCGAGACGAACGCGCTGATGTTGCCGAGGCGATCGATCTCGAGGGTGGCGAGCGCGTCGAGATAGGCATCGGCGAGG
>Ga0157379_10003962_pt1 | contig 12628 bp, 8 predicted proteins | sample S25metaG_FD_121802 | JGI IMG/M metagenome (GOLD analysis project Ga0157379, IMG submission 121802) | Switchgrass rhizosphere microbial communities from Kellogg Biological Station, Michigan, USA - S2-5 metaG | ecosystem: Host-associated > Plants > Roots > Rhizosphere > Soil | place: USA: Michigan... | reverse complement strand
TTTCAGGATCGACCATTACGCCAGCCGCCGTGTAGATTTCTTCGACATCGCTGCCGATCAGGAAGCGCGCCATGTCGAAGTCGTGGATTGTCATATCCAGGAACATGCCGCCCGAAACCTTAACGTAGGCGAGCGGCGGCGGCCCCGGATCACGGCTTACGATGTGCATGAGGTGCGGCGTACCGATCTCCCCATCGGCAATAGCCTTGCGCACGCGCGCGTAATTTGGGTCGAAACGCCGGTTGAAGCCGACCTGCAGCTTCACTCCAGCCTTCGCGACCGCCGCCAGCGCGGCATCGATCTTCGCTAACGTCAAGTCGATCGGCTTCTCACAGAAGATGTGTTTGCCCGCGCGAGCCGCCTCGATCAAAAGATCGGAATGCGTGTCGGTAGACGAGCAGATCAGGACGGCGTCAACTGCCGGATTCCCGAGGATCTTTCCCACATCAGCAGTCACGCCGGGGACGCCGTAGCGCGCCGCAACGTCCTTCGCGGCGGCCCGGTTAACATCCGCAATTGCCACAATCGAAGCCTTTTGGCTCAGCCGGAAGGCGAGCGTCTCCGCATGGACTTTGCCGATGCGTCCCGCTCCAATGACGCCTACGTTCAGTTTCTTGCTCACGTACCTAGTTTATAGCCGTCCCTACAGTCAACGCTGCGACCTTACGATTTTTAAAGCAACTACTGCTCTCCGCGTAGCGTCAAGTAAAAAGACTAGAGCTATACTGTAGGCGAAGGGCGAGAATTTTCCCATTATGAAACCGATACGTAGCGCAGCCGCCATCCTTCTGGTAGTCTCTGGCGGACTCCTGGCCCAACAAGCGAACACGAAGCAGGCGAAGCCCGGCCAAACGATTGATAAAGCTGCTGCTTATTATCACTTCACGCTGGCCCACTACTACGCTGAGTTTCTCGCGCAAAACGGTAATCGAGGCGACGCTCTCAACAAAGCCATCGATAACTACAAGGCGGCAATCAAGGCGGATCCGACGGCGACGTTCCTGTCGGAAGAACTTTCGGATCTGTACATCCAATCCGGGCGCCTGAAAGAAGCCGTTTCGGATGCCGAAGACGCCCTCAAGGCGAATCCGAATGATCTCGGAGCGCGCCGCATCCTGGCGCGGCTCTACACGCGCATGATCAGCGACGGTCAGCAGAATAAGATCAACGAGGAAAAGCTCAAGCAGGCGATCGAGCAGTACCAGAAAATCTCTGAAGCCGATCCGAGCGATATCGACACGCTGTTGGTCCTTGGCCGCTTGTACAAGGTATCCGGCAACTCAGTAGATTCCGAAAAGATTTACAAGAAAGCACTCGCGCTCGACCCTCAGAATGAGGACGCGCTCACTGGACTCGCCGTTGTGTATGCCGACCTCGGCGACACCAAGCAGGCTGCGGAGATGTTGCGCAAGGCGTCTGACAGAAATCCGACACCGCGCAATCTCTACCAGTTGGCCGGCGCTTATGAGCAGATGCACGACTACACCATGGCCGCACAGGCCATGAAGCGTGCGATCGACTTGAATCCTCCCAATGCTGCTGAGTTCAAGCGTCAACTGGGCCGATTGCAGCTCCAAGCGGAGAATCTCGACGACGCCCTGGCGACTTTCCAGAATCTTACGGCGGAAGAATCGAACGATGCCGAAAGCTGGCTGAGGATCTCGCAGATCTATCGCCAAAAGCGCGACTTCGCCAAGGCTCGCGAAGCGGCCGCCAAAGCGCGCGCTGTGGATGCGGGCAATCTCGATATCAAGATGAACGATGTGGCATTGCTCGTTGATGAAGGCAAGAACGACGACGCCATCAAGTTGTTGAAGGACATGGCGGATCAGGCGCCTAAGCGGGGCTCGAATCCCAGTGAACGCGCCGCCAAGATCGCCATCCTGGAGCGGCTTGGAATCCTCTATCGTTCCACGGACCATCCGGCCGAAGCCATCGACACATTCCGTCAAATCGCGGTGATCGATTCCGATCTCGCCCCAAAGGTCGCGGCGCAAGTCGTCGAGACCTACCGCCAAAGCAAGGACTTCGCGAAGGCCGACAAGGAATCAGACGCAGCCATGCAGAAGTATGCGTCGGACCGGTTGATTATCATGACCCGTGCCACGGTGCTTTCCGACATGGGCAAGTTCGATCAGGCCATCGCCGTAACAAAGAAGCTCTTGACTGGCAAGGATGACCGCGACACCTACATCAATCTCGCGCAGTTGTATGAGAAAGCCAAACGCTTCGACGAAATGGCCAAGGCTCTCGACGAAGCCGATAAGCTAGGCATGTCGAAAGACGACCGCGTAACGACGATGTTTATGCGCGGTTCGATGTACGAGCGGCAGAAGAAGTTCGAACTGGCCGAAGCCGAATTCCGCAAGGTCCTGGTGGATGATCCGGAAAATGCCTCCGCGTTGAACTACCTCGGCTACATGATGGCCGATCGCAACTCACGCCTGAACGAGGCGCTTGACCTCATCAATCGCGCCCTCAAAAAAGAACCGGGCAACGGTGCCTATCTGGACAGCCTCGGATGGGTCTACTTCCGTATGAATCGCTTGCAGGAAGCGGAAGACACGTTGAAGCTGGCGCTCGACAAGATGGCAAAGGATCCCACGGTTCATGACCATCTCGCCGACGTCTTCATGAAGAGCGGCAAGTTGAAGGAAGCCATCCAGCAGTGGGACGCGGCCGTACACGAGTGGGAGAACGGCGCTCCGGCTGATCTCGATCATGCTGAATTGGCGAAGGTCCAGAAGAAGCTCGAGACCGCAAAGGTCCGCTTAGCCAAGGAATCGGGCAAGCAGAAGAATTAAAGACGCACGGACTTCCGTGTGTCGATCCGTTCTTCAAACCAGACGCGCCGCTTCCGCCGCCATCGTGGCGCAAGCGTGAACTCCTTGTGATCGCCGATCTGCGCGTAGATCCACGCGGCGGTATCGCAGAAGCTCTCGCAGGCATACTCGCGCCAGAGTCGGCCCTCGCGCGCCTCGCACTTACGCCACTCGCTCGACCAACCCAGCTCCCCTCGCGCACGCGCGACATGTTCGGCCTCTAATAGTTCGCTCCACGACTGCCGGTCCAAGTTCCCCAACCGCAGCCACACGAAGTGGAACAGTTCATGCACCAGGATGCGTGCCCGCTCGACGCCGTTTTCCAATAACTCGGCATCGAGCACGATCTCACGCTTCCGCAAAAACGATCCGGCGAGCACCGGCTGTCCTACATCGCGTTCCGACAACAGCGCTCCGCGATGCGCAGTCAGTCCCGGGCGAAAGCGCACCTGAATCGGCGCGCCTTCGAATGGCAGCTTGATCCGTTCTATTTCTTGAAATACTCGGGCTTCTCGATCTTCGGCTTGTACTGAGTCTGAAGCCCGCTGATCCATTGTCCAAACTTCTCCTGCTTCAACCTCGGACCAACGGTCGCGGCCGCTTCCGCGTACGGCAGCGTTGTTTTGGAACTCGCCTTGAAGATGTAGAATCCCGCCGGCTGCCGGACTGGATCGCTGACTTCGCCTTCCTTCATTCCGAATACGACCGTCTTCATCGCCTCCGGATAGTTGTCGCTACGCTTGACGGTGGCGTACTCGCCACCCTTGGCCGCGGTGTCCTTGTCGTCGGAGTTCTCCCTGGCAACTTCAGCGAAGTCCGCGCCGGCGCGCAGCTTCTTAATCAGTTCCTCGGTGCGGACTCTGGCTTCCGCCTCGGTGCGCGGCATCTTTCCATCCGGACCTGCCTTCGGATTCGGGGAGAATGACACAAGAATCGCGCTGACTTTGGCAGATTCGAACTGCTCCAGGTGGCTCTTGTAATAGGTCTCCTGTTCGGCCGGGGTCGCAGTCATTGCATTCCGCTCCTGATCGGCAACAGCGTTGGCGAGGATCTCTCGCGTCATCATCTCCAGAGACTCCTTGTGCGGCGACTCCTGATCGAGCTTCCGCTTCTTGGCTTCCTCAGAGAGTTGATGGATGAGGAATAACTGCGTCAATCCCGGAACCGGCTCCTTCTTGAGCGCCGCCCTTTCTCGTGGACCCAGCAACTTGAGATACCCGTCCATTTCCTTCGCTGTGTAGTCTTTTCCACCGATCTTCGCTACCACCGCCCCGGGCGCGACTGGCATCGGCAATTCCGATATCGACGATGAGGTTCCCGCAGTCGCCTCTCCACCGGTGAAATATTCCGGCCTTTCGATCGTTGGGCTCAGCGCCTTTTGCAAGCCCTGGAGCCAATTGTCGAATTTCTCCTTCTTGACCTTTTGGAACATCGTCTCCTGCACTTCCGTGTACGGCTGCGTGTTGCGTGCGGTGACCTTGAAGATGTAGAAGCCCGGTCCCTGCTTTACCGGATCGCTGATCTCGTTGTCCTTCAGCCTGAAGATCGCGTCCTTGATGATTGGCGGATAGTTATCACCTTTGCGGATGGTCGCGTAGTCGCCGCCTTTTTTGGCCGATTCCTTGTCGTCCGAATTGTCGGCCGCAAGTTTGGCGAAGTCTCCGCCGTCGCGCAGTTGCTTCACGAGGCTCTCGGCTTTGACCCTGGTGTCCGCCTCATTCCGAGGCAGCTTACCGTCCGGTCCGGGCTTCGGATTCGGTGTGAATCCCAAGTAGATCGCGCTGATTTTGACCGACTGGTATTGATCTTTGTGCGCTTCGTAGTACGCTTCCTGCTCGGCTTGCGTGGTGCGTATGTGGGTGTCCTCGTCCTGGACGACGATAGTCGCCAGGTATTGCCGATGCCGCGATTCGATGCCTTCCTTATAAGGCGATACTTCGTCCAGCTTGCGCTTCTTGCCTTCTTCGGCAAGGCCGTACAGCATGAAAAGCTGCGTCAATCCAGCTTCCGGATTTTGCACGATGGCGGCTTTGGCCTGCGCCGGTAGCGGCCTCAAGATCTCGTCCATTTGCTTCGCCGTATAGGGCTTTTTGTCGGCGATCACGACAACAGTGTCAGGGGGAACCGGTGCAGCAGCCGGAGCCGGGGCGGCTTGCGCGGTCAGAGGCACCTGACCCGGCAACGGCGGACCTTGGGCCGAGAGAATCGCCGCAGTGGCGAAAGCAAGAACAAGCAGACTGAGTTTCATGGGTGGTTAGACGAACATCGGGAGGCGGAACGCTACATCTGAATTGTATCAACTCGCTGCTTGTTCCTCTGGGATCTTCTAGAAATCGGCCACCGGAAGCAGCGAGTCCGACAGCGACCGGACGTTCCCATAGACCTCTCCATCACCAGTCATGCAACGGATCGACAACGCCTGCTCACCGCTCATCGCCCCCGCAATCGCGTTCGATGCTTCGAGGAACACCATTGTGCTCAATGCGTCCGCCTCCTCGCGCGTCGCGAAGAAGAACATTCGCCGGTTGCGCTCTTCAAAGTCCTCTACCAGTTCAGCCACGGCCGTCGTAATCGCCCGCGCCGAGTCGAGCATCTTGAGGCGGCTTGCAAATTTGATCAGGCCGTAGATGAGGACTCCCTCGCCCACCAGCATCGACCGCACACGATTCCTTCTCCGCGCCCGCTCCGCCAGCCGTGGAGCGTGAACCCGCGCCTCGCGCCGCAAGTATAGGAGGGCATCTTCTTCCCGATCGGCCTTCATCAGCGCGTTGTAGGCCGACTTCAACAAAGGCTCCAGCCGCCGCGAAGCGCGCGAAAATGCTTGGTCCATCAAGTTCGCATCGAGGACGTCGTAGCTGAAGTCCCGTTGCTTGCGGTCCGCATGTGGCCGAATCGCTGCGTATGCCAGGATGTCTCCGAACAAGTCGAAATTTGCTACATCCTCAATGTTCAATGCGTATGTCGCGAGAATCCAGCGCCGCATGGATTCCTGTACAGCCAACGCCATCCGTGAAAAGACACCGTAGTAGTGGCAGTGCCGCTCGCGCGGCGTATTCTGCCAAGCCGCCAGCAGGCTGCCCGGGCATTCGAGCGTAAGCTGAGAGACCGGCGGTGCGCTGACCGGCACATCCAGACCGTACCGTTCCAGCAGCATCGTCCGCCACGGAGCGATCGTCGGCTTGGTGCACGTATAACGAATCGGCGCGCTCGCATGCGACTGCGTAAACGCACCCGCCGCCGTCCGCAGCAGAATGTCGGCTAGGCAGTGTGGATCCATGCCCTGCGCTACCACGCCGTCCGCCGTGACGTTGAAGGCAATGTCGGGCAGGCGCGAGAAACGCTCGTTCCAATCACGCCGATTGAAGTACGGGATGAACAATTCGGTTTCATTGATGTTCCAGGCTTTATCGCGGATGCGATTGCAAAATCCTTCAACCAGCGTCAGGCGGTCCTGGGTGGGATCGCCGGCAAAGAAGTGATAGATGCGGCGGCGCGCCCATCCCGGCAAATCGATGGGATCCAGGAGTTCGGAAAAGCGAACCGAGCCTCCTGGCCGTCCAGGCTGCTGCTCCGGCAGCAAGCCCATCACTGCAAGTTCCAGTTTGTGACCCGGTACCACGGTCCCGAGATCGGATTCCATATGCCCCGTGGTGCTTTCGCGGAGCCAGTTGAGGTGAAAAATCGTGTTCATGTTCGGTGGGAACCTCCGCCCAAAGATTTACACCATCGATGCCCAAAAACGGATCGCCAAAATTTTGGGCGGTCGTCCCGGAACGCCGCTAAAGCGCGTTCCATCTGTAACTTGGAAGCCACGAAAATAAATATTTTCAATCTGTGAACGGCTTCCCGAACTTTTTCAAAATCGCGATTGGCAGTTTACTTGCTCAAGTGTGGACGTGATTCCCTCGGCGTGTCCGAATTGCGGTTCTTGCGATCTCATCCAGAACCGCGCCGAGCGCGACATCGAGAACGAAATCGCGTTCCGCTCCCAGTTCGTAAAACGGCGTCTGGACCACAAGCCTGACCCCGCCGAGTTGATGGATCTGACCAGCTTCATGCACGGTGGTCCTGGTTGCCTGCTCACCTGCGAGACTTGCGGATTGACCGTGCGGCGAGAGCCCCAGCAAGCGACTTACGCAACTGACATTTACGATCACGACCTTCTGACGCACCTTTATCCCAGATACCTCAACCCCTTCCGCGAAAAGGCCAGGCAGTGCGAATCCTACCTGCCAGCCCACGCTGATGTGATCGAGGTCGGCAGCCATCTCGGAGCGTTCCTTCAGGCGGCCGGGGAACAGAATTGGAATGCGACTGGTCTGGACATCGGCGAGTCCTCTAGCGCATTCGCCCGCCATCGCGGCCTCTGCGTGAAGCGAAAAGAAATCACAGACGCGCCCTTTCCTAAGCACTCGATGGACGCCATCTTCATCTGGAATTGCTTTGAGCAATTGGAAAATCCGGCCGCTACGCTCCGCGCCGCCCACGGGTTGCTCAAGCGACACGGAGTGCTCGTAGTTCGCACGCCAAACTTCGAGTTTTACGAAGCGCAACGGTCCCGACGCAGAGCACTCGCATACAACAACTTATTGGGATTTCCCTATCTGATGGGTTACACGCCCGCGTTGCTCGCATCGTTCGTGCGTCGCCACGGCTTCCATCCCGTCGCTGGATTCGATAGCACAGTAGTAACCATGCCCTTCCCCGACGTCTCGTCCAGGAACCAAACGGATTTCGAACAAGTGAACGCGCCCTATCAATATTCGCGCCCAAAGGCCCCTGGCGCGCTCCAAGGTCCGTGGATCGAAATCTTGTATAGGAGGCGCGACCAAGCAGACGTTTTGTAACGCTTCCCCCTCAGGGAATCTTCAGATTCGACTGCTATTCTGCCGGTAAGTTATGCGTCTCGTGCTGATCTGGAGTGCTTTATTGACGGCGATGATTTGCATGCCCAAGGTTAGGGCACAGAGCCAGACTGCCGCTGACGACCTGTCGCTCAAGAGTGTTCCGAAACAATTCCTACGGGACGAGGCGCGAATCTGGACCAGTCCTTTTCGGCGCCATAGTTACACTGCAAACGGCTTTAAGAAATACGTCGTTCCGTTCGTCTTAGTAACAGGCGCTTTGATCGCTACGGACCGGAAAGTGACAAATGCGCTTCCGAACAGCGCAGACCAACTCAAATGGAGCGGACGCATTTCGCAGATCGGCTCCGCTTACGGATTGGCAGGCATATCAGGCTCTGCTTATTTGGCCGGAAAATTCATTCATGACGACCATCTCAGGGAAACCGGCTTGCTAAGTCTCGAAGCATTGGGGCACTCACAGATCGCCGTCTTCGCCTTGAAGGAAATCACCAATCGCGAGAGGCCGCTCGATAATGGCAAGCGCGGCGGCTTCTGGGAAGGAGGAACCTCATTTCCCTCCGGTCACTCGGCCGGCGCCTTCGCCGTTGCGACTGTCTTCGCCTACGAATACCAGGATCGCCCCGTGGTTCCAATTGCAGCCTACTCGCTTGCCACCTTAGTGGCCGCTTCGAGAGTCGGCGCGGACAAGCATTGGGTATCCGATATTGTCGCGGGGGGGTCCTTGGGATTTCTGATGGGCCGGTTCACCTACAAACGACGCCACAGCGCAGGCCATTCTGCGCGCCTGATGCCCGCGATCACATTCTCGCGAACGGCTCCCGCCCTGTCTTGGGCGTTTTGATGAATGTGCGCGTGTTGGCATCCTCCCTGCTTCTCAGCTCCGCCGCATTCGCCCAGAGCGCATCGCTTCGCGGGAACGTACTCGATCCCTCGAACGCGGCTGTACCGGCCGCAACCGTCGTTCTCACCGGCCCGGGCAAGTCTGTCCACAGCGCTAAGTCCGACGCAAACGGCGCGTATCAATTCACGGATCTGCCGACGGGGAACTACACGATTCAGGCCAGCGCTCAGTCTCTGTCTTCAACGCCATCAAGACTGACTCTCTCGCAGGGTCAGCGGCAACTCGATCTCCATGTGCTCGTCACGGTGTCCACGCAGAAGCTCGAAGTGAAGGACGCTGCCGGGCAAACCGTCAACATAGACCCGTCCTCGAACGCCAACGCGCTGGTCTTGCGCCGTGAAGATCTGGATGCTCTGGCGGACAACCCTGACGATCTTGCGGCCGACTTGCAGGCGCTGGCCGGCCCTGCCGCCGGTCCCAACGGCGGCTCCATTTTCATCGACGGGTTCAGCGGAGGCGAGATCCCTCCCAAAAGCTCCATTCGCGAGATTCGCATCAATCAGGATCCCTTCTCCGCCGAATACGACAAGCTGGGATACGGGCGCATCGAGATCTTCACCAAGCCCGGCAGCAACAAGTTCCACGGCACCGCTGACTACAATTTTGCGAACGACTTATGGAATTCACGCAATCCATATTCTGTCGAGAAAGCGCCTCTGATGCTGAACGAACTTGAAGGCGGCGCCGGAGGCCCGCTCGGCGAGCGCGCATCCTTCAACGTGGACGCGCAACGCAATCTGGTTGATAACGGAGCGATTGTCAATGCAGTCACGCTCGATCCCGCGACTCTCACTCCGCTGCCGTACAACGCCATCTTCACCGTTCCGCAGCACTACACACGGGTCACTCCCCGCATCGATTACGCGATCAATGAAAACAACACGCTGACACTGCGCTACGGCGTCACTCAGGGCGACATCAACGGAGCGGGAATCGGGAGTTTCGATCTCCTCACACGCGGCTACCATACGACCTTCCTGAATCAACTGTTGCAGGTCAGCGAGACGGCAGTCCTGGGAACGGCCATCAACGAGACTCGCTTTCAGTACTACCGCAACACCAATCAGATGCGTGCATTCGACGCGAGCCCTGTGCTTCAGGTCCTCGGATCCTTCAACGGCGGAGGAGCGCAGTTAGGGCAAACGGCGGATACGCAGAATAGCTTCGAATTCCAGAACTACACGTCGATCGTTCACGGTACTCATGCCTTCCGCTTCGGAGTCCGTCTACGCGAACAAAACGACGACAACGTCGCGCCTGTCAATTTCAACGGAACGTATACCTTCGGCGGCGGCACCGCTCCCCTTCTGGATGCCCAGAATCAGCCGGTCGGCGGGCAACTCGAACAGATCGATTCGATCGAACGCTACCGCCGGACGCTCCTGTTTCAACAACTCGGTTACTCGTCTGCTCGAATCCGCGCCCTCGGCGGCGGAGCCACGCAGTTCAGCATCGCAGGCGGCAATCCGGAAACTTCTGTTGGGCAATTCGACATCGGACTTTTCTTCGGTGATACGTGGCGAGTCCGTCAAAATCTGACCATCTCCTACGGCCTGCGCTACGAGACGCAAAGCAACATTCATGACCGCGGAGATCTGGCGCCTCGGCTTTCGTTCGCTTGGTCGCCCAAGACCGCGGCTCGCCGGCGGACCGTCATCCGCGCGGGATTTGGGATGTTCTACGACAGATACGCTCTCGCGAACACCCTCACCACAGACCGATTCAACGGCGCGGTCCAGCAGCAATACGTCGTTGCGAATCCCGACACATTCCCTGCCATTCCATCGCTGGCGACTTTGGGCGCGAACAAGAGTGGCCAGTCGATCGAGGTGCCCGACGCGAACCTGCGTGCGGCTTACATCATTCAGTCCGCCATCACGTTCGAACGCCAGTTGTCGGCCAACACCGTGTCGGCGGTGACTTTCACAAATTCCCACGGAGTCCATCTCCTGCGCTCACGCGACATCACGGCACCGGGGCCCAGTCCGTTGTTCCTCATCGAATCGACTGGCATCTACAATCAAAACCAGATCATCGCGAACATCAACACGAAGGTCGGACGGACCGTCTCGCTCTTTGGATTTTATGTCCTCAACAAGGCAATGAGCGATACCGATGGAGTCAGCACTTCGCCCGCCAATCCTTACAACTATTCAGGCGAGTACGGGCCTGCCGCGACGGACATCCGCCATCGTGGGACGGTCGGAGGATCCATCAACGCCCGTTGGAACATCCGCCTGAGCCCCTTCGTGATTCTGCAGAGCGGCGCGCCCTTCAATATCACGACAGGCAACGATGTCTACGGGACTTCCGTGTTCAATGCACGCCCTGGAGTCGCAACTGACTCGACCAGACCCGGGCTTGTTCAAACTTCCTACGGCCTGCTCGATCCCTCACCAATTCCGGGCGAAACCATACTGCCGCGCAACTACGGCCGCGGACCCAGCCAGTTCACCGTCAACCTCCGAGTTACAAAAACCATTGGCTTCGGACCGGAAAAAGATGCGGCGGCCAAGGCATCCGCCGCGCCAACGACCGGACAGAGCCAGAATGCCGCGGTCACCGGCCGTGGACTTCGCGACTTGCTCGGCGCGCCCTCTGTAACGCGACGCTACAACCTCAACATCGGTATGTCCGTTCGCAATCTACTCAATCACACCAATCCCGGTCCGATCGTCGGGAATATCACGTCTCCTCTATTCGGACGCGCCAACCAATCTGCCGGCGGACCGAATGGCGAGGGCTTCTCGGAAAGCGCCAGCAACCGGAGGCTGGAAATGCAGATCCGGCTTACATTCTAACCGCTTCGTCACAAGGACATGGTCATGAAACTCACTCGCTCGATACTGTTGATCGGTTGCCTCGCGCTCGCTGGATTCGGCCAGGAGGCGGCGGGCCCATACAAGATCCACAAGAACGTGAAAGTCGGAGGCATGGGCGGCTTCGATTATGTCTTCGCCGATTCCGACGGACGCCGGCTCTACATCCCGCGAGGCGCTACAACAGGAACACCGGCCACTCCCGCACGAGTGTCGGTCTTCAATCTGGATACCCTCGCCCCGGTCGGAGAAATCGCGAATGCCAACGCTCGCGGAGCGGCTGTCGACCCGAAGTCCGGCCACGGATTCGCAAGCAGCAAGCCCGTCGTGATGTGGGATACCAAGACCCTGGCCACGATCAAAACGATCGATGTCGAAGGCGGTCCGGACGGCATTCTCTTCGACCCATTCAATCAGCGCGTTTACATCTTTAGCCACCGCGCTCCGAATGCGACCGTGATCAATTCCGTTGATGGAACGGTCGTCGGAACGATCGATCTCGGTGGCGCGCCGGAGCAAGCGGTGACCGATGGAAAAGGCCATTTGTACGTCGATATCGAGGACAAGGCCAACGTCGCAGTAATCGACGCGAAGACCATGGCGGTGACCGCCCATTACGACCTGGGAGACAAGAACGGCACGCCGGCGGGCCTCGCTTTCGATGCCAAGAACCGCATCCTCTTCGTCGCCTGCCGGACTCCCGCGCCGGGCGTGATGGTCATTCTAAACGCGGACACCGGGAAGGTCATCGCGACGTTGCCGCTCGCGGGCGCTTCCGATGGCGCGGTCTTCAATCCCAAGACGATGGAGGCCTTCAGCTCCGCGGGCAACGGCACGCTTAGCGTCATCAAGGAAGTGAGCCCCGCGAATTTTGTGGTCGAGCAAACCGTTCAGACCATGCCTAGTGCGAAGACCCTCACGTTCGACAAGAAGACCAATCATGTCCTGCTAATTGGCGCGGAGTTTGGCCCGGCGCCGGCGCCAACCACTCCTGGCGGACGTCCTGGCCGCGGACCGATGCTGGTCGATTCATTCTCTATTATCGTCGTCGGCAAGTGATTTGGGCGGGGAACGGCTTACAATACAAATTTGGACCCCACTCCCTTCGTCCCGTTCTTTCGCAGCGCGCACTTAAGCACCATCGCGTCCAATTTCTGGAAGCGTCCGATCACCATCCCGCTCTTTCCGGTTACGCGCCGGATCTACCGCACTGCGCCT
>Ga0157379_10003961_pt1 | contig 12629 bp, 11 predicted proteins | sample S25metaG_FD_121802 | JGI IMG/M metagenome (GOLD analysis project Ga0157379, IMG submission 121802) | Switchgrass rhizosphere microbial communities from Kellogg Biological Station, Michigan, USA - S2-5 metaG | ecosystem: Host-associated > Plants > Roots > Rhizosphere > Soil | place: USA... | reverse complement strand
TCCACCTGTGGCCGGTCCGCACCTTCGCCTACCACCGATAGAAAAATATCCTCCAGGGTCAGCGTTCTGCCCTCCGCTCCCGGAACTCCGGCGCGCAATTGGTCAATCGAACCCTGCGCTACCAGCTGTCCTCTCCGGATAATGGCCACATGGCTGCATAGCCGTTCGACAATTTCCAGCACGTGTGAGGTTAGAAAAATCGTCACTCCGCGCTCGGTCATCCGCCCCAACAATTCCTTCAGCGCGCCGGCCGCCAGCGCATCGACTCCTTCGAATGGCTCGTCCAGAAACAATATCCGCGGCCCATGGATTACCGCCGCCGCCAGCGCCAGCTTTTTCTGCATGCCGTGCGAATAATCCGCGATCAGCGTCTTTGAGCGGTCCGCCAGTTGCATGAACTCGAGCAGCTCTTCGCTACGTTTCCGCGTTGTCGGCTTGTCCAGCCCGTACATCCGCCCGACAAATTCCAGGTACTCTGGCGCCGTCAGCCGTTCGAACAGCCCCATTCCTTCAGGTACTACGCCAATCTGCCGCTTCACTTCCGCCGGATGATGTGCAAAATCCATTCCCAACAGCGACACTCGCCCTGCCGTAGGTACCAGCAAACCCGTCAGCATCTTGATTGTCGTGGATTTGCCCGCCCCGTTCGGCCCCAAAAACCCGAAGAACTGGCCCGACACAACTTGCAGGTCCACGTCCTCGACGGCTGTCAGCTCGCCAAACTTCCGCGTCAACTTCTCCGTTGCAATCGCAATATCAGGCATCCGTCAGCGCTCCGTTCGGGACAATCAACGAATCTAACACGCTTTGGCGAACGGCCAGCTCGCGCGTGCCTCAAGAAATACCGAATCGGTCATTTGCCTGTTTTGGTTTCGAGTACGGCGAGAAATTCGCTGTCCGAATCGTGTCGTCTCACTATCAGCGCCGTTACGTTTCGTCGTTGCTGCGAGAGCAATATCAGGAATTCTTTGCCGCAGGCGAGCTGCCGGCGACCAGCGCGTCGCGCGTGGGCAGTGCGGCTAGCACCGCGGGTAGTTCCACGCGGAACACAGCGCCGCCTTCCTGGCCGTTGTAGCAGAGAATTTTTCCACCGTGCTCTTGCACGATGCCAAAACAAATGCTGAGCCCCAGTCCGGTACCTTTGCCGATCGGCTTGGTGGTGTAAAACGGATCGAATACGCGGGACGGTTCCTTGATCCCAGGTCCCGTGTCTGAAAACAAAATCACCACATTAGCGCGGTCGCGCAGTGTCTTGATGGTCAGCGTGCCGCCGCCACTGTGCGAATCCATCGCGTCCACTGCATTGTTGATGATGTTGAAAAACACCTGCATCAGTTGATTCCCGTCCCCGCGCACTCCCGGCAAAACGGACTCCAGCTTCAGCTCGATTTTCGTTCCCGAATGTTTCAAATCCAGCGCGCGCAACTGCACGGCGTTGTTCACCACGGTGTTTAAATCCAGCAGCGTCCGCTCCGCCGGCACTTGCCGCGCAAAACTCAGTAGATTTCCCACCAGCGTTTTCGTACGCCGCGCCTGGTCGCGGATTTTCGCTGCAACGCCACGGGTTTTTTCCGGCAGTGACGCATCATCCGCCAGCAAATCCGAATAGCCGAGAATCGCCGTCAACGGATTGTTGATTTCGTGCGCCGCTCCCGCTGCGAGTTGGCCGAGCGAAACCAACTTTTCCGTCTGTACCATCTGGGCCTGCAAACGCTGCAAATTTTCGACGGACTGTTCCGCTCGCGCTAGCAGCCGCGCGCGATCGCCGTCCGCAAGATGCTGCCGCAAAAATACCAGTGCGCCCAGCGGCACCGCCGCAACCAGCACCGTCAGCAAACGGAATTCCTTCACGGCGGCGCTATCGTGCGAAAACTTCAGCGTGTAAATCGCGAAGGCTGGAAGCGAAACTACCGCAGCCAGTGCCAGCCGCGAAGCAATCGTGCTCTCGCTCTTTTTTTGGTCGTTTTCGGCGGGCGGTACCGTTGCATCGTCCAGCAAATCGCGATTCTTGTATGCGATCAATCCCGCAGCTGCAAACCACAAAAACGAAGCCACCAGCGGCAGGTCGTACAAACTGCCGGTGTGATATTCCTTCAGGCTGATACCGACATTGATGATCAGCGAGGACATCATGTACATCACGTCCGCGCCGAAGAGATGTGCGTACGCCGTGCGCCACGCGCTTCGGCTCTGCAACCACAGCACGCCGAACCAGATCACCGTGACCATGTTCTGTACGTTCGTGATCACGTCATAAGTAAAGTTGTACTGGCCGAGGGACGGCTCCGCGTACATCCAGGGCAGCACCACAAACACGTACAGGAAAACCCACCAGGACAGCAGCAGCACAAAATCCAGATAACCGAAACGCAACTGCATTTCACCGCGCTTCAAATGCGGGCGCAACGCTAGCGCCGCCATCAGTGGAACGCCGCGCAGGAAAAAAATAATGTCGCCGGGATACAAATCTGGCAATGGCTGGTGCAGATAAACTTCGTAGTAGGTCCACTGGAACTGCCCGATCATCCACAGCGAACAAGACAAAGCGGTGAGCATCCAGAAGACGTTGCGGCGCCAGTGGGGGGTGCCGGCATTGAGGAGCAACCCGGCATTAGCGAGCAGCGGCACCAAACACTGCATGATGTTGCCGAAAGCGTTCAGGGACTCGCCCTGGGGCAAGGTGATGGAGAGAATCGCATAGACGCCGAGGACAGACAGAGACACTGCGGCAATCCACGCATATGTGCGGGGAGGGGCCATGACCTAAATCAATTTTAAATTGCCGGGAGCGGCACTGTATCGGCGTTCTGTCGCACGAATGGCCAAAGCATTACCGAGGACTTAAGCGGTGATTACTTAGCGGAATTCTGAATGGCAGTCTGGGGAAGAGGCTTCAGGAACGCCGAGGCTAAGGTTGGAACGGCGGACGCGACCGGCGAGGACGCTTCATGGCGTCGAGCCTGGCGCGGACGACGCGATGAAGCAAATAGCCCATAAAAAAGAGCGCGCCATAGCTGGCGACGCGGTAGCCAAGGCCGACGTAATTTCCATCCTGGAGGTCGAGCAGCATTTTCTGAATCGACATGAAATTCAGGATGGGGCCGAGAAATCCGAGCAGGCCGACGGCGGCGATGGCCGCGACGATACCCAGCAAGGCGACGAGGACGAAAATTGTTTTAAAGAAACCGGGATTGGTTTGCAGCTTTCTATCGACCTGATCGCGACTCTTGGTTTCGCCGAGCCAGCGGGGCCCGAGGCGTGTCTGAAATTCCTGCAGATAAGCGGAATCGGCAAGCAGCGCTGGAATTTCCGTTTGCTGGAGCCGTTTTTTTTCGTCGCGGTACGCTACAAAAATCTGGCCGACTTTGCCTTGCAGTTCGTGAAATTTCTGAACAGCCTGGGGGCCCAGGAATTGCGCTATGTGTTCTTCTTTTTGTTCGTCGTCGGCATCGTCATTGCCGGGGCGGACCAGAGTGGCGCCGGTGATTTTCTCCCACGGGATGGACTCGGTTTGGCCGCGGCCGAGCGTGTTGTACTGGAAATGGATGCCAGATTCGTCGAGCTGGACGTCAATGGTGATCGCACCAGCGTTGACGTGGAAGCCAGAGCTCATGGCGGAGCATTCTATTCGAAGAGCGACGGCGGGCAAAACGGTGAAGAAGCACGAAGTGGCCGACGCCGCGAGCATGCCGGAATCGCGCCGGGTGCGGGACTACGCTCCGGCCGCCCTGCCAACGAATTGATGGGCGTAGTCCGCGGCAAATTGAGAGAAGCGTGTTGGTTCGCGATGAATAGTGTCGTGGACGGCTGAGGTAATGACAGCGGCTTCGCCGCGGCGGCAGAGGCCATAGTCTTCCATCAAGGCATCGCCACGCCAAGCCGGGACGCCAAGGTCTAGCAGAGTCTGCAGCATGCTCTGCGGTGGAACATCGATGTGCTTGATGGTTTTTCCAAGAACCTGCGAGAGCAGGCTGGCCATCTCGGCGTAGGAGAGAGCTTCGGGTCCTGTGAGGTCGTAGGTCTTGCCCTCGTGTATGGACTGAGTCAGGGAGGCAACGGCGACGGCAGCCACGTCGCGGATGTCAATCACACTCACTTTGGCGCTTCCGATAGGCGCAAAGAGGGTTCCCTGAGAAGAAATGATCGAACGAAAGCAAAGCAAGCTCTGCATGAATAGATTAGGCCGCAGAAAGGTGTACGGGACGCGCGATTTCACGATGTGGTATTCGACGGCAGCGCGGTAGCGCGAACAGCGCCCCGAAGCGCCAGCGTCGGTGCCCAGTTGGGAAAGGCTCACGATGTGTTTGACTCGAGCGCGCTTGGCCGCATCGACGAAGTTGCGCAACGGTTGTTCGAGTTGAGAGGAGGAAGGGTTCAGCAGGAAGAGTTGGTCCACGCCCGCCAGAGCGCCATCAAACGTCGAGGGCCTGGTAAAGTCGCCCACAAGTAGTTCAATCCCCGGAAATGAGAGGGACTTGGCGCGGGAGCGGTCGCGAACAAAAACGCGAACAGGCAAACTTCTGTCAAAGAGGTTTTTCGTCAGTTCGAAGCCGAGAGCGCCGGTAGCGCCAGTAATCAGAATCATCTGACCTTCCCAAGTGCGGCTGAGCGCGGGGGAAAACTGTGTACGGCTGGGGGGACATCGAAATGAACACAATGCAATGCCAAGAGCAAGCGATGTCTGCCAGTGGGAAGGCGTTAGAGTTAAGACCCGCACCGTTCACAAACGTCATAGGCGTGAAGAATGCCCACCCGGCCGCCAGCCGAGGCTGCGGCCCCTTGATGTGTGCACAGAAAATGGAAGCGCCCCTGACGAGTGGGGCGCGGCGAAAGTGTTAGCGCTGGACTAATGAGCGGCGGTGGTTGCCGTGGCGGCTTCGGCTTCTTCGCGGGCTTTGCCGGCGCGCTTGATACGGGCGGCTTTGCCGCGCAGGTCGCGGAGATAGTAGAGGCGGGCGCGCCGAACGTGCCCCTTGCCGGTAACTTCGATAGAGGAGATGGACGGCGAATGGAGCGGGAAGATGCGTTCGACGCCGGTACCAAAGCTGACGCGGCGGACGGTGAAAGTGGCGCTGGAAGCGCGGCCCTTTTTGGAGATGACCACGCCTTCAAAGGCCTGGATGCGTTCCTTGACCTTTTCGCCTTCGCCTTCGAGCAGGCGAACGTTGACGCGGACCGAGTCGCCCGCGCGAAATTCGGGTAAATCTTTGCGCAGCTGCGCTTCATGTAGCTTGCGAATCACCGGATTCATTTTCGTATTCCTTTTTCCAGTCTAGGGTTTGCAAGTACAAACCCTAGCACCCTGCAGACCCACTCAGGCGGGGCCAGCTCTTCTAAAACAAACCAATATTATAGACATTTTGCTGGGAATTTGCCAGCAGATTACGCGGTTTCGAAGTGACGCTTGGTTTTGTGGCGCCTCAGACAGGCTTTTTTTCTTCGGGAAACAGGTCGGGACGGTTGCGGAGGGTTTTTTCGAGGGCCATCCGGTGGCGCCATTTGGCGACGTCGGCATGGTTGCCACCGATCAGGACCTCGGGGACTTTCCAGCCGCGATAGTCGGCAGGGCGGGTGTAATGAGGAAAATCGAGCAGAGTGCGGCCGTGGGAGAGCGCTTTGTGAAGGACGGCGGTTTGCGATTTTTCGGCGCGTTCGAGCAGGCTGAAAGATTCATTTTGCGAAGACGCTTCATTGCCGAGAGCTCCGGGGAGCAGGCGAGTGACGGCATCGACGACAAGAGCGGCGGGGAGTTCGCCGCCAGATAGAACGAAATCGCCGATGGAGATTTCGTCGGTAGCGAGATGTTCGGCGACGCGTTCGTCCACACCTTCGTAGCGACCGCAGAGGAAGAGGATGCGATCGAGTTGCGCATAGCGGCGCGCGGTTTCCTGAGTGAAGCGTTTGCCGGCGGCGGAGAGCAGGACAATGGCGGTGTTGGCATCGAGCGCTGGTCTTGACGCAGCGTCGCCTATGGAGTGGCCGATGAGCGATTCGACGGCTTCGAAGAGCGGTTCGGGCTTGAGGACCATGCCTTCGCCGCCGCCGAAGGGGCGATCGTCGACGGTGCGATGGCGGTCTTTGGTGAATTCGCGCAGGTCTTGAATATGGACGTCGATGATGCGTGCTTCGCGAGAGCGGCGGACGATGCCGTGTTCGAGTGGGCCGGTGAAGAATTCGGGGAAGATGGTGATCAGGTCGAAGCGCATCGGAGTCCTAAGTTTAGCAGGTGAGGGGATGAGTTGAGATCCTGCCGCGCTGAAGGCCGCGGCGCTACGTTTTAAATCTTAGAGATCGCGGAGGCCTTCGGGCAGGAGGACTTCGATGCGGCGGGCGGGAAGAACAATCTTTTTGCAGATATCTTCGGCAAGTGGAATGAGAAGTTCACCTTGGGGAGTGTCGAGAGCGAGCAGCGGCGTGCCTGGCTGGCCCTCGCCGGGGAAGTAGACGTCGCGGACTTGGCCGAGGAGCGCGGGAGATTCTGCGAGAGAACATGGCGAGGAGGCGACGGGAGGAGCAACGGTCGGGAGTTCGAAGACGGAGCAGCCAATGAGGTCGGTGACGAAGTAGGTGGCGGAGGGCAGCACGGCGCGGTGCTCGAAGGGAAGTTGAACGTTGAAGCTGCGCAGCTTTTCGGCGTCGTTGATGGAGGAGACGCCCGCGAAGTGAAAAACGCATTGGCCGGGATGATTGCGGTCCAGCCAGAACGATTGCAGAGTTGCTTTTTGCGGGGCGGCGGAATTTGCAGAGAGAAAGACCTCCTTTTGCTGGTGAAGACGGTCGGGAAAGTCAGTAAGAAGTTCGGCGGCGACTTCGCCTTTGTTGCCACGTGCGCGGAGGATGCGGGCTACGGTGACAAATTTCTGAGCGGAGGGATCGGCAGGAGAAGTCATGCGAGGGCGGGCTTACCCCTCGAGAATTTCGAGAGTGAAGCGGCGATGAAACTTCATGCCGGAAGCGCCGAGAAGAGTGCGCATGGCTTTGGCCGTGCGGCCCTGCCGGCCGATGACTTTGCCCAGGTCCTCAGGATGGACGCGGAGTTCGACTACGGTTGCTTGCGGGCCGTCGACGGTCTGTACCTTGACGTCTTCCGGGTGATCCACGAGTGCCCGAGCAATGGTTTCGACGAGTTCTTTCATCAGGCACCTCCTTTTTTTGCGCAGGGTTTGTAAGTACAAACCCCGCACACCGTTTGCATTTCCAGGATCAACGGACCGTTCCCGGTCGCCTTGTGGCAACCAGTCCAGACCAAATCCGTCCAGAGGGCCCGGGCATGCAAGCTGCCCGGGACGACGCTAGTCGATGTACAACCTCCAGCGAGAACTACCCCACGATTAGATGCAAAATCACAGATGCAAAACCCCCCAAATGCCGCGGGGGGTCTTAAAAGATGCCCAAACTGCGATGCGTGAATGGCTAACGGCTAGGCGATTTTTTGCAGACGGATAAAGCTGCGCACGGTATCGCTCGGCTGAGCGCCCGAACCGAGCCAGTACTTCACACGCTCGGCATCCAGCTTGATTTCCGCGGGCTTCTTTAGAGGGTCATAAGTGCCCACGGCTTCCACCACGCGGCCATTGCGGGCACGCGAACTTTCGATCACCACCACGCGATAAAAAGGCTTCTTTCGTTTCCCAATCCGAGACAGACGAATCGTTAGCACAAACACACTCCTCCTGAACGTTCAATTGTAGCGTGTAATGGCTGATTTCAGCAATGGCGGAGCGCTGGCGTAGTGACTTTGCGTCAGTTTTGCGTGTCCTTTGGCTCCTGGTAGCCTGCTTCCTCGTCCTTGGGATGGTGGATCGCCTTCTTTATGTCCGGCCAGAATTCGCGGAAGACGTTCCAGGCGTAACCCGCGGCCAATGCTGTGCTGCCGCGCATCAATGCATGCCCCGTGTTGGCGCGGCTTTCAGGATACCATGCATTCGCAATGAAAGCGGCGCCGTAGGCGCCGGCGAAACGTGAATAGGCGGGCATGCGGCCGCCGTCATCGCTGCGAGCCATGACGTAGTGCACCGAAGCGTAGCGGAAACGACGCCAGAAACCGGTCTCGTTCGAATAGTGGAAACGCGGATCCTCATGATCGAGTGCGGCTACACCAAAGCGAATTGTGCGGTTGATCACGAGGCGGCCATAACCGGAAGCAAGGCGCGCGCCGTAACCCGAAGTGCCTTGTCCCCATTCGGGCGGCTCGTTGTTTGCCTGGCCAAGCGCGGCGCCAAAGGACGGACCGAGCGCGGAATCGGGATTGAAAATGGAATGTCGGTAAATGCGTACGCGCTCGTTGAGCGTCAATCTCCTGGCTTGTAACGGCAGCCTGCGGGGCGCGTCGGGCAGCTCCTTCCTGGCGGCTTGTGGGTTTTGAGCATCCTCGGGTCCAGTTTCGGCAAGGGGCTCGTGCGTCAGAAAATTCGGAACGGGAGTTGGGCCTTCCTGTGTCTTAGCAGAGGATGCGGAGACTAGAGTGAAGGCGGTAAGCAGCAGTGCGACCGCCCTCAATCTGGTGAGGTCGCGGAAGCGGCGCCTGGATTGAAAACGCGGTCTTGTCACCCATCATTTGTGCACGCCCGGGTTACATATCGAAATACCGCCTTCGGTTTAGGAATCTCCCTAAGGGGAAAACCGCACGACAGTCTACTTGCGGGCAATGACGGGGCCGAGAATCTTGGTGGCGCCCATGAAGACATTCAGTCGGGCTTTCATGAAGTTCGATTGGAGTCGCTCCGCTCGGCCAAAAATCATGGTGCGGTCCTGACCGGCGGTGTCGTTCAGCCAGCGCGGTGCTCCCGCAGAAGTTGGCTTGCCGTCGCGAGCGAAAGTGAGCCAGTATTCGCTAACCGCCCGAGCATATTCACGATCACTCGGAGTGAAACTGCCCTGCGCGCCTGAAAGCGCATTTCCTGTGTCCAAAGCAAAGACGATTTCGCCGCCGTGCGGCACTCCATGAGGAAATTGGGGCCGGTCGTTCACAGCGATGTAGTCGAAATAGTAGCGCCAAGTGAGTGCGCGCTTGGAGTGGCGATCGGCGGCCCAGCGAACCGGCATGGCGAAGACCAGGTCACGCGCAACCTGACGCCCCAGTTCGCTCTGATCGCGTACGCCCGGGTACAGAGCTTTGACAAAAATGCCCGAAGCACCAAGTTTCTGGATTACTTCGCCGGGATCGATACCGAACGCGACAATCACACTGGCGTCATCGCTGGTGTTGCCTAGAATCAACGGGACGGGCGCTTCCTTTCCCGCGGCGAAAGTGTCCTGAATGGATTGTGGCAAGACCGTATCGCCAGCGATGGGCACTGGGGAAAGAGTAAGTCCCTGCCCCTGGAGCTGGCCAAATTTTTCGGCAGGAACATCGCGAAGTTGTTCCATGGTGGCATCGGCGCCGGGTAAACCGAGTGCGGTGGCGACATTGATGCCGACGTGGGCCGCTTTCGCGCGTGTGGCGTCGGGTAGAGCGTATGAACTCATGGCGATGCCTTTGAGGAACAGGCCGCGAGCCAGCGGTGACGCAAGTAAAGCCATCACGCTCTTGGCTCCGGCCGATTGGCCGAAGATGGTGACGTTGCGCGGATCACCGCCGAATTGCTGAATGTTGTTCTGCACCCAGCGCAGTGCAGCGATTTGGTCGAGCAGGCCGAAATTTGCCGGGCTGCCGGACGATTCACGTTCCAGTGCCGGATGGGCAAAAAATCCCAGCTGGCCCAGCCGGTAATTGACGGTGACTACTACTGCGCCCTTTGTTGCGAGTGGAGCGCCGTTATAGATATCCAGGCTGCCCGAACCGAAAATGTAGGCCCCGCCGTGGATCCACACCATGACTGGCAGCCGCGCAAAGGCGTCGGCCTTAGGCGTCCAGACGTTCAGATAAAGGCAATCTTCGCTTAGCGCTCCGGGTGAGCCGCCGTTGGCCTCGGATAGGCCCGGCGTTTGTATGCAGGCGTTGCCAAATTTGCCAGCACTCCGGACGCCTCGCCAGGTCGTAGCGGGTTGCGGCTCCTTCCAGCGCAGCGGGCCGACAGGGGGCGCGGCGTACGGAATCCCTTTGAAGGCAAACACTCCGCGTTCGGCAATTCCTTGAAACTCGCCGGTCTGGGTTCGAACAATAGGTGCGTCGGCATCGCTCACCGCAGTTGGCTTCGTTGCTGCTCGGTCAAAGGACACCGCCAGTAGCACCGCAGTGGTCACGAAACAAAGCGGGCTCAGCTTTCTCATGTTAGACATTTCCTTGAGTTTGAGAGGACGACGGGTGCGGGCGCGCTTATCTTAGGCCAAGGGTGAGGAGCCTCGCCAGTGAAGTACCGTCGCGGTGGCTTGTCACACCGCCGCACTGAAGGTGTCGTGAGACATGGAGTCAGCGCCTTCGTCGGATTCGGGCTTACTGGTCGGCGCTGCGACCAGCACTTCGGGCACCTTCCCATTCGAAGATTTGGGGGCCCTGCTTTTGGCCGCAAGTGCTGGCAGTTGTACGGCACGCATCAGCTTTTCCTGCACAGAAACGCCGTGGCCGTTGCGGACGTGGTGTGGACGCTTGAATTTGCCATCGGGACCGAGGACACGGGCGGTGCGCGTATCTTCAAGATAGGCAGCCAACACTTCGTTGATGATGCGTTGCTTCAGCGCGGGATCCTTCAGGGGAAATACAACTTCCACGCGCTCGTAAAGATTGCGCTGCATCCAGTCCGCGCTGCCCAGAAAAATCTCAGGTTCACCCCCATTTTCGAAATAAAAAATGCGGCTGTGTTCGAGGAACCTGCCGACAATGCTACGCACGCGAATGTGACTGCTGATGCCCCGCAGGCCAGGCACCAGGGCGCACTGTCCGCGGACGATCAGATCTATTTCGACGCCCGCCTGCGAGGCGCGGTAGAGAGCCTGAATCAGGGGCGGGTCGACCAGCGCGTTGACCTTAGCGACAATGCGCGTGGGCTTGCCACGTTTGGCATTGCGCGTTTCACGGTCGATCAAGGAAATGCAATTCTTAGCCAGATCGCGCGGCGCCACAAATAGCGGCTTGTAATCGGGCTGTTCGGCATACGCTGTGAGGAAGTTGAAGACGTCGTTTACGGACGCGGTGATGGCCTCATCGCAAGTGAACAAACTGAAGTCGCTGTAAAAACGCGCCGTGGAAGGATTGTAGTTGCCGGTGCCCAGATGAGCGTAACGACGAATCTTTCCGTCGGGATCTTCGCGCACGACCAGCGCCAGCTTGGCGTGGGTTTTCAGACCGACCAGTCCGTGAAAGACCTGCACGCCGGCATCTTCGAAGCTGCGCGCCCAGCGAATGTTGGTCGCTTCATCGAAGCTGGCTTTCAGTTCCACCACGACTGTCACTTCTTTTTTCGATGCCGCCTCGAGCAAAGCGCGAGCGATGGGTGAATCGGTGTTGGTGCGGTAGAGCGTCTGCTTGATGGAAAGCACATGAGGGTCGCGGGCCGCAGTCTGCAGAAAATTGACGACCGCGTCGTACGACTCGTAAGGATGGTGAAGCAGCACGTCGCCGTTACGAAGCGCCGCGAAAAGCGAGTCGGCGTCGTGACCGATGTGCACTTGCTTTCCGGCGAACGGCGAAAATTTCAAATCGGGGCGCGCGGTTTCTTCATAGAGATGGAAAAGACGCTGGAGATTGACCATGCCGCGGACACGGAAGACCAAAGGCTCGTTGAGTTCGAAGTTGCTCACGAGCCGCTTAATGATGTCCGGGTGCGCGCCTTCTTCGATTTCCAGACGCACCGCCCAGCCTTTGCGGCGTTGGGCTACCTGTGAGTCGATGGCTTCGAGAAGATTGCGCGCTTCTTCTTCTTCCAGGTAGAGATTGCTGTTGCGGGTGATACGAAACGCCGCGGAAGCCAAAATTTCGTACCCGCGATACAGTTTTGGCGCGTAGTTGGAGATGATTTCCTGCAGCGGGACATAGTGGACGGCGTTGCCTTCGGCGGGCACACGCAACAGGCGCGGCAATGCACGAGGCACGGTTAATACGCCGAAATAGGTCTTGCCATTTGCGCCGCGCCTACGCTGCAGCAGGAACGAAATGCACAGCGCCTTGTTCAGTACGTGCGGAAAAGGGTGCGACGGGTCGACGGTGACCGGCGTGAGCATGGGCTCCACGCGGCGATTGTAAAACTTCTTGGCGCACTCCAAGCCTTTGGCATCCAGCTCAGAAAAGCGCAGCACGCGGATATTTTCTTTGGCCAACAAAGGTAGCAGCTCTTCATTCCAGGTTTTGTACTGGTCGCGCACCAGCGAATGCATGGACTGCGTGACCAGAGCCAGCTCTTCTTCGGCGGAGAGCCCATCCGGGCTGCGCTCGGTTGAGCCATGCTCAATGCGCTGGAGGAAACTGGAGACGCGCACCTCGACAAACTCATCGAGATTGTTGGCGGTAATGGCGAGAAATTTGACGCGTTCGAGCAGGGGATTTCCTGGATCACGGGCCTCTTCCAGCACGCGACGGTTGAAATCGAGCCACTGTATGTGGCGGTTCAGGTAGTAGCGCGGGTCATCCAGTTTTGTACGTGCCATGGCAAAGCCTCGGTGCGATGGAAACAAGTGGGAACAAGCCTGTAGTCTCTCGAAAAGTTTGTTACAGCGTGATGAAAGACTGGAAGTGGTATTCTCCTGCACGTCTT
>Ga0157379_10003959_pt1 | contig 12630 bp, 12 predicted proteins | sample S25metaG_FD_121802 | JGI IMG/M metagenome (GOLD analysis project Ga0157379, IMG submission 121802) | Switchgrass rhizosphere microbial communities from Kellogg Biological Station, Michigan, USA - S2-5 metaG | ecosystem: Host-associated > Plants > Roots > Rhizosphere > Soil | place: USA... | reverse complement strand
GCCTTCGTAGCGCACGCGCGAGTAGAGTGTGAAGCGCGCGGTCACCCCTTCGTTCCAGTACACGCGCGTGCGATCCAGCGTGAGCCGCGCGAAGAGCTCGGGGCCTCCTTCGCCGCCGAACCCTCCGCCGGCACGAGGCATCGTCGCGCGCACGTGGAGCACGAGCTGCTGCGTCTGCGCCTCCTTCTTGCCGGACCGCACCCGGAACGAAGGGATCACGTAGTCGCCCGGCGCGTTCGCGCGGAGGGCGAACGTGCTCGTGACGCTGCGCGAGATGACGCCGTTCATCCAGGAGAATCCCTGCGACTGCTCGGTCGGGGTCACGTCGAGACCGGCGATCAGCGGGAGCTTCACGCCTGGGACGTCCAGCCCTTCCGCCGTGATGGTGATGGCGAGGGTGGCGGGTTCGCCCACGAGGACCTGCTGCCGGTCGAGCTCGGCCTCGACGGTGAGCTGCTCGGCATGGACCGGGCACGGGAGCGCGGCGAGCGCGAGCGCGAGCGTCAGGATGAGCCATGGGATCAGGGGTCGCCGATCGCCGTTCACCATGTCACCAGTCCTTGTCCTTGGTCTCTTGCGGCGAGCCCGTGCGCTCCTGCCGTCGCGCGGACTTTCGCTCCTCTTCGAGCGCATTCAGCCAGTGCTCCGCTTCGGAAGGATTCGGAATCGTGCCGCTCATCTGCCCGGGCGGCTGCTGCGACTGGCCCGGCGGCCTTTGCGGCGGCGGTCCATTCTGCTGCGATCCGGGCGGAGACTTCCCGGAGGTGCCCGCTCCGGACGAACCGCCGCCTCCCTGCCCCTGCCCTCCCGACGAGGCCTGCGGGGGGCGGTTGCGGCCGCGGCGGATCGCTTCTTCGAGGTTCTTCTTCGCGTCGACGCGGTTCGGATCGATCGTCAGCGACTGCCTGTAAAGCTTTGCCGCCTCGTCGTAGCGCCCCTGCCGGAGGCTCTCGTTCCCCAGATTGTACGCGGCCGAGGAGCGCGCGTCGTCGCCGCGGAGCTCCCGCGATGTCATGGTCTCGGCGTACGCCTCGCGCGCGGAGTCGGCCTGACCGGCCGCGCCGAGCGCGAGCGCGCGGTCGTACCGCACGGCGGCGGAGCGCGGCAGCTCTCGCTCGGCCTCGCGGAAGGACTGCGCGGCTTCCTTCGGATGCTTCTCCTTGAGCTGCCGCATGCCGCGTCCCCCGGCGCCGCCCCATTCGTAGATCGCCCCCGAAGCGCCGAGCGCGAGGAGGAGCCACGGCGCCAGACCGGCGGCGCGCACCACCGGCGTCCAGGTTTGCGATCGCATCGGCGCCTTCACGCTCGTCTCCGTCTCGGGATCACGCGCTCGACGAGGAGGAGCGAGCCGGCGAGAGCGGCAAACCAGGGGAACCGGTCGTCGTAGGCGCGGATCGTCTGCCCGCGCACTTCCTGATTGCCGCCGGACCGCACGCCGTCCGCAGCGCGCACCGCGGCCTGACCGCTGCCGTCCCCGTGCTCGTAGCGGCCACCACCGCGACGCGCCAGGTCGCGGAGGAGCCCTTCGTCGAGTCGCGTGTGCACGGGCGCGCCATCGGGGCCGCGCCGCTGCCCCACCACGGTCCCCGTGGAATCGACCACTGGGATCGTGGCCCCGGCCGCGCCGCCGATCCCGATGGTGAAGAGGCGCGCGCCCGCCTGGCGCACCGCCGACGCTCCCGCGCGCGGGTCCCCGCTCAGGTTCTCGCCGTCCGAGATCAGGATCACCGCGCGCGGACGCTCGGTCGGACGACGGAGATAGCGCGCCGCGAGCGAGAGGCTCGCTCCGATGTCACTCCCCGGGAGATCGATGTCGTCGGGACCGAGCGTCTCGACGATGGTCGCGAGGCCGTCGTAGTCGGTGGAGAGTGGGCTCAAGAGCTTCCCCGTTCCCGCGAAGCCGATGAGACCGACCGACGATCCCTCGAGCGAGGCGAGGATCGTGTGGATCTCGCGAACCGCGGCGCCGAGCCGGTCCGGATGCGCGTCCCGCGCCATCATGCTGCGGGAAAGATCGAGCGCGATGACGACGTCCGCGCCAGTCGAGGTGGTGGTGACGAGGCGATAGCCCGATTGCGGCCGCGCGAGTCCCACCGCGGCGAACGCGGCCGCGGCGATCACGAGCACGCCGCGAAGCACACGGAGGCCGCGCCCCGGATCGCCCGTGAGCTTGCGGAGCGATTCCTTGTCGCCCAGCGCCTCCTCCGTCTTCCCTCGCGCGCGGAGCGACCACCCCCACGCGAGGAAGAGAAGCGGCACGAGCCAGAGCAGCTGTAGTCGATCCGGGTCCGCCCAGCGCATGCGATGCCTCTACGGATACCGGCGCAGGAGGAGCGCGCCGATGAGAAGGTCCAGAGCGAGGAGCGCCCCCGCGGCTCCCATGAGGCCGGGACCCACCTCGGCCCATCGCGTGTACGAACGCATCTCGACCTGGGAGGGTTCCATCGCGTCGATGTCGTGATAGACGCGCGACAGGAGCTCGGCGTTCGTGGCGCGGAAGTAGCGCCCCCCCGTGAGCGAGGCCACCTGCTTGAGCGTGGGCTCGTCCACGTCGGAGCGGACCCACACGTAGTGGCGGCCGAGCACGGGATCGTCGATGGGATAGGGCGCCTGTCCCAGCGTGCCCGCCCCCACCGCGTACACCCGCACGCCCACCGCGGCCGCGAGGCGCGCCGCCGTCACGGGATCGACCGGGCCGGCGTTGTTGATGCCGTCTGTGAGGAGGATCATGACGCGGCTCTTTCCCTTGGCCGAGCGCAGCACGTACGCGCCCTGCGCGATCGCGCCGCCCACGGCGGTGCCGTCCGGGAGCTGTCCGAAATCGAGTCCGTCGATGAGACTCGCGAGCCCGTCGTAGTCGAGCGTGAGGGGCGAGATGAGCTCGCTCCGTCCCGCGAATCCGACGAGCGCGATCCGGTCCTGCGTCCGGCCCCGGAGGAACTGCTTCGCGACCTGCTTCGCCACGTAGAGGCGGTTCTGCGGGCGGAAGTCCTCGCACCGCATGCTCCCGGATTGATCGATGGCGAGCACGATGTCGATTCCCTCGCTCACCACCTGTCGCATCTCGCGTCCCGCCTGCGGTCGCGCGGCCGCCAGGCAGAAGCAGAGCGTGGCCAGCGGCAGGAGGACGGGCGCGATCCTCGCGATGAGGACGCGCACTCCGCCCGGACGCGGCATCGTCCCGAGCGCGGGGACCGGAAGGACGGGCGCGCGGAACCGCCCGCGGCGGCGGAGCCAGATCCACACGATCGCGTACGGGATGAGAAGGAGGAGGAACCAGGGCTCCTGGAAGCGCATGTCAGCCCGCCCCCTTGCGCGCGGAGGGCTCGTCCGGCGTGGTCACTCGAGGCGCGGGCGGCGCCGCGGGCGCTCGCACGACCTTCCCCGCCAGCGAGGCGGCCTGGTCGAGCGCCTCCCTCGCCTCGGCGAAGGGATCCTCATGGCGCGCGAACTTGGCGAGGTCGCTTCGACGAAGCTCGCGCTCCACGAGACCGGCCGCTTCGTCGCGCACGTCCGGCCGGCGCTCCAGCTCGCGCAAAAGCTCGCTCGTCGTCCGGTCGAGCGCGGGAATTCCGGTCACGGCTCCCACGTACGCGCGCACCGCCAGCGACAGCCGGTCGTAGAAGCGATCCCGCGGCAACGACTCGATCTCGCCGCGGAGCGTCTCGATCGCGCGGAGGAACGGCGCTTCCGGCGCCTCGGGGGGAGCCTCGTCTTCCAGTCCCTTGGACCGGCGGCGCCGCTTCCGGATCGCGAGGATGATCGCCACGATCGCCGCGACGACGAGCAGCGCGAGCGCCGCCGCGAGCGCGATGTCGAGCGGCCGAAGCTCCGGCTTGATGGGGCCTCGGTCGGGCTGCAGCGAGTTGGAGGAAGCCTCGGTGAGCGAGTCCACCGCGAGCGTGTCGACGGGGAACGCGAGTGTGTCGCGCCGATCCGGGAACTGCACCACGAGGGCGACAGGCGGGAGCGGCAGCCGCCCCAGATCGAAGCCGCGGACGTCGAACGCGCCGCTCCAGACCGCGCCGGTGCGCTCCGAGCGGAGCCGGGGTTTCTCACGCGCCGTCACGTCCAGCGACGCGAGGCCAGGGTCTCGTAGCAGGCTCTCCGCGCGCGCTTCCCGAGGAAGCTCCGCGCGCAGCGTCCACCGCGTCGGCTGACCCAAGGTCACGCGCGAAGGCACGAGCTCGCTCTCCACGCGGAAGTGGTTCGCGCCGCTCGTTCCCTCCCGCGCGATCGCCGAGCGGGCCGCCTCGCTTCCCCGGCCGGAGCACCCTCCCACCGCCGCGGCGATCACGCACGCCATGGCGGCGTGGACCAGCCGGAGCGCGGTGCCGTGGAAGCGCACCGCCTACCTCCGCCGCGTGCGGGCTTCGAAGTGGCGGATCAACGCGGGCGCGACCGGCGCGTAGGTGGAGAGCGCGATGCGTCCCGCCCGCCCGCGCACGAAGGCCTCCCCCAGACGCCGCGCGCGGCGCGATTGGACCGCACGCCACTCCTGGCGCGGACGTCGCGCCCCGAGATCCACCCACTCGGTGCGCCCGGTCTCCAGATCCTCCACCTGCACGAGCCCGGACGAGGGCATGGCGGCTTCGAAGGGATCGCTCACCTCCAGCACCACCAGCTCGTGGCGGCGGGCGAGATGCGCGAGGGGCCGGTCGAACTCGTCGGCGATCCAGTCGGAGATGAGGAACACGATCGCGCGACGCCGGAGCACGCGTCCGAGGAACGCGAGCGCCTGCCCCACGTCGGTTCCGGTCCCCTCCGGCTCGAGCGCGACCATGTCGCGTACCAGCCGGAGCGCGTGGGCGCGGCTCTTCGACGGTGGAAGGTAGAGCTCGATCTTGTCGGTGAAGAGGAGGAGTCCGACGCGGTCACGATTGCGCGCCGCGGCGAGCGCCACGAGCGCGCCGGCCTCCGCCGCCGTCTCGCGTTTCGTGCGCGCGCGGCTGCCAAAGCGGAGCGATCCCGAGAGGTCGAGCGCCACGACCACGGTCAGCTCGCGCTCTTCCTCGAAGCGCTTGATGAAGGGATGCCCCACGCGGGCCGTGACGTTCCAGTCGATGGCGCGGATGTCGTCGCCGGGGACGTACTCGCGGACCTCGGCGAACTCGAGCCCCTGGCCCCGGAAGGCCGAGCGGTAGGCCCCGGAGAAGACTTCCTCCACCGCCCGCCGGCTCCGGATGGTGAGCCTCCGGACCTGCGCGAGCAGCTCGGGGGTGATCATGGGACCTCGACGCGGGCGAGCAGTCGCCGAGAGACCTCGTCGACCGGGACCCCTTCGGCCTCGGCTTCGTACGTGAGGAGGATCCGGTGGCGGAAGACGTCGGGGGCGAGCGTCTTGACGTCGTCCGGCGTGACGTACGCGCGTCCGTCGAGGAACGCGTTGGCCCGCGCGGATCGCGCGAGCGCGAGCGTCGCGCGCGGCGACGCGCCGTACTGGATGAGCGGCCTGAGATCGAGCCCGAAGCGCTCGGGCTCGCGCGTGGCGTGCACGAGGTCGACGATGTAGCGGCGGATCCGCTCGTCCAGGTAGATCCCGTTCGCCGTGTGCCGCGACTTGAGAATTCGCTCCACGTCGATGACGCGCTTCGGCGGCTCGGGCGGATCGCCTCCCATGCGGTCGAGGATGCGCCCTTCCTCCTCCGGGCTCGGATAGCCGACCCGGATCTTGAGAAGGAAGCGGTCCATCTGCGCTTCGGGGAGCGGATACGTTCCCTCCTGCTCGATCGGGTTCTGCGTCGCGAGCACCCAGAAGAGGTCCCCGAGCGGATGCGTCTTCTCGCCGATCGTGACCTGCCGCTCCTGCATGGCCTCGAGGAGCGCGCTCTGCACTTTCGCGGGGGCGCGGTTGATCTCGTCGGCGAGGAGGATCTGCGTGAACACGGGGCCCAGCTTTGGCGTGAACGCGCCCGTCTTCGGATCGAACACGAGCGTTCCGGTGAGGTCCGCCGGGAGAAGGTCGGGTGTGAACTGAACGCGGTGGAACGTCGCGTGGATCGTCTGCGCGACCGTCTTCACGGCGAGCGTCTTGGCGAGCCCGGGGACGCCCTCGAGCAGGAGGTGTCCGTCCGCGAGGAGTCCGATCAGGATCCTCCGGATCATCTCGTTCTGCCCGACGATGGTCCGCTCGATCTCGGAGAGGAGCGGGCCGATGAACGCGCTCTCCTCGCGGACGCGCGCGGTGCGTTCTTCCAGCGTGGCTTCGGTCATCGTGGTCGTCCGGGGCTCGGGTCTAGGAGGCTCGGTTCGGGTAGAGCGGGAAGGAGGCGCACATGTCTTCGACCTGCGCCCGGATCTTGGCGAGCGCGGCCGGCTCGGAGCGCTTCTGCAGCGCCTCGTCGATCCAGCGGCCGAGGGTGCGGAACTCGGCTTCGCCCAGACCGCGCGTGGTGACCGCGGCGGCGCCGATCCGGATCCCGCTCGTCACGGCGGGAGGACGGGGATCGTTCGGGACGGCGTTTTTGTTCACGGTGATGCCCGCCTTGTGGAGCGCCTCCTCGGCCTCGGCACCGGAGAGCCCGGCGTTCCGGAGGTCGAGCAGGACGAGATGATTGTCCGTGCCGCCGGTCACGAGCTCGTAGCCGTGCGTGATCAGCTCCTGCGCCAGGACCTTCGCGTTCGCGACCACCTGCGCCGCGTACTCCTTGAACGCCGGGGTCGAGGCCTCGCGGAAGCAGACCGCCTTGGCCGCGATCACGTGCATGAGCGGGCCGCCCTGCATTCCGGGAAATACCGACTTATCAATCGCTTTGGCGAACTGACTCTTGCAGAGGATGAAGCCGCTCCGCGGTCCCCGCAGGGTCTTGTGCGCGGTCGACGTGACCACGTCCGCGTGGGGCACGGGGCTCGGGTGCACCCCGCCCGCGACGAGACCGGCGACGTGCGCCATGTCGAAGACGAACGCCGCGCCGACCTCGTCGGCAATGGCGCGGAACTTCGCGTAATCGAAGAAGCGCGGGTACGCGCTCGCCCCCGCCACGATCACCCGCGGCTTGTGCTCGCGCGCCATGGCGGCGACCTGGTCGTAATCGAGGAGCCCGGTCTCGGGCGAGAGGCCGTACTGGACCGATTTGAAGATGATCCCCGAGTGGCTCACCTTGTGCCCGTGGGTCAGGTGCCCGCCGTGCGCGAGCGCCATCCCGAGGAGCGTGGAGCCGGGGGGCATGAGCGCGAGATAGGTGCCGAGGTTGGCCTGCGCTCCCGCATGCGGCTGCACGTTGGCGTGCTCCGCGCCGAAGAGCGCCTTCGCCCGCTCGATGGCGAGTGACTCCGCCTTGTCGACGAACTCGCAGCCGCCGTAGTAGCGCTTCCCCGGATAGCCTTCGGCGTACTTGTTGGTGAGCGGCGATCCCATCGCTTCGAGCACCGCCTCGCTCACGAAGTTCTCGGAGGCGATCAGCTCGAGCGTGGTCTGCTGGCGATGGACCTCGTCGTCGATCGCGCGCGCGATCTCGGGATCGGCCGCGTGGAGCGCCACGTCGTGCGCGCTCGCCGGCGCGGCCTCGGAGCGCGCCATCAGATCCCCCGTTCCGCCCGGCTCACCGGGCCTTCTTCGCGGCGCGCTGAACCTTGGTCTTCGCGTCGACCGGGAAGAGCCAGCCGTGACGGTCGCGCGAGCGTCCCTCGATGATGTCGAAGAAGGAATCTTGGAGCCGGCGCGTCATGGCGCCGACCTTGCCGTCGCCGACCCCGATCTTGTCGATGGACGTGATGGGGGTGATCTCGGCCGCGGTGCCGGTGAAGAAGACCTCGTCCGCGATGTAGAGCGCCTCGCGCGGGATCTGCTCCTCGCGCACCTCGATGCCGAGGTCCTTGGCGATCGTGATGATGCTGTCGCGCGTGATGCCCGGCAGGATCGCGTTCGCGATGGTCGGCGTGTGGAGGACGTTGTCCTTGACGAGGAAGATGTTCTCGCCGCTCCCCTCGGCGACGTAGCCGAAGGTGTCGAGAGCGATCCCCTCTTCGTAGCCGTCGGTGATGGCCTCGAGCTTGATGAGCTGGCTGTTCATGTAGTTCGCGCCCGTCTTGGCGAGGGACGGGAACGTGTCCGGAGCGGCACGCCGCCAGGAGGACACCTTGACCGCGATGCCCCGCTCGAGCGCGTCCTTGCCCAGGTACTTGCCCCAATTCAGGGTCGCGATCGCGACGTCCACCGGAACACCCGTGGGATTGACGCCGAGGGTCTTGTAGCCGCGGTAGACGATCGGGCGGATGTAGCAGGCCTTGCCGCCATTCCGTCGAACCGTCTCGCGGGTGGCCTCCATCAGCTCGTCGTAGAGAAACGGAACGTCGAGACGCGCGATCTTGCAGGAGTCGAGGAGGCGCTGCACGTGCCGGTCCAGGCGATAGATCGCGGTCCCGTGGGGCGTGTCGTACGCACGGATCCCCTCGAAGGCGCTGGAGCCGTAGTGAACCACGTGCGAGAGCACGTGAATCGTGGCTTCCTCGAACGGCACGAACTTGCCGTTCATCCAGATCGTCGCTTTCACATCCCCCGCCATTCGCCTCTCCTTCCGCTGCTCCTAGAGCGAAACGCCGCTATCGGACACCTTCACGCCGTTCGACCGCCTCACGAATGAGAGGGAGCCATCGGAGCAGATGGCTTCGAATGCGATTGAAGGTGTCGTCGTATTCGACCGAGGTGCCGCCGATCGGGTCGTGGATTCCGCTGCGGGATGCTTCCGCCCCGTCGGCACCCTGTTCGGTGATGAGATGGATCCGGTCGGCCGCGTCCGGCGCGAGCTCCCGCGCCCTCGCGACGTGCCCCGGCTCCATGCCCAGGATCAGCTCGGATTCGCGGATCAGCTCGGGCGTGAGGCTGGTGGACTGGTGCGCGCGCAGATCGATCCCCCGCGAGCCGGTGGTGCTGACGGCGAGCGGGGTGGCGGGGACGCCCGGAACGGCGTTGGTCCCGGCCGAGAGGACGCGCACCTGAGCCGCGAGCTCGGCGGGCAGGAGCGACCGCAAGGCTCCCTCCGCCATCGGGCTCCGGCAGGTGTTCCCGGTACAGACGATGAGGACTTGGATCACGCGTTTAGGCCCTCAGGATGCGTTCGTAGACTCCGGCTGAGTCTAGGGTCCGGCTCGGGGAGCGTCAAGGCTTGCATCCCCCAGCCGGACGGCGCCTTGGCGCAGGATTTCGACCCCTTTCGGCCCGATCCGGACCAGGGTCGAGGGGAGGCCGTCCAGGACCCCTCCATCCACCACCAGATCGGCGACTCCGGGGGGCGCGTCCTCCGCCCGGAGCGCCGGCGGTTCCCCGCTCCGATTGGCCGAGGTCGAGAGCACCGGCTCCCCCACGGCCTGGACGACGCCACGCAGGAGCGCGCTCCCGGGACAGCGGAGCGCGATCGTTCCGTTGTCGGAACGCAGCGACTCCGGCGCTTCGGGCCGCGCATCGAGCACGAGCGTCAGGGCTCCCGGCCAGTGCCGGCGCGCGAGATCGTGCGCGAGGGACCACGCGTGCGCCCAGCGATCGAGATCGCCCGGCGCGGCGATCAGGCCTATGAACCCGGCGCGCGGATCGCCTTTGAGGGCCCGGATGCGCTCGACGGCCGCCGACGACGACGCTCGGGCGTGAAAGCCGTACACGCCTTCCGCCGGCAGGAGCGCGATCTGGTTGTCGAGGAGTGCCGCCGAGGCACGCTCGATCAGCTCGGCGTCGGGCTGGTCGCCCACCGCGAGCCGGACCGCGCCCATCGGCTCTAGAGCTTCTCGCCGCGGGCGAGGCGGGCCTTGAGGTCCACGAGTTTCGCACGGAGCTCGGGATCCGAGACCGCGAGGATCTGCGCCGCGAGAACCCCCGCGTTCTTCGCCCCCGCGGAGCCGATCGCGACGGTCGCGACCGGGACGCCGGCCGGCATCTGCACCGTCGAGAGGAGCGCGTCCGCGCCGCCGAGTGGCGAGCCGCCGAGCGGAACGCCGATCACCGGAAGGGACGTGTGCGCGGCCACCGCGCCGGCGAGATGATTCGCCATGCCGGCCGCCGCGACGAACACACCGATGCCCCGCTCGGGCGCGCCACGCACGATGTCCCGCACCTTGTCGGGACTCCGATGCGCCGATGCCGACTCCATCTCGTAGCCGATGCCGAAGGAGTCGAGGACTTTGGCGGTCTCCTGCATCGTGGTGCGGTCGGATTCGCTGCCGAAGAGGATCGCGACCTTGGTCTTCGTACTCATGGACGTGAGGCTCCCGATGTTTGAGGGGACTGCGCGATGTCCTTGCGATACTGCATGCCGTGGAACTGGATCCGCGCCACGGCCTGGTAGGCGGCGACGCGGGCCTGCTCGAGCGTCTCCGAGCGCGCGGTGACGCCGAGGACGCGTCCGCCGCTCGCGACCCACTGCCCGCCGCGACGCGCCACCCCTGCGTGGTAGATGCAGATGCCGTGCGGCCAGGGGCCGTTCAAGCCTTCGATCAGGGCGCCCGACTCCGGGGACGCCGGATAGCCGTGCGCCGCGAGCACGACGCACACCGCCGCGCCTTCGTGGGCGACGAACGTGCCGTGCCGCTCGGCCGGGAGACGACCCCGGGCGGCGGCGTCCGCGAGCGGGATCAGATCCTCGGTGAGAAGCGGGAGCACCGCCTGCGCCTCGGGATCGCCGAAGCGCGCGTTCACTTCGAGGATCTGGGGTCCCTTGGCCGTGAGCATGAGGCCGAGATAGAGAATGCCCCGGTACGGCGTCCCCTCGGCCCGCAGCGTCGCGAGGAGCGGATCGACGAGCGCATGAGCGATCGTCTTCGCGTCCTCGGGCGTCGGGACGCGTGCGGGCGAGCAGGCCCCCATGCCGCCCGTGTTGGGACCGGTGTCGCCGTCTTGAAGCCGCTTGTGGTCGCGCGCCGGTGGAAAGAGCACCCAGCGCTCGCCGTCCGTGAGGAGGAGGATCGAAGCCTCCTCGCCCGCGAGGAATTCCTCGATGACGAGCGTCCGCCCGGAATCGCCGAGCGCACCGCGCTTCATCCAGGAGTCGATCGCGCCCATCGCTTCGTCGCGCGTCGTGGCGACGACGACGCCCTTTCCCGCCGCGAGACCATCGGCCTTCAGCACGATCGGAAGCGGCGACGCGGCGACCATGCGCTCCGCCTCCTCGGCCGATCGCGCCACCTGGAACGACGCCGAGGGGAGCCCCGCCTTCCGGAAGAGCTCCTTCGCGAAGACCTTGCTCGTTTCGAGACGCGCGCCGTCCTTTCCGGGGCCGAGCACGGGGACGTGCTCCTCGCGGAGCGCGTCCGCGAGCCCTCGCTCGAGCGGTATCTCCGGGCCGACGACAACGAGGTCGATCGCGTGGGTGCCGACCCAGCGCACGAGCGAGGGCACGTCGCCCGCGTCGATCGCCACGCGCTCGGCGAGCGGCTCCATCCCCGGGCTGCCGGGGGCGACGAAGATCTTGGGGTGCTCCGGAGAGCGGTGGAGGGCATCCACGAGCGCGTGCTCGCGCCCCCCCTGTCCGACGACGAGAACCCTGGGCTCGCTCATCCCTGCTTGGCGAGGGCCGCCTTGAGCGCGGCCTGGAGCTTCTCCGGGTGCGCGCGGCCTCCCGAGCGCTTCATCGCCTGGCCCACGAAGAAGCCGAAGGTCTTCTCCTTGCCCGCGCGGAACTCCGCGGCGGGACCGGGATTCGCGGCCACGATCTCCTCCGCGAGCGCGAGGAGCGACGCGTCATCGTCGATGGGCAGGAGCCCGTGCTTCTTCACGATCTCCTCGGACGAGGCCGGGTCCAAGAGCATGTGCTCGAAGACAGCCTTTCCGATTTTTCCGGAGATCGTCGCGTCGCCGATCATCCGGACGAGCGCGCCAAGGCGGTCCGCCTGCACCGGGAACGCTTCGATGGAGAGACCGTCGCGATTCCGGATCGCGTTCACCTCGGTCATGATCCAGTTCGAGGCCAGCTTCGGCCGTTTGGACAGGCGCACGACCTCCTCGTAGTAGGTCGCGAGCGAGCGCGTCTCCGTCAGCACCTCGGCGTCATACTCCGGAATCTCGTACTCCCGCACGAGCCGCTCCCAGAGCGCGTGCGGCAGCTCCGGCAGCGATGAGCGCACCGAGTCGATCCACGCGGGATCGAGGTCGAGCGGAAGGAGATCCGGCTCCGGGAAGTAGCGATAGTCGTGTGCCTCTTCCTTGCTGCGCATCGATTCCGCGATGCTCTTCTCGGAGTTCCAGAGCAAGGTTTCCTGCACCACGCGGCCGCCCGACTCGATGAGGCCGATCTGGCGCTCGATCTCGAACGCGATGGCGCGGTCGACGAAGCGGAACGAGTTCAGGTTCTTGATCTCGGTCTTCGTGCCGAACGCCGTCGTTCCCTTCGGGCGCACCGACACGTTCGCGTCGCAGCGCAGACTCCCCTCTTCCATGTTGCCGTCGCACACGTCGAGGTAGACGAGGATCTGGCGGAGACGCGACATGTAGTCGGTCGCCTCTTCGCCCGAGCGGATGTCCGGCTCCGACACGATCTCGATCAGGGGCACGCCCGCGCGGTTCAGGTCGACGCGCGTGGTGTGCACGCCCTCCTTCCCCTCCGGATGGAGCGACTTCCCCGCGTCTTCCTCGAGATGGATGCGGACGAGGCCGATCCGCTTCCAGCCGTCGCCGGAGCGTATGTCCACCGAGCCCCCCTCGCAGAG
>Ga0157379_10003957_pt1 | contig 12636 bp, 10 predicted proteins | sample S25metaG_FD_121802 | JGI IMG/M metagenome (GOLD analysis project Ga0157379, IMG submission 121802) | Switchgrass rhizosphere microbial communities from Kellogg Biological Station, Michigan, USA - S2-5 metaG | ecosystem: Host-associated > Plants > Roots > Rhizosphere > Soil | place: USA... | reverse complement strand
AGGAGATGCTGACGCGGCTCGACGCGATGCTCGCGATTCCGGTGCGCGGGATGTGGGTCGGCACCTTCCACGGCCTGTGCAACCGGTTCCTGCGCGCGCACTGGAAGATCTCCGGGCTGCCGCAGGGTTTCCAGATCCTCGACGCGAGCGACCAGGCGGCCGCGGTCAAGCGCGTCGTCAAGGCGATGAACCTCGACGAGGAACGCCACCAGCCCAAGCAGCTCGCGTGGGCGATCGCGTCCGCGAAGGACGACGGCATGCGGCCGAAGGACATCGAGGTGCGCGACGAGCAGAGCCGCGTCCTCGTCCAGGTCTACGAGGCATACGACGCGCAGTGCCAGCGCGAGGGCGTCGTCGACTTCGCCGAGCTGATGCTGCGCACGTACGAGCTGATGCGCGACAACACGGCGCTGCGCGAGCACTACCAGCGGCGCTTCCGCCACATCCTCGTCGACGAGTTCCAGGACACCAATCGACTCCAGTATGCGTGGCTGAAGATGTTCGCCGGCCCGCCCGAGCGCGGCGCGGCGCTGTTCTGCGTCGGCGACGACGACCAGAGCATCTATGCGTTTCGCGGCGCGCAGGTCGGCAACATGGCGGCGTTCGAGCGCGAGTATCGCGTCAAGACCGTCGTCAAGCTCGAGCGCAACTACCGCTCGTACGGCAACATCCTCGACGCCGCCAACGAGCTGATCTCGAAGAACTCGCGCCGCCTCGGCAAGAACCTGCGCACCGAGGCCGGCCCCGGTGAGCCGGTGCGCGTTCACGAGGCGCCCAGCGACTACGCCGAGGCGCAGTGGTTCGTCGAGGAGGCGCAGGCGCTGCACCGCGAGGGAACGTCGCGCCGCGAGATCGCGCTGCTCTACCGCAGCAACGCGCAGAGCCGGGTGATGGAGAGCGCGCTCTTCAACGCGCACATCCCCTACAAGGTCTACGGGGGCTTGCGCTTCTTCGAGCGCGCCGAGGTCAAGCACGCGCTCGCGTACCTGCGGCTGATCGAGAACGCGAACGACGACACCAGCCTGCTGCGCGTCGTCAACTTCCCGGCGCGCGGCATCGGCGCGCGCACGATCGAGCAGCTGCAGGACGCGGCGCGCGCGAGCGGCCGCAGCCTCTGGCAGAGCATCGGCGCGGTCGGCGGCAAGGGCGGCGCCAATCTCGCCGCGTTCACGCAGCGCGTCGACGCGATGCGCGCGGCGACGTTCGGACAGACGCTGCGCGAGATCATCGTCCACGTGCTCGAGGCGTCTGGGCTGGTCGACTTCTACAAGCACGAGCGCGACGGCCAGGAGCGGCTCGAGAACCTCGAGGAGCTCGTCAACGCGGCCGAATCGTTCGTCACCCAAGAGGGCTTCGGCCGCGACGCCGTCGCGCTGCCGATCGACGAGCGCGGCGCCGCGGCCGGCGGCATCTATCGCGGCGAGGCCGGCAAGGCCGAGTTCAACCAGCCAGGCGCAGTCGCTGTCGAGACCGACGAGCGCATCGACGTCGGCGTGCCGGCAGCTGCCGACGCGACGACCGGCGAGACGATGTCGCCGCTCGCCGCGTTCCTGACCCACGCGTCGCTCGAAGCGGGCGACAACCAGGCGCAGGCGGGCGAGGACGCGGTCCAGCTGATGACGATCCACTCCGCGAAGGGGCTCGAGTTCGACTGCGTCTTCATCTCCGGCCTCGAAGAGGGCCTGTTTCCGCACGAGAACTCGTCGAGCGACCTCGACAGCCTCGAGGAGGAGCGACGGCTGATGTACGTCGCGATCACGCGCGCGAGGAAGCGCCTCTACCTCAGCTTCTCGCAGACGCGGATGCTGCACGGGCAAACGCGCTACAACGTCAAGAGCCGCTTCTTCGACGAGCTGCCGGAGTCGGCGCTGCGCTGGATCACGCCGCGCAACCAGTCGTTCGGCTCGGGCTTCGCACGCGAGTACCAGGCGGCGTGGGCGCGCGGGTCGGGACTGCACTCGATCGTCGGCACGGGGCGCGGCGATGCGCGCGCGACGAGCGCGCCACCGCCGCTTCCGCAGTCGTCACATGGCCTGCGTCCCGGTCAGGGCGTCTTCCACACCAAGTTCGGCGAAGGCGTCGTGGTCACGATCGAAGGCTCGGGCGACGACGCGCGCGCGCAAGTCAACTTCGGCCGCCACGGACCGAAGTGGCTCGCGCTCGGGATCGCGAAGCTGACGCCGGTCGACTAGGGCCTGTTCAGCCAGGTGGCGTCGCTCCGCCGAGCGCCCGCAAGAGCTTCGCGCCGATCGGCGTGCCCCAGCCGGTGCACGGATCCCAGCCGGCGCGCGCCTCGTAGCTGCCGTTGTTGCCTTCGCGGATGTCGCGGAAGAGTCCCTTGCCGACGAGCGATCCGTAGAGCAGCGGATTGAGGTAGCCGATCGGCCGCCCGAGCTTCTGGTTGCAGAGCGCGACGAGCCCCGCCCAGAGCGGTGCGACCGCGCTCGTGCCGCCGATGACGAGGTTCTTGCCGTCGACCCGCACCTGGTAGCCGGTGTTCGGATCGGCGTCGCCGGCGACGTCGGGAACGCCGCGGCCGGCCTTGCCGCCGCCGGCGAGCGCCGGCACCTTCGCTTTCTTCTGCCACGTCGGAAGGGCGAAGAACGCGCTGACGCCGCCGCCGGTGGCGCTCGTCTTCGCGTTCTCGTTCCAGACGACCTCGTTCGTGATGGCGCTGCCCGAGGCGGTGAGCTTGGTGCCGCCGCAGCCGAGCGCGTACGGGCTCGACGCCGGGAAGTCGACGTGCGGCTTGCCGTCCTTGACGGCGTCCGAGGAGCCGTTGTCGCCGGCGGCGCAGCAGACCGTGACGCCCATCGCCGCGGCGTCGCGGAACGCCTGGTCGAACTGCGTCATCGCCTGCGCCGTCCACGTCGACTCCGACGCGCCCCAGCTGATCGACAGCACGGAAGGCTTGTTGGTCGCGTCGTGCACCGCGGTCGTGATCGCGTCGAGGAAGCCCTTGCTCGTGTTCGGCGCGAAGTAGACGACGATCGTCGCCTTCGGCGCGAGCGCCGCGGCGACTTCGATGTCGAGCATCACCTCGCCGTCGGCGCTGTCGGCGGTCGACGGCGCGTTGCGGCCGCCGTCGACGCTCACCGCCTTGACGGTCGGCACCGGAAGCTTGAGCGCGGTGAAGTAGGTCTTCAAGTCGGCCGGGCGAAAGCCGCCGCCGAGCTCGACGATGCCGATGCATTCGCCGCTGCCGTCGGCGCCGGTCGGAAAGTCGTAGAGCTTGGCGAGTTGCGGCGGCGTGAACGACGCGGTCGCGGCGCGCGCGACGATCGCTCCCGAGGTCGGCTCGAGGATCTGGAAGTGGGGGGTCGCCTGCGGCCGGTCGTCGAGGCCGAACACGCCCTCGACGATGCCCGCGAGGTCGGCCGGCACCGAGATCGGGCCGCTCCTGCCGCGGTACGTTCCCTGGTCGTGCTCGTACTGGTGAAGACGGACGTCGAATGCCGCCGCCATCTGCGTCGCGGTGCCGCTCAGCACGACGGTGCGTCGCGCCGCGTTCGACTCGACGACGACGAGCGCGTGCGCATGCGCGAACGCGGCGACCTTGGCGAGATCCTCGGCGGCGGCGCCGTGCGCCGCGGCGTAGCTGTCGCGGCTCGGATAGCTGCGGTCGCGCGGCAGCTGGTCGCCGAGCGTCTCTTCGGGTGCGCGCGCGCCCGGCTTGGGCCGCACGAGCACCGAGACCTCGATGCGTTCGTGCGGCGCGACGGGACCGATCGAGCGCGCACCGGCAATCGATTCGCGCTCGCTGCCGGGAACCAAGTGACGCGACGTGGCCATGGTCTACCTCCCGAGAACAATGAAAGGCGGCGATCCTAGATCGCAGGCGCGCGATGCGGCGCGATGAATGCGATGCGAGCAGGGTCGCTCGTATCGCGTCAGGCTCTGGTCAGGTGCTAGAGGAGCTGCGCGCGCTTGATCGCGCGATAGCGGTTGACGAGCTCGACCGCGACGTGCTCGGGCTCGACGTCGAGCAGGTAGGCGTCCTTCGCGGCGAGACGGCGGAACGCGTCGTCGCGCGCCTGCGCGAAGAGGTGCGCGCCGGCGACCTCGATCGCGTCGCGCTCGACGACGAGCGGCTGCTCGGCGATCTCGCGGAGCGCCCGTTCGCGCAGGCTCGCGAGCAGCACGAGGTGGCGCGTGCGCAGGAGCGCGAGCGCCGGCGCGACCTCGGCGGCGTCTTCCTCGCGAAAGTTGGTGAGGACGACGACGAGCGAGCGCTTGCGCAGCGTCTGCATGAGGCGCGTCGCCGCGGCGCGGTAGTCGGGCTGCGTCGGTGCCGGCTCGACGTCGTGCAGCGCGGCGATGAGCGCGTTCAGCGAATGCGGGCCCTTGCGCGGCGCGACGCTGCGCGCGTGCTCGCTGCGGCCGCCGAACGTCACCGCGCCGACTTCGTCGCCTTCCTTCAGCGCGACGTAGGCGAGCAGCATCAGCGCTTCGAGCGCGGCGTCGAAGTGGCTGGCGCCGCGGCCGCCGCTTTCGTCGGCGCGCATCCGCCGGCCGCAGTCGAGCAGGAAGACGACGCTCTGGTCGCGCTCGTCCTGGTACTCGCGCACGATCGGCCGGCCGTGGCGCAGCGTCGCCTTCCAGTCGATGTCGCGGATCGCGTCGCCGGGACGGTAGTCGGCGAGCTGCTTGAAGTCGGTGCCGCTGCCGCGCAGCGGATAGCTCTTGATGCCGATCTCGGCGAGCCTGCGGTCGCCGGCGAGCCAAGCGTAGCGCGAGACCGTCGCGAAGTTCGGATAGACGCGCAGCGCCTGCGCTTCGCCGCACGCGACGCGCAGCTCGCAGCTGCCGCCGAGCGTGCGCACGCGCAGCTCCGCCGGTTCGAACCGGGCGGTGCCGCGGCGGTGCGGCACCACCTCGTAGGCGAGCGTCGTCACCGACTCCGGCGCGACGGTGCTCTGCGCCGGCATCCCTTCGACGTCGAACGACGGGTCGATGTGGTCGAAGAGCTCGACCCGCCAGCGGCGCTTGCCGGCGTTGACGAGGCTGCCTTCGATCGCGCGGCGAACGCCGACCGCGAGCGCGGGCGGCAGCCGCCGCTGCCAGACGAGCGGCGCCTCGCGCCAGGCGCGCCGGCTCGCGGTGACATCAATGGCGACGAACGCGAGGCAGAGCATGACCGCGACGCCGCTCGCGGCGGCGACCGTCGCGACCGGAACGCCCGCGAACGCCGCGACCGTCGCCGCCGCTGCGAGCAGCGCGACGCCGGCGACGCCGGCGCGGCTCGGCAGGATCGCGAGCGCCATCGATTTGCGAGTCGTCAGAGGCGCGGCGCCTCGACGGTCGCGAGCAGCTCGGAAAGCAGGTCGTCGACGCGGCGCCCTTCGAGCTGCGCGTCGGGCGCGAGCAGGACGCGATGGCGAAGCGCGGGCAGCGCGCAGCGCTTGACATCGTCGGGAGTGACGAAGTCGCGGCCGGCGACGAGGGCGGCGGCGCGCGCCGCGCGCACCATCGCGATCGCGCCGCGCGGACCGCTGCCGGCGGCCAGGCCGAGACCGCCGCGCGTCGCGCGGCCGATCCGCACCGCGTAGTCGATGACGCGCTCGTCGACGCGCACGCCCGAGGCGAGGTCCTGCAGCGCGAGCAGCTCGCGCGCGTCGACGCACTCGGCGACGGCGTCGAGCGGCAGCTGCTCGCCGCGCTGGCCGTGGGTCGTTCGCACCACGATCGCCGCCTCGTCGCGGTGCGACGGATAGCCGATCTCGAGCTTGAGGAGGAAGCGGTCGAGCTGCGCCTCGGGCAGCGGATACGTGCCTTCGGTCTCGACCGGGTTCTGCGTCGCGAGGACGAAGAACGGGCGCTCGAGCCGGTGCGTCTCGCCTTCGAGGGTCACCTGGTATTCCTGCATCACCTCGAGCAGCGCCGCCTGCGTCTTCGCCGGCGCGCGGTTGATCTCGTCGGCGAGCAGCACGTTGGTGAAGACCGGGCCGCGGCGGATGCGCAGCGCCGCCATCGTGCCGCTGCCCGCCGGCGCCGGGTCGAGCACCGCGTGGCCGGTGATGTCGGACGGCAGCATGTCGGGCGTGAACTGGATGCGCGCGTAGCGCAGCGCCACGCCGCGCGCGAGCGCGCGCGCGAGCAGCGTCTTGCCGAGGCCGGGGACGCCCTCGATGAGGACGTGGCCGGAGGCGACGATCGCGATCAGCAGCAGCTCGACGACGTCGCGCTGGCCGACCATCGCCTTGCCGATCTCGTCGCGCAGCCGCTGCAGGGTCGCCGCGGCATGCTCGAAGGTTGCGGGAGGAGTCGTGCTCATGGTGGGCTCGCGTCGACAGACGCAGGTCGGTGGGAAATGCGGTGGCCGCCGGCGACGAGCACGCGGCGGGCGCGCTCGAGGCGATGGATCGCGGCGGCGATGCGCTTGCGGCCGGCATGCGGCTGCGGCGCCATTGCCGCCGCGAGCGCGGCGGGATCGTCGCCGGTCTTCTTCGCGATCGCGTCGCTGCGATCGCTGCGTGCGAGGAGGCCCGCGTAGTTGGCGATCGAGCGGCGCGCCTCGTCGTCGAGAGCGCGAACGCTCGCCGCGTGCAGCGCAGCGCCGCCGCCGCCGGCGACGAATGCCGCGGTGCGGCGGACCTGCTCGCCGATCGAGCGGCGGGCGAGCGGCGCGTCGAGCAGGCGCGGGCCGAAGCGCGCGCCGCTGCGCCAGAGCGCGAGACCGAGCGCCGCGAGCGCGAGCGCGATCGCCGGCGCGCCGTGCTGCCAGAGCAGCGCCATCAGCGGTGCGCGCGCCTCGTCGACGAGGAACCAGACGCGGTCGTTCGGCGCGAGCTGCAGCATCGCGGCGAACGCGAGCGCGCCGTCTTCGCGCAGCAGCGCGCGGTTGTTGAACGAGCCTTCGATCGCGTTGCTCGTCACGTCGCCGGCGCCGACCGCGACGCGCACCGCGACCGCGCCGTTGGCACCGACCAATTGCCAGCGCGGCGCGGAGGCGCGGAGGATCCGCGACGGCCAGCCGCAGACGCCGTACGAGCGCGGCACTCCGAACGCGCCTTCGCTCGCGTCGGGCTCGGCATAGCGCGCGCACGGCGGGGCGACCATCCGTGCGATGCCGGCGAACGGATCCGACGCCGCCGGCGCAGGCGGAGCGACGACGCCTGACGGCATCGATGCCCCGCCGTCGGGTGCACGAGACTCGGAGCGCGCGTTGTCGGCGTTGCGCGACGCCGCGCTGCTCTTGATCTGCACCCACGCCGGCGCTTGCCCGTCGGCCGACCACGCACGTTGCAGCGCGACGAGATGGCCGCCGGCGCGCACCCATCGCTCGAGCGCCTGCTCGCGCCCCGGGAACATCGCCCAGCGATGCGAGGCCAGGACGAGCGTCGCCCCCGGCGGCGGCAGCTGGTCGAAGTTGCGCACCGTCGTGACGCTCGCACCGAGCCGCTCGGCGAGCCGCTTGGCGGCGTGGAACGGGTCGCGTGCCGCTTCGCCCTGCGGCGGCACCGGCATCGGCACGTCCACCCATTCGATCGATCGCTGGATCCAGAAGCCGAGCGCGACGACGAGCAGCAGCGCGAGCGCCCGCATCGCCCAGAGATTGCGCTCGCTCATCGGCGCTCGCCTCCCGGTGCGCTCGCGAGCGCAGGCAGCATGCGGTCGAAGTCGTCGCAGAGGCGAAGGACGTGCTCGTTCGCGAGCGGCCGGTCGCCGTAGACCGCGAGCTGCCACGCGCCGATCAGCTTCGCGACGAAGTCGCCGCGCTCGGCCGGCAGTGCGGCGCGCGCGAGGCGGATGCAGTCGCCTTCGGTGCTCGCGTCGCCGATGGCGACCTGATACGAATGGACGAGCCGCGACAGCGTGCCGCGATAGAGCAGCGACAGCGCCGCGCGCCGCTCGCCGGCGACCCAGAGCGCTCGCACGGCGGCGCCGATGTCGGCGGGCAGCGTTTCGGGCCGGATGTCGAGCTCGCGGACGTGGCTCGGCGGCAGTCGCGCGCCGCCGGCGCGGATCGCGTCGCCGTGGATCGCGAGCCAGCGGCGCGCGGTCACGATCGCGGCGACGACCGCCGCGGCGCCGAGCAGCCAGACGAGGCCGCGACCGCCTTCGGCGAGCCAGCGCGCGAAGTCGAGCCAGAACGGATCGGGCGACACCCGCTCGGCGCTGTCCTGCTTCTTGAAGCGCCAGGTGCGCATCGTGCGAATGCCGCCGAGGTCGGTGTCGGCGCGCACCGCCGACGCTGCCGCCTCGACCGTCGCAAGGTCGGCGCGCTGGCGCGCGACCTGCGGCGCCGCCGCGCTTTCCGCGCGCACTGGCGTGGCGGCGAGCGAAGCGGCGAGGCACGCGACGGCGAGCGTCGTCCGTGCAACGCAGGCGAACGTACCGTCAGCGCGCGAACGCAATGCGGAACTCCTGCTCGATGTCCCATGCTTCGAGCTCGACGCGGCGGTTGAGGTACATCGCGAAGCCGGCGCCGACGAAGAACGGCTCGACGACGAGCACTGTCGCGGCGAAGCACGCGAGCAGGTAGGCGAGCGTCCAGGCATCGCCGCCGCTGACGAGAAGATCGAACACCGACGGCCGTTGCTCGTCGCCGGGAACGAGCCAGCTCGCGAGCAGGAAGGCGCCGAGGGCGATGAACGCCTCGACCGACGAGAACGCGCTCTGCATCGCCAGCGCGGCGCCGCGATGCGAGCCGAGGATCAGCGCGATGCGCTGGCGTCGCGCCTTGCCGCGCAGGCCTTCGAGCTGCAGCACCGGCTGGACGTACGAGCGCCACGGCGAGAAGCGGCGAACCGTCAAGGCACCGGCGAGGCCATGCCACCAGACGGCGCGGCGGTGCGCCCAGACGTCGGCGAAGCGCGTGTCCTCGCCGAACGTTGCGCGCGCGAGGACGAACAGCACCGAGCGATCGAACCACGGCTTCAGCCAGACCAGCACGAGCACCGCCCAGCCGGCGCCGAGCGGCAGGGCGAGCGCGGCGAGCGCGAGAGCGACCGCGTAGACCGGCGCGCAGCTCGTCCACACCGAGCGGCGATGTGCGGAGACGAGCCGCACGCCGAGGTCGGCGGCCTCGAACATGCCGCGCGGCCGGAGGTCGAGCCGGATCGCGTCGACCTTCATCGCACCAACGCCGCGGTTCGCGACGAGCGCCCTTGCAGCGCGAAGTAGGCGAAGACGGCGAGCCAGCACAGCCCACCGACGGCGAACTTCACGTCGGCCGGCACCCAGCGCGCCGACGACCAGAATGCCTCGAGCGCGGCGGCGACGAGGAACATCGCGGTCATGCCGTAGACGATGACGATCGCGCGCCGCGCAGCGTCGGCGAGCGCGGCCAGGCGCGACCGGCGGCCGGGAGCGAGCAGGGCGTGGCCGAGCATGAGCCCGGCCGCGCCGGAAAGGACGATCCCGGTGAGCTCGAACGCGCCGTGGGTGATGACGAACGAATAGAAGTTCGTGCCGTAGCCGCGCCACGTCACGTAGCCGGCGAGGCTGCCTGCGAACGCGCCGTTCATGGCGAGGTAGAAGACGCTGCCGATTCCGAAGAAGAGACCGCCGGCGAAGCACTGGAACGCGATCCGGATGTTGTTGAAGACGTAGAAGCCGAACATCGCCCAGTCGCTGTCGGCGCCGCGCCGGCCGAGCGGCCCGTCGGCCTCGCCGTACATCTGCTCGTACGCATCGACGTTCGCAGCGTCGTGCAGCGAGAGGACGAAGCCGGGGTCGAGATAAGCGGCCAGGCCGGTGAGGGCGAGCGGTCCCGCGAAGACGACGATCGCGACGAGCACGTAACGCCAGTGCGCGCGCACGGAGGCCGGGAAATCGACGACGAACAGGCGGCGCAGCTTGTCGAGGCCGAAGTCGGTCTCGCGGTAGATCCGCTGGTGGCCGCGCGCGGTGAGCGCCTCGAGCCGCTCGATCAGCCAGACCGGATATTCGCGCGCCTCGGCGAGCGCGAGCTGCTCGCACGCTGCGCGGTAGAGCGTCGCGATGCGCGCCCGGTCGGCGGGCGGCGCGCGCTTTCCTTTCGACGTCGGTCCGAGCGCCGCCTCGAGCTCGCTCCACGCCGCGGCGTGCGCCGCCTCGAACTGCAGCGGCGTCATCGGCGGCCGAGCAGCCAGTGGGCGACGCCGACGAGCGCAGCGACGCGGTCGCCGTGCATCGCGCGCGGCGCGACGACAGGAACCGCGATCTCGGCGAGCTCGTCGGCGCGCGCCTCGGTGAGCCTCGGCACGCGACCCGCCCAGGCGACGATCGCCGCCTGCGCCGCCGCGGGCAACGGCACTGCGGGCGCGCGCGCCGGCGCGGGCGGAGGCGCGGCAGGACGCGGACCCGCGCGCTCGGCGTGGACGACGAGCGTTCCCGCGGCGAGATCGCCGAGGCGCTTGAAGTCGTGCCGCCACAGCATCGCGAGCGCGCCGAGCGCATAGAACGACGGCAGGAAGTCGGCGGCGCGCAGGAGATTGCGCGTCAGCGACGCGGCCGGCGTCACCGGCAGCCCGCTGTCCATGACGACGGTGAGTCCGACCATGCGCTTGCCTGGCGTCGCCGCGCCGGGACCGAGCTCGAAGACGACCGGATAGAGCCACTCGAGCAGGAAGAGCACGACGAGCAGGATGCCGGCGCCGAATCTGCCGAGCTGGGCGAGCAGGAGCATCGCGAAGAAGAAGACGACGAAGCGGACGCCGAGGTCGACGAGATACGCGTAGAAGCGCGGAACGATTCCTGCCGGACGCAGCGAGAGCGCGATGCCCTCGGGCGTCTCGGCTGCGTAGCGGGTGTCGAGCCGGCGCGGGGCTTCCGGCGTGGCCGACATCGATCCGCCCGGCGGCTAGGCCTTGACGACGATCGTGTCGGCGATGTTGTCGTGCAGGCAGCGCCGCGATTCGCGGAAGATCAGTAGGCAATCGACCAGCGCGTAGAACGCACCGACGATCGGGACGAACGTCATGACGGTCGTCGGCAGGTAGCGCAGGCCGACGATCCGCGCGAACGACGCGGGCGAGCCGTCGCTGCGAACGATTCGCACCTTGAGCAGCGCCTTGGCGATCGTCTGCCCGCGAGTCGCGAGCAGATAGCCGTGCAGGACGAGGAAGATGATGAAGCCGACGACCGCGTTGATGATCAGCGCGCGGACGATGTTGGCGCCGGCGGGCGGCGTCCAGTTCAACGGCGTGACGAACGAGAGGATCCAGAACGCGATGCCGGCGAAGAGTGCGTCGAGCAGCGCCGCAACGAGGCGGACGCCGCGGCCGGCGAGCGCTCCGGTGCCCGATTCGACGACGTCCTCGACGTGCGCGAGCGGCGGTGCGAAACGGTTGTCCTCCGATGCGCTGGCCATCCCGGCCTCCCTGTACTCTGTCTGCGTGCATGCTAGCAGCGGGCCTCGCGCGCGACGACTCGCGCACGAGAGGGATGTCACGGTGCAGCCCGAAGGACGAATTGCTAAGCTGCTTCCGGGCGGTCCGAACGGCGGCGTTCGCCGGCCCCGGAGGAACGGCCATGCAACGACGGACTCACCCCATGCGCCCGCGCGGCGCTTCGATCGCGCTTCTCGCGGCGCTCGTCGCCGGCTGCGCCAGCGCTCCGCAGCTCGACGCGCAGTGGAGCGACGCCTCGGCTGCGCCGGGCCTGCTGCGCGGCGCGCGTGTCCTCGTCGCTTGCGACGCTGCCGAGCTCGTCGTCCGCCAGATCTGTCAGGACCGGCTCGCGAGCGAGGTCGCCGCGCGCGGCGCGACGCCGGTGTTCGTGCCGCCGGAGACGCCGATCGCGACCGACCGCTCGATCGACGCGCAGCTCCTCTCGGCGGCGCGCGAATCGGGAGCGAAGGGACTGATGGTGATGACCGTCGCGGTCGCCGTGCACGACGTCAGCGCGCCGATCTCGATCGGCATCGGCGGCTTCGGCTTCGGCAGCGGCGGCAGCGTCGGAGCGGGCGTCTCGGCGCCGGTCGGCGGCGGCCGCGTCACCGCGGGCTACTCGGGCAACGGTCGCGTCACTGACGTCTCGAGCGGTCGTCTCGTCTGGACGGCGAAGGCGACGTCACCGCCGTCGGCCGACGTCAACGCGCAGATGACCGACCTCTCGCGGCTCGTGCTCGACGCTGCCGGCCGCGCCGGTCTTTTCTGATCGGGCAAGGCGCTCAGGCCGCGCGCGGGCCGGGCTGCGCGGCGTCGACGACGAAACGCGCCGCGGTGACGACGTTGCTGTCGGGATCGGCGGGCCGCTCGACGACGCGCAGGCTCGCGCGCAGCTCTCTCGCGTCGACCTCGAAGCGGACGTAGCCGCGCTCGTCGGAGCGCCCGTAGCGAAGGTGCGGGTTGTACTCGCGCGCCTGGTCGATCCGCGCCTGGGGGACGCCGGGCAGGCTGGTGATCGAGGTGCCGCAGAACTCGCTCGCGATCACCGCCGAGCGCTCGTCGTCGAAGTCGACGCGCAGGTCGGCGACGTAGTTGCTGTGGACGTCGCCGCCGAGGACGACGACCCCCGGCACCTTCTTCGCCGCAACGGTCGCGAGCAGCCGGCGGCGTGCCGGCGCGTAGCCGTCCCAGCCGACGGTCCAGTAGGCGCCGCCGCCGACCGCGGGATCGTGCCAGGTGACGCGCGCCATCAGCGTCTGCTGCGCGACGAGGTTCCACGGCCGTTCGAGGTCCCAGCCGGCGGCGAGCCACGCTTCCTGCT
>Ga0157379_10003954_pt1 | contig 12637 bp, 8 predicted proteins | sample S25metaG_FD_121802 | JGI IMG/M metagenome (GOLD analysis project Ga0157379, IMG submission 121802) | Switchgrass rhizosphere microbial communities from Kellogg Biological Station, Michigan, USA - S2-5 metaG | ecosystem: Host-associated > Plants > Roots > Rhizosphere > Soil | place: USA: Michigan... | reverse complement strand
CATGACGTTTCTGCAGGTTGAAACCGAACTGCAGCTCTATATCACGTCTCCTGTGCCGATTGATGTTGTCATCCAGGTCCGCAGCAGATGGGTTCTAATTAAGGCAAATTGTTGACCTTCCCATTAGTATTCTGGGGACGCACGAATAGACTGCTCCAGCCATTGAATGTTTTCAATGTGATATGAAACTTCCCTAGATTTCATCCTTGGAAGAGCTCATGTGGAACACGATACTCATGACTAGAGTACTACTTTCTCATTTATTATTCTATCGTTCGCAGACTGATCGTCTTTCATAAACGTTTTATATACATCTACATATAGCCATATACAGTAGATATAATATCCATAACGCTACAACCGTGCTCTCTTCATATTTAGGCCGCAGACGATTCATTTAGGCTCCTAGAATCTGTGCCACGAGATGGGTCTTCTGCGAGAAGCTTTTCGGCTCCCTCTGAGTTCGGAGGATTCTGACATATTGAACGTGTCGACTTCTTTTCCAAATGTTTTTCTGGTAACTAAAACAGATATTTGTCATTGACAAAGTGACAGGAGTCAATAGACCTTACCGCAAGATGTACAACGTAGCCTAATCCGGAGACACAAGCAGCCAATAAAAACTCCCTCCGCAAACTCGCGGCTAATGCATCTTGAGCCTGGCCTTTCGTTTCCGAAGGTAGATTGGTAACGCATGCTAATCTCATGAACAAGTTGAAAAATGAGCCATATAGGAATTAATTCAAATGCTTAATACCCGGATGGAAATGCCTAGATATACCTCTTCAGACCTCAGTATACTGAACCTCTGCCGCAATTCTGACAACAGAGAATAGTTGAAAATGGCGGATGAGACTGTGACTCCAAATACTTGACCTAAATGAGTTTGAGGATATCAAATGAGACCCGTCCAAAATCTAAATTCCTCGCCATAGTGGAGTGAATACCAGTGCGACGGGCATAGTAGAGGCTACGGCCGAGAAATGAGCATTATGTCTGTTCAAAATCCTCCTGGACGCACATGGAACATGGGCAAGTAAAATAACTATGAATTTTTCCGCCAATTCGTTTTTCTCGTGAACACTTCAAGAGCAAATGATGTACTGTACATTGTTTGCATTAATATTGCATTTTCGAACCCTAGCGGGATCGGGAATCTGGTATCTTCCCGTTTTCTGAAGGATCCACTTTGTATCGTGGATTGAATGAAAATATTAAGGATAAGCAGTTGCTTACCCGGCGAAAACAGAGCCTGTGGATAAGGCGGTACAGTTAGGTAAGAGATGGAAACCTCAATCATCGTCAATATATTAAGGAGCCGTATTTGTAAAAATAAAATAAAATAAAATAAAACCACCATACCTGTACGAGCTGAACTGTTCAGAAGGACTGTTTGAAAGAATAGTGGGTAGAAATAGTTGGGGGAAAAGTTGCATATTCCCACCTAAAGGAAGGCAAAGAATTTCTCCAAATATACAGATGAATAGCCAGAAACAAAGATATCAAGACATGAGGTGAATCCCAGTGATGGCTGTCGTTATACTTGTAGTTTACAAATAAATAAATAAAATGAATAAAAAATAAATAAAAAATAAAAACCATCTGTGAGTTGTTGATCTGAGTAGAATTCTCGATAAGAACTTACGAAGTCAAGAAAACAGAGTATTCCACCATAGTCAATCTGCAAAGCAATTCCTCCTGAAGTGGATTTTGCATCCTGTTAGGAAGGTTCAAGTGGTCACATATATCAGAGAATAAAATGGTTTACCAGTGTCATGTAGTATAAATTAAACCATGTCAGGATAAATGACAAAAAAAAAGGGTTACCAGTGTGATGTATAAAAAAATAAACCATGTAAAAAAAAAAAAAAAAAAAAAAGGGGGGGGGGGATTTGGAGGAAGAAAGCCCATCTCCAGCTGAACCTAAAGATGATGTAGAAGTGAGGTCGGCTCTTCAAGTCAGGGGAGAGGCAGACCTATTGCTAATCCTGTTCAATTTGGTCAATTGACAGCCTAGACTTAACTTTGGTGTAGTGCAAGTTTGTGTGTTACTACATTCACAAAGATCAGACTTTGTGTATATGGAACATTATAAGGCCATATAGAGTTGACTTAACTATTGAGTACCAAGGGTTGGTAGCTCAGTGGTAGAGTGTCCAGTCTAGATCACAGATGGTCCCAGGGTTGATTCCTGGCCAGTCCAATATTTTCAACAGATCCATCCTCCCAATGGACCACCAATACCCAACCTGACCTATACTACATTTTAGGGATATTCTCAAAAACGGGGGTGAACTACAACGTACACTATTAAATAAAGTGGCATAGCCTTGGATTAGACAGTGATCTCACTGGTTGTACAAGTCACCGCTTATGACGGATGCAGTTATGAAAACCCCACCCCCTCCAAGACCAGTTATCTAACAATAGTTAGTTCAGAATGAAAACTCTCAAATGTCATCTCACAAATTGAGATACGGCCAATACCTTCATGTTCATCGCCATTCCACTGAGTAGTGTTAATATTCCGAAGGCCGTTAAACCAATGGCAGTCTGATTTGCGCATCTCCTCCCAAGAAGGACGCAGAGTTGACCGTATAGAGGCGTAAAGGTGCATGTTGCGAGTAGGTAACTTTCTCTGATTGGCCGAATACACGTTTAAATGAAGGAAACCCCACCAAGTACCCAACCATCCGGCATGGTTTGCTTCTCGGAATTCTGAGGACACTGGCGTGGCCACTTAACTATTTAATCAGGTAACTGTATTTCAGCAAGTAGGAGGGATGCTTTACAAGTGGCAACCAAAGTAGCTTTGCGGAGAAATTAAAACCCTGGCTCGCACGTGTGTAGGATGTACTGCCATGGGTTATCAGCGCGTAAAGTCCCCATGACGCCAAAGACTTACACCTAGGAAAGTCGCAAGCCATGCTCCCACTAAAATACGTTGACGTTGTCGCACAGTGATATCGAGAGGATCCATAAACCGAGTTATTCTTGGTTATTCAAATCTGTCAGGACGCCAACATCAGTAAAATGGGAAACATTGTCCCGCTAATCCGTCGGGTCCAGTGATGTCTGAAGCGCTCCAGGCGGTTCAAAATTACTAGGAACTTGTCCAAAACCGTCTGGACCACCCAGTTTACTGAGACAGCAATTATTATAACGGCACAGGAACTGATGGAGATTCCATGAGGTGTTAGATAATGTCATGTGCCATCAAGAGAGACAAGGAGATTCTTACGACGGCAAGGTTCGTCTGGAACAGTATTTGATCTGTTAATGTGTTTGGGATCAGCTTCGAAATAAATGTACCTCAAACACAGATTTTAACCTTGTTTCTTCTATATCGTATGTGGAGCCCATACTTGGGGATAAAGGTCTTATTGAAAATTTACGAGCTGCGTAAAGGCGAGGTAAGTTGTGGGTCGCGTGGGCAAGCATCGCGAGGTGTGGAAAGCCAGTTGATAACCGTTGAGAGTCGGACGCCTCTAAGATGTTCATCGAAGGACGCCCGCGTGTAGACCCTCGAGAATTTACATATCACATTACTTCTTCCGCAAAGGTATAAACAAGGTCAATTGTCAGTTCATTTCTCGGGGGTAATACATGTGTATCAGTGTCTCCTTTTCATAGAACATAGCGGAATTCCTTGTTCTGGATATCAGTTAGATCCAAGAAGGCCTAGCGAGAATATTGCAAGATTAGTATCTGGAATTGGTCTTGTAAACGGTATTGGCTGACTTTGTCCACTTTACGTTCAATCGTGCTTCCGTCGACCATCTTCTCTTCCACGTATACGGTCTCCTCGCTACTGACAGATAGTTTATCTGTTGATGAATCCCGTCTACTGTTCTCCTTGGCAAGAAGTATTCGGATTGCCTAAATTAAATATGAGTATATTGCGAGCATCATTTAATTGGTCCGCAACATACTAAAAGAATAAAAGGACAGAGGAAATAAGCGATTGTGATCACAATCCAAGGAACCCGGTATCGCGGGGCAAATTGTGCTTTCCACACTAAATTCCAGTAAGCAATTGCTGTCGCATCTGAGGACGAGCAACTCACTCTGCGGGCCAATGATATTCCCAACACAGTATGCACTTAACATAATTGCGTTAACGGTGATACGCTTCGTATGCCCTGCTGTGACCGCGGTGATCCATCCCAGGCTCAGAACGAGCCCTGTTGTACCTGTGCATGGTACAATAAATAGTGTGTCAATAGCTGCTCGACGTGGAGCTTACCGAAACCGGTGATCCAAATTCCAAAGAGCAGGCCGATTCGATTTTTCCACGGCAACGCATTGAGGAGAATGCTGCCTAATATGCTTGGGATGAAAAAGATCATTGCAATGTACGCTCGGGAGTTCTTGATCCTTGCGGCGAGCGTGACGCCAACCAAGATAGTGGAAACTTGGAAGCCATCTGGATCAGAGGAATTCGCACAAGAAAAAGAAATAATTACTTTCAATGAAACCATCGACTATGCCTGATATAGAAGGAGATATAGAAGCTTGGTGTCACCATAGCACAACGATAGGTATTGTGCGACTCACTCAATAGACTGGTTTGCAAAGGGGTAAAACCAAAATTATTTACTATAATGGACCGCTGCGTTGTAATCTGGGAAGAAAATGAAGAATAAACATTGTCGAAACTAATTGTCGTCTTACTGACCGAATTGGGAATATTTTCTAGACATGAGCTATAAGAAAGCAAGAGTCAAGTTTAGGTATTACTGAGCAGTTTATACGTACAATAAGGCAAAGAGCCAGGTTTTCGGGTCCGTTAGAGCCTCGATGAACCTGAGACATTTCAAATTTATTGCATGGTCATGACAAAGGAAGGAGCCTACTGGTCTTTCTTGAATTGTTTGTTCCCTATGCCGGTTTGATTGACCTAGAAATGATTTATCACAGCTACGGACAAGAATGTATTAACCATATACCTTGATTCTTTCCACTGCAATGCGTCGCTCTTCAGGTGTAAGGAACCGTGCGGTTGCAGGTGAGTCGGGAAATAAAAACCTTGAGGACAATGAGCGGTAATAAGATGTGATGGCACAACGAACATACCAGAACATTACAGCCAGAACGAGAGTTATCAGACCAGTGATGATCATGAACCTGATTGAATTCAGGCATGAATGATCGAATAGATTGGTGTGTTACTTACCATTGCCATGGATGTAGTCTTCCGTGATGAACATGAAGAACTCCGAAGCTAAGGAAGCTCGATACGATAACGGCTAAATTGAAGAGTAGGAAGTTTCAGAGAGAAATTCAGGCCTGAAAAGTGACGAGGATTTTTACCTGCACCGTTCATTAAAACTGGAAAACGTCAAGAATTAATGCAATAAGCGGAGAAGATTTGGATGTACTCACACCAATAACCAATGCGGATGCTTTGCTCGGTTCTCGTATAAAACATGGAGGTGCTAAGCATGAAGCCGGCGGTAATGCTTCCTTCGCAAATACCCATAATGAATCGGACTGGAGCATTGAAAATAGATTAGGACGAAACCAGAACTAATATAATATGCAAGTGTACCTGCGAAGAGACTTCCGAAGCTTTTGCATGCTGCATGGGTAGTGAGTGCGATAGACCATATAAAAATATTGATGGCCATCCATTTTCCTATGGGAAATCGTTGAAAAGCCAGATTTTGTCTGTGGTGCATTAATATCAGAATATTAGGGGGAAAGCATCATGACAAGTATCATACGGATATTCAAATACTAAATAGCTGAAGTAGAATATGGTATTAAGCCAGTTGCTAAATAGAAAGCGGCATCAATATTGACAGCCTCTCATTGGAATATCGAAAAGACCCACAATCTGTAAATAGTTTATAAGGCTACTAAGCATAGATTGGGTGTGAGTATTAGGCTTACTGATCCGCATTCAAATGAGCATCCGTCCTAATGCCCACTTCGCCAAGATTTAGTCAACCTTCAGTCAACTGTTTAAGGCTACGCACAAATTGCTGAGCTTCCGAGTGTTGTCTTGTCCATAAACTGGACACTATTCAATTTTGTAAGCATATGGATTCCTTACGTACTTTGACCTTACAGATACAATGCTGGGGGAAATCTAATTAGTTGGACTACCCAAAGACATAGACCTATAATACTCACCACACATGATCGGGATGATATGTTTGTCGATTTTCCTCCGCACTCGTAAAGCCTCTTCCGGGGCAACTTCCCGACCAAGAGTTAGCTGTGCAGCTTCATCAATCTGGTCGGCAGAGACAATATCGTGACGATGAGACTTGGTCTCGTATTCCAGAATTGACATTAATACAGAAGAACGAGGATGAGAACAAACCTCCAAGTGAATAGGCATCCGCGTGTCCCCGTTATTATACAGCGACGGAGGCTACCCTTCTGGGGCAACCACCCGATCAGCTCTTCCCTATGGAGATCAAGTGGCATACCCCTTTCCACATTATTTAACCGACTTGGTCAATCCGGAGATCACCTCCACATTTGTGTATGTATATAAAAAGAAACTGGTAGACATGCGGTCGATGTGGCTGTAATCAATTTCGCCCATACATTCGGTCTGCCTTGAAACAAGCAGAAATTCAACCATTAAATTTATGCTTTGGCCCATTCGAGGCACTTTGTCGTCTTGTCGAGCTTGGTTGAAGTGAGGCACAAAGCTCTTACAGCCAGCGGGCTGGAATTAAAGCTTGAATATTCACATTGGCCCTGGCGAGAATCCGAACCAACCCTGGTCTTACACGACGTTTTGCTGGACCTTCAAAATAAATGCCAAAGATTTCGTGCCGACTCCGACCTAGATACTATGAAGGTATCAAACAAAGTCATACCAGAATTGGATATCGTTATGGTGAAGACTAAAGAGTGACATAGTCATATTTATTCCACGAGCAGAGAGGGGATAAATGACCGCATTAATAAGGGCCGTTCGGCAACACGATTTCGACGTGATCGCAACTTCATTTCCGCGATTTGAGATCATTGATCCACAAAATAAAATCGTGATTTGCAAAACTGCTCAGAGCAGTTTCTCAATTCATGCTTCACTTTTTCAAAAAGTCGCGATTACTATGTGAAATCGCGGTCAAGAAGTTGCCGCGATCGTGTTACCGAACGAGCTCTAAGTATCGAAGTGTTGAAGAGGCTTCTGTTGATATTCGGAGCCCGATTCTTTTTCTTCTCGGCCAGTGGCTTAGTTTTAGAGTGTGAATTTGAGACCATCGATACGTCGAAATGCGAAGAGACTCTGAAAATGTTTAAAGAATAGACTTTCTAACACATGGGGAAATTCAATAAATAGACGAGACTTTAATGGATCCCTTATGCTGAACTCTAATCTAAACGAAGCCGTAGGCTTTAATTTGGAATATTGAACTAGTTTATATGTTAGAATAAACATATTGACGAAGCCAATATGCGAAAATAGGCATATAAACCTGCATTATACTTCAAATAAAAAAGTCAATCTCTATCCTCGCTTGAATAGCAAATAATGCAGTCATTATCGGCAAGTTTCTATATTGATTTTTTCCGATGTGTAAGTTAGAAACATACAAGAAGTCTACCGTCAATATCAGAGATGGCGGGGGTATCAAATCCCCTTGATTTGCGACATTAGTGGACCGTGTGGTAGGAGTGAGAAGTTCAGACTCCGCCAGGGTGGGAAACTCCGCATTATGTAATTGCCACGAGCGGTTCTGCTTCGGATCCACGAACAATTGGAATCAAGTCATTCTCACTCTTGAACCACATTTCACGAAATATTCAAGCTCTGTTTACGCGTGCATTTCATTTGGAAACAATCCGAAACTCGTATGTTTCTTTTCTCCACTTTTTACGCGTTTTTTTGATATGATGAGCAGCGCAGCATGTTCAACGTAATAACCATTCCTGAGGACAGGGCAGGCGTCGAGGAAGAGATCGAGATGATGAACGCCAAACAGAGGCGTCTTCAACCAACAATTCAGTTACTACGCGTCGCTCTGGACGATCTCCAGAACCATTATGACGTCCTGGAACGCGACATCGCGTATGCTCGTTCATCCATCGCGCCAATCCGAAAGTTACCTCTGGAAATGCTTAGCAATATTTTGGAATTCTGCTCATATATAGACGATGACGCGCCGTCGACGTTGCTCCGGGTGTGCAGGAGGTGGAGGGTGGCAGCAAGCAGTCCACAAGTGTGGTCGAGGATCGTAGTGGATTTGGATGACTTCTATGCAGAGGAGAAGGCGTGTGCATACCTGGAAAGGTCACGGACTGTTTTGGTTGATATCGAAATATCGCGTCCTGGATTTCGCGACGATGGCTTTCGGGCATGGGATCAACTCCGTCAACATGCTCACCGGTGGCGCTCTCTGGAAATTACCACAGAGACATTTATTCAAGTCAATCATCTCTTGGAGGGATTTTTCGTCCAGGCTCCGAATTTGAAGCGCATCGAATTTAATGTCGGTGGCATCTTTTTCCACGAACGAGCTGCATACTTTGAATTGCCCACTTTGTCGCTCCCCAAGGACTTTATCAAGTCACCCAAGTTCAGGGAACTGCGGCTCAATACATGGACTGTTCCCATACTAACGAGGAGTATTGAACAAAAATTCAACCACGTTACCACGCTACATCTCAAGGACAAATATGCTACAATATTCCGCTCCGCAGATCGCATTCGCCCGCATCCCATTTGCGGCAACGCCATTGCTGGCATTTTACGCCAATGTCCCCGTCTCGTCATATTTACTCTAGATGCGCGCGACAGTATACCATTCCATTCTGGACGTATTTGTATCGATCCCACAGGACTCATGCGGGGCGAATATTCGATGCCCTTCCTAGAAAATATATCCCTCGTCGGACATCACCTCGACGTCTTCGCTGTCCTCGACCGTCTCACATTACCCAATCTCCGCACCGCCTATATCGAGCCTTTACCACAATACGCCGCAGGCCTCGCCGAACGATTCAGTGGAGCCTGGAAAGATCTAATCAGGCGCTCAAAAGCCCCTCCGCTCGAGGATCTCCACATTTTCGCCATGGCCCCAGAAGACATTGTCTGGACTCTCGAACGATCCCCCCGCATGAAAAAATTCCGCCTAGAGTATTGCACGAACCCCGATCCTATTATCAAGGCTCTCTCCTCTTCCTACGCTTACAAAGGCCGTGGTCGTTTCAATTTTGAACCCCGCTGGGTCTGCTCTAAAATATCTCAAATATATCTAGACGAGTGTTTTCGCGTGTCGTGGTTATCGGTTGCAAAGCTTATCAAGAATCGCCATAAGGCGTATTTAGACGACAAGAAAGTCGCGTTGACTGCAGGGTTGGTTATTAATGGGCATAATGTGTTGGAGGAGAGGGATTTAGATACGTTGGTTTGTTTGAAAGCCAGACAGATTAAGACGTTAATTGAGCCTTGAAGAAGGCTTACAGCGGTGTAGTTTAGCATCACAATTTCTCCATACATATTCAATACATTTTTACCAGCATCACATACCTATTTATTCCAAAATGCACATCATGTATACGCCTTCTTTTTCTCTAGAAATATTTGAGTAATAAAACCCATTTATCCATGCAATTAATTTCAACCCTAGTCCACCTTTGATTCAGCTGTTCGTGATACTGACTTGGATCGTGAGATCGCGGCGAAGAAGGGTCCAGGTACGGCACCCACCGGGCAATTTATTTCTGCGATGTTTCCAAAGAAGCACAATTTAATGGTCAATTTCGTTTGTCACCAAGAAGTACTCAAACCTGGAGACAAGATGGTTAACGATGGAAAGTTCACAATATCCATTACCCTGCCTGGTTGAGGAGTTCAGGTCAGGCTTCTGCAGACTTCCAAAGAGCTGCCCTAGTGATGAGAAGAGTCATTCTGACATAGCCTCAACTTTGAAGAGGTATTCAGGGACTAAAATGTATATCTCACAACCTATTGCGGATTGTGAATGGATGCACTATGATGGGGAAAAGAAGCACAGATAAAACGACTATAAGTAGAGGACCATACTCCGTCTCAATGGAGATTTGGTGGATGCTGAGCTGAAAAACCTTAACCGAGTGTTGTAGGAGAAGAACAGGAAAAGGAAAGGAAAAGTGCGTGATTTGAAAAGAATGTAAACAGTTGGTGTAACACAAATCGCCAGGCCAAGAGTTGGGATAAAAATAGCTAACAATATCAGGTTCCGTTCCTGAGAGAAGAGATCGAAGAACCTCGACAAAATTGGAACAGAAAAGGGCCAAGGGAAGGAGAGAAAATCACGATGGACTCGCCACTATGGAAACATCCCAGGATATGGCCCGAATTTCTTTGGTTGTCCTTCGACGCCTACACCTGAAGAAATGTGCTCTTTGTACTATCCGTTCCATCCGACTTCGCCTGCGAACGGAAAGGACTACGGAATGGGCCAGCTAAGGGACTCCGTGAATGACTCGCAGGAGATAGTGCACCAGTTGAACGATCGGAGCCTTCATCCACGGTGGTGAGTGGAGAGGAGGTACAGTTACGTTGAGTCCTGGGGTCGTATGTCTGGGGCATTGGAGGCGGGAGAGGCTCGAAAAACGCTGAGCCAGTTATGCTCCTGTTCCTTTTCTCGTCCACCATTACTATCGGTTTGGAGACCTGCGGTCTTGGGAAACATTTCCGTATGACATAAATGGCTACTCCAGCAATTAAGAAGGCTAGGACCGCTCCTAAGGCGATGACGACTGCCACGGGAACAGATTTCGCTGATCTAGGAGAATTTAGAACTTAAAAAATAAACAATAAAGGCTTTCTTTACGAAACAGAGGTTGGAGTTGAAGAAGAAGCTGGAGAAGATTGCTTCGAACTTCATTACTCGTATTTAATTTATGCAACCATATAAATTGTGAGAAGGACTCACTGAAAGGGAGTGGGAGTGGTGGAGGATGTTGCCAAGGTGAAAGGAAGAGGGGAGATAGTAGATGAAAATTGGACGGGTGTCGGTGTCGAATTTCTGAAACAATTATTGAGCAAAGCAGTTGCAGCCCTATGAGACACTTCTGACGCACCCAGTTGACCCAGTAACCGTAACGAAGTCGAGATCCAGCCAACCCCCTCCGACGTCTGTATTCGACAAAGTTATCGAATGCTGGCCATCCTGAAGCTGCAGAGAAAAGAGGGGTTGCAGGTATGCTTGATTCGTTTGCTGACCTGAGAATAGATACAGTGTACCATCGCAGAGAACCGAATAATTGCCCTATTAATTTGAGACAGGGATTGAGTTATAGAGGTGAAGTACTCACATTCATGGGACCTTTGGATCCAAAGAGATATATCGCAGTCCCTAGACATCATCACATCAGATTCAAATGCTGGAAACTATGGAGAAAAACGTTGCTTACCACTGAAGGCAAGATTAACATGAGCTCTTAAAGAACGTGTAGCATGATACGTCGATTCAAAATATTGTGGCAAGGTCTGGTCGCTGGAAGAAGAGATCCCCCAGCCTGCGCTATAGGCCAGTATCGATGCCGTATCATCCACAGTAAAATTCGACATGTCCTCACCCCTTTGAGGGAGGGAGGAGTGGACGTCAACGGTACAGCTGTTAGGGTTGGATAAGGAACTAGGAGGCGTGAGACTAGGAAGCAAGTATAGATATGAGTGACAGTCGAGAAGGGGGTACAGTCGAGGCTTGAATGACCGATGGCACGACAGGTGGCGAGCCGAAGTTGAGGCAGCACAGAATCAATTCGAGATCATCATACAAAGGGAAGCAATCTCAGGATTATCCTACAGGTCGGGTCTGGCTAATAAGAAGCGTCCCTTCACATGGGGTAAATCCTCCGGAATCATTCTGGGGCTTAATCGATAGGAGGTTTCAAAACTAATAAAGAGAATATCTGGCATCAGCGGGGGCTCCATTGACATACGCTATACTTTGGTGACGAACATTCAGCTGGGTGGCGGAATCCGAAAGGGATAAAACTAGGAATGGCCTGGACCTGAAAAGTTTGTACCTAGTGAGAGAAAATAACAAGATAGATTAAAATCTGTCATGTGAATATGAAGCTGACTTGGTCCTATCTGATCCTCTTTCTGGAGTACATACAATCCCTCTGAATCTTACCATCATTGCCATTGGGTTTGCCCTTCAGCCATATTCCATAGGAGTGACGAATAGGTCCTGCCTTCAAAGTCTCCGACATCACCCCACATATCAGGATGTATCATTGGGATTATCGTGTCAGACACAACAAGGGACGATGAGATGAGAAAGTCGCGCAGAGCAAGGAAGAACAGACGGCATCAATGGATCTGATGTCCCTGACATATTTCACGGCGCCAATCACAGTTACTCATTGACCTCGAATAAAGGTGCTCACGTTAAATGGCACCGTTTGGCTTCAAGCTTCAATTTATCGGATCAATCTGGGCGTCATGACATGAGTAGAATCAAGAATAAGACAGACGACACCAGGAACGGTCACCCTTATGTAAGCAGCTAACGATGAACTCAATAACTACCACTTTTGCAACATAAATTACCAAGGTGGTTCCTGGGTGTTATTTAGAAGGGTTGCGTGAAGGACTCCCAGGACATAGAAGTGAATTAACTGGAGTCCTTTCAAAGATAAAAAGATTTTTATTTTTATTAATCAAAAAAAT
>Ga0157379_10003952_pt1 | contig 12641 bp, 11 predicted proteins | sample S25metaG_FD_121802 | JGI IMG/M metagenome (GOLD analysis project Ga0157379, IMG submission 121802) | Switchgrass rhizosphere microbial communities from Kellogg Biological Station, Michigan, USA - S2-5 metaG | ecosystem: Host-associated > Plants > Roots > Rhizosphere > Soil | place: USA... | reverse complement strand
GCACCTACGCCGTCAGTGCAAAATTTAAGGCTTCGTCAGGCTCTGTGACGGCCAAGGAACGCCAGCTACACGTTGGGGTTTTGGGCGTCTAACCCCGAATGAACGTCGCTAGGGCCCGGAGCTTAGTCCAGCACTTTGGTCGATAAGGACCAGCGGCCCGTTGGCATTCGCTACGCATCGTTCGCCAGGTGGCCCATGCAGTCTTTCGTTCCTTGCGAGCTTCTGCGCTGGCCGTCGCTTCCGCTGCTTCAACGTCGCCAGGGCACCAAAGGACGAAGCTCCAATCTTTGTTCATGATGCTCGCGGGGTCTTCGCTGTGGCCATAACCGAGGAGATGGCCGACCTCATGGCGTATCTCCATTTCCTCCCAGCAGCCGGGTTTAATGGAATCTTCGAAGGCCATGATCTGACAGGGCTGAATCACTCCGGGCTGAGTGGCTCTCGCGCCTGCACCCTCGCCCGAGGTCGGTAGCGGATCGGTTGGCAGCAGTTCCTCCGTCACGCTGGAACAAAGCGGAGGCGAGCTGACGCCCCACCAAGCAAGCGCAGCGGCGTAGTCCGCTTCCAATTCAGGCGTGAACGGAGCCGCCTGCGCCTTGCCGACGCCAGCCAACAGAAGCAGAACCATCACGATCCATAGCACGTACACCCGCCACATGGGAGCCACGATACACCTTGCCCGAATCCCCGCCAAGCCTTCCCGGGACGCTAAGTCGTCCAGACGCGCAGAGGATCATCGATGCCCTCAATCTGCGCATTTGGGAACTGGAACGAAAGCCGGTTATCGCCGGAGTTGTCAAAGCCAATGGCGAAAAGGAAGCCGGGGAAGAGTTCACGTCGGAAAAAACCGGCGCGGGCGCCTACAAAATCACCCTCTCTACCGAACTTGCGGCCCCGGGTGTAGTGGTCGCCACGGCTTATGGGGGCGCATACGCCAGGTCCGCAGGAGCCTCCAAAAAAGTCTTCGAAGTGTTCACTGCCGTTCCAAATACCGGCGTGCAGACTGATGCTGCGTTCGGCTTCATGATCAAGGTCCCCTAGAGATGCCAGGAATAGCTCGCAACAAACTCTCAATCCCCAAGGTGAATCAGAACCCCCGGCCTCCCAGGCTGGCCAATCGCATCGTGGCGAGGAACCAGCCTGCGAAAGCGTTGGGCGGCGGGAAGCCGAAGGGGCTGGGAACGACCTATACGGCCGGCGGGCCGGGGATGATCGTGAGGCCCTCCGCCGCACCAGCCGCAACCAGCACCGCCCAGGCCTCGAACGCAGCGCCCGCTGTCCCCGGCTCTACCTCTTCAGCCGCCGTTGTGCCCGCCGCCACCCCTCCGCCGTCGAGTGAACGCTTCGCCATCCCGACCTGGAACCCAACCACCGCGGGAGAACAGGACCCAAGGGACGCCTCCTACTGGGCGAACCTGGCCAAACTCAGGTTCAACGATGAACAGGAATATCGTCAGAACGAAGAAGGCGAAGCCAAGGAGAATTCCGATTACAACTACGCCCTGCAACAGGCGATCCAGAATCGCCACGTCCAGGAACGCCAGCTAGGCGAAGGCGCGATCCGAGGGAACCTCTCAGCGTCTGGCTGGCTGAATCGCACCCAGGCCGAACAGGAGGGCGCCTACACCTCTGATCGCTCGCACGCCCTCTTCTCCCACGAACACGAACTCCATGCCTTCAATGCGGCTAAGAAAGCCCTCGAAGAAGGCTTTGGCATTGATGCAGCTACCCAACTCGCCGAAGCAGTTGGCCGACGCTCTGAACGCGAAGAACTGCGCGCTCTAAAAGGGGAGGGAGAAACTGAAGACTCGGGCGGCTCCGGCTCTGGCGCCTCGGCGGCGACCGGGGGTTACACCTCAAACCCGGGTGCCCAGAAAGCCTCCGCGTTTACCAAGGTCGGGCTCTCCAATAACAAGCCGGTTAGCAATGGGCAGAACGCCAAGGCATTCGCCGACGCACTCAAGAAGGGGAAGAAGAAGTGAAAGGTCAGGGTCTTGCGCAGGCGCTCGCCGTAAAGAAGAAGAAGCCCAGCGTCGGCGACCCGTATGCGGGCGCGCCGAACGCCGGCCAGAACAAGGGCAACAAGAAGAAGGGCGGCTTCAACCCCGTGAAGGTGCTGGAAGGCCTCGAGACCGGAAGCCTCCTCACCCCTGAACAGCTTCAGTCGGCCGCCCGCGCCCTCACCGTTCTCCAGACGAAACCCGAAATCCACGGCTACGCCGAAATCGCAAAACAGCTCGGGGAAGAAAAGGGTAGAGAAGCGACGGGCTTGACGAACCTCGGCAACCGCACCGCGGGCAACGTCTCAGGTCTCTACAAAGGCTTGGCTGAATCGGCCGCCCAGTCGATCGCCAACCAGCAGGCGATGGCAGGCTCCCTCTCGTCACAGTCGGCCAGCATCGCGAGCAAAGGCACCCAAGAACTCGGCCAGATGCAGACCGGGGCTCTCGGGGATCTCCAGAACCAACTCCAGATCCGAGGTTCCCAGGACACCGCAGGAGGAGCCCAGCAGGCTCTCTCGCAGGCCGTCTCAGCCCAACAGGCCGCTCAACAGTCCCAAAGTCAGGCAGCCCAGCAGTCTGCCCTCCAGCAGGGCGGGAGCTCCACCGCGCTCCTCCAGGCTATGGCCGGCGCGTCCCAGGTCCAGGGAGCGGAAACGGGCGGGGGGATTCGCAGGGACATCGCTAACCGCGTAGCCGAATCGAACGCGAAATACAACACCAACATCCAGACCGCCAAGAGCAAACAGGCCGAAGCCAAGGCCTCCTACGGGGAAAAGCTGGTCAAGAACCTACTCGGGCTGAGGGAAGGCGAGCAGAAGTTCAAGACCGCCGAGCAGGCTGTGGCGGGTGAAAAGTCCGCGCTCGCACTCAAAGGGCAGGAAAACGCCGAAGACGCTACGCAGCAACAGCTCGAAAACGAAGAAAACGCGCAGGCGAATGCCCTAGCCCTACAGAAGCTCGGGCTGGAATACAAGAAGTTCGGCCTCAGCCAATGGGAAGCCAAACACCCGAACTATGGCAACAGCGAAAAGAAGAAGAAGGCTCAGGAACTGGGCAAGGAAGTCAACGAAATCAAATCGCTGATCGGCCCCGTCGTCTCGACCCTTGGCAAGCCCCCGAAGAACGTCCCGCCGCAGAAAGTCTTGAACACCTATATCACCCAGATCAACGGCAAAGCTTCAGCAGACCCCCAGCTTGTCGCCAAGGTTGTAAAGGAATGGTGGAACAAGAAATATCCGACCGGCTTCGGGGCGCCGGGGGGCGAATTCAAGAGTCCTTGGTAGATGGCTGGGCTGGGGAAAAAGAAACCGGGCTGGACCCCTCCGCCCCCTCCTGAACCTTCGCTGGCAGAACGCCACGAACACGAAGGGCGAACTCCGCAACCCGGAGTACCGGCTGGTCCCCGCGATACCGAACAGCCCTCAGCGTCCGGCTTTGAATACTCGCCCGAGACCTACGAAAAGACTGGCCTCACCCCGCCCACTGAATCTCGGGCAGAAGCTCACGACGAACGCGTTCAGGAGTACCGGGCAGAACGTGCAGCGGCCCGGCAAAAGCGAATCGTCCAGAAGTACGTCACCAAGGCCTACGAGCCCAAGAAGGCTCAGGGGTTCTTCGACTCGCTCGGGTCGAACGTCGAGCAGGCCAAGTCAAACGTCTCCAAAGCCCGAGAAGAACTGCTCTCCCACCCAGCTATCCAGAAGGCGAACGAAGAAGGGAAAGTAGTTGGCCCCAAGGGCCTTACGAAAATCAAGACCCAGGAGAAGCAGAGCGAGGCTCTCTCGACCAAAAGCCCGCTCGCCCACTTCAAACAGTTCTACACCCCGGCGGGCGAGCGCCACAATCCCTTTGAATCTTTTGTATCTGACGTTGCAGGGGACGTAGCCAAGGCTGCCAAGGACAAGTGGAAGAACCTTGAAAACGTCGGTGGCGAAGGTTCCTATTCCTCGTCGCGGGACGTTGGCCAAGGGATCTCCAACCTCACCAAGAACGTCCGTGAAGCCGCCAAGGAAAGCTACGAACAGGAGACCTTCCAAGGCGGCCACAATCCGATGGAACCGCCGTCGATCAAGCAGTCAATCGCTGCCGCGGAAATCGGTCTAGCTCCCACCGCGGCAGGGGACGTGCTCTCTGCCGGGCAGACCGCCACGAAGGCCGGGGCGACGCTCTTTGAGGGTGGGGCGAAAGAGGCAGCAACCGCCGGAGCCGCGAGGGTAGGAGCCAAGGCCGCAGCCTCAAAGGAGGCCATCGGTCGAATCCCGGGGTTCTTTACCCGCGATGCTCTGAAAGAGGGCGCCAAAGCGCTTCCGGGCGCTGCTAAGAGCGCACCGGCTGCCGTAGGACGCGCCGGTCTCCGTAGCTCTGAGCGTGGCCTTCATTCGGTAGCTGGTATCGGGGCCCTCGGAGCCGCGAGTAAAGCCGGCGTCAATGTTCCCGGTGGGACGATCTTCGAGGGGCAGAAGCGGGCGCTCGAAAAGGACCCACTCAAAGTTCTCAGCTCGACCGCGAACCTTGCACCCTCCCTCCTCATCTCCGCATTCCAGCTTCCCGTTGCTGCCGGGAAGTCAGCAATCGAGGGGAACTCCGCTCCACTGGAAGGCGCCCTAGCGGAACAGAAGAACTTCTTCGAGCACTTCGCCAAGACCTACGGCGGGAGCGACCCGAAGGCGATCGAAAAAGCAACCCTAGAAGAAGGGCTTCTGCCGGAGGTGCTTGCCGCCCCGGTGGTCGCCAAGGGGCTCAAGGAGCTAGGCACCTCGAAGGTCGCGGACATCGCGAAAGGCAAGTATCGCTCCCGCCGCGCACCCCTTACCGATGAGAGCGGGAACGTCGTCACCAACGAGTGGGGGATACCCGCGAAGAAGGGGACGCAGCGCCACCCCAACGAGACCCGTCTGACCCGAGGTTCTGAAAACGCTCACCTCCGTCGCGAAGAGGTGAGGCACGCTGGCAAAACCGAAGACATCGTCAACGTCGAGCTCGGGCGCAGGGTCAAGAACATCGAAAAGCAAGCCCGTAAAGCGGCGGGTAAGAAGGTCACGATCCGAGAGGGGCTGGGGCGCAAGGGCAAGGAGAAGCTCGAGGCCCGATCCACCGACTTCATCCCGTTCCTCAATCGAGCGGCTATCGACCTCTCAAACCCCGACGCTGCGCTGAGAGAGATCAAGCACTATGCCGAGACCTTCAAGGGCCAGAAATCGGCCGCTGAGCTAGGCGCCAATCCCTCCGTCCTCAACGCCAGGGATGCGGTCAACTACTTCCTCGCCCACCCAGACGAGCTGAAGTCAAAGCACCTCGCCAAGACCCTCGCTGAGTACCGGGACATGGCGAACGGCAAGAACGGGCTCGCTTCCCTCTCGACCTCAGAGCGGAACCGCTATTTGGGGGTCGCTGTGGCACACGACATTCCGCTGCCCGAGGAGCGCACGCCCATCGCGGCCCGGGGGTACACCAATCCAAAGGCGGCTGCCGATGCGCTTTTGGAAGAGGCCGCCAAGAAAGAGGCGGCGGCGAAGAAAGCGAAGAAAGCTTCCACTGCGAAGCGCATCCACGGCGAAGCGGAGGAGATCAAGGCCCGCGCCCAGAGCATTATCGACCGAGGCGAGGTTTCTCGCCGGGGCGCATGGGCACACGCGCATTCCTTGGACGCGGATGCTGCCGCCGCAAGGGCGAGGGCTCAGAAGGCATGGGAGCGGGCGACTGGGAAGGCCCCCGAATGGATGTCTTTGAAGGAGCGGCACCTTGTCGAAAAACGCATCCGGCGACACGGGACGCCGGCTCAGAAGGCGGCGCTGCGCGAGGCCAAGTCCTTCTACGCGAAAGCACGAAGCGCTCGCAGGAAGAGTGGCCCGCTGAAAGAGGCGCTTGGCCCGTATATGCGTCCCGGCGCGAAAGCGAATCGGAATGCCAAGCGTCTCGCCTATGGCGACGTCTTAGCGAAGGGAGAGAAGGCCCCAGAGATCAGCGCCCTGGAGAAAGAGTTTGCCGACGAGGCCCGTCAAGTCCTAAAGGAACGAGGTCTCCATCCCGAGCCCGCCTACGTCCCGGACACCTCAGCGGTCGCTAGGGCGAAGCCTGACCAGTCGGCAACCGGAGGCCAGAAGGCCCTAGGCCCGGGACCGCAGATCAATGAGGGCTACGTCTTCAAACACGGTCTCCAAGTCCAGGGCTACGAACATCTCCTCAATGGAGTCCAGCGCTCCGTCGCCGCTCATCACTGGTACGAGAACGGCAGGCGCTTCAGGGCCGAGCGGGCTATCGAGTACAAGGGCACCGTCCAGCACACCTCCAAGGAGTGGGCCGAAGCCTTCCAGCATGGGGTGATCAGCGAAAAGGACGTAGACCTAGTCCCGACGCAGGCGCTCAACCGGCTCGAGCGAGCGATGCAAGGAGGTACCCCGTCCGACTACGCCGAGGCTTCAGCGGCGCTGTCGGGCGCCGCGGTGAAAGCCAAGGAGGCGGTCCCCGGGACGAAGTACGAGGCCTACCCCAGTGCTGCCTACCAGGAGTTCGCGGCCCAGGCCCAGAAAGCCCCGGTAGCTAGCTGGCTCCGCTCGGCCAACATGGTGACCAGTCGGGCGATGCTCTCGACGCCCTCGTTCGTCGCCGCGCAGGTAGTCGCCGAAACGGCCCAGGCGGTCGCCGACGTGAACCCTGCCCGCATGGCGCAGGGGCTCTACAACTACTCCAAACTCAGCCCCGCCGAGAAGGCAGCGATCAGCGGAGTCTCAGGGGAGACGGGACGGGCGATCTTCTCGCCCAACAAACTCGGCGCCTCACTCGCCAATGACGGCAAGCCGATGAAGGACGCCCTCAGCTTCTTCCGGCGGAACCTTTTCGGTCGGTCGGCCAAGGACATCGTCACGATGAAATGGGCGGGCCAGGTCAACCGCTTCACGTCCGGTCTCACCCGTAGGGCGGTTCTTACCGGGGAGATCATGCGGGACCTGAACGGCCTACAGCGTCACGGCCGGGCGCTTCTACACGCCCAGACGGAGCTTCAGAAAGAGATCGGCCACCTCTCCGGCAAGCAGCAGTTGGAGTACTTCGCCAAGCACCCCGAGGCGCTCGACAACTACCACAAGAAACTCGGGGGCGCGATGGGGTTGTGGAACAACCTCACCCGCACCGGGCACTTCCCGGAGGTCTACAGGGCGGCAGGGCTGATCTTCTACCCGTTCCTCCGCATGTCTGTCCTCTGGCCGCTGAAGTTCGCGGTCAACCACCCGATCAAGGCCACGGCCCTCGCCTACCTCGCCGCCCAGAACAACTTCGCCCTCCGCGAAGCCCTGCACGGCGAACCGTCCTTCCTGAATTACGCCCAGGTCCCCCTCTACGGGCGGAACCCCAAGACGGGGAAGCTAGAAGCGACGAGCCTGATCAACCTCTCCCGTATGTCGCCGGGTGGGAACGCGATCACCCAGGCGGTCCAGGGAACCGGCTCTCCCATCGGTGCGGTGCAGCCCGTCATTGGTGCGGCCGTTCTCGGCTTCACGGGACAGGGCGCCTTTGGCCCGGTGGAGGGTGGATTCCCAGCTCACCTCCGTGCATCGGCAGCGTCGATCGCCAGCCTCTCTCCCTACATAAGGGCGATAGACACGGCCCTTGGGCAGAAGGCCTCAGGACAGACCGAGTTCGGCATCTTCGCGAAACGGGCGAACATCGCCGTGGAACCTCTCCAAGCCCTGGAGACGAAACTGAAGGGCCCGTTGGGCGATCAGCTCTTCCGCTCCCTCGGCAACCCCACCCAGCCCCTCAAGATCTCCCTCGAGCGCGACAAAGCGAAGCTCGGGAAAGTTCTCGGAGACCTCAGCAAATACGGCTCAACCGCCCAGTCGAAGGTTCAGGCTACTTCCAGGGGCAACGAGCGGGCGACCAGGAACAAGGTCATCCAGATGCAGAAGCGCTATGGGATCGCCAAGGGCGAACTAGAAGCCCTCTACAAGAAGTACGGGCTCTCGAAGGTCGCCAAGCGCTCCGAAGAAATCTATGAGTACACCCACCCCTATCCGGGCTCGACCGAAAAGAAATCACCCTTTGAAAGCGGTGGCTTTGAAACGGACGGGAGCGCCTTCGAAGGTGGCTGGGGTGGAGAAGAAGAAAAGCCACCCGCCTTCCCGAACAAAGGTACGGGGCTCAACCTTCCCGGCCTGAACCTCGGCGCCATCACGGGAGCGATCACCAGTCCCCTGAGTTCGCTCATTGGTGGGACGCCGGCACAAGCTGCGGAGCTTACGAAAGAGCAACAGCGAAGAATCAAGAGCCCAGCTGCGGGGGTCATTAGCTCGAACCCGGAGCGGTCGCAGCAACTCCGCCAGAGGGAAGCGCACGAAGCAGATAGGAACGAAGCCAACCGCGCCAAGGCGAACAAGAAGCTCGGGACTGAGCTGAGTGGATGGGGGCTGGACCCCGAGAAGGTCGGTGCACTCACCAAGGCCGCTCGTAAGTACAACGTCGCCCCCGAACTGCTGGCGGCCATTGGCAAGGTCGAGTCTGGCCACGGCACCTCCACGCTTCCCGGCGTTTCGTCTGGCGAGAACTATGCCGGCGCTGCCGGCCCGTTCCAGATCGGCAACGGAACCGGCGCTGCGGGCGATTGGTGGCACGAACACATGCCGCCGAACAAGAACATCTACGACTACAACGACGCGGCGGAAGCGGCGGCGAAGTACCTCCATGAAGCAGGAGCCTCTAGAGACCCAAGCACTTGGTTCAACGCCGCCCTTTCCTACAACCATTCCGACGAATACGCGAACGAGGTCGTGGGGCTGGCCCAACAGGCGGCATCACCGCTCTGGGGCAAGGCCTCGGCGACGAACGTCCCTCCGCCTTCAAAGAAGCTAGTCAAGAGAACGGTTGCTGCCCGCAAGGCGATGAAGGAAGTCGAAGGCCTGCCCTACGTTTGGGGCGGGGGGCACGGTGCGCCCCACTCAGAACCGACTGGCGGTGGCCTTGATTGCTCGGGGGCTGTGGGCTACGTGCTGAACAAAATAGGAGCCATGAGCGGATCGGCTACCTCTGGAGAAATGGGGCGCTTTCTGAAACCCGGCCCTGGTGCGCTGACCGTCTACTACAACCCCGAGCACACCTTCCTCAGCTACGTAGACAAGAAGGGCCACACGATCTTTTGGGGGACTTCTGCTGGGGACTCAGGGGCGGGGGGCCTGGGGCCACACCCTCGGCCCAGTTCCTCCTACCTCTCTGAATACAACGTCGGCCACGTTCCAGGCATGGGGAAGAAGCAGGCCATCCAGCTCGGAGCGAGCCCGGGCTCCTTTGCCGGTACGGCGCCTGCTGCGGTCCCGGGGATCACGCTCTCGCCTGACGGCACGACTGCGTCGGTCGATCCTTCGCAGGCAGTGGTTAAAACCGGCAAGCCGGGTCAGTCAACTAAACCCATTCGGCTCGAAGGCCCCACCGTAACGCAGCAACTGAAACAGGTCGAACGGATCTACGCCGGCCAGCTCCCCGGAGGGTCCATCCCAGGCTTCAGCACTCGCAAAGAACCTGACCTAGCGGCCATCGGTCGGGCGGTCGAAGAATCCCGACGAAAGTTACTGGCGGCTTGATATGGAGGCGAACGCAATTGAGTTCCGGCTGCGCAACCATGACGCCCGGCTCGACGCAGCCCAGGACTCCATTACTAGGCTGCGCGACGTCTCGGCCAACCACGAGACCCGGATCTCCGTCATCACGACCGAGCTTCGCGAAACCAGAGGCGATGTGGCCGAGATCAAGAAGGTCGTTGAAGAGGAAGGCAAGCGCAACCGGGCCTCCAACAACCGCGTCGTCTGGGCGCTCGTAGGGCTCTCCCTCTCAGCGGCTGGAAGCGCGATCACCGTAGCTCTAACCCTCGGCGGCCACCCGTGATCGGAGTATTCCGCCGCGACAAGCGAGTGACCGCGATCCTCATCTTCGCTGTCGCCCTGTTCGTCGCCTCTACGGCTTGGAACGTCGGTACGCGGATCAACACCCAAACCAAGACTTCCGCCTCGCTCAGCGACTTGATCGGCGCAGTTGAAGAGACCTGCCACCGAGAAGCCAAGCGTAACCAGCAGATCAAGGTACGTGGCGAAGCAGAGAAGGCGCTGCTCGTTGTCTTCCTCGGCCTCGCCCGCAAAGCGGTTGCGGAAGGAGAAGACCCGACCGGCGTCTCGGAGCGGTTCGTCAAGCGGTTCGCCCCATTGACGGCACGGATCGAAATCATCCCCCTTCCCAACTGCCACCAGCAGGCCGAAGAACTGCGAGATCAACTACCGCCGGGCTGAAAGGACCGTGATGCCCGTTTCGACCCGCAAGCACCTTGAAGCTCTGCGAGAGGCTGATCAGCGGGCCGTCGACGCGGCACTCACCGCCGCGAAGGAGGCCGTTGAAACGGCGAAAACGGCCTCCGACGATCATCTGAAAGCGAACAACAACGTCCTTGAGGGATGGAAAGCGGATCGCGGCACCTTCGCCACCAAAGACGAACTTAGCCGGATCGAATCCTTCCAAGCCAAGCTGCTCGGTGGGATCGCCGTGGTCGCCTTCATCGGGCTCGCCAACCTGGCCAAGATCTGGCTCACCTGAGCTTTCCGCAGTCCCCCTAACGCCCTAACCGGGCCTCTATCGAAAGGAAGTTCCCTTGGCTACTGCCATCAAGAGCGGCAGCTCAGGTCCGCGCGTCCTTGATTTTCAGCGTGCGCTTGACCGCGAACTCAAACATTTCAAGTTCCCCTGGCGAAAGATCGTCATCGACGGCAAGGCCGGGGCAAAGACCTTCGACGCGGCCAACATGGTCGCCTGGCTCAAGGGCTTCTCCGACGACGAGCTGATCAAGATCGGCAAGCGCCAACAGGTCAGCGTCCGCGACCTGATGATCCTGGAGGGTCAGGAGCATCGGACCCCGGCGATGGTGCTCCGAGCCCACAAGCGCAAAAAGCGTGCGAGGAAGCTCCGCTACGAACACCACCACCCCGGCCCGAAGCCGATCGCGGGCTCTCCCCATAAGACCTCCTTCGACGGCCACGAAGTGCCTATTTGGATTGCGGAAATTCTCATCGCGGCGAGGAACTCAGGGGCCTGGAACGGCGTCGTGATCTCGGGAGTCCGCACCCCTGCTTACAGCGAACAGCTCTGTCTAAATATGTGCGGAGCTCCGTCTTGCTCGGGTATGTGCGCTGGGCGCTCGAGCAACCACGCCTGCCCCCCATCGGGTGAGGGAGTGCCTTACGAGGGGGCCGTTGACGTGACCGACTACTACGGGCTCCGGCATTACTGCGAAGCCCACGCCCCTCAGCTCCGGGGTGGCGGCCAGGTGCTCCCCCGTGACCTGCCTCACTTCTCACATGTGGGGAACTGATGGTTACCTACGCAACTTGGGTTAGGTACTTCCTGCCGAAGATCGGCTGCAAGCGCATCCCGCTCATCGGCTACATGAGCAAGCACCGCACGCGAGCGATGTATTGCTGGATGTACGCAGAGGGCCACGGAGGGCGGTTTAACCCCCTGAACTCGACCCTTCAGAAGCCAGGTTCGGTAACCATCAATAGCGCTGGGGTCCAGTCCTACGTCTCTTTCGAGCAGGGCTTGGAGGCAACCGCGGAGACGCTGAACTACGGAGCCGACCGGAACGTCTTCGGTTACCGAAAGATCCGCCGCCGCCTCCGCATCAACGCTCCCGCCAAATATGTGCTTGCCGCGATCGAGGACTCCAAGTGGGGGACCGGAGGGCTGGCTCTGCGGGTTCTAAACGAGAACGGCAAATCGAACATCGACGGCTACGCCGAGAGGCTGATTGATCAGTGAAGCGCGGCCTGAAGCCCCACACGCCCGACCGCAGGGACCTTCGCCTCGCCAACTACCTAGCCCCCCTTCCCAAACCCCCTGCTCAGTTCGGGCACGGGGATGCGGTCGAGGAATGGGGGGTGCTCGGTAACGACGAGTGGGGGGATTGCTTCTGGGCGGGGGCGGCACACGAGACGATGCTTTTGGGCCGCCTCGGTGGCCACAAGCCGGAATTCTCCGACCATTCGGTGCTAGACACCTACGGAACCTACCTTGGCGCATACGGCCGCGCAGGGCTCGAAGCGAAACCGTCGCTTGACCAAGGCACGGAACCCCGGGAAGGTGCGAAGTACCGGGCCAAGAACGGCGTCACCGATAGCAGGGGCCAGGCGCACAGAATCGGCGCCTATCTGTGGCTCGAACGGGGCGACGTGGAGCAGCTCGAACAGGCGCTCTACATCTTCCAGGTAGTCGGCGTTGGCTTCGAACTCCCGCAATCGGCCGAGGAACAGTTCTCCCGTGAACAGACCTGGGACGTTGTAAGGGGCTCTCCCATCCTCGGAGGCCACTACGTGCCGTTGATCGGGAAGAACGCCCTCGGTCCCCTAGAAGGCGTCTCCTGGGGCCAGAGAGTCCTTATCTCCGCCGACTTCTATCGCCGCTACAACCAGGCCTCTCTCGTCTACGTCTCTGCTTCGCAACTGAAGGACGGCAAGACGCCAGAGGGGTTCAGCAAGGAACAGCTCCTCCAAGACCTCAATGCATTGAAAGGAACCCCATGAAGAACGAGCCCGTACTCACCATCGGAACGGTCACCGGAATACTCGTTGCGCTCGCTGCGATCCTCGTCCCCAACCTCGACGCCGGCACCCT
>Ga0157379_10003951_pt1 | contig 12642 bp, 11 predicted proteins | sample S25metaG_FD_121802 | JGI IMG/M metagenome (GOLD analysis project Ga0157379, IMG submission 121802) | Switchgrass rhizosphere microbial communities from Kellogg Biological Station, Michigan, USA - S2-5 metaG | ecosystem: Host-associated > Plants > Roots > Rhizosphere > Soil | place: USA... | reverse complement strand
TTCGTGCGCTACGCCGAGACCGAGGGCTTGTCCTGCTCGCGGTAGTTCGCTGTTGGCCAAGCCAACGAGGATCAGGGTTGCATCGAAATCATGCGTGGCACGCGCAATCGCATCCGCGAGCGCGCGATCCTTTGCCGCCATGTTGTACAGCGCCCCGTGCGGCTTCACGTGCGCGACGCGCGCGCCTGCGGCGCGCGCGAACGCATCGAGCGCCCCGATCTGGTACAGCGTGAACGCGTAGGCTTCGCTCGGCGCGACCTTCATTTCGCGCCGCCCGAATCCCTGCCGGTCGGGCAGCGATACGTGCGCGCCGATCGCCACGCCATGCTGTTTTGCCAGCGCGACGGTTTGCTGCATCGTCGAAAAGTCGCCGGCGTGAAAGCCGCAGGCGATGTTGGCCGAGGTGATCCACGGCATGACCTGCGCGTCTTGGCCCATGCTCCAGGCGCCGTAGGATTCGCCCATATCACAATTGAGGTCGATGTTAGTCATGAGCAGCTGTGGTGTGAGGTCGCCCAGTCCCGCACTTGGCATCAAAGTGGATCATGCAGTCGTTCCGAAACCGTGTTGGCAATACGGGCCAGGGCCTGTTCGCGTTCAAGATAACGTTTCTGCGCTGCGCCGAGTGAAACTTGCGTAAAACGCAAAGAGTCGCCGGGCTTGTGCTGGGCCAGCCGCGGCAGGTCGGTTGCAATTACGTGCGCGATGCGTGGGTAGCCGCCGGTCGTCGGTGCCTCGGCCATCAGCACGATCGGCGCGCCGTTCGGCGGCAGCTGGATCGTGCCGGGAACGATGCCCGCGGATACCAGTTCGAGCGGTTTGCGCAGGCGCAGTGGCGTGCCTTCCAGCCGATATCCGACGCGATTGGAATCCGCGCTGATGCGAAACGCCGTGTTGAACAAGGCTGCGTGTGCGCCATCGTCGAGGTCGGAAAAATGCGTGCCGGGAGTGAGCGCGAGCGGTTGCGCGCAGTCATGATCGAACCACGGCGCCGGGTCCAGCGACCATTTCGCTGCAACGAACGCGCTGCTTGCCGGAACCGGGAAAGCCGTCGGGGTCGCCGGCAGGATGTCCCCGGCCACCAGCGGGCGCCCACCGACGCGAGTGTTCACATCGACACTGCGACTGCCGAGCACCATCGGCACGTCAATGCCGCCGGCGACGGCGAGGTAGCAGCGCGCGCCGCTGCGGATATTGCCGACTGCCAGCTCGGCGCCCGCGCGCATCCATACGGGTCGCCACGTCGGCACCGGCAGCGCGTCACAGCGCGCGTCGATATCGGCGCCCGTAATGGCGATCAGGCTGTCGTCGCGAAACCGCAAGCGCGGGCCGCGCAGCGTGATTTCCAGTGCTGCCGCATTGTCCACATTGCCAACAAGTATATTCGCGAGCCGCAGCGCGACGCCGTCCATGGCGCCGCCGGCTCCGACACCGATCGCGGCATGGCCGAGCCGGCCGCCATCCTGCACCGTCGTCAGCAGGCCAGGCGCGAGTATCTCGATGCTCATCGCGACAACTGCTCGAACTCGCCGGCGTCGATCGCCCTGAAGCGTACGCGCTGTCCCGGCGTGAGCAGAGCGGGTGGCTCGCGCGCGGCATCGAACAAGCCGAGCGGGGTGCGGCCGATGATCTGCCAGCCGCCGGGCAGCTCGCGCGGATAAATCCCGGTTTGCGCGCCGCCGATGGCGACCGATCCCGCCGGCACGCGCGTGCGCGGATGCGCGCGACGCGGCGTGTGCAACGCGGAATCCAGTCCGAGCAGGTAAGGAAAACCCGGCGCGAACCCGAGCATTGCGACGCGATACTCGGCGGCGCCATGACGCGCCATGACTTCGTCTTCCGGCAGGCCGGAAAGCCTGGCGACCTCGGCCAGGTCGGGACCGTATTCGGCGCCGTAGCAAACCGGAAGCTCGACGGGTGGTAGGGTAATGCCCGTGGTGCCACCTGGCGCCTTGGTCGCAATTTCAGCGACGCGGGCGGCAATGCCGTCGTACGGCGCCTGCGCGTCTCGCGAGTTCGTCCAAGCCGCGGGATCGTAGCGCAGGCACACGCTGGCGTACGAGGGCGCGACGTTGGACACCCCTGGCAGTGCCGCCGCGCGTAGCGCTTCTGCGATGGCCAGCGCGCGTGCATTGAGGTCGCTGTCGATGCGCTCGCCAAGTCGGATCAGCAGCGCAGTGTCGCCCAGCGGTTCGATGGTCATTGTGTAACTTGGATGCGCAATGCGGCGCGCAAGCCGGACAGGCGCACCTGCAGTGCGCTGGCAGCGTAGCTGACGCGCTCGCCGACACCCCATACCGGCCGCGGCCAGGCGGCATCGTGCACGGTGCGCGCGATCACGTGCACGTGCAGCTGCGCGACCACGTTGCCGAGCGTGGCGATGTTGAGCTTGTCGGGCTTGTCCATGTTGCGCAGCGTTTGTGCGCAGCGGCCGATCTCGTGCAGTAACACGTGCTGCTCCTCGACGGCCAGATCGATCAGGTCGCGCATGGCAGCGCGCCGCGGCACGAGGATCAGCCATGGAAAGCGCGCATCGTTCATCAGCAACACGCGCGACAGTTCCAGGTCGCCGACCGGATAGGTATCAGCGAGCAGACGCAGGTCGACGCTGAAGTCGCTCATGCGAGGTTGCGTCGGAAAAACGCCAACGTGCGTTCGAGCGCGAGTTTTGCGCTCGGCGCATCGTAGTGTTTGCCGTCCACATCGCGGTTGAATGCATGCTCCGCGGGATAAGTATAAATTTCCATTTCCGGATAAGCGTCGCGGTGACGCTGCACAGCCTCGGCTGGAATGCTCGTATCGCGCTCGCCGAAATGGAATTGCACGGGCGCCTTCGGCTTCTCGTCGAGAAAGCCGACATTGCGCGCGCCGTAGTAGCTCACGGCCGGCAGGCCGAGCCGCGTCGCGGCCAGCAACGCGATCGTTCCGCCCCAGCAGTAGCCGACGACGCCGATTTTGCCAGCCGAGGCAATCGACTGCGCCGCGCTCGCCACGTCCTCCACAGCGCGGTCGATTCCGACTTCGCCTGCGAGTGCGCGTCCGCGCGCGAAGGCGTCGGTGCCGTAGTCGAGTTCCACGCCGGTTTCGAGATGATCGAAAATGGCTGGCGCGATGGCAGTGTAGCCGAGAGAGGCAAAGCGATCCGTTACTTCGCGGATGTGCGGATTGATGCCAAAAATCTCCTGCATGACGACGAGCCCGCCCGTGGGCTTGCCGGCCGGTTTGGCGAGATACGCGCCGATACAGTGCATGCCGGCCGTATTGAGCCGGATATGTTCACCCATGGCGGGCCTCACGCGACATAGTTCATCACGCGATTGCGCCCGTTTGCCTTGGCCATATAGACCGCTTTATCGGCTGCCTCGATCAGCGCTTCCAGGCGCGCTGGTTTCGGCAGCTGCGAAAGCATGGCCACGCCGATGCTGACTGTCGCGATCGCTTTCAGTTCCGGCGCTATCGTGGCCAGTGTCTCCGCCACGTGGATGCGCAAACCTTCGGCCAAGGCACGCACTCCGGCCACGTCACGGCCGGCCGCGGCGGCAATGAACTCCTCGCCGCCGTAGCGGCCGAGCAGGTCGCCCGGTTCCAGCCATTGGCGCAGGGTCTGCACGCCGGCGACAAGGACGCGATCGCCGAACAGGTGGCCGCGTGCATCGTTGATCTGCTTGAAGTGGTCGAAATCGATCAGCAGCAGCGCGAATTCCTGTCCACTGCGTGCGCTATCGAGCAGACGCGCATCGAGCTGGCGCATCAAGTGTCCGCGATTGAACACGCCGGTGAGGGGGTCGGTGATCGCGGCCTGGTAGAGCTCCTTCGTCTGGGTTTCCAGGCGTTGGTTCGCGTCGCTGAGGGCCACGCGCTGTGCTTCGATTTCGGCATTGCGCACGCCGAGTGCGCGATTGAGGCGGCGTGCGCCGAAAAAGCGCCATGCGAGCATACCGAGCAGCGAGCACAGGGCGATCACGACGGCGATGCCGTAACGCCGCTGCAGTTGCTGCTGATCCAGGCGCACCGCCTGCAGCTGGTTGTCCTTGGTGACGAGCGCAAGCTGCTGGTCGGAAGCGGCCTTGGCGTATTGGCTTTCGAGCGTCGACAAACGCCGGTTCGCGCGCGTGCCGAGCAGTTCTTCGCCCAATGCGGCGCGCCGGTGCGCGTAGTCGAGCGCGGCCGCTGGCTGCCCTTCCATCGTGGCGAGGCGTTCGCCCAGGGCATAGGCCTGGGCCAGCACAGGTTTGTACTGGCTGGCCTTGACGCTCGTGAAGGTTTCGTCGAGCAGCTTGCGCGCCAGCTGGCGCTCGCCGCTGTCGAGCGCCGCTTCGCTGAGCGCCACGAGGCTGCGTGCGACGATTTCCTGTTGATCCAGCTTGCGTCCGAGATCGAGTGCGTCGCGCAGGCGCGCGCTGGCTTCGTGCAGGCGCCCAAGGCCGACCAGTGCGCGGCCGCTGTCGAGCAAGTCGAAGCCGGTCGACGGTCGGTTGCCGACGATGCGCGCCACGGCGAGTGCTTCGTCGGCGGCGGCAAGCGCGGGCGCGAATTCGCCGGCGTCGACCAGATAGCTGGCATAGGTGCCGAGCGTGGACGAATAGTTGGAGTAGTCGCCGTGGAGCGTGGCGACTTCGATCGCGCGCATGAAGTACTTGCGCGTCGCCGCGTCGTCGCCGAGGTCGCGATAGATCAGCGCGAGGTTGCGCAGCGTCAGCTCCAGGTTCTCGTCGATACGCTCGCGGATCGCCAGCGACTGGAGTTGCAGGTCGAGCGCGTGGGCGAAGTCGCCGCGGTCACGCGCGATCGTGCCGAGATTCGACAGCGCCCGCGCGACGCCGCGCTCGTCGCCGAGTGCGGTTTGCAGTTCGAGCGAACGCTGCTCGTGCGCCACGCCGCTGTCGAGCTGTCCATGGCGGCGGGCGACGACGCCGAGGAATTCCTCGGCGCTGCCTTGCGCCGACGGCAGGCTCGCGCTCTCGGCCAGCTGTGCCAGTTCGTTGGCCAGGCGCTCGGTGCGCGCGTAGTCGCCGATCAGCAATGCCAGTTCGCAACGCAAGGTTACCGCTTCCGCAGCGCCTACCGCGTCGGCGCGCGCGAGCGCAAGTTCCTGCGCCCGCGACCAGTGCCGGTCAGCCAGATCGAATGCGCCAAGTGCGCGGAATACGATGCCGAGCCCGCTCTGGATCGCGGTTTCTCCGCTCGCGCCAGTCAGCGTACGAAAAACCGGCGCAAATGGCGTCACGGCGCGCTCTATGCCGGTGGCCAGGTACTGCGCCGTTAATGCTGCTTGCGCGCGTGGATACTCCGGATCGGCATGTGCGAAGGCGGCGGACAGCAGTGCCCCGGACCAGCAGACATTGGCCCAGCGCGCACCCCACTTCGACCTCGCCCGACCCATTTCGCGAACGCCCCCGGAGAAAGTTCACCCGGACCGGCCGGGATGAACAGCGTGCAGTGTAAAATATCCTTGTTCCGTCAAGCAAAAAACCGCATGTCCAAAGCCAATCCCAAGGTCGGTTTCGTCAGCCTCGGCTGCCCCAAGGCACTGGTCGATTCCGAACGCATCCTCACCCAGCTGCGCGTGGAGGGCTACCAGATCGTGCCGAGCTACGCCGCGGCCGATGTCGTCGTCGTCAACACTTGCGGTTTCATCGAATCGGCGGTGCAGGAATCGCTCGACGCGATCGGCGAGGCGCTGGCCGAGAACGGCAAGGTCATCGTCACGGGTTGCCTGGGAAAGCGCGCGGACGTGATACGCGAAGCGCATCCGGATGTGCTCGCGATCAGCGGGCCGCAGGACTATGCGAGTGTGATGACGGCCGTGCACAAGCAACTGCCGCCCAAGCACGATCCGTTCGTCGACATCGTGCCGCCGCAAGGGATCAAGCTCACGCCGAAACACTACGCCTACCTGAAGATTTCCGAAGGCTGCAATCACCGCTGCACTTTTTGCATCATTCCATCGATGCGCGGCGATCTGGTGTCGCGTCCGGTCGACGAAGTGCTGATCGAAGCGGAAAAACTCGTCAAATCGGGCGTGCGCGAACTGCTCGTGATCTCGCAGGACACCAGCGCCTACGGCGTGGACGTGAAATACGCGGCGCGCGAATGGCGTGGCGCGAAGTACCGTACGCGCATGACCGAGCTGTGCGAGGGGCTTGCGCAGCTCGGCGCCTGGGTGCGGCTGCACTATGTGTATCCTTATCCACATGTGGATGAAGTGATTCCGCTGATGGCGGATGGGAAACTGTTGCCGTATCTGGACATCCCGTTCCAGCATGCGAGCCCGCGCATTCTCAAGCTCATGAAACGCCCGGGGTCGAGCAGCAAGGTGCTCGAACGCGTCCACGCTTGGCGCAAGGTTTGCCCGGAGCTGACGATTCGCAGCACGTTCATTGTCGGTTTCCCCGGCGAGACCGAGGCCGAGTTCGAAGAACTGCTGGCATTCCTGCACGAAGCGCAACTCGACCGCGTCGGCGCGTTCGCGTATTCGCCGGTGGAAGGCGCCAAGGCGAACGAGCTGCCCGATCCGGTGGACGAGGACGTAAAGCAGGTGCGCCTGGAGCGTTTTATGGCGACGCAAGCGGCAATCAGCGCGAACAAGCTCAAACGCAAGGTCGGCAAGACCTTGCGCGCGCTGGTCGATCACGCCGATGCCGACGGCGCTATCGCACGCACGAGCGCAGACGCGCCCGAGATCGACGGCGTGCTGCGCATCGGCGACGGGCAAAAGCTCAAGCCCGGGCAGTTCGTCGAGGTATGCATCGAAGGCACCGACGAGCACGACCTCGTCGGCTCACTCTCTGCATAGAAACATGAGATTCGTCGCGCCGGCGCGCGAGGCGGTGGATCTTTCCGTCTTCTCCCGACCGCCGCTGTCGCAATGGCGCGAGTTCGATGATCTGCTGCGCGGTTCGGAATGGCCCGGCATCGACGCCCTTAACCGGCACTGCAAGCCTGGTTCGCCGCGTTTCGTCGCGCAAACCCCCGAATTGCTCGCCGACGGGCTGCACTACGAGCAGCGCATCTTCGAGCGCGGCGCAATCGCCACGCGTGAGCGCAACTGGCATGATTTGCTGAATGCGTTGATCTGGCTGCGCTTCCCGCAGATCAAAGCCGCGCTCAATGCGCGCCAGGTTGCCGAGATCGCCATCTCCGGACCGAAAACCCGCACGCGCGCGCAATGCGCATTGACGCATTTCGACGAAGCCGGCGTCGTCGTACTGTTGCGCGACTCGGCCCTGCTGGGTTTGTGGGACGCGCACGACTGGCACGGCCTGTTCTGGCGCGAACGCCGGGCGTGGCGCGACGGTCGAATCGAGATGGCCGTGTTCGGCCATGCACTGCTGGAACATGCGCTCAAGCCCGATCAGTTGCTGGTCGGCAAGGCGCTGGCCGTGGTCGGCGCGCGTGCTGGCCCTGTGATGGACGCGATCGAGACGGTGACCGCCACCATCGGCAACGGTGAATCGCTCAACGATCCACTGGAGCTGCGGCCGTTGCCGTTGTCGGGTATTCCGGAATGGCACGCGGACAACGATGCCGAGAATTTCTATGGCAGCGCCCCGTGTTTCCGACCGCTGCGGGCGGGGCGGCGTTATCCCTCGCCACCGCCGCCGACCATCTAGAATCCGCTTGCGACTATTTCGTGGCAGTGTCCACCAGGTCGCCAGCGGAAACCGGCCCGACTGTAAGGGTGTCGGTGTGCGAGGCGAAGAACTGGCGGACTTCCAGGCTCTGCTTGAAGCCCGTCGTCAAACCATGCTTTTTCAGCGCGGCTTCGACCTTGTCATCCTGATCGGATGAGGTAACCGGGCCGACGGCCATGTAGTCCCATGAATCGCCGTCGACATGCGCGTACCACTGCGTTGCGGCGATACCAACTTCCTTGTCGATCGCTTCCCGCGCCGCCATCCATTTCAGAAAGTCGAGCTGCTTGCCGGTCGCGATGCGGTAGAGAGAAACCATTGCGTGTGGCGGTTTCTTCGCTGGCGTCGCGTTCTGCGCGAAGGCAGAGGACGTGGCGGCGACGACCAACGCGAGTGTGATGATCAAACGGTGCATGACTTAGCTCCCCAGGCACAATGTGCCTATCAGCGCCGGCAAGAGGCGGCGGCCAGGAGTGCCGGCGTCCGCTCCACGGCCGCCTACATCGATGCAAAAAGGGGCTCGCTGCACACTACGCCGGCCGCTGTCGCCGGTCAATCGATAGGTCCGTCGTAGCTTACGGCAACGACGGCGAACAGGCGCTTCCCGCCGGGCAGTTCGGCTTCGAATTCCTCGTCGATGCGCCGTTTCATGGCCGCGCGCGCCAGCGGCGAGTCGACGCTGATCCAGCCCAGCGTGGCGTCGGTTTCGTCGGGTCCGACAATGCGGAAACGCTGCATGCGGCCCGCATCATCTTCCAGTTCGAACCACGCACCGAAGTAGATGGCATCGCGATCATTCGGATGCTGCGCCGCAATCTTGAGCGCGTGCAGGCGTTTGGTGAGGTAGCGCACGCGGCGGTCGATCTCGCCGAGCTGCTTTTTACGATAAGTATACTCGGCGTTTTCGGAGCGATCGCCTTCCGCGGCGGCCGCCGCCAGCGCCTTGACCACTTCGGGCCGGCGCGCGCGCCACAATTCGTCGAGTTCGGCCTTCAGCTTGCTGTGGCCGTCCGCGGTGATGATCGCGGTCGAAGCTGCCTGCGCGGGTCGCCAGCGGCTCACGCCGGTTTCGCCGGCGTTGCGGCGAGCTTGTCCAGATACGCGATATACGCGTCGACTTGCGGGATGATCGGATCGTTCGGCAGCGTCAGTTTGATCTGATTGAGCATCGCGCGCGCCTGCATTTCCTTGTTCATCTTTTCGGCGAGCAGCTTTGAGGCGAGCAGGTAGTTACGGCCGATATCGGGGTGGTTGCGGAAACGCTTGTGGAATCCCGCGAGCAAGCTCAGCGCGAGTTGCGCATGGCCGGCCTCGGCGACATCGTTGGCCAGGCGCGTGACATCTTCGGCCTTGTCCAGCGCGAACGCCGGGTCGAGCAGCTGGCATTCGCGTGCGACTTCCACGGCACGGCGGTCGCGATCCTGCGCGAGCAGCAGTGGGATGTATGAGCGGCCGTGCTGCGTGAGTTCGGCTTTGGCGTCGAGATTCTGCAGCCAATGGCGATATTCGTCGTGCAGCGCCAGCATCTGCGGATGCGCCTTGATTTCTTCGCGCAGCAGATTCGCAGCGCCGCGCGCATCACCCGCCGCGGCGGCGTGCCGTGCGGAGTCGATGATCGCGCGCGAGGCGTCGCTGGTTTTCGCCTGTTCCTGGAAATCCAGGTGGCCGGAGTAGCCGAGCGTGTCGCGGTGATCGTGAATGACGCTACCGATCAGGTGGAAATTCGCGATCATCAAATAGTTGACTACGAAGGACGCGAGCGGCGTCGCCACGAAACCCGGTAGCAGCTCGTTGAGAAATACGGCGCTCATGCTCTGCACGACGAGCGCGGCGCAGAAGAAGCCCACGAGCACGAAATAGGCGTTGCCGATGCGCCCGGCGATCAGCAGCCACGCCACCGGATTGAGCGCGCGGGCAAAACCCTCGTCGAGCGCGAGTATCATCATCATTGCCGGCATTGCGAGAGCGAGCGCCACGCCGAACACGATCGCCATAATCGGGCTGACGAACACGGCAATCAGGATCATCAGTGCGTTGACGAGCACGAGCAGCAGCGTGGCGTAACGCCCGACGCCTGCGCTGACGCTTAACGCGATCTCCGGTGCCTGCGCACGCCCGTTCGCGCTCCAGCGCAGCACCTCGAACGCGTATTGGAAGAACGACGCCCACACCAGCAGGTCGAGGATAAAGCCGAGCGGAATCAGCGTAACCAGGTGCGCGGCCGCGATCGCGACGATCGTCGTCAATGCCGCGGTCTGCAGCGGGTACTTGAGAATTTCCGGCCAGCGTTCGTGGAACGGCGCCATCGGCGTAGTGTTCTGGACAACGTTCATTTCTTCAGGATCGAGCCGAGCACGCCGCGAAGTATACTGCGGCCGAGTTGTCCGCCGGCATTGCGGGCGGCGGATTTAGCCAGTGCCTCGAGCATGCCTTCGCGGCGGCCGCTGCCGAACACCGCGTCGCTGACGGCCTTGCCCCAGCCGGAGCCTTGTGTCGCCGCTGCGTCGGATTTACCTGTCGCGCCGGGAGAGGGTGCCGGCGCTTCGGCGGCCTGCGCGCGCGTGCGTTGCGTGAGGATTTCGCAAGCCGATTCGCGGTCGACCGCGGTATCGTATTTGCCCCCAACCGGCGAGCGCGCACGGATCGTGGCGCGTTCGGCGTCGGTGATCGCGCCGATGCGGCAGCTGGGCGGCACGATCAATGCGCGCTCGACGGGCAACGGCACTCCGCCATCCTGCAGGGTAGAAACCAGCGCCTCGCCAACCGCGAGTTGACCGATCGCCTCGGCGACATTCGGCAGCCGTGGATTGCGCGCGAACGTTTGCGCAGCCGCAGCAACCGCCTTCTGGTCGCGTGGCGTGAATGCGCGCAGCGCGTGCTGCACGCGATTGCCGAGCTGGCCGAGTATCACGTCGGGCACGTCGTCGGGATATTGCGAACAGAAGTACACGCCGACGCCTTTGGAACGGATCAGACGCACGACTTGCTCGACGCGTTTTTGCAGCGCGGGCGTGGCGTCGTCGAACAGCAGATGCGCCTCGTCGAAGAAGAACACGAGCTTGGGTACATCCAGGTCGCCGACTTCCGGCAGCTTCTCGAACAGTTCGGACAGCAGCCATAGCAGGAATGTCGAATACAGCATCGGATTGAGGATCAGCTGGTCGGCGGCGAGGATGTTGACGATGCCGCGGCCACTCATGTCCTGCCGCATGCAATCGGCCAGATCGAGTGCCGGCTCGCCGAAGAATGCGTCGCCGCCGGCACTCTCGAGCGAGAGCAGCGCGCGCTGGATCGCCGCGATCGAAGTTGCATTGACCAGGCCGTACTTGGCAGAAATTGCGGCGGCATTGTCCTTGACCGCGGCGTGGCTCAGCAGCGCGCGCAGGTCTTTCAGATCGAGCAGCAGCCAGCCGTTGTCGTCGGCGAGCTTGAACAGCACCTCGAGCACGCCGCCTTGCACGTCGTTGAGTTCGAGCAGGCGCGCGAACAGGTTCGGCCCCATATCCGACACGGTCGCGCGCACCGGATGGCCGAGCCTGCCGTAGATGTCCCAGAACACGACCGGATTGGCCGCCGGCGTGAAGTTCGTGATGCCGAGCTGGTCCAGGCGTGGCTTGATCTTGTCGTTCAGGGTGCCCGCTTGCGACATGCCGGCGAGGTCGCCCTTGGCGTCGGCGAGGAACACCGGCACGCCCAGGCGCGAGAAGCCCTCGGCGAGCACAGTCAGCGATACCGTTTTGCCGGTGCCGGTGGCGCCGGCGATCATGCCGTGGCGGTTGCCGTAGCGCGCATGCAGGTAAATTTCGCGATCGCTTTTGCCGACAAGTATCTCGTTCACGCCGCCTCCCCAAAAATTTCACGGCGACTATTGTAGCTTCGGGCCGCGCCCGGTAACGTGCGTCGCATTGTCGTGGAGTGAAGCATGTATCGTGTTCCGGGTTCGTTGATTTTGTGTTCATTGCTCGCCGGTTGTGCGGGTCAACCCGCCCAGGGTGGCGGCGCCAAGGCGAATTCGGCCGTCGATGCGCTGTACACGCGCATGGACGCCGACACGCAGCACTATCTGGCGGCCAGCGACAGCGGCAAGGCGCCGGAAGCGACAGCCGCGCTCGACGACTTGCGCGCCGCTGCGAATGCCTGCGCGATCACGCGCGGCTGCGACAGCGTGCGTTTCGTGGCGGCCTTCGACAAGCTGCTGCGCGAACGCGCCGCGCCCACGGCTCCGGCGGCCGCCGATAGCGAGGCGGCGCCCGTCGAGGCCGCAGCCGAAGCGGGCGAGACTTCGCCCGTGATTGCGGCGTTGCCCGAGGCGCAGCGCTCGGTCGCTTTGCTCAAGGGGCGCAAACTTTCTGACATCATCGCAATGAACGACCCGGTCAAGCTCGCGCTCGAGCAGTGGCTGACGCAGTACCGGCCGAACCTCATGAAGGCCTACGAGAATTACAGTTATCTGCGTTCGCGCATGTGGCCGGAGTACGAGAAGGCCGGTCTGCCAGAGGCGATTCTGTTCGGCATGCTGGCGCAGGAATCCGGCGGCAAGGTGCATGCAGTGTCGCGCTCGGGCGCCAGCGGGCCGCTGCAGTTCATGTCGGCGACCGGTGCGCGCTTCGGTCTCGGCATCGTCGATGGCTTCGATCAGCGCTTCGATCCCGCCTTGTCGGCCCGCGCCAATGCCGCTTATATCAACGAACAACTCGGCGAGCTCAACGATAGCCTCGAACTGGCGATCGGCGCCTACAACGGCGGCGAAGGCGCGATGCAGCGTCTTGCGGCACGTGCGCCGGACGCCGGCTTCTGGAGTCCAAAAATATACTTTGCGTTATCGCAGGAAACCCGCGACTACGTACCGATGGTGCTCGCCGCGGCTTGGCTGTTCCTGCATCCAGAACGCTACAACCTCAATTTCCCGAAGCTCGACGCCAAGCCGGTGAGCATCACGCTGAAGCAGTCGACGTCACTCGATGAACTGACGATCTGCCTCGGCCAGACAGGCAATGCCGATGGCTGG
>Ga0157379_10003950_pt1 | contig 12646 bp, 10 predicted proteins | sample S25metaG_FD_121802 | JGI IMG/M metagenome (GOLD analysis project Ga0157379, IMG submission 121802) | Switchgrass rhizosphere microbial communities from Kellogg Biological Station, Michigan, USA - S2-5 metaG | ecosystem: Host-associated > Plants > Roots > Rhizosphere > Soil | place: USA... | reverse complement strand
CCTGCGCCTGCGCCTGAACCTGGCATTGGCCGGCGCGGCGCTCGTGCTGCTGCTTACGGTCATGCTGTTGTCGCTGGCCAACCGCGAATCCGCGCTCGCGGCGATGCAGGCCGATGTGCAGAAAGCCGGCAACGATGCCAAGCAGGTGAGTCAGCTGCGCAAGACGCTGCAGGACACGCTCGACGGCGCGAATTTCCTGAGCCGCAAGAAACATGAGACACCGTTGATGGTGGATCTGCTCAGCGACCTCACCACGCGTCTGCCGGACGACACGTACCTGGAGCGGATCAACGTCGACGAAAAGAACAAGATCGAGATGCAGGGCTTGAGCGACGATGCGTCCAAGCTGATCGGCCTGTTGCAGAAGTCCGAACTGCTGATCAATCCTAGCGTGCAAGGCACGATCCAGCCGGATCCGCGCACGAAGAAGGATCGTTTCAACATCACGCTGGATTTCAAGAAAGTCGCCGAGGCGGCAGCCGAGAAAGAGAAGGCGGGCAAGCATCCGACCGAACACCGCCAATCGGGAGGCGACAATGCGCCTGATGCCTGACGCGCGCAACAGCCGCTTCCTGGCTATCGTGCTGACGCTGATCGCGGCGCTGCTGGGTTACCTCGTGCTCGTGCACTGGTGGTTCGTGGCGCCGCACGCGGAGATCGCCGGCCAGATGCAGGACCTGCGCGAACAGCAGCAGCGCTTCGCCGGCATCCTGGCGCAGAAGCCGCTGATCGAGAAGCGCCTGGCCGAAGTGCGCACGTTCGAGCAGAACAACCTGGCATTCCTGTCCGATGCCGACAGCAACAGCGCGTTTTCCGACCTGACCCAGCGCCTGAAGCAGATCATCAGTGCGCATGCCAAGGACGAGAACAAATGCGCCATCGTCAGCAACTCGAACTTCAAGGGCGGCGAGGAAGAACTGTACGAACGCGTGACAATCCAGGTGCGCATGCGTTGCGCGCTGGAGCCGTTCGCGTCGATCCTCTACGATCTGGAAAACAGCAATCCGTACCTGTTCGTGGATCAGCTCATGATCTATCGCCAGTTCGGTGGCTATGTGCCGCCCGGGCAGAAGCAGAAGCCAGCGTCGGCGCTGGAGATCCGCTTCAACCTGTCCGGCTACCTGCGCAAAGGCGCGAAGAAGGGCGCATGAGCACGCAAGGCGCCAAATTGTTGACGTTGATCCTGGCCGCGGCCTGCGGCGTGCTGTTCCTCGTTGCGCTCGCGCTGCAGATCGGACTCGGCCGTGGCTACACCTGGCTGCCGGTCGAGGTCGATGCTGCTGCCGTGCGCAGCGCCGCGATCGATCGCACGCCGTTCAAGCTCGCGGCGGAAAACGAATTCGCCGCCACCCAGGCGCGGCCGCTGTTCAACGAAGACCGCAAGCCCACGCCGGATGAACCGTCCGATGACAATGGCGCTCCGCCGCCGCCTTCCGTACCGTTGAATATCGCGCTCACCGGCGTAGTACTGACGCCGGAATTGCACGTGGCCATGGTGCAGGACAAAACCAAAGGCAATGCGTCGGTAGCGCTGAAGGAAGGCATGCCGATGCCCGGCGATCAAGGCGGCTGGACGCTGGCGAAGGTCAATTCGCGCAGCGTGATCTTCCGCGAAACCGGTGGCGACGAGATCGAAGTGGAACTTACCACCGCCGTGGCCAATCCAAGACCCAACGCGCCGGGCCGACCGAGCACGCCCGCGGTGCCCGGACAGGCGCGGGTGGCGGCGAATCCGCCCGCCGCAGTGCCAGGGGCGAATCCACAAGCAGAGGCCTTGCAGCGCCGCATCGAGGAGCGCCGCAAGCAGATGCGTGAGGAAGCCGAGCGCATGAAACAGCAACAGCAAACGCCGCCCACGCAGCCCGAATTATAAAGCGATGCCACGGAGTATTACGTGACCCTACGCCCCTACACCCTCAGCGCCACGCTGCTCGCCGTCGTGCTGGCCGGATGCGCCAACCTGCCCGGCCACAAAGACGAACTGGCGCGCGAAATGGCGACCACGCAGGCCGTGCCCGTGCATTTGCCCAAGCAGGCCAACGACGAAGCGCCGATCAAGATCACCAAGGAAGACGCCGCGCATAAGGCGGCCAAGACCGAGATCGAGCCAGGCACCGCAACGTTCATCAACGAGGAGGCGGCGAAGAAGCCGGCGGCTGGGGTGATCAACGAGGAAGGGCAGATCACGCTCAATTACGAGAACATGCCGATCCAGGGCGTAGTTCAGAATATCCTGGGCGCGCTGCTCAAGGAAAACTATACGATCGCACCGACCGTCAGCGGCAACGTGACGTTCTCCACGGCCAAACCGATCACGCCCGCCCAGGCGATGCCGATTCTGCAGATGCTGCTCGGCTGGACCAACAATGCGCTCGTCGTCAAGGAAGGCCGCTACGAGGTCGTGCCGGTCAAGGATGCGTTGCCGGGTAACTTGACGCCAAGAATCGCTGCACCGGCAGCGGCCAAGGGCTACGAGGTGCGCGTGTTCCCGCTCAAGTACATCTCGCCCAAGGAGATGCAGAAGCTGCTCAAGCCGTATGCAAAGACCGACGCATTCGTCACCTACGACGACGCGCGCAACTTCATCGTCATGGCCGGTACGGCGTCGGAGCTGGCCAATTACCAGCATACGATCGAAGTGTTCGACGTCGACTGGCTCAAGGGTATGTCGGTTGGTGTGTACGGACTACGCAACTCCGACGTCGCCAAGATCATGCCGGATCTGGACAAGATCTTCGGCGCTTCCGGTGAATCGCCGCTGGCCGGCATGTTCCGCTTCATCCCGATGGAAACGACAAACTCCGTTGTCGTGATCACATCGCAGCCCGATTACCTCAAGCAGGCCGAGACTTGGCTGTATCGGCTCGACGCCGGCGTGGGTGAAAACGGCACCCAGCTTTATGTCTACGACGTGAAAAACGTCAAGGCGGTCGACCTGTCCGATCACCTCAATGCGATCTTCACCGGCCAGGTCAGTCAGCGCCCGAGCGGCGGCACCGTTGCGCCAGGCCTGAAGCCCGTCAGCATCGGCCAGTTCAACAGCGGGGCGGCCGGCGGCCGCAGTGGTGCCAACAGCACTGCGATGGGCAACCAGACCAAGACCCAGCAACCCACAGGCGGCGCCGCCAACACCAATCTGAGCACTACCGGCACCGGCGCAGCCGGGACGACGCCAGGCGGCAAGCCGATCGACATCCGCATCACCCCGATCGAGGAAAACAACCAGCTGCTGATCATGGCCACGCCGGGCGAATGGGATTCGATCCTTGCGGCGATCCATCGCCTCGACGTGTCGCCGCTGCAGGTGCAGATCGAGGCGAAGATCCTCGATGTCATTCTCGACGGCGATCTGCAGTACGGCGTGCAGTGGTGGCTGGCGGGAATGATCAACGCTCCCGGTACGCCCTCGGCCACCGGATTCAAATACGGTCCCGGGTTCGAGGGCAACGTGGGGGACCGGCATCGCTCGTCGCTGGGCGGCAAGACGCCGGTGTCGCCGAACGGCGGCGGTGGCCTGTTCTGGAGTTTTCTCAATCATGATTTCCAGGTCGCAATCAACGCGCTGCAGACCAACGGCAATACCAAAGTGCTGTCCACACCGTCGCTGGTCGTGATGAACAACCAGCAGGCGACGATCACGGTCGGTACGCAGGTGCCGGTGATTTCCACCTCGATAGTCGGCGTCAACAGCACGGGCACGATCGCCAACAACGGCACCAACAACATTTCCAACACCGGTATCGGCCAGGCCTCGTACATCAGCACCGGTGTCACCCTGGATATCACGCCGCGGGTCAATCCCGGCGGCCTGGTCTATATGGACGTGAGCCAGGAAGACAGCACGCCCGGCAATGCCGATCCCGGGCAGAACCCGCCAATCAGCCAGCGCAATTTGAAGACGCAGGTCGCCGTACAAAGTGGTGAAACCGTGCTGCTCGGCGGCATGATCCAGGACACGGAAGTCGACTCGAAATCGGGTGTGCCGCTGCTCAGCAGCATTCCGCTGGTCGGAGGGCTGTTCGGCAAAACCGACAAGAACCGTCATCGCACCGAGTTGATCGTCCTGATCACGCCGCGCGTCCTCACCAACCCGGAGGAAGCGCGCGAGATGACGCAGGAATACCAGCAGAAATTCGAATCGCTGAAGCCGCTGCGCGCCAAGGCGGCCGGGGCACCCGTTGAGGCTTCGGCGCAACCGGTGCCGGTGCCGCAACCGGCGGCGGCACAGCCGGAACCCGTGAAACCACAGGAGATCCACTAAGTGAAAAATGGAAAAGTATATTTTGCGCAATCCGTGCTGCTACTCGCGGCCGCGCTGCTGGCGGGCTGCGGCGCGGTCAAGCGCGACGACGGTGCGCAGGTACGCGAACGCGCGCTCGAGCGCTGGAGTCTGTTGATCGCGCACAAAGCGGAAAAGGCCTACGACTTCCTCACGCCGGGCTATCGCAGCACCATTACACGTGAGGATTACGCCAGGTCGATGAACAATCGCCCGGTAGCGTGGAAGAGCATCGAGTTCGTCGATCAGAAATGCGACGAAGACGCCTGCACGGTGAACATGAAGCTGGCCTACTCGGTGCAGGTCAACCTGCACGGTCAGCACGAAGTCAACGGCAACAGCCCTATCGAGGAGCGCTGGATTCGCGAATCCGGGCACTGGTACGTGCTGCCCGACAACCGTTCGCCGGTGCGCAAGGCGGTGCCGAAATCGTCGTAAATCCTTGTTTTATGCGGCTTGCGGCCGGGGTTGCAGCGGGGATTGCTTTGCCTTGGCCTTTGTCGTAGCATTGCCACCGCTGTTGCCTGGCTTGGTCGACTAATGGTGGGGATATACCGCCGCGTTCAGCCCGGGCCGACGGTTTTATGCATAAGCCCTGTGGTTAATCTCTTAGGAGTGTTGAGATGAAAAAAACCAGTTTGACGACTGCGGTCATCGCCGGCTTGGCCGGTGTGGCTGGCATCACCAATATGGCGAGCGCCGTGAACCTGAGTACCGATGGTACCGGTTCGGTGCTCATCTACCCGTACTACACGGTCAACGCCGGCAACGCCACCCTGCTCTCGGTCGTCAACACGACGAGCGAAGGCAAGGCCGTCAAGGTGCGCTTCCTCGAAGCCTATAACAGCCGCGAAGTACTCGACTTCAACCTGTACCTCTCGCCGTTCGACGTGTGGACCGCTGAAATCGACAAGACTGGCGATGGCGCCTCCGTCACCACCAGCGACGTAAGCTGCACTGTGCCGTACTTCACCGGCACGGCGGTTGCGTTCCGTAACCTCGCTTACTCGGGCAGCAATGACGACACCGGCCCGACCGGTCTGGATCGTACCCGCGAGGGCTACGTTGAAATGATCGAAATGGGCACCGTGAACGACAACACCTCGGGTTCGCTCAGCGCGATCACCCACGGTGGCGGCACTCCGGACTGCGCGCAGGTTGTTGCTGCGTGGGGTAACGGTGGTTACTGGAACATCGACCCGCTGGTCGACCTTGGCGTTCCGGACGGCGGCCTGTTCGGCTCCGGCTCGGTCATCAACGGCGAGCAGGGCACGATCGAAGGTTACAACGCCGACGCAATCGAAGGCTTCTACGACGTGCTCGCGACGACCGCTCAGCACACCCCGCCGGGCAGCGTCAACCCGAACCTCGCGGACGGTGCGAACCCGGTTGCTTTCACGTTCAACACCTCGGGCACCGGCGCCACCTCGCTGGCCACCACGACGTTCACTGCTTCGATCGACGCAGTGTCGGCCGTGTTCATGACCGACAACGTGTACAACGAATACGTCGTCGATCCGGCCTACGGCGAGTCCACCGAATGGGTCATTACGTTCCCGACCAAGCGCTTCTATGTCGATACCCAGATCGTGGGCGGCACCGCGCTGCAGCCGTTCGACGAGTTCTTCGGTGAGAACATCGATGGCGCTTCGTGCGCCCCGGTTTCGATCACCCCGTACGACCGCGAAGAAAACACCACGACCACCCCGCTGGACTTCTCGCCGCCGCCGACCGCGGCCGGCAATGCGCTGTGCTGGGAAGCTAACGTGGTTACGTTCGACCAGAGCGGCACTTCCTCGGCTATTCTGGGCTCCGGCGTCGTTGCCAACGTCAACCTGCCGTCTTCGTTCCTGAACGGCTGGGTCAACATCGGCTTCGCCGGTACGAACCATCAGATCCAGGGCACCAACGGCAACACGTTCTTCGGTCTGCCGGCCACGGGCTTTGCCGTGGAAGAGCACATCAATGCGAACGTGTCGGCTGGCATTCTGGCCAACTACACGGGTCTGTACAACCACAAGTACAATCGCCTGTGCTCGAACGCTGGCGGTGCTTGCTCGTAATCGAAAGCTCACGCTTTCGGCACTACCCGAAGGGGCTCGCAAGAGCCCCTTCTTTTTTTTCGGGATCCCCGAAATTTTCCTTTGCCCCTGTGCAACGCCCGGCGCGAAGTTAATGACTTCTTTGCACTCCGCATTCTGCAAACGTATACAATCCGCGCGGAGCTCCACACAAGGTCACATTCCAATGAAAGCACGTTCCACCCTGTTCGCGCTCGTCGCCCTGCTGGCCGGCAATGCATTTGCCGCCAATCCGTTCTCGATCTATTTCAACACCGAGAACAACACGACGAGTTGCTATGTCGACAACATCACGAACATCAACGTGCAGCCGGATGGCAACATCGTCGCCACGACGAACGGCGCTCCGCACATGAACAATCCGGGACAGTGCGGCGTCATTACCACACAGCTTTACACGATCGGCGGCAGCGTGAGCGGCCAGACTGGCGCTTTCACGCTGGCCGTGACGGCGGGCGGCCAGACGGTGAACGTGACCTCCAGCGCGACCAGCTACGCGTTCCCGACGCAGGTGGCAACGGGCACGGGTTACACAGTGTCCGTGCAGACGCAGCCGACAGGGCAGATCTGTAGCGTGGCGAATGCAACGGGCACTATCAGCGCGAATGTGACGAACGCGAACGTGACCTGCGTGACAAGTGGGGCACACACGATCGGCGGCAGCGTGACGGGGTTGACTGTCGGCGGCCTGGTGATGGCGGTGACCGCGGGCAGCCAGACCAAGAGTGTCGCTTCGGGCGCAACGAGCTACGTGTTCCCGACAGGTGTGGCAACGGGTACGAATTACACGGTGAGCGTGCAGACGCAGCCGACGGGCCTGAACTGCAGCGTGGCCAATGCCTCCGGCACGATCGGCAGCACGAACGTGACGAACGCGAACGTGACATGCACGGTAGTGAGCGGGCCGGTCTCCTGCACCCCGGGTACTGCCAGCGATGCAAGCGGCTATACCGCGGTCTGCTCCGGCAGCTACAAGCTCCATTCCGGCGGCCAGGACACGCTCAAGGGGCCCAACACGTACACATTCCCGTTCGTGTTCGGCGACATCTGGCCGGGCTCGCGCTTCGGCACCAGCGACATCTTCACGGTCGGCACGAAGCAGTACATCTCGATTCCGTTCACGCCGTCGCCGGGCCACACGATTTCGCTCAATGAAAACCAGAGCTACACGTCGGACGCGATCACGTTCTCGGTCAGCACGAGCCCCGGCCTGTTCAACAACGGCCAGGCGAATGCGGCGGACAATGCGACGAGTGGCGCTCAGGGCGTGGTCTGCGTGGCAACGAACAACCCGGCGCTGAAGCTGTCGTCCAACGGCAGCACGACGGCCCAGTGCAAACTGAATGCGAACACGGTGTACTGGTTCAACGTGATTCCGGCCAAGTACAGCTCGACGCAGGGCCAATGGGTCAGCGGATTCACCGGTGCCAACGCCCAGTTCGGCGTGACCATCTACTCGGTCAATTGACGGTAAACGCCAATGACCAAGTCGTTTTCCCGCACGGCGGTGCTGTGCGTGGTTCTGTGCGCCGCCGCTGAACAAGCGGCGGCCGTCGACGCGGCCGATGCCGTTGTCACCCAGGGTGGGGTCACGGTGACGGTGGCCGACGTTGATGCTTACATGGCGCGCATCCCACACGACAAATGGGGCGGTTTCGTCAGCAGCGCCGATCGCATCGAAAACATGCTGCAGAACCTGCTGCGAACCAAGCAGCTCGCGCAACAGGCGCGCGATCTCAAGCTGGACCAGAAGCCCGAGGCCAGCGCAGCGCTGGCCCTGGCGCGTGACGAACAGCTGGCGAAGATGCGCCTGGAAAATTTCAGCGCGGACCTCAAGGTGCCGAACTTGGACCAGTTGGCCAAGGAGCAGTACCAGTCGCACAAGGATCAGTACTTGACGCCGGCCAAAGTGGCGGTGCAGCACGTGCTGATCGGCATTCCGAAGCACTCCGAGGAGGAAGCGAAAAAGATCGCCGACGCGGTGCGCGCTGAGGCCGTGCGCGATCCGGCGCGTTTCGACGCGCTCGTCGAGCAGTACTCGGACGATCTCTCCAAGGCCAGCAATCGCGGCCACATGGAAGATGCCACGTCGTCGAAATACGCGACCGAATTCGCGCGCGCGGCGGGCGAGCTCAGCCTCAAGCAGCCGATCTCCGAACCGGCGAAGACCAAGTTCGGTTATCACATCCTCAAGCTTGTCGATCTGCAGCCCGGTAAGCAACAGGCATTCGCGGAGGTGAAAGACAAGATCGTCGCCGGCCTGCGCGACCAGTACGCCTCCGATCAGCGCCGTAATTTCCTCAACGAGCTGAGCAATCAGGTCATGGATCCGAAGCCCGAAGCGATTGCGGCGCTGCATGACCGCTATGCGCAGGCTGCGGGTACCGCGGACGCTGCCCCGGCAGGGGCCGACGAAGCGGCAGCCTCCAAGCACTGAAGTTTCACGTCATAACGCGGCAACCGGCGGCCCGCATTTGCGATAATAGCCAGTCGCAATCCGCCGGAACTGCTTGATGCCGGGCGCAAGCTTAGCTCTCCATTTTATCCGCCGCGACCTCCGCAACCGCTATCTCGGTAGCTTCAGCGGCGGTCTGTGGGCGCTCGTGCAGCCGCTCGTGCAGCTGGCGGTGTACGCGTTCGTGTTCGTCTACATATTCAAGGCAAAGGCGCCGGGCGCCGACGCGCCGGGCTTCGTGCCGTTCCTGGCGCTGGGTCTGTGGCCGTGGACGGCCTTTGCCGAAGGCGTGTCGCGCGCCACCACGACGATCCAGGACAACGCACCGCTGATCCGCAAGATCGCCATGCCGCGGGAGGTACTGGTGTTCTCCGCCGTCGCCTCGGCGTTCCTGATCCATGGCGTGGGCTTCTGCGCGATCGCGCTGGCGTTGCGCCTGGGCGGCGTGCCAGTCGATCTACTCGCGCTGCCGTTGGCCCTGGGCGAATTCGCGCAGCTGTTCGTGCTCGCGCTCGGCGTCGCCTTCTTGTTCGCCGCGCTGCAGGTGTTCGTGCGCGACCTGGCCGCGGCGCTGCCGCAGCTGCTGATGCTGTGGATGTTCGCCTCGCCGGTGTTCTACGCGAGCGAATCGCTGCCGCCGGCCTATCGCGGTTGGTTCGCGCTCAATCCGTTTGCGCACTACCCGGAAGCATTCCGCGCCTTGTTGCTGCACTCGGGAACGCTCGGTTTGGCCGCGCAGGCGCTAGCGCTGGCCGTCGCGCTCGGCATGCTCGCGCTGGGGCTCGCGGTGTTCCGGCGCCTGAATCCGCACTTCGAGGATTTCCTGTGAGCGAGATCCTCGTCGAAGCCCGCGACTTGGGCAAATCCTATCCGCTGGTGTTCCGTCCGCGCGACCGTCTGCGTGCACTGTGGCATCTGCTCGCCGGGCGCGGCCGCGCCGAGTCTGTGGCGGTGCTCAAACACGTCGATCTGCGCGTGCAGCGCGGCGAGTCGCTCGGCCTGATCGGCGAAAACGGGGCGGGCAAGTCGACCTTGCTCAAGCTGCTCACCGGCGTGCTGACGCCGACCACGGGCAGCGTGACGGTGCACGCCCGTGTCGGCGCCCTGCTGGAGCTCGGCGCCGGGTTCCATCCGGAATATTCCGGACGCGACAACATCAGCCTTGCCGCCGCGCTCTATGGCCTGGACGCCCAGGAAACGCGGGCGAAAATCCCGCAGATCATCGAATTCGCCGACATCGGCCATTACATCGACGAACCGGTCAAGCACTACTCGTCCGGCATGGTCGTCCGCCTGGGCTTTGCGATCGTCGCTTCATTGCACCCGGATCTGCTGATCACCGATGAGGTACTGGCCGTCGGCGACGAGGCGTTCCAGCGCAAATGCGTGCGCTGGATCGAGGATTACCTGGCCGGCGGTGGCACCCTGATCCTGGTGTCGCACAGCATGTACCACATCAAGAAACTGTGCCGGCACGCGTGCTGGCTCAAACACGGCGAAATCGCCGCGAGCGGCGATGTGTTCGCCGTGGCACAGGCCTACCAGGCCTATCAGGAAAGCAAGTCCGCACCGGCGGCGCCGGCGCGCGCGAACATCCTTGCCCAGAACGTGGAATTCCATCTGCTCGATCTCGTTCTCAACGATGCCGCCGCCGAAGCTTCGATCGTGCTTGCGCAGGGCGAAACCCTGCGCGCGAGTGTGCGCGTGCATTCGCGCGACGGGCGCGTGCCGGTCGTGCTGTTCGGTGTGGCCCGGGCCGACGGCACGCCCGTCTACGGCGTCAGCAGCGAGATGGACGGCGTGCGGCCGCGGCGCGAGAGCGAACAGGTGTACTCGATCGAAATCGCATTTGCCGAGCTGGCGTTGCTGCCGGGCGCATACCTGTTCAAAGCCCATCCGCTGGATCCGGAAGGCGTGCGCCTGTTCGACACGCTGGAGCGCAGCGTGACGATCAGCGGACAATCGCGCGAAATGGGCACGGTGCATTTGCGCCACGCGTGGCTCGGTGTGGAAGCCGCCGCTCCAGCCGGGCGCATAGGAGTGATTTCGTGAGCGAAACCCGGCCCGAACTCGAATTCACCGGCGAGCGCTTCACGCCTGAATGCGTGCGCGAGATCTGGTACGAGCATTGGCACCGCTACGCGTTTGCGCGCGAGTTCGCGCACGGCAAGCGCGTGCTCGACGCGGCCTGCGGCGAGGGCTACGGCAGTGCCCTGCTGGCCGGACCTGCGGCCAGCGTGCTCGGCGTCGACATCGCCGACAACGCGATCGCGCATGCGCGCGCACGCTACGGTGCGCAGACGAACCTGGCGTTTCAGCGCGGCGACTGCACTGCGCTCGAAGTCGCCGCGGGCAGTTTCGACCTGATCACCTCGTTCGAAACGCTCGAACACGTGCAGGCGCAGGAGAATCTCATTGCCGGTTTTGCCCGCGCGCTCGCACCGGACGGCGTACTGCTCGTCTCGTCGCCGGACAAACACACGTACAGCGATATCAGCGGATTCCGCAACGAATTCCACGTGCGCGAACTGTACCGCGACGAGTTGCTGGCGCTGCTGGCGCCGCGTTTCCCGCACGTGCGCCTGTATGGCCAGAAACTGCTGTTCCAGTCGGCGATCTGGGCGATGGATGCCGCGCCACGCAGCGTCGCCGCCACGACGATTCTCTCCACCGGCACCGGACCCGCGCCCGGGCTCGACTATGCGCCGCTGTATTTCATCGCGGTGTGCTCGCGCCAGCCGTTGCCCGCGATGCCGGACCTGGCGCTGTTCGGCGACCGCGAAGAATCCGTGTATCGGCATTACAATGGCGAGGTGCGCAAGAACATGGCCGCGGGCGGGCGTATCGCCGAACTCGAGGCCGAAATCGCCGCGTTGCGCCAGCAGCTTGCCAAGTCCAAGGCGCAGCCCTGAGCTGCGCGAAACCCTCGAAAAACCCATGGCCACGACCACGCTCAATTACCAAGTCACCTATCCGCCTGCGCCCGTCTCGCGACCGACGCCCGTGCCCGATCCGGGGGCGCCGTTGTACGCGTCCGAAGATGGCCTCGTCGCCTCGTTGTCCAGCCAGGAATGCATCTTCCAGATCCGCCGCAGCGGCGAAACCCATGTGATGACGTTCCAGGTGCTGCAGGCGTTGGATCAGTGCCGCGAATTCCGCTCGCTCGACGAACACAGCGCACGCATCGAATCGACCATCACCGGCCTGGCCGGCAAGCGCGATGACATCAAGCGTGTGCTGACGGGCTTGATCCAACGCGGCTTGCTCATCTCCGACCAGGATTTCATCGAGCGCCTCGCACGCGCACCGGCGCGCGCCCAGGCCGATTTGCGCGGCGTATTCATCCGCGCCTGCGACCGGCCGCAACAGCTCGCACGCCTGCTCGCGTCGCTGACCGATTACGAACGCCAGCACCGCGCCGAGCGCCGCTACATCGTGCTCGACGATTCTTCGCTCGCGGCCAACGCGGACGAGCAACGCGACAGTCTGCGCGAATTCGCGCGCACGACCGGCTGCAAGGTGAGCTACGTCGGCCGCGCGGAGCGTGCGAAGATCGTCGAGAAGTTCGCCAAAGCACGACCGCAGGCCAAGAGCGTGGCAGCACGCCTGCTCATGCGCGACGCACATCCGCAGGCGCAGCGTTTCGGCGGTGGCCGCGGCTGGAACATGGCGGTGCTGTTGTCGGCCGGAGCCCGCATGGCGCTGCTCGACGAAGACCTGTGCCTGCCGCTGCGCCGCCCCGACTACGCGCGCGCGGGTCTGAACCCGAACCCGAACGCGCAGCAGTCCGCGCGCTTCATGGCCAACATGGAACAGGCGCTCGGCGCCGGG
>Ga0157379_10003944_pt1 | contig 12651 bp, 11 predicted proteins | sample S25metaG_FD_121802 | JGI IMG/M metagenome (GOLD analysis project Ga0157379, IMG submission 121802) | Switchgrass rhizosphere microbial communities from Kellogg Biological Station, Michigan, USA - S2-5 metaG | ecosystem: Host-associated > Plants > Roots > Rhizosphere > Soil | place: USA... | reverse complement strand
CTTCCTTCACCGCTGGTGGCCACGCGCTATCACTCGCTGGTCATCGCGCCCGAATCGGTGCCGGCGGGCCTCGTGGTCAACGCGGTTTCCGGCGACGGCGAGATCATGGGCGTGCGGCACGCCGAACACCCGGTGCACGGCGTGCAGTTCCATCCCGAGTCGGTGCTGACCCGGCACGGCTACCGCATGCTGGCCCGCTTCCTGTTCGGCCCCGATCGCCCCATCGCCAGCCTGCCGGCATCGGCCGACGGCGGCAGTGCGGGAGACTCACCGGCGGAGGAACCGACGCCGACCTGGTATCACGGCTAACGAATCGACTGGGGATCCCCGAATGCGTACTGTGCCGAGCCGTCTGCTCCTCCTGCTCGCTCTGCTTGCTCCCCTGCCGCTTGCCGCGCAGGGCGACTCCCTGCCGGCCTACAAGGAGCAGCAGGTGATGATCCCCATGCGTGACGGGGTGAAGCTCAACACCCGCATCTATGTCCCGGCGACTGGCGCTGCGGCACTCCCGTTCCTCATGACCCGGACGCCTTACGGGATCGCGGGATCGGGCGGCGCACTGGAGGCGAAGGGCTCGTACGCTGAGCTCGCGCGCGAGCAATACATCTTCGTGTACCAGGATATCCGCGGGCGCTATGGTTCGGAGGGGCAATTCGTCATGAACCGTCCGCTGCATGACGCCGCCGACCCGAAGGGCGTCGACGAGAGCACCGATACCTACGACACCATCACCTGGCTCCTTGCCAACATCTCGCCCAACAACGGCTCCGTTGGTGTCCTGGGCATCTCCTACCCCGGCTGGCTCGCCGCCATGGCGGGCATCCATCCGCATCCGGCCGTGAAGGCGATCTCGCCCCAGGCCCCGATGACCGACACCTGGATGGGTGACGACTTCTTCCACTACGGCGCGTTCCGCCTGAGCTACGGCTTCGAGTACTCCACCGGGCTCGAGCTCTCCAAGGATGAATCGGTGCCGCCGCCGGTGAGCTTCTACGACACCTACAGCTGGTACCTGGCGCAGGGGTCACTCAGCAACCTCACGAAGCTTCTCGCGGGCCGCGTGCCCACCTGGACCAACTTCACCGAGCACCCGTCGTACGACGCCTTCTGGAAGAGCCGAGCCCTCACCACCTGGCTTACCGAGGTGGCGGTCCCCACGCTGGTGGTCGGAGGCTGGTGGGACCAGGAGGACTTCTACGGCGCCGTGACGACCTACGCCACCCTGGAGAAGCTCGACCGCAACAACCGGAACTACCTGGTGATGGGACCGTGGTACCACGGCAGCTGGTCTCGAGGCGACGGGCAGAAGGTCGGCGACATCGATTTCGGCAGCGCCACCGGGAGGTACTTCCGGGAAGAAATCCAGGCGCCGTGGTTCGCCTACTGGCTCAAGGGCAAGGGCACACTCGACCTCGCCGAGGCCACCGTCTTCGAGAGCGGCAGCAATCTGTGGAAGCGCTTCGATCACTGGCCCGCGAAGGAAGGCACGTCACGGAAGCTCTACTTCCGGGCCGGTGGGCAGCTCTCGTTCGACGCCCCGACCTCACGAGAGGCACGGGCGTCCATGTATGACGCCTACGTCTCCGATCCTGCGCACCCGATCCCCTATCGCAAGCGGCCGATCGAGATCACCTACGACTCACGGGGGTCGCACTGGCGCCCCTGGCTCTATGAGGACCAGCGCTTCGTGGACGGGCGGCCCGACATCCTCGTCTGGCGCACCGAGGCACTCACCGAGGACGTCACCATCGGCGGCGACGTCGCGGCACACCTCTACGCCTCCACCACCGGCAGCGATGCCGACTGGGTCGCGAAGCTGATTGACGTCTTTCCCGACACCATCACCGAGGGCCCGGTGCTCGGCGGCTATGAGTTCATGGTGTCGAGCGAGATCATGCGCGGACGATATCGCCAGGGATTCGACCACGCGCGCCCGATCGCGCCGAACTCGATCAACGAGTATGTCGTCGACCTGCACCAGCAGAGCTACACCTTCCGGAAGGGGCACCGGATCATGGTGCAGGTGCAGAGCACCTGGTTCCCGGTGTACGACCGCAACCCGCAGACCTTCGTGCCGAACATCTTCAACGCTGCTCCCGGCGACTTCCGCGCCGCGACACACCGGGTCTATCGAAACGGCCGCTATCCGTCCTACGTCGACCTGCCGGTGCTGGGAGCGAGCCGCTAGTTGCCGATGATCGTGGAAGGCATCATCACGACCCGCGACGCCGGCGGCGAGGTCAACTTCGCGCCGATGGGCCTGGAGTGGGGTGAGGAGCGGCTGGTCCTCAAGCCCTTCCTCGAGACCACGACCTTTCGCAATGTCTCGGCGACCGGTTGCGCCGTGTTCAACCTCGTGGATGACGTGCTCCTGTTCGCCCAGGCGGCGATCAGCAGTCCCCGCTTCCCCTCGCGGCCTGCCGACAAGGTCGCGGGAGTGGTGCTCGAGGCGGCATGCTCGTGGTACGAACTCGAGGTGGAGACCATCGACGCCACCCCGCCGCGCTCCCGCATCGATGCGCGGATCGTCCATCGGGGGCGGGGACGCGAGTTCATCGGGTTCAACCGGGCGAAGCACGCGGTGCTCGAGGCGGCCATCCTCGCCACGAGGGTCCACATGCTTCCGCACGCACAGATCAAGGAGGAGCTGGACCGGCTCGAGGTGCTGGTGGAAAAGACTGCCGGTTCGAGGGAGCGGGAGGCCTGGGAGCTGCTGCGCCAGTACGTGGCGTCGCAACCCTCGAGGGCCGCGAGGGAATGAGCCTGCCGGTGGAGCGGGTGCGCGTTCGCGCGCCGGCGCGGCTGCACTTTGGCGTGCTCGACCTGCGCGGGATGCTTGGCCGGCGATTTGGCGGAATGGGCGCCTCGGTGCCGGCGCCGGCGCTGCAACTCGAGGCAGAGCGGTCAGACGACTATTTCGCCTCTGGCCCGGACGCCGAGCGGGCGATGGCGTTCGCCCGACGGTATGGCGAAGCGGCGGGACTGCCAGGCGGGGCCCGCATACGCGTTACCCACGCAATGCCGGTGCACAGTGGGCTCGGGTCGGGCACCCAGCTGGCGCTGAGCGTGGCGCGTGCCCTGGCCGAGTTGTACGGTCAGCCGAGTGATGCCGCGACTCTGGCGCGACTGGTCAGTCGCGGCGCCCGCTCCGGGGTTGGCACCTGGCTCTTCGACCGGGGTGGGTTCGTGCTCGAGGGGGGACGTCGGGAAGGTGCGGGCCTGGCGCCGCTGCTCACCCGGTTGCCGATGCCCGCATCATGGCGGTGTGTCGTCGCGGTACCGGCCAGCAGTCCCGGATTGAGTGGTGAAGCGGAGGCCGAGGCCTTCCGCTCACTCCCAGCTCCACCGGAACGTGAGGTGGAGCACATCGCCCATCTCGTTCTCATGCAACTGTTGCCTGCACTCGCTGAAGAAGACCTGACCGACTTCGGGGCGGCGCTGGCCGAAGTCCAGCGCGTCACCGGCCGATGGTTCGCGGCCAGCCAGGGCGGAGCGTTCGCGCCAGGGCCGACCGCGCAGCTCATTGCGCGTTTTCGGGAGGCCGGAGCCGCAGGAGTCGGCCAAAGTTCGTGGGGACCAGCGGTATACGGATTGGCGGGCGACGATGGAGCCGCGGAGCATCTGGCGGGTATAGCTAGGGAACACGTGGGAACAACGGGGCTGGTGGTTGCGGGCGCCTTCGCCAACCGGGGTGCGGTGGTCGAGCTCCTGACGCGCGGCGCCTCCCCAGATTGACAGCCTTGCATTCCCGCCGTATTCTAGGCGCCTCAGGATGCAACCTCCGAAACAATCCCAGGGCGTACGGTTGGCCCTCGCGCTCGCATAAACGGGACTAGCAGCGTTAGCAGTTGGCAGAGCCCCACTTAGGGCAGTCTGTACCGCTTGTTGACATCGGCTGGTGCGGGCGTATCCTGTAGAGGATCATGGCGCAAACAGGCATTTCCATGACGAAGAGCCTCAATAACAGGTCCCTCGCTCGCCGGCGTTCCGCCCGGCGGGGGGTCCGCTCATGGAGTGCCATGGGGTGGTGGCGGTCGAGTGGCAATACGAACTGGCCACCTATTAGTTCCGCCTTGCAAGGTTCTGCCCTTCCCACCGCCTCCAGTTCGACCGCTGTCCCACTTATGTACGAGCCCAGCGTCTGTCACGCGGCTCGCGAGGTGACCTCGCGTGCCGCTTCAGTCTCACCGGTCGCCCGTCATGTGGTCGTCCGGTGTCGGTCCCGCAGTGCAGTGTTGCAGTGGAAGTCACCCTTCATGAAGAGGTCAGTATGAACCGTAGAGGCCAGAAGGTGATGTCTGGCGGTATTGCGGCGAGCATGCTCGTATTCGCCGTCGCGTCCGCCAACGCCCAGGCGGCGGCCCGCACTGGGGCGTGGACCTATGGCGCCGCAGAGGGCGAATGGGTCATGACGGGCCGCGATTACGGCTTGTCGCGGTTCAGCCCGCTCAAGCAGATCACGACGGCCAACGTGGCAAACCTCAAGGCTGCCTGGAGCTTCTCCACCGGCACCCTTCGTGGCCACGAAGGCAACCCGCTGGTCATCGGGAACGTGATGTATGTGCACACTTCGTTCCCGAACAAGGTCTACGCGCTTGATCTCTCCAAGCCCGGCGCGCCGATCATCTGGCAGTACACGCCGAACCAGTCGCCGGACGCGATTCCAATCGCGTGCTGCGACCTGGTGAACCGTGGCACGGCCTATCACAAGAGCGGCAAGATCTTCATCCAGCTTCTGCAGGGTGAGCTTCTGGCGCTCGATGCGAAGACCGGCAAGGAACTCTGGAAGGCGAAGCACCCGGACAAGTCCAACGCCGGCGTCGAGGCGAACGGCTACAAGCAGGGCGCCACGATGACGAACGCCCCGATCGTGATCAAGGACCAGGTCATCGCCGGTATCTCGGGCGGTGAGTTCGGTGTCCGCGGTCGCGTATCGTCGTTCGACGTGAACACCGGCAAGTGGCAGTGGACCAAGTACAGCACCGGTCCGGATGACGAAGTCGGCATCGTGGGTGGTGTCGGCAACGCCAACTATGCCTCGCACAAGGGCAAGGACCTGGGCGTTTCCACGTGGCAGGGCAACGAGTGGAAGATCGGCGGCGGCACGACCTGGGGCTGGTACTCCTACGACCCCGAGCTCGACCTCTTCTACTACAGCGTGGGTAACCCGGGCTCGTGGAACCCCGACCAGCGGCCGGGCGACAACAAGTGGTCGATGACGATCTTCGCTCGCAAGCCTGCCGACGGCGCCGTGGTCTGGGCCTACCAGATGACCCCGCACGACGAGTGGGATTACGACGGCGTCAACGAGAACATCCTGTTCGACAAGGAAGGCCAGAAGCTGCTGCAGCATTTCGACCGTAACGGCTTCGCCTACACGATCGACCGTACCAACGGCAAGCTCACGAAGGCCGAGCCCTACGGCCCGGTCAACTGGGCGACCAAGGTCGACCTGGCGACTGGCATCCCGCAGAAGGATCCGCGGTATGGCACCACCGCGAAGAAGAACACCGAGGGCATCTGCCCGGCCGCTATCGGCTTCAAGGACCAGCAGCCTGCGTCCTACTCGCCGATGACCGGCCTGTTCTACGTCCCCACGAACCACATCTGCATGGACTACGAGGGCGTAGAGGTGAAGTACACGGCCGGTCAGCCGTACGTCGGCGCGATCGTCCGGATGTTCCCTGGCCCCGGTGGGTACCGCGGCCGGTTCATCGCCTGGGATCCGACGGCTGGGAAGAACATGACCCAGTCCATCGCCTGGGAGATCAAGGAGCCGCTCGCAGCCTACGGTGGCGCACTCACCACCGCCGGCGGCATCGCCTTCTACGGCACCATGGAAGGCTGGCTCAAGGCTGTCGATCAGAAGTCCGGCAAGGTCCTCTGGCAGTTCAAGACCCCGTCGGGCATCATCGGCAACCCGATGACCTACACTGCGCCTGATGGCAAGCAGTATGTCGCCGTGCTCTCGGGCATCGGTGGCTGGGCTGGCATCGGCGTGGCCGCGGGCATCGGTGCAGAGGATCCGACCGCCGGTCTCGGCGCGCTCGGCGCCTTTGGTGACGCCGCGCAGTTCTCGACGCAGGGCGGCGTGCTCACCGTGTTCTCGCTCTAAATGCTCCACCTGTGAGAGTCCGGCTCCGGCCGGGCTCCCACAGTGCAGTTGGCAGGCATGAAAACGAAGGCGCGGGCTGCGGGGTATCATTGCCCCAACAGTCCGCGCTTTCGTTATTATTGCCTGTTCCCCGCCCGGCGATGTCCGCCCGGCTGCACACGAATCGGAGCACCATGCGCACCGGCTTCGTTACCCTCGTCGCCATCGCCCTCCTGGCCAGCAGTGCTGCCGCGCAGGAAGACTCCCTGCACAGCACCCAGCTCAAGGCCGGCCGGGAAGCGGGCGTCCTCCGGGTCTGTGCCGATCCGGACAACCTTCCCGCCTCCAACCAGGCCGGCGAGGGGTACGAGATCAAGATCGCGGAACTGATCGCACAGACGTGGGGCTGGCGGGTCGAATATGCCTGGTGGCCCGTGCGGCGCGGCTTCTTCAGCCGCGCGCTCAACGGGCGCTACTGCGACGTCGCCATCACGGCGCCGAGCGGCCTCGATGTCGCCGGGGTGACGGGGCCCTACTTCCGGTCGGGCTACTACATCGTCTACCGGAAGGACAGCGGGCTGAACCTTTCTTCCCTCGCCGACACCACCTTCCGCCGGCTGCGCATCGGGGTGCACATTCTCAATTCGGACGCCGAGAATACCCCGCCCGCCATGGCCATGAGCACCTACGGTTCCGTCGGGAACCTGGTGGGATTTCCCACCAACTACAGCGACATGTACCGGCCGGACGACATCTTCAAGGCGCTGGGCAACACCATCGATGTCGCCATCGTGTGGGGCCCGATCGCCGGGTACTTCGTGCAGCAGAGCAAGGTGCCACTGGTCATGAACAAGGTGGCCGAGGACACGGTCGAGGGCATACCCTTTGTCTACAGCATGGGAATGGGTGTCCGGCGACGGGACACCCAGTTTCGGGACAGCCTTCAGGCCGTGATCAACGCCAAGGAAGGCGAGCTGGTGAAGATCTTGCAAAGCTTCAACGTGCCGATGCTGCCGCTGAATACCGGCGGCCAGCCCCCGGCGAAGACCAACTGAACGAGTGAAAGGATCTGTCAGCCGCATGACCAGCTCGCCGATTCGTCTTGCCGCACGCGCCGTCGCCGTGATCGCGGCCCTGATGCTCGTCAGCACGGCCCGCGCCGAGGCACAGGATAGTGTCGACTGGAACGCCTACAAGAAGCAGGTCGAGGCGGGCCACCGGGACACGATACCACAGAACGCCTACCAGGGCTGGAAGCAGTTCGAGCTGAATTGCGCCCGGTGTCATGGCGAATACGGCGTGGGTACTTCCTTCGCGCCGGCGCTGATCGTGTCGCTCAAGGACGGTGGGACCATCCCCGACCAGGCCGCCTTCATCACGGTGGTGTGCCAGGGACGGCCCGACAAGGGCATGCCGTCGTGGTGCCAGCTGGGGCTCGAAATGGACAAGATCCAGAACATCTACGCCTACCTGAAGCTTCGCGCCGATGGGAAGGTGGCCGCAGGCCGGCCCGCCGCGAAGGCGGACGGCTGAGACATTCCATGCGGGGCACCGCAACGGCGGCTGCGCTCCTGGCTCTCACCAGCGCAGCGACAGCCCAGGCTCCGCGCCTTACCGTCGCGCAAGTCGTTGAGCGCCTCGCACAGTCGACCGATGCCGCGCCGGCCAGTTTTGCCGGCGCCGACCTCAGCGGCCTCGTGCTCGAGGGCATCGACTTCAAGCGCGCCAACCTCAACGGCACGAAGTTCACGGGGGCGAGGCTGGCGGGCTCCGACTTCTTCAGCTGCGACCTCACCGATGCGGTGCTCGAGGGTGCCGACCTGAAGAAGGCCAATCTCGACGGCACCACCCTGCGCCGGGCCAACCTCTCGAAAGCCGACCTGCGGGGCGCGAGCCTCTTTGCCACCATCATCGAGAACGCCAACCTCAATGGCGCCGACCTGCGCGACACCAGGATCATCGGTTACCTGAAAGGGGCCACGCTGGTTGATGCCAACCTCGCGAAGGCGAACATCGGCGCCGACCCCGGCAACCAGTCGATGGGCGTGATGCGCGCGCAGTTCGTCAGTGCGGACCTGACCGGTGCCGACTTCACCGATGCCAACCTCTTCAAGGCCGACTTTTCCTTCGCCTCACTGCGAAAGGCGAAGCTGGTCAACGCCAACCTCCAGAACGCCGACCTCGCCAGCGCCGACTTTACCGGGGCCGACGTGACCGGTGCCCAGTTCAACAAGGCCAACGTCGATGGCGCCATCTTCATCGGCATCATCGGGCGCGACCAGATGAAGGGTCTGGAAGAAGCGCGGAACGTGGACAAGGCCACGTTCGGTGCGCCGTGACGCCGCTGTAGCCGGCATCCTCCTCCTGCTCGCTGGCTGCGGCGAACGGGCGCGGCAGGATACCCCGCAGGCGACTCCGCCGGCTGACACCGCGGCGGCTCGGGCGCCTGACACCACAACGGCCGCGTCACCCGCTCCGGTCACGACACCGCCGGCCCCAAATCCCGCTCCGGCGGCCGATGCTCCCCTCAAGGACGCATATCACACCGCCCCCCGGGACACCATCAGTCGCGAGGCCTACAACGGCTGGAAGCAGTTTGAGTTGAACTGTGCGCGGTGCCACGGGGAATACGCGGTGGGAACCTCTTTTGCACCCGCGCTGGTGACATCGCTCAGGGACGGTGGCACCGTCCCGACCCGCGAAGTATTCGTGACGACCGTCTGCCAGGGACGTAAGGAGAAGGGTATGCCATCGTGGTGCGAGCTCGGCCTCGAGATGGACAAGATCATGTGGATTTACGCCTACGTGAAAGGCAGGGCCGATGGCAAGATCCATGAAGGCCGTCCTGCCGTCAGGGAGAACAGTTGATGCCGAATGACCGGACTGCCTTCATGGCCCTTGGCGCACTGGTGGCCATCGGGTGCAGCGAACGACCTAAGCCGGCCCCGGCGGCACCGCCGCCGCCACCCCCACCCTCTGCCTACGCCTACGTCACCAACGAGGACTCGCACGACCTCACGATCATCAACGCCGACAACGACTCGGCGATTGGCACCATTCCGGTGGGGACTCGCCCGCGCGGAGTGAGGGTGAGCCAGGATGGCAAGTTCGTCTTCGTGGCGCTGAGCGGTTCGCCCAAGTGCCCGCCCACAATGCCCGACGCGGAGTGTGAGAAGCTGGGTTCGGACAAGAGCAAGGATGGCGTGGCCGTCGTCGACGCGACCACGAGGACGGTGACGCGCGTGCTGCCCGGTGGCTCCGACCCTGAGGCATTCGACATTTCCGCCGATGGCACCAGGATCTTCGTTTCCAACGAGGACGCGGGCCTGGCTTCCATCGTCGAGATCGCGAGCGGCAAGGTGATCACGACGGTGGCAGTGGGCAAGGAACCTGAAGGCGTCGCCGTGGCCCCCGGCGGCAAGACGGTCTGGGTGAGCGGCGAAACCGATCATGACCTGACCATCCTCGATGCAGAGACCGGCAAGAAACTCGGTCGCGTTGTGGTGGGCCTCCGACCGCGCGGGATCGCCTTCCTGCCCGACGGCTCGCGTGCCTACGCCACCAACGAGGCCGCGGGAACGGTGTCCGTGATCGATGTGGCGAAGCGGAAGGTGGTCGCCACCGTCACCATGCCGCCCGAGTCAAAACCGATGGGCGTCGTGGCTGCGGCCGACGGAAAGCGGCTCTACGTGAGCAACGGACGGGGTGGCACGGTCAGCGCCATCGACGTGGCCACCAACCAGGTCGTGCAATCGGTGGCCGTGGGCAAGCGCCCGTGGGGCATCGCCCTGTCCCGGGACAGCAGCAAGCTCTATAGCGCCAACGGCCCGTCGAACGACGTCAGTGTCATCGATCTCGCGACATTCACCGTAGTGAAGACCATCCCCGCCGGAAAGGTCCCGTGGGGAGTGGCGGTCGGCTCCGCCCCCTGAAGGACTGAACCACCCGCACCGGGCAGGGTAATCTTCAGGAGCCAGTTCCTGCGAGGTTACCCTGCATCGTTTCGGCATCCTGACCGCGCTCGTCCTGTCAGTCACGGCTTCAGCCGCGGCCCAGGACTCGACTGGCTACGAGCAACCGCGCGGCAACCGGATGCCTCCCGTCCCCAAGTCTGACTTTCAGAAGCTGCCGGCGCGCTTCAGCTTCGCTCCCGACGCCACGGCCCTGCTTCACCAGCTCTGGAACGAGAGCGCAGCGGAGAAGCGCGAACATGTCGCGTGCCTCGCGGGGGAGGTGCGCGAAGACAGCGTTTGGGTGACGCGGGTGAGGCTCCTGGAGGTGGGAAGGGCCGATTCACTCGGGGTATCGGCCCAGAGCTCGATCGACACCTGCGGAACCCCGGACTGGATGGGCACCGTCCACACACACATCGCGCGCTATGACGGTGAGCATCCCTACCCGAATTTCTCCGGGTCCGACCGCGGCATCATGCTCCTGTGGTGGCGGCGCTGGCAAGTGAAGGGGATGTTCTGCGTACTTTACTCGGACACGGACGCCTTCTGCGAGATGGCCGGTGCAGGCGGCCCCAGCCACATGAGCCGGGGCCCGTACTGAACGTTCAGCTCCAGGGACGCCTGCTGCCCCACCATCCGGGCTTCCGGTCGGCCAGCACCCCGTCAAGGCCCCAGGTCATGCCGGCACGCCCCACCCACAGGCCGATCATCACGGCGAACAAGGTCCAGTGAAATCCCTGGCTGGCCGGTGACATGTGCCAGCTGGCCATGCCGTAGTTGAGCACGAGCAGCAGTGCCGCCAGCGAGCCCACGCCCGTGAACAGCCCGAGAACCAGGAACGTGCCGGCCACCGTCTCACCAAGTGCCGTCAGGTTGGCAAACAGCGGGGCGTTCGGGAGCACGGTGCCCTCGACGAACGCCTTGTAGGGCGCTATCGGATTCTCGGCCATCTGTTTTGCGATGATCTTGGGCATCGTCTCGATCCAGCGATCCGACGCAAACGGAAGCGGGAAGAACCCACCGGCGAGCGCAAGCTTGGTGAAGATTGCCTTCGCGAACCAGCAGCCTACGATGATCCTGATGAGGGCCAGTCCCTTGCCGGCGGTGCGGTTGCTGCGGGCTGCGAGGTCGGTCATCGATCCTCCGGGGCAGCGAGGCCAAGCTCGTGCCAGATGAATGTCCACGTGTCGGTCAATTCGTCGAGCACCTTCGCGAGCGGCTTCCCCGCCCCGTGGCCTGCGCGCGACTCGAGCCGCAGCAGCACCGGATGACGGGATGAGGTGGCCTGCTGGAGACGGGCCGTCATCTTCCGCGCGTGCAGCGGATCGACGCGCGTGTCGCTCTCGGCCGTGGCGATGAGGACTGCCGGGTATGCCACCCCGTCGCGCACCTGGTGATACGGCGAGTACGCCGACAGCCACCTGAACTGTTCTGCATCATCGGCTGAGCCGTATTCCGGTATCCACAGCCGGGCGATGAGGAAACGATGATAGCGCAGCATGTCGAGCAGCGGAACCTGAACCACTACCGCACGGAAGAGGTCCGGCCGCTGGGTAAGCGCTGCGCCCATCAGGAGGCCGCCATTCGACCCTCCCTGTGCGGCGAGGTGCCGCGAGCTGGTCCAGCCCGCCTCGGTGAGCCATTCTGCCGCAGCGATGAAGTCGTCGAAGGTATTCTGCTTGCGGCCCAGCATGCCGCCCTGGTGCCAGGACTCGCCGTACTCTCCCCCGCCACGCAGGTTCGGGATCGCCACCAGGCCGCCCGATTCCAGCCACAGCAGCATGGAGCGGGAGAAGGCCGGCGTCATCGAGATGTTGAATCCGCCATACCCCGTGAGGAATACCGGCCGATCGCCGTTGCGATCGATGTCGCGCCGGTGCACGAGGAACATGGTGACCCGCGTGCCATCGGCCGATGGATACTGGACCTGGCTCACCCGGAAGCGTTCCGGGTCGATGTCGGCTTCCACGCGTCGCCAGAGTCGTGACTCGCCAGTTGCGGGGTCCAGCCGGTACACGCTGGGCGGCACGGTGAAGGATGAAAACCCGAACAGTACCTCCTGGCCATCAGGTTCCAGCCCGAGCCCGAAGAGACTGCCGAGGGTCGGGAGTTCCACCTCGCGCACCGCGCTTCCGTCGAGGCCGGCAAGGCGAAGGCGCGCGGTCGCGCGCTCGAGGTAGTCAAGCACGATGTGACCCGCGGCCACCCCCACACTCGAGAGCACGGCGTCGGGTCGCGCCGCCACGATTTCGCGCCAGCCCTCACGGGCCGGCGTCGCCGGATCGGCCGCGTAGAGGCGAAAGGTTGGCGCGTCCAGGTTCGTGCGTACGTACAGGACTCCGTGCGCCACCTGGCCATCGAATGTCGCTGGGAGGCCGACGGCGACCGGCACGAAGGCCCCGTCGGACACGAGATCGCGCAGGTAGAGGTCGGTCTCGTCGAAAGTGCGCGCCACCCCGATCAGCAGCCATCGTCCGTCATCGGACAGCGAAACACCGGGCCAGTACTCCTTGCGCGCTGGCTGGAAGACCAGGCGATCGGAGGCGGGATCGTCCCCCAAGCGGTGGAACCAGACGGCGCGATGGTACTGTTCGTCACCCTCGG
>Ga0157379_10003942_pt1 | contig 12653 bp, 28 predicted proteins | sample S25metaG_FD_121802 | JGI IMG/M metagenome (GOLD analysis project Ga0157379, IMG submission 121802) | Switchgrass rhizosphere microbial communities from Kellogg Biological Station, Michigan, USA - S2-5 metaG | ecosystem: Host-associated > Plants > Roots > Rhizosphere > Soil | place: USA... | reverse complement strand
GCCGTACTGGTCCAGAAGGAGATAGGGATGGAGACGCGAATGAAGTGCTGGTCCTAAACCTGTAAAACAGAATTTAGAGGTGCAAGGAATCATATATATGGAAAGAAAACGAGACCTTTGACCCCAATGATCATTTCTCCGGTAATAAAGACACCGCCCCAGACAGGGAATCGCTTATCCGCTGGCAGGAAATTCACAGCCATATGAACGCCTTCTTGCAAAGAAATGACGTTGTCGTGCAGAGGGTCTTTCTTAATACCAGATAACGAAGAAATCAAGCTCGGATCAAACAATGGTTCACAGAACCGATGTCTTTCCTTTCCAAGTGTGAGGGTCTTGCCTTTGAATTCCACCTGTATGAGATCGAGCGCTGCGATCTCGCGTTCGCGGTCACGTTCCGCTTGAGTCTGCTTGGTGGTGTTCTTTCGCTTTGTGCCGGCTTCAATGACAGATTTTTCTTTTCCAGCTACGAGAAGGGCTGCGATGTTCGTGACACCTTCTTCTTCGTCTGGGGGAGCGGTCTCGCCATCGGTGGGAACCTTGACATGGTTATCCTTCCATATTTGATGAACGAGTTGAAGGAGTTCTTCTTGTAGCTGCTCTTCCGTGAAGGATTCGCCGGATGAGATGTCGTTGACGAGTTGTTGGTACGACCTCAGAATGTTGGCGAGGTATATTTCGCAGTCACGGATACCGACATGAATATGGACCTCGTGGCTCGTTTGGATTAGGGAATCGGCAATAGGGCTAATCGTAGTATCAGAGTAGGAAATGTCAATGACGACTCCGTATATGGCATTAGCAGCAAAAAGTTGCATGACAGGTCGTTGAACAAGCATGAAACCAGCGACGTTGAATCGCTCGAAGAAGAGCTGGGTCAACAGTTCATGGGTATTGCGAGAATAACCAGAAGGGATGCATAACGCGATGGGAGATTCATTTTGTTTGCGCCGGAGGCCAAGGCGATTGAAGAGCACGTATTTCCTGCGGCGGTGTTAGAAAGGTTTGGCGAAACATGGAAGTTACGCACCATAACGCTTCAACCTGTGGCCAGCACTGGATGTCGTCGTCTCCTTCTAATGGCCAGTAGACTTCTATATTCTCTCCAGCTACCAATGCTTCGTCTAGTTGGGATCCAACAAGGTAGTCAGAGGCTTTCGCGTCGGGTAATGGGACTTTCTTTCGTCTAGGATTGATGTATTCATTGGCGACCTTCCCATTTGCATCCACATCCATGTCATTGCTTCGAGTGTGGCCATTGGTGTGGCTTTGACTCTGCGGCGGGTTGGATTCGGGAAGCTTAGACGTTGAGGCATTCTTGCGTAAACCGACGCGCGCTGGTACCTCCTACGAAACAGTCAACAACGTTCAGCGCGTCCAAAAAATGGAATAAACATACAATAGTAGGAGCACGGAGAAATTCTCCGAGGCCGACACCAGCTCTGACAGCCCTCTTAGTTGTCTCGATGACAATTACACTGGATTCCCGAAAGGCAGACATGAGGACTGATTAGACGCCGAGCCCCCAAACCGGAAAGTTTAAACACCATGTCAAATCGAACGACGACTTGACCCATTCATTACCATGAACGGCCATCTCAAAGTTCCAAAGGACGGCTCTGTCAGTACTGACTATTCACGATGGCGGTTGAAGTGCGACGACAATGGCCGTCACATCTGGCATTACTTGAGGACGGATGAAGAGGTCGCGAATTGGCCACAAACCACTTACGATAAATATTGGTTGGGCCTCGACACCGTGAGGATGACTTCTTTCATCTTAGAATTTAGCTAAATGGATATTAGGGACTGCCAAAACTTCCTCGTACAGAAAATCCTCTAGCTGCGGCTCGTAATGGTTTCAAGTTCTACAAGGCACTCCAAGCACCAGATGGGCATTGGGCTGGAGAGTATGGAGGACCCATGTTCCTCATCCCTGGCTTGGTAATTGGATCCCATTTGGCCAATATGCCTTTTGAGGAGGAGGAGAGATTTGAGCTACTTCGTTATCTTATAAACCGTGCTCACCCCGAAGACGGTGGATGGGGCTTGTAAGTGTTTTTCCTATCCTTTGCCGGGGCATACTATTTAACGTCTCTCTATTAGACACGTCGAAGGGCCATCTACTGCCTTTGGAACCGCCCTAAACTATACCGCTGCTCGGTTGTTAGGACTTGGCCCAGAGCATCCGACCATGGTAAAAGCGAGGGCAACCCTTCACAAACTCGGTGGTGCGGCTGCCGCACCTTCCTGGGGTAAATTCTGGTTGTCTGTCTTGAATGTATACGATTGGGAGGGCAATAACCCCATTCCTCCTGAGCTGTGGTGTGTTTTTTCTGCATATACTAACCAGGAGATAACCCAATTTCTAGGTTATTACCCGACTGGGTCCCCATTCACCCTCATCGGTGGTGGATTCATACACGTCAGGTATATATTCCAATGAGGTGTGTCTCCGACATGCTCCCGTTTCGTCACGGTATTTAAATATCGCAGTTACTTGTATGGTATTCGATTCCAAGGCCCAGAAAGCCCCATCGTCCTGGCTCTGAGAGAGGTATGTAGTAACTATCTGTTATATGCTATCTCTAAATCTTTCATAGGAACTTTATACCGAAAACTATTATTCCATCGACTGGCCAAAACAACGTAACAACGTCTGCCATGTCGACCTCTACTCCCCGCACTCTACCCTTCTTGACGTTCTAAACGGTGTTCTATCGACATACGAATCATGTTCCTTCCCTCCTCTTCGCAAAGCGGCCTTGAAGCGCGTATATCGCATGGTATGCGAAGAGGACGTGAATACATCCTACCAGGATCTTGGTCCAGTCAACAAGATGATGAACTTACTGTGTCGAGCTATCGTCGAGGGTCCTGAGAGTGAAGCCTTCAAATTGCATCGTCTTAAGCGTAAAGATTTTATGTGGATGGGACCTGAAGGAATGAGGATGTGCGGTACTAATGGTAGCCAACTTTGGGACATCGTACGTCTTTCCTAGTTCGTTTTCTCCTTGATGTACTTACACACATGATAGGCTTTCATCTCGCAAGCGCTAGTCGAATCTGGTCTTGCACATGACAGCGAAAATAAGGGAGCTTGTATTAAAGCACTTGCATGGCTGGATGAATCACAGATCCGAGAGGACCCTCCTCATTATGAATCTCAGTATCGACAAACCACTAAAGGCGCATGGCCTTTCTCGACGAAAGAACAAGGCTATACAGTCAGCGATTGTACCGCCGAAGGGCTAAAGGCAGTGCTCTTCCTTCAGGAACTTCCGTACGTGAATCGTTCTCTTCTCCAACTCTTCCCACTAAACTTCTGGTCAGATATACTCCCAAGCTTGTATCTGAACGAAGACTTTGCGATGCCGTAGACGTGTTGTTAACGATGCAGAATAGCAATGGTGGATTCGCAAGCTATGAAAAGATTCGTGGACCCGCATTTTTGGAGTGGATTAATCCCGCAGAAGTATTTGGTGCGTCATTTCAGAAGTGTTCAACGACATTTTTGTTGATACGCCCCTAGGGAATATCATGATTGAATATAACTATCCCGAATGCACAACTTCTGTCCTTACCGGCTTGTCGATATTCAGGAAAACTTACCCATATTATCGCAGTGGGGATATCGAGTGGGTTATCTCACACTTACTTATGCCGCTTGCTGAACCCATTGGTTAGAGCGACAATTCAACGTGCTATCAAATATCTCCACAAGGCGCAACATAAAAATGGCGCTTGGTTTGGAAGCTGGGGAATATGCTTTACCTATGCTACCATGTTCGCTTTGGAATCGCTATCACTCGTTGGGGAGACCTACGACACTAGTGATCGTGTCAGAAGAGCTTGTGATTTCCTTGTGGCCAAGCAGAGGGCTGATGGAGGCTGGGGCGAGAGTTATAAGGTATGATCCCTGTTTCGAAGTCGGTTATAATATACTGACGTGTTGTTACTCTATCAGTCATGCGAGGATGGTGAATGGGTAGAGCATGAAGAAACTCAAGTCGTCCAAACTGCATGGGCAGTCATTGCACTCATCCATGGCAAATACCCTTATCCCGATTCTATCAACAAAGGAGCAAGGTTGATTATGAGACGCCAACTTCCAGTAAGTTTTGAAATAATTTCCTCCCTCATCCCTCTCATTTATTCTCTAGGATGGATCGTGGGCCCAAGAAGCAGTTGAAGGAATCTTCAACAAGACGTGTAGCATTGCATATCCCAACTTCAAGTTCTCGTTCACGATCTGGGCATTAGGCAAAGCTCACGCGTATCTTGGGAAGCTAGAAATTGGCAAGGTTCAAAATGCTTCCCATTAGATGTTTTGGTAGATAAAATGACTTGGTATTCCTATACCCCCCATGTTTTTCTATATAATCACTTTTTTGGATTTATTTGATTTCTTGTTGTCGATACTGGAAGTTCTTGACGCCTATGAATGATGACACTGACGAATGACAAGCTTGCTTCAAGAATAATGTCAATAGGGGCTATTCGCAGTGGACATAGGTTGAAAACCCAACCTAAGTTTACTCCACTTCGATATTCTTTTGAATGGGTGCTGTCACTCACCCAGCTACCGAAAACGGACCTAGGCGAATAGCCCAATCTCTGTATTGAATCTTTATGCTAATCTTATTTTAAGTAGGTGATTCAGTGGCAGCGTTATCAAGGCCATTCAAACGTCATAAGACGTCCACGTTGAATTGTTCTAGCGGGTCGACGTGGGGTGCAATGACTCTTGACCAATGCATCCATGTCTTGTACGACTGAACAACTTCAAGGCTCAGCTAAGGCCTCCCTTGCCATCTCCCTATCTATCGTTGGAAGGTCCTTTAACCCGTAAACGCATCGATATTATTCGCAATCTCCTTAGATATGCGGCTGCAAGACCTATGCGGAGCGACCAGCCAGAGCCAACAGCTGCTGTTTTACTCCCCCTGTGCAACGTGAATGGAAAGGGAGGCATATTATTCGAAGTTAGAGGGAAGCTTAGGCACCATAGCGGTGAAGTTAGGTATGATACATCTAAGGAGGATCGGGTGCATATTGAAATGCATCTCTTTAGTTTTCCAGGAGGCAAGATCGACGAGGTATTCATTTCATACCACATGATAATTTGTGACTGAAATTTAAATAGGAGGATGGGGGTGGTAAATTTGCTGCACTTAGAGAGACATGGGAGGAGATTGGTGTCCGACCTCCACAGGTCGAAATCCTTGCGGCGATGGACATATGGCGAGAGAAATCTCTAAACGGGTTAGGTGTTACACCGTACGTTGTGAGTTTAAAGAATAAATTTACATTAATCCAAATAATGGAATATTCCCGTGTAGGGGTTCCTCTCGGACGCGAAATGGTGTGAAGAGCCATATAATATGCCAACGGACACTCCACTTCCAGAAATAACACTATCATCTCTACAACTTTCCGGCCGGGAAGTCGCCAGCGTATTCCACCTTCCATTTGATGAACTAATTACGATGAGACGACTGCGAGCGCATCTGTTCCGCGACTTACAGCCATATTGGGCAGTGGACGTTTCAGATAGGGTCGATACGGCTGTGGAAACAGCACCTGAAGTTGCAGATGAGGTTGGAGGAGGGCGGGAGGGACGTTTAGAGATTTGGGGACTCACAGGGTGGTATTTGTCGTTATTCATGCGTGTCATGGGGACATGGTAGCATTAAAGCAATATAATCTACTATCAATAGGGTCATTCGGCTTTCTCTCCGGCTCGATGTGCAGCTCGTTTCCGAATGTTCTGAGGCGATTCCGTTTCCGCCACGACGCTCTCTGTCTCCTTTCTCTCCTCTCCCTCTCCCTCGTCCTTCTTCTTCGTAGGTTTTATCTTGTTAGCCCATCGCCGTTTCTTAGCTTCGTCTTTCTTCAACTGATATATGAAGTAGAGACCACCTTCAGCAAAACCGGTAGTCAAAGTAGCCAGGAGAGCAAATAAGATTCGCTAATATGAATTTAGACTAAAGACGCGTTATCGGAATACAAGAACTCACCCATTCGTCCCTCCAACTAGTATTTCTGCTCGCCCACCATGCCGCGTACCCTACACATCCTATACTCAAGAGAGCGTTAAGAATTGCTACGATGGCATTGCGATCTTCTTTCGCCTTCTTCGCCTGCTGAGCTGGATCTGGAGGAGGAACATATGGAGGCAACTTGGAAGATGGTGAAGTAATTGTACCGGCTAGCATTGCTATTAGAGTATAGTCATTGGGATCGAGGGACGCGGCCTGCAGCTGCGAACGCGCAGACTCCGTTCGAGCCCATTTTGAGATATCTTGTAGAATTGAGTAGGAAATTTCTGTGACATTTCCTGTCAGAATAGGCGATAATTTCGTCTTGATGTCTTCTGGAAGAAGGCTGTTGAGCGAGGAGAGATTCGAATGCAGGTGTGGCGGTAAGGAAACTGTGGTTTGGGACATGTCTTGATTAGGAAGCGCTTCTCAATGTCATCATCCAGCAGTCAAGATCCTCTGGATGTCGAAAGAGCCTTGGAAAACTTCAAAGACGGGTCGGAGGTAGAGAAGACTAAAGCTTATGCTTCTTTGAACGAGATATCTGGGAAACTGGCCAAAGAGGGGGGGCTGAGGTTTGTGCTCATCGTTCCAGGGATTACAAGTCATTGACCAAACACTTCATAGACGAAGACTGCCAACCCAATATCCTTCTTTCTGGCAATTGCTGTCAAATAATTGGGGATACTTGGAAGCTCAGTTCCCAAACCACATAGGCTATGAACCAGTCATATGTCTGGCACGATTCACAAGGAACTTGGTAGCTGGCGTGGCCGAAAATCAGGCGAAGGCTTTGTTCGTAATTATTACTCTTATCTCTACTGTTTTCCAGTGATTCTGATAGTAACTTTAAGTGCTCTGGAATCTTCCATACGTCGACTACTATTTTGTTTATCCTCTCATTTCGAATTCGAGGAGCATGACTGTGAGTCCCCACCGCCTGGAGTGTGGAAATTAGAGAGGATTTCCCCCCTTAACAGCTTTTCCATCAACGAGAATGCTGGTCCAATGCATTTCTAATATTATCACCATGAATGTGTCTCTAGCAGCCCCTCTGTGGCAGACATACACATCACTACCGGAAGAGCAAGATATCCTCTCGTAGGTCATTCAGTGATAATTTTATCTGCTAAGTTCATGAATATAAACAGGCGATTATTGACTTCTCCCGATATTCCTACGGTGAAATCGACGTTAATATTAATATTAAACATTATTTCCCCAAGTCCCAAAATGCAGTAAGTCTCGCGTTCGGTCCAGCATGATGTCCACATTTACGCAGGGAATATTCGTACCAGAGCTTCTTTAATCACACCGACAAGCATTCGTATTCTTGTCAGGATTCTTGATCGTACTGAACAATGGGCGAATTCCGATGAAACAGATGAAGAGGATGCTTTTGTTATTGCGTATGTATGATACTGGGAAGGTGGAGCTGCGAACTCAAGAAACCCAGATACCGCCTATTCGAGAGATTTCTATCTGAAGATATGGCATCCTCAATCTATCACTCTCTTTCATTGTAAGGCATCCCCTCTCTTTTCTCATCAGTTGGGTCTCACCTAAACAGAGAGGACGAACCTGTGACACCGCATCAGACAAGTTTTCTGAAGATTTTAGATTCCTACCTCCAGTCTACCTCAAAGGAGGGAACTGCAAGTGTTTCTAGGTGTAATTCAATGTTCCTCCCAAGGGAGTTTTCTAGGTTAACGGAGTACATGCAAAAGACAATCCGTCATTCTCTTGGACATTATTCAGACTCTAACGAAGGCGTCGACGAAGAAACAGCCGCGCCAGAATATCTTAGGGATCTCGATCTACGACTTCCCAAAGTTTCTGCTGCCGTGATTCTTATTTCTCAGTGCTTGACCACCATCTGTCTACAAATTCATGAACACGATACGCGACAGCAAGGGATTGGAGAGGGCTTTAAAGCGGTATTTGACGCCGTATTAGCCGAAACTTTCGTCGAGGATCTTGTAGGTAAGTAAGTTCTCTGCTCTGTTTGGGAGTTTTAAACTGAAATTTTCCTTTTGTAAGACACCCTGAGATGGATAGACCTTTTTCTACCCCGGATTGTATTTGGCCAGCCTGTGGGCGCACCCGGAACGAAAAGCCCTCCCCCAGATGCTTCTAAAGACACGAAGGGATTTTCATACCTCAAACGCGATCTTGTCCGTCTCCTGGGAACGATATCTCATGAACATAAAGAAATCCAGGATCGTGTCAGAAAATGTGGTGGTATCGAGGTGGTCATGAGTTTAACTGTGATTGATGAACGGAATCCTTGTCAGTATTGGCTTTATTTCCCTTTGCATTTACCGACGGCTTGGTTAGATCTACAAGAACACGCATTATTCGCTCTTCGGAATTTACTGCATAAGAATCCAGAAAATCAAGCGGCGGTGGATACTATGAAGCCAGTGGAGTGACCGAGTCGAATTACGGCCTCTCTCTCTCCCTTTTTTTTCAAAAAATAAAAAAAGGGTGCGATAACGAAATGAAGCCGAACGAGGAAGCCGCGTTACGGGAATACGAGGAGAGGATGCATAGAATCTATTCGAATTTGATAAGACACTATTGACGTCATTATGGACGCGCCTGTCTCAGCAAAACGCGTACACAAACCCAAATAAAGAAGCTTCTATTGATATCACGGTTGAATACTTCAGAGAAATTCAGGGCCTTGCAGAAAATATCGATCCGTATCCTGGATCTTGGATAGTGGGAAGATATCAACTTCCGGAAGTTTGCGAGGCACATCGACACTTTCCCCGTTTGTCTGCAGTCACCACCTCGACGTTTCCTTCGCTTTTGTTGCCTTCGTCTGAACCGCTAAACAAGATCTTTACGAGGTTTCAGGTATCGTGGGATGTTTTTCAGCACTGAGCTTCTGTCCAGAAGAGACAGTGGATATGCTTTGTTATGGTGCACACCCTTATGGGCCACCCGATGACACCCAACGCTAACTTTATGGTGGCTTTAGGCTTGCAGCTACTGTAGGATCGAAGATGAAGAAATTACCGCGTCGGGATGTTCTCTCTGCTGATATTATTGAGTTATGCAAGCTTGTCTCTACGCCACCGGAGCCTCTAGCTCTGCGTCTGTCGAGCAACCTCATGGTTGGCGTTGTGAGGTACATTTCAACCTACCCCCATTTTATATGGTACTGACGATTAAATACAGAGTATACAAGAGTATGTTGTCTTTTTTTTTTGTCGTTGGTCATCGCCCCCGTTAACTCCGCGTGTATGCAGTGAAGCACGAAATCTTCGAGAGTGATGTCGGTAATTGCGTAACATTTTTGAAGAAGCATCTCAACGAGTTGCGCAATGCGGAGAGGCATGATATTAATTTGGTTCATGGGCACATCCGGTGCGTCTAGGAAAATTTACAGTGCTTCATACGTTACCTGTTTTTGATTTTCAGTGGAGATAACCTCAACTTGGTTGCTGACCCCACCGTGTCGCTCATGTTGGAACTTGAAGCAACTCTCGAGGTAAGTGCACAATGTACCAGTTATTATTACGCCTCTATAACGCACGCTCGAATAGGATTGGGACACGGTTTTTCGTAGAGCAGAAGGTAAAAGTTTATCGATACCTGTTAGAGACAATGTTAATATATCTCTTATTATTCTAGAGGAGAGCCTCCGTGATGAAGACTATGAATTTAATCTTTCTTTTGCGGGCGACTCTAGTGCATCCCGGAAGAAGCTACATCAACTCGACGAATCTCACGACCACTTTTTCTCCAGTTCGTTTCTAAACTCATTCTCTCAAGGCGATTCTGGGGCAGATCCTTCATCTTCTATTAACGTACCGGACCCCGTTCACGATTTCGAATTCGGAGATGTGGGCACAGGACTCGGAGAAGAGATGGAAAGAGACTTAGCTGAGGCATGGAATATCAAGCTAGACTCGGATCCACTCGTTCCACGACGCGAACGTCATGCCAGTAGGTGAGTTATTTTGTTTTCGTTGTGGAAGACTTTGTCAACTTCAGTATAGACGCAACTCCAGATTACCTAGGGAGCGAGATATTGTCCCGCCGCCAGCAGAAAACGGCGAAATCGATTTTCTCAACGACCAAGACGTAGACATGGGTTTTCAGTTTGTACCCGAATCGCAGGATCAAGGTGAAATTGCGATGGACTTCAACTTCAATGATCCCGGTGTAAATCTTCAATTCGCTATATTTTTTTGCCTCGTGTTAATGAATTATTACAGGATCAAGGGGAAATCCCCACGGACTTCCATTTTAATGACCAATTCGACCCCACGGTAAGATTTTCACAGCTACGTTCCCCTTATCTTGCGTTGAGGCATAATCATGACAGGGCAACGACATTACTGAGCGTAGCATGAGACCTCAAGAACGGTCACCTCCTTGTATGGAATCCCCATTGCTTTTCCATCGGCTATCGATGACACGAGATATAGATTCCCCGTTAAACCCTCCTAGAGAGGTATCCATACTTTCTCAAGTGCCTCTACAGGGTATTCTTCGAGCACCTACGGACTTCGCCGCTCATAAAGCGGAGGGAACTATTAAGAAAAAGGGTAAAAAGCGCGTCAGACTAGTAGATCCTAGACTCGAATTAACAGACGAAGAATTGAAGGTACTTATTTTATTTATTACTTCTCGGTTAATTTATTCGTTTCAATTTTTAGTTCCAAAGATATAATTACCCTGAAGAGATGGCAAGGCTTCGTCGTCAAGCAGAGAAGAAAACTCTGCAAAAGGAAGGCAAACTCCGGTTTGAGGCGGATCTGTGGACCCCCCCTTCGTTCTGTAAGTAGCTTATTCATGATTTCCTACGGCTCAAGGTACGACCATATTTAGTTGCTGCTCCTGAATTGGTCGAACTATGGAATATTCAAGTTGTTTATCCTGTAAAGGCTCGTGAAGCTGCTTGGAGGACTGAACTGGAGGAAACCGAAGGTGAATTTCGTATCTTATTTTCTCACCACCGAGCCTTTTCTGATAATAATTAGAAGTAGACGAAGAACCTCCGCGTAAGAAGGTGAAAATAAATAAAAATACTCTGGGAAATGCTGAGCGCAACAATTTGGTACTTGGGATGGATGTTGGTTTCGAGGTTAACGATCGGGACATGGATAGGAATATGGATGTACAATTCGAGGATATGGCGCCTTGGGACATGGGTGAGATTTTCAGCTCATGAAGAGGGGATAGTTTATTCATCACTACTTCAGGTGACGGATTGATCCTTGATGACTTAAATTCTGGCGACAGACGCTCCTCAGATGTTTGTATTTCTTTCATATAACCTGACGCCAGTTCCGACGCGAATATTACACAGGACCCTGGCCAAGCTCGGCATGCCTCGCGACCACCCTCATTACCGAATAGTAGTCTACTAGGTCGCCTCGACTTCGATCGTTCTGAAGACGAACCAATATCTCAGAACTTTTTCCCTTGGGACAATGCCGCATCCTCTTCTTCGATGGCACCCATTCCCGGTTCGGTTAGTCGGTTAGACCTTGGATTGAGCTTCGATAGCACGACGGTTCGCATAAGGAGACCCTCTTCAAAGTCGGAAAGTCTCAGGGAAAGTCCCGCGCTATCTCTTCCTGGGCAGATGGACATGGGTATGGACTTTGGTGACGATTTTATGATGCCAGGTAAGATGTCATTTACACATATTCGGATACTATATAAACCCTTCACAGAAGAGACCACTGAAGAGCACAAGGGTACTGCCGGGTTGCAAGAGACAGATAACATGGTTACTTTGGAGAGAAACTCCTTCAATTTTCTGGGGTAAGGAATCCTCTTAAAGATCAGCGTATTTTATGGTGGACTAATTCGCATTTGTAATAGCTACGCGAAAATGCATCAAGCTTCCAACGCAAGCACGCTTTTCTTTTCAGATATTGTTCCAGTAGGATCTAGCTCGACTCGGGTCGCTGCTGAGGGATTTTACCACTGCCTTGGTCTGCTCCGATACTCCCGGATATTCTGTAACTGATCTTGAAAATACTGACACTGCGACATCTCTATTACAGCTCTCGCCACTAAAGATCTCATCCGTGTTGAACAGAATGAGCCGTTCGGTCAAATTAAAATAGAAATGAAATAAGTCCTTTTAATTGGAAGGAAATTATGGAGGCACGATAGATTAGAATTGGAAGGGGTTTGTCGAGGTATTGTTAGTGATAGACTGGGACGTAGGGCTTACGTGTAATCGTAGTTTTTCTATTCTGCTTGCTCGAAATTTGTATCACTTAACTCGTCCAAAGCTGTCTGTCAAATCGTTTGCTCTCTATATGACAACATGCTGGCGTCAGATATTGTTCTGTGGCTTTATTCAAGCTTTTCATACAGTACACACAATCAACAATCATGTACGAACACCGCGAAAGTAAAGCAGAAATCCAAAACCAGTACTGATGGTTGTATTTTATCAGAAAGTTCTCTCTCTATATTGCCCTCGATTGGTTGGTACGATGGAGCAGCCAAGCTCTCGGAGTTCACGATAATTCCAGAACCTCATAAAGCTTTGCGCCCACGAACCGCATGTGTTACTAGCAAGAATATCTTTTCACACAATTTAGGAAGGAAAAAATGGCCTCAAAATGTAAAAGT
>Ga0157379_10003940_pt1 | contig 12653 bp, 7 predicted proteins | sample S25metaG_FD_121802 | JGI IMG/M metagenome (GOLD analysis project Ga0157379, IMG submission 121802) | Switchgrass rhizosphere microbial communities from Kellogg Biological Station, Michigan, USA - S2-5 metaG | ecosystem: Host-associated > Plants > Roots > Rhizosphere > Soil | place: USA: Michigan... | reverse complement strand
GGCTGCACACGTCCTGCACACCGCGGCCGGACCCGCGAGCTGACGAAGTCGCGTCCAGACACCTTGGCCCCTACGACGTCAACTGCCCGGAGATCCTGCACGTTGGGAGTACTGTGCGGCGCAAACGCATCGACGTGCTGCTGGACGTCGCCGCATCGCTGCGCCAACGACATCCTTCGCTTCGACTGATCCGAGTCGGTGGAGAGTTCACACGAGAACAAAGCCGGCAGGTAGCTCGCCGTGGACTGCAGCGCCACATTACGGTCCTGCCGTTCCTCGAACGTCGCGTGCTTGCAGCGGTGTACCGTCGAGCCGCTGTCGTGCTGCAGCCTTCCGATCGAGAGGGGTTCGGGCTGCCGGTTGCGGAAGCGATGGCGTGCGGAACGCCGGTCGTGGCGAGCGATCTCAAACCGCTTCGCGAGGTGGGTGGGAAGGTCGCGTCGTACTGTCCAGTGGGCGACGTGCGCGCCTGGACCGATACGGTATCGGCGCTCCTGGACGAGCGACGTGCCGATGGAGCAGCGTGGGCGGCCCGGCGGGCGGCGGCCGTCGCCGATGCGCGCCGATTCGACGCGCTGGAACATGCCCGCAAGATACTGGATGTGTATCGCGAGCTGTTGCCGGGGCTGGCCGACAAGGACGACATCGATAGCGTCGCGACTGCCGTATGAAGCGACTTCGCATCATGCACCTGGGCAAGTATTACCCGCCGGTCAGAGGCGGAATCGAGACCGTTGTCGAGACGCTCGGTCGCGGTGAGGCCGAGTGGGCAGAGTCCTCCGCGCTCGTGCTCAATGAGCGATGCGCCACGACGTTCGAGCATCGCGGCGGCGTCGCCGTTCGACGCGTCCGCACTATCGCCAAGGCCGGGTCGGTCGGGCTCGCACCGACCCTCCCTTTCTGGCTCGCACGAGCCGAGGCCGACATCCTCGTGCTGCATGAGCCGAATCCGATGGCGCTCGTGGCGTACTTCCTCGCTCGACCGCGTATCCCACTTGTTGTCTGGTACCACAGCGAAGTCGTTCGGTCGAAGTGGAAGTACCAGCTTCTTTATGAGCCGTTCCTGGAATTTGCTCTACGACGAGCCACTCGGATCGTCGTTGCGTCACCCCCTCTGCGAGAGGTGCCGGCACTTGCCCGATATCGGGACAAATGCGCCGTAGTGCCGTTCGGTCTTTCTCTCGAGCGATATCGACCCGGAACGGCGCCAAGCCTCGAGTCGATCAAGAAGCGCGTGGGGCGGGCGACGTTCTTATTCGTGGGGCGGCTGGTCCCCTACAAAGGAGTCGACGTTCTTCTGCGTGCCGTGGCGGGGCTCGATGCCGAAACCGTCATCATCGGGGATGGTCCACTGCGGTCTTCACTCGAATCGCTCGCCCGCAATCTGGGTATCAGTGAGCGTGTGAACTTCCTTGGTGAAGTTGCCGCCGACGAACTGCTCGACTGGTACTACGCCTGCGACGTCTTCGTCCTCCCGTCGGTCACGCGCCAGGAAGCGTTTGGGATGGTGCAACTCGAAGCGATGCTCTGCGGGCGTCCCGTCGTGAGCACGGAACTCGGAACCGGTGTGTCCTGGGTGAATCGCCACGAATGCACCGGCCTCATCGTCAAGCCCGGCGACGTCGACGATCTTCATCGTGCGCTTGCGCGGCTCCTTGGAGATCCGCAGCTGAGACAGCGGCTGGGAGCCGGTGCGCGCGAACGGGTGTCGAGCCAGTTCACGGCGGAGAGGATGTGCAGCAGCACGCGTACGCTCTATCACGAGATCATCGGCCCTCGCATCGATAGTGTCGCCCGAACCAGCAGGCAGCTGACTGGCGCGCGCCGCCGGTCGATACTCGCCAAGCGCGGGTTCGATATGCTGCTGTCCGGCGCGGGGCTGCTCGCATCGGCGCCGTTGTGGGCGGTGATTGCCGCGATGATCAAGCTCGAAGACGGTGGGCCCGTCTTCTACTCTCAGGAAAGATCGGGCTTGCAAGGCGTGCCGTTCCGCGTGCGCAAGTTCCGCTCGATGATTCCAGACGCCGAGGCGAACGTCGGCGCCATCCAGGCCACGGAACATGATCCGCGCGTCACGCGCGTCGGCCGTCTGCTGCGCGCCACGGCGATGGACGAACTGCCGCAGCTCTGGAACATCTTCCGCGGCGATATGAGCTTCACCGGTCCGCGGGCCTTGCGGCCCGGCGAGATCGAGACCCTCGGATCGGGTGAGTTGGAGCGCCTGGAAGACGTTCCTGGATTTGCGATCCGCGCGAGCGTGCTGCCTGGGCTCACTGGCATCGCGCAGATCTTCGCGCCACGTGACATCCCGCGCCGCGTGAAGTTCCGCTACGACGTCCTTTACGTGCGCCAGCAGTCGTTCTGGCTCGACATGCGTCTGGTGGCACTGTCTTTCTGGATCACATTCCGTGGGACCTGGGAGGCACGCGGCTCGAAGTTCTGACATCAGCCGAGCTACGAGTGCACCAGCCACGGCGTAATCCTCCCTGCTACCCGACGCGATCAAAGCGACACCCGGTGTCGCACGGCGTGCACGCCGTTTTGACGCCGCCGGATTGACACTCGAGCTGACGATGTGGAAACTCGTTAGCCGGAATGTATGATGCCGTCGTCATTGGTGCTGGTCCCGCCGGGCTGTTTGCAAGTCTTCGATTGGCGCAGAGCGGACTGCGCGTTGCCCTCCTCGAAGAACATCAGGTCATAGGCGATCCGGTCCACTGCACGGGCATCCTCGCCCGTGAGGCCTTCGACCAGTTCGATCTCCCCGGCAGCGTCATCCTCAACGAGCTGACCTCTGCTCGCTTCTTCTCACCTTCCGGGCTCGACGTCGTCTACAACACGCGGACCATCGAAGCCGTCGCGATCGATCGCATGGCATTCGATGCGGCATTGGCGGAGCGTGCGCTTCGCGCCGGCGTCGACCTGCGTCACGAATGCCGGGCGATCGGTGTGCACGTCCACAAGGATGGAGTCGTGGTCGGCGTGGCCCGACACGCAGACGTGCACGCGCGCATCTGCATTCTGGCGTGTGGCGGGCGTTATGCGCTTCACCGGCAGCTTGGACTGACGGTTCCCTCCCTCTTTCTGCACACCGCGCAACGCGAGCTGCCCGTCGAAAGTCCCGACGATGTCGAGGTGCACTTCGGGAGCCATGTCGCGCCTCGGGGCTTCGGATGGGTCGTGCCGATTCGGCGAGGAGCCCGGTTTTATGCGCGCATCGGCGTGATGTCCGAGGACCGAGCGCCGACGTACTTCGAGCGCATGGTGGCTCGCGTGAGCGAGCGCTGGGGCGTCGAGCCGGTCGAAGGCGCGCCGCGTCAGAAGATATTGCCGCTCAATCGCATCGCAAAGACCTATGGCGAGCGGCTGCTGGTCGTCGGTGACGCGGCCGGCCTCGTCAAGCCGACCACCGGCGGTGGCATTTACTACAGCCTGGTGAGCGCGTCGATCGCTGCTGAGGTCTCGGTCGAGGCGTTGTGTGAGGGCGATCTCTCGGCAGGGCGGCTGGCTGAATACGAGCGGCGCTGGCGGGAGCGCCTGGAAGACGAACTCGATACGCAGCTGACGTTTCGCACGTTGGCGCAGCGGATGCCGGATGAGGACATTGAAGGTCTGTTCGAATTGGCGCGGACAGATGGCGTGATGCCCATCGTCCGGCGGACCGCGACTTTCAATCGGCACCGGCAACTCATCGTTGCGTTGCTGAAACATCCTCCCGCCCGACAGCTGTTTCTTCGGTCGTTTCTGTAATGGTGTAATGGGGTCGGGGGTCATTTGATCAGGACACTTCCGCATACGCTGGCTACGCTCGCTGTCCTCTTTAAATGACCCCCGACCCCGTTGCTCGTTTGTGCGCCACTCTCCGCGGCGATTCGAACGACCTGCCAGGCGGGGACGAGCGCGATCGGCTGTTTGCAACGGCGCGCGCGAACCGAGTCGATCGGCTCCTTGCCTGGCGCACGGGTCAGATCAGCGATGAACTTCGGGCGGCGGCGATCCTCGACGAGGTTGACATCCGCGAAGTCAATCGCGTGCTCGCGGCGCTCGACGTACATGGCATCGTGCCGCTGGTCATCAAGGGCGCAGCACTGGCCCACACACATTACGAGGAGTCGTGGCTTCGCCCGAGGATGGATGTCGATCTTCTGATCGCCAGCTCGCAGCGCGCACACGTGATCGACGTGCTTCAAGATCTGGGCTATACCCGGCCGGCGTTTATCTCAGGCGAGCTGGTCATGTATCAGATGCCGTTTGCGCGGGCCACTGCGACCGGAGAAATGCATCTCGACGTGCACTGGCGCGTCGCGAATCCGCAGATCTTCGCCGATCTGCCAGCCTACGAGGAGCTTGCTCAAAGGGCGTGCACAATTTCGATCCGCGGACAATCCGTGCGCATCCCTCGACCTGTCGACGCCTTGCTGCTGGCGTGCGTGCATCGCGCCGCGCACCACGACTTATCTGATGACTTGATCTGGCTGTACGACATCCATCTGCTCGCCGCGCGTTTCACGGCAGCAGACTGGAGTGATTTCGTTTCACTCGCCTCCGCTCATCGGGTGCGCGCGCTCTGTAGCGATGGTCTGCGTTCGGCGCACGCCTGCTTTCACGCATCGATTCCGTCCGACGTCAGGTCGCATCTGGTCAGCGACGAAAGACTCGAGCGCTCAGCGGTGTATCTGCGAAAGGATCTGACACGTCTTGGTCGGTTGATGCTCGACCTGCGCGCGCTCAACACTCGAGCCCGCGTTCGCTTGCTGACCGAGCATCTGATTCCGCCCGTTGGTTACGTCAGTCAGAAGTACGGCGTGCAGCCAGGTGTGTTGTTGCCGTTGTCGTATCTACGTCGTCTCGCGGAAGGGTTGCCTCGATTCTTGAGGCGAGTCTGATGTCAGGCGGGTCTGAAGACCCGCCTCTACCTGTTTACCTAGCTACCCAGGTACCCAGCTACCCAGCTACCCAGTTACCCAACTACCCAACTACCTCGAGATATCGAGAGCCGTAGTGCTGCGTGTAGTAATAGCGGTTGCTGCTGACGTCGACGCGATTCAACACAGCACCAATGAAGCTCGGTCGTGCCGCTGACAGCATCTCGATCGCGCGCTCGGCCAGCCGGCTTCGCGTCATCTCGGAACCCACCACGAACGCGACACCTGACGCCCAGCGCGTGACGATCGAAGCATCGGTAACCGCGAGGACCGGTGGCGTGTCGATGACGACCCAATCGAATGGGCCAGTCTCGACCTGACTCATCAAGGCATCCATCTTGCCCGAGGCCAGCAGCTCCGATGGATTCGACGGCGTGGTCCCCGCCGTCATGACCCAGAGATTGGGCTCGGCAAGACGCTGCACGCTCGCGGTCAGCGTCGCCTGATCGCTCAGCAGATCGGCGAGGCCATGCACGTTGTCGAGCCCCAGCCCGGTGTGAATGCCCGGGCGTCGCATGTCGGCGTCGATCAGCAGAACACGGGCACCGCCGTACGCGAGCGCCAGCGCCAGGTTGCAAGCCGTCGTCGTCTTACCTTCGAGCGGCTGCGCGCTCGTCACGACGACAATGGCGCTGCCCGTGGACCTGTGACTCAGCGCAAGAGACGTGCGCAACGCACGGATGGCTTCGCTGAAATCGCTCGAACCCGAGAGCACGGGGCGATCCTGGTTCCCCCTGACCGCCGGGATCAGGCCCAGGAACGGCAATCCCAGTCGCCGTGAGACATCATCCGGTGTCCGGATCGTGTCGTTGATGTGGTCGAGGCCGAGTGCCAGACCGAGCGCCATCAGCAATCCCACCATCCCACCGAGGACCACCGCCCGTCGAAGGTTCGGGCTGAACGGCGCTCGGGGAATCGTGGCGCGCTCGACGATGCGAACGTTGTTGCCGCGGCTGTTGGCAAGTACCTGCAGTTCTTTTTCTCGACGAAGGAGCGTCAGGTACAACTCGCGATTACTCTCGGCATCGCGCTGGAGTACGGTGTAGGCCACGCTCTTGCGATCGAGATCTGTAGCGAGATCCTTCTGCTCGTCCAGCGCGCTCGCGAGCGTCCGCTCCTCGAGCATCGCCGACTCGTAATCGTGTCGGATCGCATCCACGGCCTTCGCCAATTCCAGCCGCAGCGTGCGATTGGCATCGTCAAGCGACGCATTGATCGTGAGGATCTCTGGATGCTTGTCGCCGTATCTCTCGGACAGCAACGCCCTGCGGCGCTCGAGCTCCGCGACCTGCGCCTTCAGCGTCTGGATGTACGAGTTTTGCAGGATGCCGGGAACGGTATCTGGAGCCGCTGATGGTCCGAGCGAGTCGAGGCGCCTGTATAGCGATTCCTTCTGGGCGCGATTGGTGCGCGCGCGCGTCGCCGCCTCGTTGAGCTGATTCAGCCGTGCGATCACGATGTTCTGACGGTCTTCGAGGGAGAGCGCATTCTGATCTTCGCGGTACTGCGCCATCGCTCGTTCACTCGATTCGACCAGCCGCTTCTGCCGCGCGAGCTCGTCAGTCAGCCACGCGAGGCTGTGCGCCATATTCTGCCGACGCAGATCGAGATTCTGCGCGACGTACTCTTCGACCAACGCGTTGGCGGTCTCCGCGGCGATGTCGGGAGCGGCAGCGACGAACGAGACATCCACGAGATGGCTGGCGCGAACAGGCTCGACCGAGACGCGAGACAACACCGCATCAGCGGTGACGTCGGGCCGGGTCTTCGAGAGTCGACCTGCCACGCGCTGTGCGAGCTCACGCCCGGTCAGGATCCGGTACTGAGTCTGAAAGTAGGGCTCCGGGTCCTGGTAGTACTCGAGTGCTCGCGTCGGCCCCACGCCTTCCACCGCCAGCGATCGCTCGTCCTCCAGTTCGATCAGCAGCCTGACGCTGGCGCGATACAGCGGTGTCTGCCAGTAGGTGTAGAGGGTGGAACCCACCAGCACCGCCACAAACGCCGCGGCGGCGATGTAGCGATAGCGATAGATCGCCTGCGCTCGATCGAGAAGATGGACTTCGGCCGGTTTCACCGTCGTGAGCGACAGTGGCTCGTACCGCGTCGGCGTCAGCGAATCGTTCGTCGGCATTGCAGACACGGAAGCGCAGGGGAGTCCGCGCCCCGATGACCGTGTATCGGTCCCCCGCAGAGGCGTGAGTAGGACGCAGAATTGCCCGTGCGTGCAATGCCGTGGTGAGCGTCTGTCAAGCCAGTCCCCTAGCTGCCGATAAAGACGTTTACGAGGAGTGTTGAGCGACTCGATGAAACCCTGGAAAAGCGTCGGTCTCGGCAATGCGCGTACCGATGTCGGCGTCACCGCCGCAACGCCGTCATCGTCGTTGTTGCAGAGCCCGACGACGGGCGTCCTGACCTACGAGCCGTACTACGGCTTGAAGGCAAAGCCGTTCAGCCTGACTACGGATCCGCGCACGCTCTACAAGAGTTCGTCCCATGCACCGGTCTTCGAAGATCTCCTGGGGGCCATCCGTCGACGCGAGGGTCTCATCGTCCTGACCGGCGACATGGGAACGGGCAAGACGACGCTCTGCCGCGCTGCGATCTATCAGCTCGATCAAAAGACGTTCACGACATTTGTTCCTGATCCTTACCTCTCTCGCGAGGATCTCCTTCGAATGCTGCTGGTCGGGTTCGGCGAGGTCTCGATTCACGACTTGAAACAAGGCCGCTTGAAGGGGGTGCCACGAGCCGACCTCGGAATTCAGCTCTATACATTTCTCACCTCGCTCGAGTCGGTCGATGCGTTCGCCACGCTGGTGATCGACGAGGCGCAGAATCTCTCGGCGCCGCTGCTCGACGAGATCCGGGCGCTGTCGGAGATGGAGGCAGGGCGGCGGTTGCTGCAGATCGTGCTCGTCGGGCAGCCCGAGTTGCGGTCGCGGCTGCGGGCTCCGGAAATGCAGAAGATCGCGCAACGGGTCACGACGGTGTGCGAGCTTCGGCCCCTGAACCGCGAAGGTGTTGGCGGCTACGTCGCTCATCGACTGGCAGCGGTCGGCGGCGCGCGCGATCGGGTGGAGTTCTCCTCGCAGGCGCTCGATCTCGTCTTCAGCGGCTCTGCCGGTATTGCCCGGCTCGTGAACCGCATCTGCGATCGCGCGCTGCTTTACGGGTACCTCGAGCGGACCTCTCAGATTGGTGAGACGCACGTCGGTCGAGCGCTGCATGATCTGGAGATAGCGCCGCTTCAGTTTGCCGCGCCGATTGCCACACCAGAGCCGGCCGTTGCGCCAGCCGTGGAGTCACCTGGTAGCCTGTTCGTCAAGACCACCGATCAAGCGGCCGCACCCTCGGCAATGGACCTTACGGCACTGCTCAACCTTCCGGCCGTTCCACGACGGTCGACTGACGTGAGTCACTCCGCAAGAAGCGACCGGCCAACTGCAGCGGGTCGGCGTTCACGCCAACGCAATGTGTGGTGGCGGGCCGTATTCAAGTCGCTGTTGCTCCCGGCGCTTGGAATGGGCGTGATGCTGTTTGCTGGAGGGATTGCGGTCACGAGCGCCGGCAAGGGTACTCTCCGCGCGGAGCGCCCGTCCCTTCCGTTATCGCCGCTGTTGTCTGCGTCATCGGACTCACGGCCAGTCGCGCTGACGCCGACCCAGCGAGAGATACCGGTTAATCCTGTGGAGCTGGCGAGCACCGTTGGAGAGCCCTCGCCGGAGCAAACGTGGATCGTGCAAGTTGCCGCATTCGCCAGCCAGGCTCGATCGACAGCGACGGTGGAACAGCTGACCGACCAGGGTCTGCCGGCGTATGAAGTTGCCCCGGAAGACACGACGAGCGGACTGACGGTTGTGCGCGTGGGGCCTTTCCGAACTGCCAGAGAAGCCGATGACGTGCGCGACAGGCTGCGTGAAATGCCTGACTACGAAGGCGCCTTCGTCCGTAACATCACCTCGAAGTAGTCAACTGTACAAAAGCAGAGTGCTCGGCTCTCGTCGTCAAAGCACCGCACTCAATCCACGAATGAGCGGTCAGGGTGCCGCCCTCTTTCTTCACGCCGAGACAGAGTCTGGGGGTCGCGCCACGACGCCGTAGCAAGGCATACAGCACGAGGCTCTCGCGAAGGCACGTCCCGCCGAGTGGGAGCAGTCGATACGCGGCCGCGGCAAAGCGATCGAGCCCGTACGACGGAGTCGACGCCTTCCGGCTCGCGCTCGGCCGCAGTCGGTCGAGCCAGCCCATCACATTCGAGATCGGCTGCAGCCGCACTCCGATCTCGATCGCAATTGCCAGAAGCATCGTCTCCGCCATAGTCGCGTAATCGGCGCGGCGATGCCCTCGCACCCTCATCACGACAACTCGCGAGGCTCCGCCTCGCGAGTGGCAGCATCTCTTGCCCGCACTTCGTGCGGGCGCGACGTCTTGAAAGCCGACATGAAGACTTGACTCACTCGCATGCTCTCTGACCTTTCAAGACGTCGATGAGGACACCGGGACGAGCAGCTGCTTCTCGCAGAGCTCACGAACAAGCGTCGTGAGATCCTGCTGGAGCGTGTCGTGAGTGACCTCGAATTCCTCCAGCATGATTGTGCAGACGTCGGCCAATGTCCGCTCTTCCGCGAGCAAATTCCACGCTCGTGTTCCAACCGCGTCCAAGCCGTAGTACACGCCCGACTCGAGATTCAGAAGCACGGTTTCACCGGCAAGCTCGCGCGAGAGCACGGACCGGTGAACACGAAGGCGGCCGGACACGTCTGGCATCGTGGAAGACGGTAGCACATACGGCAACGGTTCGAGGGGGCGAGGGTTCGACGGTGCGATGGTCAGACGGTCCGATGGTGCGATGGTCAGACGGTCCGACGGTGCGATGGTCAGACGGTCCGACGGTGCGATGGTCAGACGGTCCGACGGTGCGATGGTCAGACGGTCCGACGGTTCGACGCTCCCAGGACGCAAAGGTCCGAGGGTCCGAAGTTGCGAAGGCTTGCCGCGCCGAAGCCGCGAGGCGGCGGAGGCGGGTGATACGAGTAGTCCGTTGAGCGTCGAATGATCGAACTGAGCATGCCGTTGGCCGCCTCGGGAGATCGCGACGCGCCATCGTGCGATGTGACCGTCGTGGCTGTCGATGCTGATCGAGACCTCATCGCCAGCGGCAACCGAAACCGGTTGGTCGAACGGAAAGAACGCCTGGGCAAAGTTTGTGGTGCTGCTGTCGCCAGGGACGTTGCCCATGCGGATATCGCCAGCAAGCGTCGTCACGAAGCACCCGCACAGGCCGTGCGCGATTCCGTCGCGATGGATCGTCGTCACTGCCGAACCACTGAAATGAAGTGAGGTCGCACGGGCCAGATCAAGCGTGCCGATTGCCGCCGCCGGTGACAGCAGCTGATCCGAGTCGAAACGGCCCGGGTGTACATGGCTGACGGCGAACGGCCTGATCGAAGAGAGGCCGACGCCGTGCACGCAGCCGTTCCAGACATCGATTTCGCGCGCGTACAAAGCCGCCGCCTCGAGCGGCGCGATCATCAGCTCGGTTGCCTGTGGAATCAGCGTTCCGCCCGGCTTCAGCAGTCGATCGCGAACGTCCATGATCGAAGCGAGACCACCAGGTTGAAAGCCGAACGTATCGTGAATGTCGCCAACGATCACATCGACCTGTTCGCTGAGCGCGACCTTCTGGGACGTGGCGTGAACGAACTCGATGCGCTCCGCGAATTCCGTCGTCGAGGTGAGGAGTGTGCCCATCTGAACGGCGTCGCTCGCTTCGATGGCGTAGACGCGCCGCGCTCCGGCCCGGCATGCCAGGACCGCCAGCAGTCCCGATCCGGTTCCCAGATCGAGGACGACGTCGCCTTGACGCACGACGGCGGCGATCGCCCGCTCGTACTGAGTCAATCGTGTCCCGGTGTTGGTCAGGCAGAATGCGTGATACTGCAGCAGGTCGAGATGGGACATCAGCTCCCACATCCTCGCACAAACGGTGGAAGCGCGATCGACTGGATGGACGAGCCGTAGCGAATCGCATAGGCTGCATCTGCTGAATGGCGGCCATCGCAGCACTCATCAACACGAACGAGGCCCCTCTCGACGCGTCGCTCGTGCAGGCGATCATGAGCGCGTCAACGTGTCAGCCGCTCAACACTCGCCTTCGCGTCGAGGGTTGCGTCGGGCTGGCCATTGCGTCTCACGCTCCCGAGATCGACGTTGCCGTAGGTGGCCCAGCCGCCAGCGTGTGGGCTGTCCTCGATGGCCGACTCGACGATCGCGAACGACTCGTTGCTGATCTCGCCCGCGCTGATGGGCAGTCCGGCGTCGGGCAGCTGTCCGATTCCGCGTTGCTCGTACGCGCCTATTCGGCCTGGGGCGACGATTGTGCCGCGCGTCTGATCGGAGATTTCTCATGCTGTCTGTGGGACGCCGCGAACAGAAGGCTGCTGTGTGCCCGGGATCACTTTGGCGTGAAACCGCTGTATTACGCGCGTGTCGGCAGCGCCCTCGTCGTGTCGAGTGTGCTTCGTTGCGTCCGGCAGCATCCAGCCATCTCGCGCAACTTGCGCCATGAGGCGATTGGCGACTTCCTGCTCTTCGGAGTCTGCGCAGAGCCGTCGCAGACTGCATTTCTTGATGTCGCCCGTGTGCCGCCGGCCCATCGTCTGGTCTATTCGTTGCAGCGGGACGATCTGCGCGTGAGCCGCTACTGGACGCTGGAGCCCGGCGAGTTGCTCCGGTATTCCGATCCACGGGACTACATCGATCAGTTCTCTGGCCTGTTCCGCCTCGCGGTCGCTGACCGCGTGCACACGGGAGCGGTTGGTGTGCTCATGAGCGGCGGCCTCGACTCGTCGAGCGTGGCAACGTGCGCCGCGGAGATCATGGGCGGTGCCGCGGCGAACTGCCTGCACGCCTTCACGGTGGTCTACGACACGCACGACAAGGACGAGGAGCGCCACTATTCATCTCTCGTCGCAGAGACCCTTGGTATTCCGATTTCGCACGTGCCGGCAGATCGGTATCTGCCGTTCGAACGGTGGGAGGGCGACGGCTTGCCACCGGAGCCATCGCTCGAGGCGTTGACGGCGATCATGTTCGACGTTCTTGACCTGGCGGCTCGACATGGGAGCGCTCTTCTCACCGGGGACGGCGGCGATCCGTTGCTGCTGCCGGCGTCGGTGAGCGATCAGATCGGGCGGGTACCGGCTTCGGCCCTCGTGACCGATATCGTTCGTGCGTGGCGCCTTGGGATGCGTCCGCCTTTCGGTATTCGCTCGCGGCTTGTCGATTGGTTCGGTGAATCCGAGGAGGTTCCAGGCTGGCTGGGCAGCGATCTCGTCAAGGTGTTCGATGCACGCGCACGCCGGCACGAGATTCAGAACAATCGGAACGCCGATCGCACCGCACGCCGCGCCGCACGAAACGAAGTCACCGATCCCTGGTGGACGTCCACCTTCGAAAGTTTCGACCCCGGCGTGACGAGACGGCCGGTCGAGCTGCGATACCCGTTCTTCGACGTGCGGTTGGCATCGTTCGTCCTTCGCTTGCCATCTTTTCCGTGGTGCCTCAACAAACACGTTCTACGGGAGGCAGCGAGGGGCCGTTTGCCTGAAGCGGTTCGAGTACGATCGAAGACGCCGTTTGTCGGTAACTCATGGGGAGCGGCGGGGCAATGGTCGTCTCACCGTGCCCTCGATCTTCTCGAGACGACATCCGAGCTGGAGACTTTCG